>JGI24158J21664_10000581_pt1 | contig 34859 bp, 24 predicted proteins | sample Ectturendosymbi3_FD_21664 | JGI IMG/M metagenome (IMG submission 21664) | reverse complement strand
TGTTGCGTTGATTGTGTGATTCACCACGAACGGGATGTGCGTGAAGAATAACACCATTATATATGTGGCGCGAACAAGCAATAATAGAGTGATTGCAGTGCATCATCTCTAGTGTTGCTTGCAACCACAATGTGAAGCCTTGCGCACGTGCCGCTCGAACTTTCCGATCGCAACAGTAACAGCGTGTTTTTGAAACTGCAGTTAGCATGCTTTCTCTAAGCATTGCTTTAGTCTTTCATCATTTCACCAGCTTGCAATTTGCAGGACTGAAGATGCGTAATTTCCTAGTAAAACACTTTTTTATGAGCGAAATCGATTTTCTAGTAAATATTTTATTTATGAGCAAATTTGGCTGCTTTCGCTCCTGCGGTGGATTGTCACTGAACTGTGGATAAATGCAGCATCATCGTAAAGTTATGAAAGCAGAGCATGGCTGACAGATTCCAAACGTTATGAACTGATCTATCGCACATTGTTGCTCACTTTTATTTTGCAGAAAAGTAGGCGTTATAAGCTCATTAGAACATGCTTCGGTCGTTGTTAAGGTTCTCTCCTCTTCAACGCAGAGGTTCGAACGTACTGCTGGCCAGCAACCGCAGGTCTGCCTCGCAAAAGGCTTACTCTGTGATTGTCAAAAAGCCCGAAAAGACGTTCCTGGGAGTTACTAGGTTTTTTCTTGTGCTCACGCCGTGCATCTACGTGGGCGGAATGTTCTCGATGAAAGGCGCAAGTTTACTCGAGGATTACGATATATTTGTTCCTGAAGATGATGACGACGATTAAAAGCCAACCAAAGGCTCTTTTACTTCATAGACTTTACGCACTATTGTCTTGTCATTCACCAACGCATGCGTATACATATGTCAGAAACGATGTCAATCAGGTGTTTGCTTCTTTGGTATATGCGGTAAATGTACATTTGCAAATACGTATGTTGTATAATACCTATGTATGTTGTGATAGTCGTTAATTATTTCTTCAGCTCTTTTGACTAATGTGCGCTCGTTTCATAGCGCTTATCGCCTATTACCGTGAAATAGCGTTGTTATTATGTTTTGCCGAAAAAATGACAATTAAGTCCAGATCTCCAGACATGACTGCATTCAACTAGCGAAAGAGCCAGTGGTTAATATGGTATACATATGTCAGAGTACATATTGCGGCAGTAGAGTAATTCTTTTCATCTCTGACTCAGATAGAACCTCATTGAAGTAGCACTACTTTTGAAAGGAAATTTCTTAATAAATCTTTCGATGCGTTTATTCTACCAGTTCCAGTATTGCCTTTGTTTATTTTCCTGCTGAAGGTATAACGTTAAAACCCCTCCACAAATATCAACAAGAAACAGCCCGTTACTCTCCAATTTTTCATGCAGTGGGAAACCACAACTCTATCAAAAAGTGTGAAGTGTTGTACACTTTTGGAGAAAACGTTTTGCTTAGATATATGCGCTTAACTTTTCGTAATATTTCCCAGTGTCTGTCATAAAAACAGAGTTGTCATATCTTGCTTTTCTCCATCCGAATACGACCATTAGCTGTTTAAATTTAAGTAGCAACCGAGTTGTAATTTCAAAACACGTTAAATACAACAGCCAAAATACAATTTAAAAAATGCAAAAAATGTTTTTCGTTTGTATAACGTGAAAGCGAATTTGGCTGAGTTAGTGCTGTGGTCCAGCTACAACAGCAACGCATATTATTATAATACTGGTTTGTGTTGTGTTCTTGTGTGAAGAAGGGCATCAATCTCTTCGCAGTGGAAAATGTACATCCGTGCACGAAATACTTATCTATTAACGCCCTGTTCTGTCATTTGTAGTTTCAATTTTCACTTCCTTGTGCAGAATACCTTTTATATAACCTTGTGTAACCTTGGATTTTATCAGAATTGTAGGTGTGGCTTTGATGTGACGCATACATTTTTCCGTAGCTTGTTTTAACACTGATTCATACTTTAGGATGTCTCTGTCGTTGGTATTTTTTCCCATCTATTTCAACACATCTTTTCGAATGTTTTTATGTTTTTGTTGTCGCTTGTAGCACTCGCAGCGCGGACTTGTCGAGTGTCTAGGATTAAATGCCACCCTCCAGCATCACTGTTGTCACTGAACGTAATGAGTGTGCGAAGCCGAACTGAGACTGGAAATCGGTCAGTCTCAATATAGTGGACTGTGTAGTTGCTCGTTGAACTTCTCTTGAAATGTGCTCAAACCTTCGTCCTGACAAGTACAATAGGAAGATTTACGGTATGCGTTAGACTACACTCCTGATATGCTCTGAGTTAACTGAATAAGTGACAAAAATTGAATTTTGGTGGCCAAGCGTATGAACTTCAGAAAAGTTTTTCGTTGCGCCCATGTTTTTCAAGAAGCTCGAATTCTTTAAGTGAGTGGCGTCTCATCAAAAATTTTAGGTTTTTGTAGCGTCCTGGAGTGTGTCGAAAGTATGTTGGTTGACACGGCGTGAGAAGCAGGTCTGTGGAGCCGGAACTCAAATTTCAGGCTCCAGCGCCAGGCATCTAAATTTTTGGCTCCGGCCCCAACATCTGGAACAGTGGTTCCCAACCTTTTTGGTGACGCGACCCATTAAAAAATATTACGTAAGCGCTTGGTCTCAGCCATCATTAGGGCCATTTTTTATGATCTAAAAACTTGATAAATACTACGGCCAAAGCAAACGATACAACTGACATCTTGCAAACGTTTCGATAACAACTGTTATCATCTTCAGTGCATAAAAACTTGATAATATGACTTGTGAATTTATACTGTACAACGAAGCAATACCAGCGAAAATAGGCATAAGATATGGTAGCCCCATGGTTTGTTAAAGCTCCACTAAACTAAACCGCTTAAAAGATGAGCAAAGCGTATAGTTTGGTTTGAAGCAGATTGAAAAAATGCGTGGGCATTGGTTTATGTCTTTGGGGCAGCAAGAACATGCATGTTTAGGCAATGCTTTGTTTCATTCAAATAACTTGGTTCACCTACGTCATTGCCAACATTCGCAAGGTCCCCAAGTCGGTTCAATTTGTAGGATGCAGCTTAGACGTAGTGATATAGTAGTTTCACCTGATATTTTGAAGTTGTTTTAATGTTTTTTTTTATTGAATTAGGTTGAAAGTATGACTTTATGACCTAACCTGGAAAATATGACTTTATAACTTTTATTAAAGACTTAGTAGTGGTGCGATTTTTGTTTCAAAATTCGTTTCATAGCTTCCTGAAACAGAAAAAAATACGACTTTTATGACTTTTTAATGGCTAGTGTAACTCTAAAGGTGTTCATATAACAACCGACAAGATAAAATACACTATCATTTCACATGTTAGGTTCACTGTATTCGCATACTTATGCAGAACAAACAGATAATGACAGAAATTCACAAAGACGCGTAAATGCACTCGTTTGTGCATGTGCTTACACAAACCACCAGGCGCGCTTCCACGCAGTGCGTGTACAAGTCGCACCCCGACTTTCAAGATGACCACTTGGTACAAAATTTTGTGATTTATACACGAATAGATACGATACTTACGAAATACTCGCATGAAACCGTGCAAAGAGCCTCAAGCGGCTCGCAAGCCGCGTGTTGGCCACTCTTGGATAGTAGAAACCAGATAGGAAATATAACGGAGGTAATGTGAACTTTAACGTTGGTATGCGCAGTTACAAAAATTCGAGACTTAGCAAACTGTTGAGGCTGCTGTTCACGACCCCACAGCCACTCCTCCGCGACCCACCGGTTAGGAACCACTGATCTAGAAGTTTTGGGCTTCGGCTCCAGAACGACATGGTCCATTCAAAACCATTGTAATATTGGTGAAACTCGCTTTCCCCACAAACTATGTCTGTGGAACCGGAACCCAAATTTCCGGCTCCACCATCAAAATTTTTTTGGCTCCGGCTACAGCCATCCACAATAGATTGGGCTCCGGCTCCACAGCCCTGGTACCAGCACGGGGATAATGTAGTAGGTTGCCTTCCCTTTTGTGATCATTATCACCATGCCCTATTTCTTGGTTTGCCGTACGATTCAGCAAAGATTGTTGTGATAAACCTAGAGTCGCACGACAAATATAACACGACACTTTGCAAGGCCGATTAACGTCCGCTATTTGAAAGAGTTGAAAATTGGGGAGAGGCAGAATTTTTATCTATGGTTACAAACATCCAACAATTTTATAAGTCTAGCCAACGTTTTCTATTTATAAGCGAAAATAATCCATTCCTCTTTTTCTGCGTGCGTAACATATGTCTCAGCTTTTACCCGCATAACTGCTTGCATTGCTGAACGTTGTCAGAAACTTCGTTGACCTTCATCCTAGAAACAGATCTTAAATTGAGTATTAATCCTGCATTCCACAGTGGCGGGCTCGCTTGTTAGGAACTGTCTGTGGTAGCAGGCCCGTCGCCAGGATTTAGCAGCAGGGGGGCCAAAAACCAGAAGGGGGGCCATACTTCTAAAATACACGATTGGATGTCTGCAGCAACCTGGGGGCCAAACGTGAAATGGGGGGCACCGATTTCAAATGGGGGGCCGGGCACCACTGCCCCCCCGCTGGCGACGACCCTGTGTGGTAGTAAACAAGTTAACTTTGTCATATCGGCGAAAGAAAATTCGAAACAACGTGAACGTTCTTTCTTGAGAACATGGGCGGAGCTGGGGGGGTGCGGCATCTTGCCTGACGCCACAAATTTTTTCGCGTGACGTCACAGCACTTTGAAATTATTTTAAGCTAAATTATTGCAAAATATTTTAATAAAGGCAAGTTTTAAGCATGGATTCCTATTGTTCATTCCATTTGAGGAAATTAATTCTTTGACCGTAAGTTGGTGAGATGTATGGCATAAGTTAAAACATCCTGTGATTGGCGTTAAAATTCTCAGCTATACTCGCACGTTTCAAAACAAAGAAGAACGTCTCGGACCCGAACGTATGCTGCACAACTCTACAACAGGGGTGCTGAAAGTGTTGGCTGCATGTGGCCACCGTCTGGGCTTATAACCTACTTAAACGATTCCATGGTCGTACAGTTTGGACCGCAGAAGCCGATATGTTGACAAGGGCTATTTCAGCCATAACTCGCCAGCCGATAGAGGTAGAGAGGTGTTCATCAAAGCAGTGTTTGATGCAGCATGGGTCAGTTTAATGACAACAGACAATTCATTACAGCGGCTACACCAATTTTATGAATGTTGACCTTTTGGTGACCTTTGTCATGTGGTTGCTAGTGGCAACCACCGAAATTGATTTTAAAACCTGTTTTTGTGCAGTTTCCCAGGATTTAAGACCGCCTTTTTTTCAAGATTTTTTTTTCGGCCCACTCTAGTGTTCAAACCCTCTCTAATGCAGAAAGTCTTTTAGTTCCGATTTTTAAAAAATTGGAAGTTTTGGATTTTAGTTCTTTTGTTGGCTACGTCATAATAGGGGTAGGTTTAGGCTTTTTTTGGCCAACGTTACCTGACCATTGGCCCCAACCCCAAGGGGAAATTTTTTGTTTCTTTTTTTTAAAAACCAGGCGAAAATCCGTATCTTTAGAGCCTTTGATTGGCCTTCTAGTGTTTGTGGTTAGCAAGTTACCACCTAAAAACCACAAAGTAAATAATCCCGTAGGCCCTAGAGGATAATTTATATATAGTTTGTTGTTTTGATATTGTAGGCCCTAGGGGATTATTTATATATAGTCTGCTTTTTGAAAGATGCGAATTTTTGCCTAGTTTTCTTTAAATTAAAAAAATTGCCCCTTGGGGTTGGGGCTAAGGTCTCGATGACGTACGCCAAAAAAACCTAACCTACCCCTATTATGAGGTCGGCCACAAAAAACTCAAATCCAAAACTTCACAATTTTTTTAAATCGAAACTAGAAGACTTTCCGCATCTTAAAGGGTTTGAACACCTATCCAGCTCTATCGGCTGGCGAGTTATGGCTGGAAAAGTCCTTGTCAACATATCGGCTTTTGCGGTTTGCGATTCAGGTTTAACGAACTGCGGTTTTGCTTCAGCGCAGGTGCGGCAGTTTTTACACACAGCTTTTATTTCTTCACCTGAGAAAAACAAGTTACTCTGACGAATGAAATGATAAAAATGAGCACGCCCAGCGTGACCAAGGGATTTGTGTAGTTCTACGAGAGAGATTCCAGGCACAGCATTACACATCCTTGAAAATGTAATGAGTGCAACATCCTGAACGCATAGTTTATGTCGAATATCAAAATTATAATGTCCAAGTTCTGAGCGCTCACGAAGTATCCTGTTGTTTTCATATTTTTCCATGATGTCGCTGGTTAAACATAAACGAAATGGCTTCTTTATCAGTGACGATGGTAAAATGAAGTCTGATAAAACACTATCATTTACGCACGGCTTCAATGAGAGCAGTTGCTTCCTTTTCGGCGCCAGGCTAGCATTTCTCGCTATGGCTAAGGGCAGGGCCGGATTAACCATTGGGCAAACCGGGCAAATGCCCGCGGCCTCTTGCTTTTGGGGGCCTCGCGCTTGAATATCAAAATACTCCTTTACTGGTTTTTCGTTTTTTAAAGTTGTTCACCACGTGTCAAAATTGTAGAGCTGACAACTTTGGCATTTATCGCTTTTGAATGATCGACACAGCAGCACGCTTTATGACCCAAGAATTTGATCGAAATTAGTGAGCCCGCAGAAATTTTTCCAGAGGGGAAACATCGAAATTTTGCTCATCCTTTTCAGGTTGCTGACGATGTAAACGCAAATGGACATTCACAAAACGCTTTACCCCATCTACTCCATTAGCCTGTGCTGGTTGAACCTCAATTCTCAATCTTTTGTCTGAAATGGTTTCTACACTTCGGGTATCCGAAACGATTTTTCTTTTCATAAACTGCCTTGTAGTAATTTTTTCGAGCACTTTCTACAAATAAGACATAATTTTAAGAAAATAATCAACGGCCAGAACAACATGAGCGGTGAAATAACGCAAAAGTTAGACACTCTCGCAAAACTCTTTCAAGCAATAGAAGAATTATATGTTGAAAAAACTATCGGACAACTTACTAATGTTAGAACACCACGCAGGATTTAAAAGACTGATAGCACACTGCATGTACTGTGAACGCTGGATTCCTATCCCATTTTGACGAAAATACAGAATGAGAGCGAAGTCGGAAAGTTCGCAATCCTAGCTATCCGAAAGCATCGTGACGCAGCCAGTCCCGTCGCCACGGGGGGCTTTGGTGGGCTTAGCCCCCCAAACAAAGCTTCAAGCCCCCCAAATTGAAATACGAAACACTATAAACGATTGGAATTTTTGACTAATTTTAGTGTCAAGCCTCCACTGCACGAACGTGAAGCCCCCCTATTGACGACTTTCTGGCGACGGTTCTGGACGCAGCCGTCAGTCAAACCACACGCGGGCGCTGTTTGCTGGAGGCAGAAACTCCATCTTAAAACGTTACTAAGGTTCGTGAATTGCTCGCTTTGAACCTTGGTGATCTTGAGATTTTCGCAACTGGGCAGCAGCCAGAACCGTCGCTAGAAAGTCGTCAATAGGGGCTTTACATTTGTGTGGGGGGGATTTACGTTCGTGCGGGGGTGGCTTGACATTCAAATTTGACAAAAATTCCACTAGCTTATAGTGTTTCATATTTCAATTTGGGGGCTTGGAGCTTTGTTTGGGGGGCTAAGCCCACCAAACTCCCCCCGTGGCGACGGGACTGGTAGCAGACCCTGGCCTTCGACATTTTGTAAATTGTAATTATTAGCATTCACTGACATTTGACATTTCGTAATTATTACGTAACACTCCGACCTCAATTTGGTGCTCCAAAATGCTTCACCTGGGGGCAGATGTCCCCCTTTCCCCCCTAGTCACGTCACTGGCTGTGTGTAAATATGGTACGCTAGCTGCATGAATCTGGCAGCGAATGACGAAGCTCTAGCAACGCTGTTTTGCAGGAAATTTATTCGTTAAAACTGGTTAGCCACTTTGCACGGCTCGTCGGAAGAATTACCTTGCTGCAGTTCAGTTATGACCACATTAAGGTTCTCAGCAGCTGCAAGGAGCCTGGTTAGGTTCCTATAAATATTGACCAAATTCTCAGCCCCAGGATACAAATACACAGTATAAAGCATTAATGTATATTTTGCTGAACTCTGTTAATAACATTAGTATAGTAATGGAAGTGTGGAACAATGTTGCATTTCTTTGAAATTTTGCTCTCTTCTGTGTGGAATCGCCTTCGTTTGCAATGTGTTCTAGGCTATTCACTGCCAAGTCAAAATTATGCAGAGCTTTTATTTACTGCTTTTATGCAACTTTCGACGAGTGCCCCAGAAGTTAGGGGGACCCGGTATCGTTCTTCGTAACCCCTGGCAAAATTTCTCTCGGAGGTCCTGTCGGAAGCTACTTTATGGAGACCCAATGTGTGTTTTTCACGCAAACCCTGATATTACCCATAAATGTGTTTTTGTGTCCGTGTGGCGTAAATTACATATTTGGGAGCGAAAAATCTTTGACTGCATCAATCCAACAAGGTGTTTGGAAAGTTCTATTATGAATTTAGCTGGTTGATGGAATTGCATTTTTAACTTGATTTTGATGCAATTTCATTCTTTAACTTTTATTCTTCAAAAAAATTTCAATTTGATTTCATTGCAATTTTATTCCAGTTGGTGAAAATACTAACGCTACATTTACTTACCCGAATGTTCACTTCTTGCTGCCCTTAATGCAAGAACTCTTCCGAACGACTTATGGAAAATTATACTTTTATGCTGCTATATGTTCGTGGTACGCATTGTGTCTCGGTTTTTTTAGGTCTAGTACATTTTGCTATCGCTCTAGCGTCTTGATTATAGACATGGTAATTCTGCCATCATTTCGCTTCAGCTTGTTAAATCATTTCTTGGTGGAACGAACGTGTTTTTTCAGACCTGCATTTGATTGAGAGACTCCACTATTTGGTTTATACTAAGTTTTGTTCTATAGATGAAAGCTGCATTTTTGTAAATAAAGCCTAGAAAACAAGTCTTGTGGTATATCCCCGATAGGTGTTATTTGTTAGACCCCCAACTCCAGACACAAAGGTAAAAGTATCTTTTTAAAAATAAATGACTCTCCGCAAAGGTGAGGCAGTCGAATCAATCAGCATTTTCATTCATTCAATTCATGCTTGCTTTTCCTATAGGGAGGGTCAAGTGGGCAGCAGCCCTAGGTGGACTCGAAATACCTCACGGTCAACAGCAATCTCAGGCAGGTCTGAGAACTCCACAGACATAGATGTATTTCAAAAATAGTGCATTGATACCGTAATTTTTCCCAGTGACAATTAAAATAAAGCTTTTTAGTTCTTGCAAATTTGTTGAGCATGTTGATAACCCCTCAAATTAACTAGACGCTAACAATGCGGAGAATTCTGTTAAAAATTATGAGAATAAGATCCTGTTTGTTAATGACGTTGTGTTTTCGGACCCAACATAGCTTTTCGCAATTTCTGGAAATACGCTGCTGAAAAGAAAAGGTTTTTAACTGCAAAAATCATTAGGCGCATTTGTTTTCTCAAAAATTATGAACAATTCTGAGCACCAAATGTTCCTCTACTGTACTTTGTGTGTGGAGACAAGAACAGCGATCACCCATGGTACGAGTTGTGCTTCATTACTTTACTTACAGTCTTATATCAAATGAATGTGTATCGTGTGTACTTGTGTAGCATGCAACAGTGGTTCTCAACTATTTCCAGTTAAAGAACCCCCAAGTCCGTCAACATTATTTTCTCAAACCTCCAACCGCTGAATTACTTCCCACAGGATAAATAATGTTGCTGATGCAAAAACTTCTAATGTATAGTGAAATGATTTTCTGCATGTCTGTTAACAAAGTAGAAACCCTGCAAATCCTCTCCTACACAAAAGTGATTGTAGCTGTCGAAACATAACTTCGGCCACCTAGGGAAAGATCACGAACTGATTGAAGTCAAACTATTTTCTTTATATGTTCTTGTATCTTTTCGAATAAGTGCCGCTCGACTCTTAACACAGTGCAAAGTAAGTGATGGGTGGAGACTTTTCTACTGCGTCGTTTAGAACACAATCTGTCCAGATTGGGGTGGACATACTCGTAACATCCCCACCGGAAGGCTGTGCTATCGTATTGATCTCTCTTGATGTAAGGCAGTGGTTCCCAACCGGTGGGTCGCGGAGGAGTGACTGTGGGGTCATGAACAGCAGCCTCGAGAGTTTGCTGAAGTCTCAATTTTTTAGAACTGCGCATACCAACATTTTGTGTTATATCAGCAAAATCGAAACACGGACAGATTTTTGTGAAGTTCGCATTATATCCATTTTAATTCCTATCTGATTTCTCCTATACAGTTTCAATCGATCTTGTTGTCGAAACATGCGAGCACCAAAAAAAGTAAGCGTTGTCCAGTGATGCTGACATTATGTCAGCCTCGTAAACATCTGCCCTGCTGTGAATACTTGCCAGCTGAAATTCTAACAAAGTATAACCGATATTTTATCGTTATAGTTCCGTATTACATTCATTATTTTTTATTCGTTATGATTCAAGCTCATGATTCCAGCACAAAGTAGCGTAGAGTTGACAGGTGGCGGAACCTTACCAGCAGTCCTAACAAGTGATAGTGATGTGTATTTGCATAAACGCTCAAAGTAACTTTCCATCATATTTTACTTTGCAGTTAATACGCTTCAAACAAACTGTTGCATCCTTAAGAAGATAATGCGCTCGCATTTCTTGCAATCGAAACTCGACGTAACATACCCAGTTGTGTAACTAGAGGTTTGATCCAGGGGGAAAACTTAGCTGAAATGGGCTCAGTGGCCACTGTAAGGGACCCACTAGCCAACACTCAGAAGAAAAATCTTGAGAAATGATTGAGAGTTCGAATGTGGATGGCTATAGTAAAACCCTAAATCAACAGAAAATACTCCTAAAAACGCAAAAAACAACAACCTACTGAAAACCAAGAGAATTTAAAACCGAAATTTAAGCTAAGAGGGGCCCGGTTTTTACATTTAGCTTGCCAGTCGCCCCCACCTGCCCCCTGTAGCATTTCGTTTTGCTTTTTAGGACAATTCCTCGAGAGCACTGGTTTATTTAGCAGGAACATGTCCTAGGCACGCCCAAATTCACAACTAAGGAACTTGGACCCGCCCTTTATCGTTCGACTTTGCGCTCAGTTTTAACACGAGACAAAATTGTAGTCACTCATGGTTTTATTAATATAACTTTAAGCACTGCGCAATTACTTTCACTTCTGTCAGCAACTATTTTGAAACAATAGGGGTTAATTCGAGTAAAATTCACTGCAAACAACAGGGGTTTAACATGGGTTCAATTCTTTCATGGAGGAAGAGAGTAGACCATAGTATCCCAAAACATCAGGGTTAAAATAAGCCACTAGGCTATAAATCTCTTTCGGTAGTCTAGTGCATTGGTACGTCCACTTGGACCAATCCAGCTTGGTACGCCCACTGCTGGTTTTGGTGTTAAGCTTGGTACGCCCACTGCTTAACTTGCTGCTTCTTCGGAGGTGGCCAGACGAAGACTGACTCAAGTGAAGTTTGTCTGGGTCTGAAGTAAACACACTGAATTGCGCCATATCACGTGACTAAACTTCATTCTCGGCTCTTATTGGCTGATTTAGACGTTGAGAAACGTCACTCTCGTTTTCGACGAATCACGTTCGATAATGCTTTTCCGGGGGTACCGGTGATTCCGTTTACCGTTTTCGCCATAATCCGGAAGGTTTTCCGTTGTCGTCCATTTTTATCCGTTTAAATTGGGAATATTACTTATAATTTCGTATGGAGTGTTAACGCAAATAGTTTCTATAATGTTTTGGGTTACTCTCTTCCTAATTGTGACTTGCGATTACATGCGGAGTATAAATAGACAATGGTTGAAATAAATACACATTGCAATGTCCTTGTAGACGGAAAGTTTTTAGTCATCGCTTTATTCCAGCTTCATTCTTTTAGAATTCAATCCATCTTGTGGTGTAACTTTCGTGTTTCAGTATTCTTCCCAATCGTTACTATTTAATGAGAACAATGACAAGCTTCTAGGTCGCTTTCTGAACTTGCTTCTAAAGTGGTTGAAATCTTCAACGGGTCGTTTCTCCGAATCAAAAAGACGTTTCATGTTGAGGATGCAACGCGGACTCAACACCCCTCCCCGTCATTTACGCCACTGAAAATATAGTGTATTCACTTTCTGAATGATTATGGTTTTGTTATTCATATCTGAGTGTATTTGCAACTGCAAAATGTTTCCTCAACACGTGACTTGTTCTCTGAAAAAATCCCTGACGTAGTTCTGGTGTACTATGTAGCAGTCATACCCAAACCTAACTATGCTCGCCTTTCATTGTCTGCTTTCATTCGTTTCCGCCTACCTCTACAAGCATGGATGGATATTAGGAGAGGCCAACGAGAGACGGTCAGCTCGGGTCCCCCTTTTTGCCGAGATGCCGCGGGCACCTCTTGAGAGTTTCGCACTTAGTTTTTGTATTGTTTATTGAAAAGCTTATGAACCACTCTAGAGCCGCATTTAATAAGATCGGAAGTAAATCATATGTTTTTCAAAATAAAGCAAAAATTATGTGCAAATGTGCCAAAAGGGTTCCCTCAATTGTTTTTGGGGCACCTTTCTGGGAGTTTGCCTAAATTCTGATATCCACGCCTGTCTGTGAGGTTGGATTTTCAACCCTTATCCACTTTGAAACAAAGTTAAGGAATAGACTGGACGTTGAGAATGACGTGAGATTAGTTAAGAATGTAAATACAGTGAATCTAACGTGTAAAATGATAGTGTTTTCTTATCTTGTTGGTTGTTATTTGAACACGTTTAAAGTTGCAGGTAATGGCTGGGGCCAAGGACTGATGTAATATTTTCGAATGGGGACGCGAGATCAAAAAGATTGGGAACCACTGATGTTAGGTGTACATAACTACATACTGATGTTGATAGACCGCTCCTTGTGTTAGGTACAGGTACACGGCCCAAACGCCAGTGCACAGTAGCCGGAATACGTGGGTGAAACTAGTGATGCCAAGTGAAACGTTAAAGCTAACACATATAAGATTAATTTGGGAGACTTCAATACAGAAGTTGCAAATAACGTTGTGCACGGAAGGTTGTGATCAGTCAGCATAGTGATGCTTATCCAAATGACAACGAAAGGCCTCTGCTGTAATTATGCTGCAACAACGCACCGTGCATCATGAACACTTACCGGTACTTCCAACACAAATTTTTCCAAATAGACTTAGTGTAGAGGTTTGTTGGGTCATAGGTCACTGATTGATTTCTGCATCTTTGTAGCGATTTTTCCAATCAGTCTTGAAGAGCTTCCCGGCATTCTGTGGTGGCTGTTAAAATTTCCACAAATCGTAACTTTCCTATTTTGTGCCATTTAGATACGACGGTTGCGTCAAGATTACTATTTGGTGGATTGCCCACATTAAAAATATAACTTACAGATCGTTTAATTTAACTCACATGCTTTTGATACTGGTGTGAGTTGGTACAGTCACCTACGAGTGAGCTTTGGAATTTGATGCGGACACAAAGCTCCCGCCCTTTGCCAGGTGCAGGGGCCGGTCCTTGTATAAAATCGTGTAATTTGGAATAGTTGTTGGATATTTTGCCTTTTTGCGTAAAGATGCATTTCTTTTATACAAATGAAAACCGATTGTATCTCAAGATTGAATGTTTATGTAAATCGACCTGTAGTCCCATTGCAAAATTTGAACTACCATTATATAGTGAGTGTTCTCAGATCCTCTGCGGTAATCGGGAATCCCATTTTATCTCCCGCTGCTTCAGCAATAATTTGAAGATATCTGTTGGACGATTTTGCTCTTTTAGCAGCATTACCTGGTTTATTGCATCTGCGAGACTCTTGAAATAACATTGGATTTCCTATTGTGAAATCTGGAGGACTTTCTGCAGAACTGGAACATTCCATATACGAGGGTTTATTGGAAACCTGTCTGGTTTGCTTTTGGTACAGATTTCTGTTCCTAAGGCTCTCTCTACGTGATCCCGGCAGTGAAGGATACTCCACACACGTTGGGAATCACTTTGTGGTACTTTCAATTTTTATAAGACTCTGCCTGAGTTAAATTGAAAACTTTTTATTTTCATCAAAATTAAAAAAGCTTTCAAAAACCTATTCATGTTTATTTTGAGACATTGGGATTATTCTTAATCCATTTTCAATCGGAAATGAAGTAACCTTAGGCAAAGCAAGCAGTTCAAGACCAAAAGACTTTGTGATGTAGGTAGATAAATGTGACTTAAAAAACGCTGGAAAGCAAACATAAACTCCTCTCCTGGTCAATTCCAAAACGCTGAGAACAACAGTAAAACTGTCAGTCATCTAACAAAAACGCTGTAAACAAAACCAAGATTGCCAGTGACATAAAATTGCTGAAAACAAGGCTAAGGACATCCAGTGGCTGCTTATTCTTCCGTTACTGCTTCGTTGCCACGTGTGACGGTGAAATTCTACTGAAGCGTAGGTAAAGACCTCAAAATTGGATAAACCCAAGACGTTTTCCAAAAGGTTACTACACAGAATGGGTTTTCTGATCGTCTGCGTCAACCGGAAATCCCATTTTTGCTCCCACAGTGTCCGTAATTATTTGAAAAGTATCTACTGACCTTATTCTCTGTGGTTAGTAGTGTTTGGTCGATTACATCAGCGACAAACGCCAGAAATAACAAAAGCTTACCTAATTTGAAATCTGGACTACTTTCTGCAGGGTTGGAAAAATCCATATACAGACTTTACTTGAAACCTCTCGAGTTTGCTTAGTTCAGTTTTTTTGTACAGACCTCCCTCCAACTAAAGAGGATCTCACCACTTGGACTTGGCAGTGAAGGAAATTCTGCAGGGGATGAAAGGGCAGGAGTCACAGACTTTATTGAACTTTTTTACAAGCCTCTGCAGAAGTAGATGAGAGATAGGTATAATTTCGGATTCTTTTCATAATTTGGACAAGCTTCGTCTGCTGCATCTTTTTTCAAAATGAAAAGATTTTGAAAAGATGAAAAAATCTTTTCATAATTTGGACAAGCTTCATTCGCTGCAGAGTGGTTTCCTTTGCAGTTGGGACATATTCTGTCCAAGCAATCAACTTTTCCAACCATGTTCTCCACTATTGGAGCATCGTTCTTTATTCTTGCAATTTTTCCAAATCCATTGCATCTAAAACATCGCAACGATTCGGGGCTGTGTTGCTTAACCTGAAATACTTCACTTTCTCTTCCTCTGGAAGATTAATGTAGCAGTCCATCGCTTTTAGGCACAAAACGTAAGGAGCAATTGGTTTGAATAGTGAAAAGTACACTTCTAAACCGTTAGGTTAGTAAACTTCAGGGTTACCACGCTACCAGCCACGACTATGGGCAGACACTCTCTAAGATAGTGGTTTTCAACCTGGGGTCGCAACCCTCACAGGGGTCGTGAAACATTTTTGGAGGGGTTGCGAGTAGATATTTGATGTACACAACTGTATTATATTTGCTTTATTCGAGCTTTAGATGGGGTCGTTGGGTTATAGTGGGTTGCTTTAATGGGTCGCAGTACAAAAATGTTGAAAACCACTGCTCTAAGGCAGTATCCTACTTGTTTTTTACAGTTCTGTTCACACTAAGATCTTCGTCATAACTCAGATTGGTGTGTAACATTTGAATGACTTTATTATAAAACAAATGACACAGCCGTTTTGCATAACATGAACTTATAATCTTTAGAAAATGTAGTTAGCTTAAATTTTTTTATGAGTATGGCCACGCTGACAAGACAACAATACATAACAGGGTTGAAAAAGTAATACATCATACATAATTCGGTTAAGCCTGACAGGGATTGATTAGATTGACACTGGGGCCAGCAATTGGAATGATAGGTCAAGGCCAGAAATCTTTTTTAAACGTTAAACAGTGACCTTAGTAACAAGAAGGTGCCCAAGACAGGTCTTGTTCGGGATCTCTTTTGAAAATAGATTTTTTCAATGTAGGAGTGAAACATTGCCCAAGACAGAGCAAAATCCTGTGTAGCCTTCCCCAATGGATGTCCAGAGCAAAAGTGTCAAGCTTGAACCATGAGACAGGTTTACCGAATGAGTGGAAATCACGCCCTATTTGTGGCAATTGGTGAGGCTACTTGCGCAACTGAAGCTTCCAAATCATATTCTGACGTAAGGTCTCGACTTTGACTGTTAATAAAAGTACACATTTACTCTGTTTACATGACACGACACTTAGTGTGGGTTTTTTGACACTAAGTAGGCCTAGGCCTAAGTGTGGGTTTTTGTGCCATCCGCAAAAAATGGCTAACATTCGTCACAACTTCGCAACCACCTGCACATCGGTCACTATCCATTGTACGTTTCGAATTCTGGACCACCTCGCAAGTAGACCAAATCTGGAGTAGGCCTAGGGTGGATTCAGTGAGGGCCACATTGTTCTATCAGTACCCAGCGAAGGGCAAGCTTCTACCAATTAATATTATGTTTTATATAAAACATAATATTATCAAGAGGATGGGATTTTACTACACGTTTCTTGTATTTTATATTACCATATTTTATTTTGTGCGGAAGTGTGTATTGTGTACACGAGGGCCGCAAAAAACGTTCAGCGGGCCGTAGTTTGCCCACCCTTGATCTGGAGGATGACTCAGGAAGAAAAAAGCCACAATGAAATTCTCCATATAAAAACAGTAATTATATAATAATATTGATATCGACAACAAGAGTATCCTATACTGATACAGTTGACATATCACAATGTTCAATTCAAGGTTTACTTCATTAAAAATTGAATATAGATTATCTTACAAAATAAAAAAGACTTACAAAAAAAAGAAAATAAATTAATCTTACAATTATCTCGTTTGACGCGGGCTACTCAGTCACATGATGCACAAACCGAGCACGCGGTTGGCGCGTATAACGCTGGTACTAGTGCTGTTGCGAGCTACGCGGTTGACAAGTACAGTATAATGGCTACACAAAAATTGATATGGTTGTGGCCTAATACCAAGATGGCGGATAAAAAAAAATCATGATAGGTACATCCGACTACCAGGAAAATAACAAGTAAACTCGCAATTAACGAATGGCATTGGCATAAACTTGTTTGTACAACATAATAAAAAATACGTAAGTATCTTCCGCAACTTAAGAACACAGTAATGTTCTCAGTTCTTAATTTGTAAGGTCAAGTCTTCTTTTTTTTGGTGGACAAAACCAACTTGGTGAAGGGAGTTCCACAATTGTGAAGTCTTCTCTTTCCAATTTTTGGCCAATTCGCTGAGGTCTATTTGAAAAGAGAGTGCAATCTGCAGTGTATCAATGTTTTAAATACTTTGGAGGGGTTGGAAGAACGGATATTGGTCTATAGTTATAGTCATTAGATTTGGGAGTGGTTCTTTTAGGGATGGCTGCGATTTGACCAATTTTTAGAAAGTTGAAAAATTTATTTGTGACATTTTTAAATGGCTGAACAATTCACTTTGTGCCATACATTCATCAAAAACTTAAGATAACCATGAAGGGCATCCCGACTACAGCCACTTGGACAACTACCAACCGAACAACTGCCACCTAGCACAATAGCCACCCACACCTTTGCCTTGTGCCACCCGGATAACTGCCACCTAGGATGATGCGTTTTACACATCACATACAAGCTATCAAATTCAGTTTGGTATTATAGGTGTTTTGCGGCACGTATAGGAGTTCTTGCTGCACAGCGGTTGAGAGCCTTTGAACCACGATATTATTTCTTCAACATAGTGTAGCAAAAGTGAGTTGCGACGTTGCTGCTGGTGCCATGTAACTCACAAATCAAAAGCTTACGTAAAAGAATGTACAGAACTTAAAACGAACCGAAGTAAACGCGTTTTATGAGTGCATGAATGCGATGCGATAATGTGCAATGTGCATAAAAAGTTTGCTGTGAAAATTTTGAAAAGGCCCATAAAAAATTAAGTTTTTCGCTGACTTCAGAATGTTCGTAAATATGTAATGACATCGACACGACATTCTCCACCTGAAAGTATTAATGTTTTAAGTTAAGGTTCTTTAACCCTTTAACTACCGGGATTTTGTTCGGCCTGAACTCGCCAGCCGATTGAGCTAGAAAGCTGTTCAAACCCTCTAAAGATGCGAAGTCTTCCAAAACTTTCTAGTTTTTTAAATTTAAACTACAAGACTCCGCATTTTTAGAGGCTTTGAACAGGTCTCTAGTTCAATCGGCTGGTTAAGTTATGTTGGTGCAAAGTTCCGCAAAAAAGTGGTGCAAGCGTCCTGCCAAAGTTCATTCTTGTTGCATCTGCAAACGATTCGTGTTCGTATGGCAAACCAAGCACAATAGCTTAAAGATATTTGGCATTACAAAAGCGAATTAATTTCTTCCCGTGGTTTTTACTTTATGCAATAGATTATGTCTGGTCAGTGGTCATACTACGACCAGTGGTGTAATGCCAAAAAATGTAATGGAGAAGCGCATTGTTACGAAAAAAACACGTTTTGCTGCAGTCAATATCGTTGATATTTTTTGTGTGAATTTTTCTAAAACAAAACGACATAACCGCCTACTAGTTGGTGCCGCCTGAGCAAGTTCCCCTGCAACATCACTGACTGTCTCTTGTCCACAAGTTTAGAACATTTGTTTCTTTGTTTGGGAGGAAAAAATTGAATGCATCATACGTTTTATGCAGACTTTGCTCCAGCACCCTTTGGCGCAATAACAGATATGTCTGTATGTTGCGCGTAAGTTCCACCAATCAATTCCATAAGATCTTGAGAAACACCACAGTTGTTGATCTTCAATTCTTTTACTTTTCCCAGCACCGGCAAAAAAGCTTGAGCTCCTTTATCACCAAACTTGTTGCCGCTGAGGTCCAGTAAGGTCATCTGAAACGCATGTGATGCGTGAACTACTTGGTAAATCAAAGCAGTGCTAATGTGGTCAATTCTGCTGCAAGGTTTCACAGGCAGAATGCGGACATTTCATGCAAAGGCAACGAAAAAAGCAATAATCCTGCATCAAGCGTTGGCAAAGGTATCGTTTTGCCGACACCTTTCAAGACAGTTTAAGGGTAAATCTTTCTAATATAATGCCACTGTCTGCAGGCGATCCTATTTATTCCAATAAGCAGAACCTGCGATTGCAACAAGCGTTAATTCTATTAGTACGTGATTATACTAGCAAACTAATAACCATGATGTATTGGTCGACAGAACTACGAAAAGGTAGCACTGCGATTTGCCATTAACAAGACCTCCACGTTCCATTTCTACAGGTATGGTATTTCCAAGAAGCGTCGAAAATGAGGAAAACTACGAAATTTTTTTACAGTGTTGTTTCAAATGTTAGTGCTTTTTCATTTGCCAGGCCCAGTAAGAGGGAGGCAAGAGGGTTACTATACCTGGGGCCCGGGCTTGCTTGGGGACCTGCGAAGTGAGAAGCTGAAAAATGATTCAACTTGAACTGAACGTTAAGGTGACGATTACATCATCAGTTTCCGCATCATCATTGAAGAAATGAACTTACCTGCATCGGGAGCTTGCAGGCCTCAATCGACGCTATTCAACATTTTGAGGCTGCCGATCGACTGTAAAACTCTCTACTTATACAACCAAATGCCTTAACCTACGTTAACAACCAATTTTGCTAGCGTTTCGCAGGGCCGTCTTAACAGCATCATGGACTCCCGGGCAAACTAGTGTGATGGGACCCCTAAGGCAAGTGTAGTACAGTATCACATATGTAGTAAGTCACTTAACGGGCAGATAAGCATGGAATCCCTATGCTCGTGAGGCTCCGGGCAAGCGCCCATCGGGCCCACATGTAAGACGGCTCTGAGTGTTTGCTTTGCTCAAACCTTCTATGGCTCCAATAAACTGAGAAGTAGATATTTTTAAAGTGTTGCGTTAAATTCCAAGTATTTGTCACAGTAAAAAGGCAAGTAAAATAGATATACGTAACACTGAGAAAACGAGATTATTCCATAAAAAATTGACAACTAAGAAATCGAAAGCTGAAAATAAAACAACATGAGATGCAGAAAGTATCGAATATGTCCTCACCTTCGACATCGTTAATTAAAGAGATGTGTCTACGGTATGCATACCCGAGTTTCAATCAATTATGCAAACGAATTTCCGTTCTCACGCGTCATTTGCGACATCGACTGTAAAGTCTTTTCCGCAATGTATGTTTGAACGCCTAGTTCTTAACCTGCTTAAATCCCGTGACACCATTTCAATGCTGCACTAGTTTATAACTTCTGAAGCATTTCCTCTCTAGCTTTCATGAAAATTTTAAATATGTGAAAACAGCAAATGTTCAACATGACAACGACAAACCATTTCCTTCTGGTGGCTTGATCTTGCCTAAACGCATCTTGGTTCCATAAACCTTAAAACCGCCTTTCGCGTATTAGATTTTATACTCAGAGCAAAAGACGTTTAGTTACTGCTATGAACTGTTCCCTTTATATAAGAAGTAGTTTCGTCCTTGGGAGATCTGCAGCCTAAATGACCCCTGGCCCTTCGCAGCCTTCCATTACCCCCATGCATTCTATAATTCGGTACACTTGGAAAGTCATCGCGGCACTACATTATAGTAAACGTAATGGCGTCGTTCATGCGTGTGCCCTTTATGCTTGTGTTTCACCAAAGAAAATGTACTAGCGCCATCAAGCGCATACCTTTCTACTACTTCCACGTATATATCTTCGAGTTCATACGTCTATTTGCGTGTTACTTATTATTGCGATGTATGCTGAAACCTTTGGCGAGGCGTGTGGGAGTGAAGACGTTATACGCAATAAACGAGAATGAACCAGAATCTTTCTGGTTTCAAACCCGTAAAGGCATGATAACCTACTATAGCATTAAATTAACTAATAAATCTTTCACCTCTTGTCACCTGATCAGGTGAAATCAACAGGAGTCTGAGAATGCGTTGTGTGCCCGGGCCCGGAATTTCTCTCAACGGTCGCAGCCACAAATTGTCGAAAAAATCAATGCAAACAAAAAGAAACAGCAGCAACATAAAACCAAACCAAGCTCACATTTCAAACGTAACTATACCACCCGAACAATTGGCCCATCCTACAACATTACAAACCTGCAACTTCTCAAAACCCATGCGGAAAAAAAGAAAAACACCAAGCAATATATAACAGCTGAGTTCCAGTGGAAATACCCGATTACTTCCAGGACAAGAACGTTTAAGTTGAAAATGTCACCTCTTATCTGTAAATGCCATGTTGTATAAAATTGGGGTGGTAGGTCAAACAAAATCTCTTCAAAATAAGAACATAAGAAAAATCTTAAATACATGAAAGAAAGTTCAATCATTTGAAGCAACTCATTTTGGTTTATTAAAATTTTGACAAGAGCGAATCACTTTGAACTAGCAGATGATTTGACATTCAGTCATTAAGCACGCTTACTGGTTTACTGAGTTCACGTAGAGACTCCGCCAGAAAAATTGCTCCTCTTTCGGTGATCCAGCAATTCAGAGTGAGCTTGTTTACGTTTTTCAAACAGCTAGCGACTTCTTGAGCTTTTTCTTCATCCTTCATTTTGCTCAAGTCATTGCTTCGACTGATGTTTGTGCTCAAAATGATTTCATCAATCTGATCATGAAGAGTTCGTGCAATACTCAGGATGTTGCAAGAACAAGAAAATCACTTAAATTTCAGTAAGTGCAATTCCCCTCTCATTACGAATTAAAAAACAAAACGAACAAAAACAGAAAACTATTGACACTCTTCAAATACTCTGTCGTGCGAAAAACCAACACAGGAAAGTCTCTTAATATTCATAAAATACTGTACTGACCAGAGTGATGTAGTCGAGACCGTAACCTCCTAGAACGAATCTTTCTCAAAAAATCCGAGACTGAGACCTGAACTTTCGAGACTCAGACCAGCCCATTTTTCTCAAAAAAAGATGATCGACACCCCCGGACTTTACTTTTGTCAAACTTTACACATGTTTGTCTCCTCTTTTGGGTTTTCGTTTAGAAAAGATACAACAAACAGAGAACAATTGAACTATGCAAATTTTGCCAGGTTGATGGAATATTCAAAGTCTCGAGAGCCGGATCTGAGACATTCTAGACCGAGACTAACAAAATCTGTGTGGAGACCGAATATCGAGGCTCCGTCGCTTGCTGGAAGCTCACCGGAAACTCCGAGCGTTAAATTTGCTAAATTCCATCTATTTTTGTCAGCTATTTTGTTTTCCTTCCACGAAGATAAGGCGAACAACGAACACGTTGAATCATTGAGGCTTTGCCTAGCCATGCTAATGAAACATTGCAAGTTTCGAGAAAAAAGGGCTCGAGACCGAGACTGGAATCCTCCCTATACTCACAAAAGCAGATATTAGGGGGCGATAGCTCGATCGAGAGGATGAGCGATCGATCCACAGCTTTGAGTGAATTGCCGCAGCGGCAAGAAGCAAATCTTGAGGCTCATGCCTGTCGGCTGTCGCCAACTGACGTCACCCAAAATCATCACAAGAGGTGTTGAGACGCGTTTCCAGACAGAGACCAAGTCTTGGCCTCAGGGGCGTAACGAGATTAGATGACGCCCGGGCAATGTTCGAACCTGAGATCTTTTGGAAGAAATTTACTGTGTTGAAGAAAGTACCTGTGACATTGTTGGGACTTTTCGGCGCCCCCCCCGCAGTCATTCCGCGCCCGGGGAATTGTGCCCCCCATCGCTACCCCCCTGCTTGGCCTTTTAGCACGTATGCAAAATTCATCCATTTTGGGGAAGTTCCTCGCTTAGACTTTTTATTACCACCAATCAAGAGAAACAATCATGTTTCCTCAAATCACGGATATTTTAATGATATCTAAAGTAAGAGTTCACACCTATGTCCTAGCTAGCCAACAATGAGTGGTACAAATTCCACTTATTAGAAACTGCAACCGCTTCAGGCATTTATAAAAAGTCGTGTATATTTACCGGATGGTTTAATTCACGTATCGTGCTGGTGAACGTCATAAAACCAGGATCGAGAATGCCACACCTCGCGAAGGCGATTGACGAAATCTTGTGCAAACACTTACACAGACAGTCGGCGGCTCTGTTGTCGATGTTCGTGTAGCCGATGTGTAGCTGCAACTAAAATGATGAAATCGGTTTCAACATTAACGGTCGGAGGCAATGGGCTTCGTTAGACACTTTGCTTCCTTACGCAAAAACTTTCGCTGACATAGAAAACTATAGATCTTCACTTGCAAGTCACGTACAGGGTTGGTCCTCTTGGCGACTTTTTGTGAAAGAGTGTCGAACATGACAGCACTGAAATCGCAGCTATTGATGTTCAGACTTCCAACGTTGTTCACGCAAGCAGCGAGATACTCTGCTCCAAAGACATCCAACTTGGTGTGACTTAAATCAAAGTACTGCATCTGGAAGAAATATATTTGTTGTACGAAAAACGATGGTTTGGATATATTTTCACATCTTTCAAGCATTCCTTGATATGATTCTTGAAGTATTCGGTAAAGTAATAGCACTGTGTAGCACAACTGTGGCTTATTCGCAATTTAACTTCTACTCAGTCATGACGGAAGGTACGGTCAGCAAATCTCCCAAAAGTCAAATCAGCAATTCCAAGGTTTACTGGTACTGCAGCTACACACGGTTTTAACTTTTAATATCATGAGCTGGAAACTCTGGTTGAGAGCCATCTCCTGAGATTGACGAGAAAATGAAAACAAAAAACAACATAACGCTGACCTCAGTTTCCCGGTTGGAAATTGCTTCACACACAGATTTAAAGGTATTAGCGTCAATTTTGCATTTCTTCAAACTCAATTTTGACACAAACTTTAGGCAGCTACAAAATGAAACCTTGATTTGTTTAAGGCTACTGATCTCGGTCAGTTGGAAATCTGAGACCTGAAAAACAAAACAACAAAAGCTCAAAACACAAGGTTTGATGTAGATTTCTCTAATGCACTTTTACACCTAGTCAGAATCAAACAAATCTTCACTACAAAAGGTGCAAATTTAACTAATCAACAAGTAACTAGTCTTGTGTGATACTGGCAATTCAATAAACGTTACCCTTCGCTGATGGCAAAACCAGGCTAACGATATTTAAAAGATCTGTGCCACTTTGCGTGCACCACTGTCTTGATAACAAGCAGTCGGGGGAAACTCTTCAATCTCATTGTCGTTTAAAAATAAAATCAGACTTTTCAACTCAATGTGCCACAGCTCAGCAAATGAGCGTATCACTATTCTGGCTACTGTTTTTTCGTTTAAGGGAAGGCCGGGATTAAACTTAACTTTGCTGTCTCCAAGATATTGCGCAGTTTTGTTTATAAGTTGATTCGAAGTTCGAAGAAATTTACCGAACTAGCAAAGCGTCATTAGAGGTGTGTTGCCGTTACTGTCAATACACCTCGTAAAGTCACAAAAGAAGATATTCTAACGTTTTCCTATACTTCAAAATAATAAAGACCCTCGTGGATTTCCATGTTTACATGAGCGAGTTAAAAGAGTTTTTCTATTTTGTGAAGCAGTTCTCTATACTGTTGAGCTGCTGACTGATCAGATCAATAATTTTTCCGGATTTTCACGTGCAACGTTGCTGAAAAAAATTGAATACAAAAAACACGTACAAACTTTTTGTTTTAACTTAATGTAAATCTCAACACAGTGTATGAGATACTTATCTCATTTTTCGTTCACACGTTGACTAAGAAAAGATACCCTCTTTTCGACTTTGGAGTTCAGGTTGTAGAATGCAAGACTTGAAACATTCAGGTAAGCCATTTAACAGCGATTTATGATTTCAGTGTAGCCAGGGATATCAAAAACTCCGGGATGGGGAACTCCACCATCTTTGTTTTGTCAGCCGGACATTAGGAGGGTCACTGTAGCGCTAGCAGTTCGAGTTTCACACAGGTCTCAAAAGATGCGCGTAGGTTCGGCTTGAATGTCATGTCAGTGTAAGTTAAAAGGTTCAGTAGATAAAGGTATGTGCTTAGTTAGCCAGTTGCACTTATAATTTTGTTTGTTTAGGTTAGATTACACGTAATATGTTAACATAATTGCTGTTGATTTGTCTTGGGTATCTGTGTGAGGCTTGGCCGAATGCTCATATATTTAAGACTGATTAGTGTCAATGCAAGTAGGCTTCAGTCACATGATGTTGTGTTTCCTTATATCATTACTACAGTGCTCACTGGTGAAGGGAACTCAATTCTTTTCTGTAAGCAAAAAGCAAATGTTAACTAGTTGTTAAAGAGAATAGCATAGCCATGCTATTGCTTTGCTTGAGACATTTTTAACACTGGTTATGATGTGATTGAACTACATCTGCAGTAGCTCAGCCTTGCATTCAAAATTGTCATTATCAGTACTACTGGTGTACAGAACTCAAATCTTTTCTGTAAGCAAAAAGCAAATGTAACAAGTTGTTAAAGGTAGTAGCATAGCCGTGCGATTGCTTTGCTTGACACTATTTTTTTGACATAACATTAAAGGCGGGTTTAGACTATCGCGAAATCTTGCTAACCTGCGCGAAAATCTTTGTTTATTCTATTGTCGGTGAGGAAGGCTTGCGAAAGCCGCGAACTTCTCAACTTCCCCAGCTTCGTTCCTTGTACTTCGTTCAGTTTCGCTCTTGGAGCGAAAAAATCGTTAACTTTCCTCAGCTTCGCTTGTGTTTTTCGCTGTAGGTCTCAGCTTTTTGGTAGGCAAACTAAATGTGATCTGCCAAGTGAAACTGCACGACAATTGTTTTGTAGCTAGTTTTCTGTTTTGCAGATTGTTAGCTCAGCTAGAAAGAAGTTTACTGCATATTTGCTTTTAGACCAATAGGTCCACAATATATAGGCTAGCTTAACTTTGTCTGCCTTGGGTCTTTTTTTGGTTTAAACTACTTGTGAGTTAAGAAAAAAGTGGGCAACTATCATCAGGTTACAGCAAAATGCTTTCGAGGATTTTGCTTCAAACATGTAACGGAAAAATACATTCTTTAAGGAAGAGGGAAATTTATATCTGCTGACTCCAAGATTGAATGCAGGTTGGCTTTTGTGTATTCCAGATTGTGATCAAGTAATAACAACTTGATTAGTATTCTCATTCTTGCAGTATGCCCAGTGGGCATACCACTGAACCACAGAAGTTTCTAGATATCCCTGAGTGCAGCAAAGTTTTCACTCACTTGTAAACATTTTCGCGATATCCCTTCGCACAACACATCCAAGCTTGTTCCACGGAAACTGACTTCACCGATTGCGCCGACCGTGACTGTGTGGCGGTCAGGCAGCATGAGGAGAATGGTCGAAACATCATTAGGAAGTAATTGACCGATAAAGTGAATGGTTTGAGGAAGAATGGGAATCACATCTTTCGAAATTCCAAACCGGTCACGGTCTACATTGCCACTGTTAAATTTTTCAGACGCATATATGTCTGGTCGACACTCACCAATCCAAGAAGAAACTTGCAAAAGCGTTTGCATGTACAAGTAGACATCATCATCGACCAGAGTTCTAAGCTTTTGAATTTGAGAAATTAACAAGTTTTTCAAAAGAAGTTTGTTTTTTGTGAATTCATTTGAGTCATAGCCGGTTAGAAATTCAGTCAATCTTTTCTCTACTTCAGCGTCGCAGATGCCGAACATTAGCTTGGCTACGACTTCCCACCGAGACTGCACCAGATAGTGAATGTAGGATTGAAACAAATCAGTAGGTGTAAAAAGTAAACCTCTAATTGCTGCGAATAATTCCTGCCAAATGTAATGAGAGAAGCTGCTTCGTTTTGTACCTGTGAACAGCTTTACTTTAAGATTATCATTGTGAGAAAGTTCAGTTTTGATAAAAGCTTCAAAACCGTCGTGACTGATTTTAGCTTTCTTGAAATCTTCCTCAGTGAAAATAATTTTCTGTGCCAAAAAGCCTTTCCAAGCTAGGTCAGGAATCTTTGATATTTCTTCTTGCCGATCTCGCAGGTGCTTAGATATAGAATACATTTTCAGTGCATAGGTGAGTACGTCAGTCACTGTTCGCAGCCTTGCATTGTCGCCCGTCTTGAGACTAGTGTTCACTGCGAGCATGGTGATGATGCACATCACGGGAACGTAGCAAATAGCTTTTACATCCGGGTGTGAATCGAGGTACTTCTTCACGTCTGGCCAGGCGTCTTTGCACAGTTGCTTGCCCAGCTCTTCCTGAGCGAGTGAGTCCAAGCCCATGACTTGAACAATCGTGTGAGGCCGAATGGTCTCGTGCAGCTCGTATGCCTGTCTCTGCCGCGATGTCCACAGCTTTTTCGCCGCAGGAAGAAGTTTTCCCTTCATGAGGTTGGCCATGATAACTCCTGGCAAGGTTGGGTCTGTCGGATCGCACACAGGAGGTTCTTTTGCAAAACAAGTAGTGTCACCCTCGTCGATCCCGTCAAAGAATAGTACCACTTCTGACTTCTTAAGACGCTCCAGTAGCCGCTTCGAACTTCGTTTGTTGCAATCCCACTCAATGCAACCGGCCATGACAAGCAGTTTCGTCAAAGTGTACTTGCGAGTAAAATCAATGTCTCGAACCCTGATATAAAAAAGAAACTCAGGATCAGGAAGATTCACATCGTGATCAAGAATCAGTTTGGTCAACATTTTAGTCAAAGTGGTTTTTCCGATGCCCGCTTGTCCGGTCACAAGAACGACGTTGCCTTGAACTTTTAAGTATTCTTCTCTTGAAAGCGGATGACCGTAACCGTGCCGGTAATTGGTTTCCGCGTTCGCTATGGCATAATGAAAAAGCTTATCCATGGTAATGTCGCCCTTAGGGCAATCGTAGACGGCGGCCACTTCACGTCTCGTCATGTACTGACCAACGTTGTCAAGTTCAACAGGAGAGGTCTTGGGGTTCTTGAGAATTTGCAAAGTCACTGCTTCGATTGCCTGACTTGGCGTCATCGGAGTATTAATATCTCTTGATATATCCACAGCTCTTCTACGCAACAACTCAGTGATAGGCTCTTAAAAAAAAATAAAACTTTAGCATGCTACAGGTTGCTTTCATTTTACCCGACAGTCAATATACACCTAATAGAAAACGATATACCCAGACGAGGTTTTCTTAATATCGGAAGAAGCAAACCTGTTTCAGTAAAGCCTGGCAGATATTATATAATAAAGGATAAACAAGACTTGAAGTGATATAAATTATAAGTCTTACAAGCAGAGGTGGTGGAAAAGCAAAAAAAGAGCTGAGAATGCAACAATTTTCAATAAAAACAACAACATAATTAATTAATCCCCACGGGAATTACTGAATTAATTTGCGGTTTTTAAGCCATAGTTCTTGAAACCAGAAACGCTAGAAAGTCGATCAAGGGCTTTAAACACTCGTATTATAGCCTGAATCCAATAAAACTTTGAGCCACGAAATCGGCTCAGCGGGTCGGCCGATGACGTCATTCAAAAAAACGCAAAACCTACCCTAATGACGTCATCGACAAAAAAAGCGAAATCCAAAGCTTTTCAATTGTTTTTAATCGAAACTAGAGCTTTCCGGATCTTTAGAGGGTTTGAACATCTCTCCAGCTCCAGCGGCTGGGAAGTTATGGCCAGAAATGTGGGTGGCCGGTGCAGGCGTTAAAGGGTTTTAAAGCCACGTTTGGCTGAAAACTCGAAAGATTGCTGCATATGCCCAAGAAAACAAGTTTTACATAGTGCAAAATAATCTTAATGCAGAAAAATCCAAGAAACATACCATAATTTTCCTGCTTTACGTCAAGAACCGCTTGGATAGTGCTTTGCACTTGTGTGTCATCATCTGTGTGAAACACAAAAACCGATTATGCTGCGATACTTTGCCGAATTTCTATGTTACCGTGGAAATTAACTGTAAATCGATTGAACTGTTTTTCGTCAAACACATGTGTTTTTTTGTTCACATGCTGTCCGGAAGACTCATAAGCAAAAATTCCTGCTGCAAGTGTTGGTGGATGTTTTCTGTACTTCAACCAAAATAAGTAGTCTTTACTCTTTTGCAAAAGCAATATGAAATTTGTGACCTTGCATCAAGGTATTTTGACTTAGCGGAAGAGAAGTTTCTCTTGAGCCTCAATTAACATTTTCAAAAGCCCCGATTGTATTGTACTATCAAGTTGTATACGATAAATACTTGATCTGCAGCTAAAGGATTATGTTGCAGCACGTATGCAGTTTGCCCAAAATGGCGAACTTTGTATTTGTCTTCTAAGTATAGAGTTAGACCACTATACGAGTTGCCACTATACGAGTTGCGTCAAAACGATGTTTGGTAACAATCGCATCATCTTGGTATTTGCAAAATGAGAATATTTATTTATTTAATTGCGTGTTTGATTCACACTCATGGTCTGGTAATCGAATAACACAAGAACACAAAAATGGTTAGTCATAACACATTACAGAGTAGGTGTTAGTTGATAAACACTGTCAGCACTGGGAGAGGAGCAAAACACTGAAACAGCGCACCAGCCATTCCTGCATTCACTCATCGTCAAACAGGAATCCGGCAGTGGGATGGAAATGAAGACATAATCAGATTTTAAAGCAAACGGGTAAAATGTCGGATGGGGTGCTCAGCGGCGCACAGAAGCATGTAATTTGTCTTGATCACGGTTCAAATGTTTTTGCGAGATAATTATCATGAGGCTGACAACCGTTTGTTTTCACTAAATTTAAAGCAAGAGTTTGTATTTTATTAGTTTTATATATTCACATTTTTACATGTTTGGCTTGCACGCATCGTCTACTACATGTTGAAGGTGATAGAGGAACCACAAGAAAATACAGAAATCCTGAGGTCCGACGAAGCACACGAAAGGTTTTGGTTGCTGCGAACAGACAATATTGATTTTGCGGACAATTCACGCAACAGAATATTTCAGTTGAATACTTCTGCACTGAAGCAGGATGCCACGCATTGATTGATTGAGTGTCGATGTTTTCTATACAAAGAAAAGACAATTTGTAAGCGAAAACCCTTTCGCGTACACAATCAAAAGATAATAACCAATAACTCACCAAACTATGAGCTTTTCACAGTTTCGTCAAGGTAGAGTCTCACTCGCAATGTTCGAATAAAAAACGACAGCGTTTCGTTACACAAGTAAACATATTAACGTTCGACCAGCTTATTCAATCAAATCAACTTACGAACAAGGCAGCTCCTCAACACAACCAGCCGCGCTAACGTCAATTGCCACTCTAAGCGCAAACCAGTGATTTAAAGGTGGACGGAACGGTGCTGCCGATTACAAAGAAAGAACGTAGAGCGCCAGGGGCAAAGAACTCAAAAATTCACATGCACGGCACAAAATAATTCCAGCGGTGGGAAACAAAAAACGCCCGTTTTCTACAATTGAAAAAGAGCAAACACCGAAACGACGCGCTAGCAACTACTGCAATTGATCACCGTCATGCAGAATGGCCAGCCCGTGGTCTAGTGGTAAGTGCGTCCGCCTCGGTGCTGGAAGGCTCTCGGCCAGGTCTCACCAAGACCTTATAAATTGATACTTCAGCCTTCTTACCAGGCGCACGGTATGCAGAAGAGCAGCAGAGAGCACCAGAACACAAAACAAAACCGATTCAAATGAAAGCAGACATTGTACTAACTCAGTCGTGGTTGAGTGGAGCTACAAGACGACTGCAGTTATAACCATCAACAAAACACCATATAAATCAAGTCATGCGTTTCATACTAGTCTGCGTGTCTATTTGCTCCACAACTGGCAAGCGTACACTGGCATGCAATAGGCACGAAATGTAGCGTTTTTTACTGCAGGTGAGCACTGAGCAATTGTGCCTATGATCCTGTTCGCTGCATAGTAGGCTAGGCTGCAGCGATTTATCTTGTCTCTGGATGTTACCGTCATCCTTCAGTGAGGCATTTAATGATACACCAAGATATTTGGCTTGGTCAGAAACTGTACACGTACACCACTAAGAAAAACATTCGATGGAGCAGATTCTTTGTACATTTTGGGACAAAAAATGCACCAATTGGTTTGTTGCAATTAAAAGTGATTTCGTGTTCAGCAGCATAATCACCACAAATATTCAGAAGATATTGAAGTCCCATAATGATAGCACCAGACACACATCATCAGCAAACATAAGATGATTCACAACCATATTTCCCACAGTGCACCCCACTCTGGCTGAGCCCAGCTGTTTTGAGAGTTTATCGAGGTAAACAGCGAACAACTCCCCTTGCCTTACCCCGTTGGTTACAGTAAAGGGGCTGAAAAGTTAGTGCCCCATTTCACTTGCATGGTCTGGTGCCTATACCAACTCATCAGCAGTCAATAAGTACATGGGTACCGTACATTGCGTTGAATTGATTTAGCGAACAGCAGGCTGTGGTTAGTTTTGTCAAATGCCTTAGAGACCCATCTAAGAATGCTGAAAACACTGGGGTACCCTCGTTTATATATTACGACACAATCTCACTGGCCACTGGCCATCAGGATGACGACAAAAACACTTATGAAGCAAACATCCCTTGTAGTCTAACCTTCAAAGTATTTCAAAAACACCCATTTTTTCGCATAAAACATTTGCGACCACCATCGCCAAAACGGCTCGTCGCTGAATCAGCGTCGCCGAACTGTCCTAGACCGGTCTCTGGTGACCGCAAATGGTGAAATGCAAGACAAAATGTAATATTCAAACGATTTGGAGATGATATTTGCAAACGAAACAGGTCTATAGTTTCCAGCAGCGACGGCATGACTCGAGTCACGTTGAGAAACATATTGCGGTGACTCGACTCAAGTCACAATGAATGAGTCTGCACTCGACTCAGAATAATTATTACAAAATTTCCAAACGTCTTATTGACAAACCCAGTGAGTTAGCACCAGAGATAAGCAAGGATCAGGACTGGATCGGGACTGAAGGCATTTTTAGCCGAATCAAGCTTGAATCGAACTCCTATTTTTTTGAAAATTGGCAAATCAAGACTGGATCAGACTGAGAAAATTCTTGTTGTTGGAATGTGTATTTTCTAACCATATTAAGATTTTTAGTTTTAATCCGGTTATACAGATTCGACAAATTTTGGAATTGCGAAAAAACAGAATGGGCTGACAATCTGGTACGGCCAATTAGTAAAGATCCAATTTCCTAAACTGACCTGGTTGGTAGTTGGCAGAGGTGGCCGGAGTCACTTTTTCAGACTCTGACTCCGCTCCTGTTTCAAAAGTTTTGAATCCGGGTTTGGCAATTTTTTAAATTTGAGAATCCGACACCTGCTCAGACTCCGGCTACAACCATCGATCCAACCGAAATTTACCCATGTTTTTACACAAGAAATGACCACACAGACTCCGGCTACTGCCGAATTGAAAAGTGACTCCAGATCCGGGTCCGGTTTTTCAAGAATTTTTGACTCCGGGTCCGAAAGAAAAACGCAGAGTCCTGCCGGAGTCGAATCCCGCACTCTGGATCCGGTACCACCTTTGGTAGTTGGTGTTCTGAGCATGCATGCTTCCAGTGGCCCAAGGAAAGTTGCGTTTAGTATTTGTGGAAAGAGTGCTACCAAAAAGGTCCCGCCTGTATAGAAACTCCCTTAAAGGGCTCACGTAAGCTGAATTCAACCGTAGCTCGCGTTGGAGTTAAAGAATAATGTGCTGATGTGTGTTGTGCTCACTTGTAGACATGACATATTTATCACAGAAACCTAGATCTCACACATATTATTGTCATGCAGTAGCCCAACTAGCATTGATTCAGGCTACTCTTGGTTGTCAAAGAGGTTAGTGTACGTATTTCATTTTAATTATTTTGTGCCATTTTGTTTAAACATCAAAGCATTTCCAAGATGTGATTTCAAGCTGTTCTACTTACTCAAACCAAGTGAAATTGAGCATGTATTTTCTTGCAACAACATTCCATTCTAGCCAAATAAGTGCAATTGCAGCAATGGGAGTATATGTAGATCTGACTTATTGCTGTATAAAGCTTTGCATGAATGACCAAATTCATTTTCTGATGGCATAGGTTGAAGAAGCTTATTATTATGATACTGTCTACCAGTGACAGCGTGACTAGAGTCAATGACTCGACTCGAGTCACGATTTTTGGTGACTCATTATTTATATATTGATGACTCATTATTTATATACATTATTTTTGTATAAATAATGATAAACTTTATGTAAAGTATAACAATGATGAGTCAAGAAAAGGGACTGGATCAATGAATGTCCAACCAATTCTGTAATTTTATGACATGATAGACAGTGGAGCAGATTTGTTTCGCTGGTAAGAGACAAGGCTCAATATTTAAACAAACCCAAAAGACAATCTCAGCGGATTTGAGAAACTCCTATCACTACAGTAACGTGCAGTCCCAAAACTGAACAGAAACTTGCGAAGAAGTTCAAAACATTATCACCAATTTCAATCCAAATCTGGATAAGCAAAAATGATAACATCCAAATCCATCAATATATTGGAATGTCGCGAGATTTAAATCCTAATCCAAGTACATATTCATCTCTGGTCATTTTCATGTATTGGCCATGCGAAAGACAAGGAAGTATATTTCTTGTGTTGCGATTGAAAAGCTCGAGCGGCATGTGCGCAAAGCTTCACACTGTGGCAGCAAGCAACAATAGAGATCACCTGATGAGGTCACTCTATTGTTGCTTGTTCACGCCACATATATTTGTGTGTTGCTCTTTGCGCACATCCCATTCGTGGTGAATCACACAATCAACGCTACGCAACCGGAGAGGTTGCAACAACATCCCCTCCTTTGCAATGAACCGCACCGATCGCATGCTCTTTGTGTGAAGGTTGCACCTGGCACCACCACCACCACATGCCCAGTACAAGAAAATGACCAGAGATGAACATGTACTTGGATTTACATTTAAATCTTGTCAAATTCCAATATATTGATGGATTTGGATGTTATCAGTTTTGCTTAACCAGATTTGGATTGGAATTGATGATTTTCTTTTGAACGTCTTCACAACTTTTGGTCCAGCTTTGGGACTGCAAGTTACCGTATTGATAAGAGTTTCTCAAATCCATTGAGATCATTTGTAGGATAGCACGACTAGACAGTCAAAAGAGAAATTTGCGTCAAACCTTGATCATTACTGAAGCAAAAAATGCTCATTTCTTTGTTTGCAAACGAACTGGATTTATCCATCAGAGGCTCAGAGATTTTGTAAAAATGACTCTGACTCGAGTCATTGATTGTGACTCGAGTCGAGTCACCATTTTTCTCAACGTGACTCGAGTCACACTATCACTGCAAAGGTGACAAACAAGTGGATCAATTGGCAAAAATTTTTATAGAAAAATCAATTTCACGTAACACTGCGCCACCTCAGTCCTTCAATCTGCAAGCAATACTTGTTAAAATTAAGACTGAACTTGATAAAATACAAGCTGTTCTTGCCAAATTCCTCAAAGACAATGTGGCTTAGATGCTTTGTGAACGCCGCAAGATATGGTGAGAAGATTGCTTGGTGATTTAGGCGTATATTGCAGTAAAATGAACCCTTCTAAAACATTACTGTATCATTGAACAACCACACACAGGTAATCAGCTTATTCAGATATTATGTATCTGCTTGTGACATGGCATAACAAGCATTTGTGTAAAATTTAAGAAAACACATGGTTATACCAGGTTGTTTTTGAAGGTGTTTCAGGGACCCGATTCGAAAATCGGGTTCCTACAGGTCCACACCGGTGATGCAGTTGACTGCATCGCCTTGAACTACTGAGGCAAGCACAAGCGAAAGATGGCAATTCGGGGCATTAACTAACAGGAAAGC
>JGI24158J21664_10000580_pt1 | contig 34914 bp, 20 predicted proteins | sample Ectturendosymbi3_FD_21664 | JGI IMG/M metagenome (IMG submission 21664) | reverse complement strand
CGATAATTAAATGCCGAAAGTTCGAGTGGAAACACTAGAAAATGTGGAAGATGAAGATTTGGAATTGTTCCTGTAGAGTGTAGAGGCAATGCTACAACATTGTTCTTCTAAAATGTCCTACAACTAATAAAAAACTTTTAATTTCATGTTTATTTAACAATTTGGCTTTTTCTCACCCGGTTTGGCTTTTTTTCTCGAGAGATATCTGGCAACCCTGGTTTGCAAGGCTTTTAGAAACGTCTGCCTATCACGCGTTTTTTAAACTTCTTATGCCAAATTTTTAATTATCTTCCGCGTAAAGGCGTTTTTTTCACTTGCTGCCCGTCTCGTTCGGCGATGTTTTTGCTAGGATTCTGCCTTTCGCAGTTGACGCCTAGCGCGTAATAGAAAATCACAAATAAACAAAGTTTACATATTTTCAAAGCGTCGGACAAGGGTTCTGTCTTCTGTACTACATTCAAGAAAGCTTCCTGCATTAATTTCAATACAACAGACTTGATTGTGGTGACAGCTTAATTTTCTTCATTTTCAATTCCTGACGATGATTACCACCAACGTTTAATTTCTGCTTTGGTGCAAATGGTAATTCTCAAGGAGAACACTATTTTCCGGTGCAAGTGTGGATATTTTACGTAGTTATCTTCAAAATGTCAAGTAAAACACTAAGTTACCCCTGAACATGATAAAGATGCCGTGTGTGCAAAACCAAAAGTTGCTAATTCTTTTAAACATTCTGAAATTGCATGGATTGCAAATCATGGAAAGAGGCTCTTTCAAAAATATGTGACTGAAAACTTTTGCGCAGACAAAATATGTGAGTTTCACATGAGTTACAACGTTGACAAAACGCTTTTCTCAGTTGTTGGGGAACCTACCTGAAAGTAACTGAGAAACTCTCACGTGGACTACCATTCTGTACACTGCATGAGACAAGAAGCTCAGTTTAATGCGAGATTTTCTATGTAAAACAGCAAAGCGTAATCTTAACATACTTTTGATAAACGAACTTGAGTGTTTTGAACAACACGCAGCAGACCTTCCACGTAAAGACACGCCCAGAGCTCTTGCCAATCCTTGCGATGCTAACATAGATGTTTTTGCCAATAGACCTTTTCCAGCCTGCTTCTGCGCTCATGGTAACTTGAACTGCGTCACTAACATAAAACCCTAATGCGATTTGCCCAATCTTTTGTGAACATTTCCTAAAAACTAGCTTTATGCACTGCTGCACTTTGAAATGAAGATAATACACGTTAACATCTCTAATCGTTGTAGCGAACCCAGCGACATCAGCATACCTCTCAGGAAGGTATGCTCGTATAGGTCCTTCACGATTATGTGCGGGCGGTGGCTCCAAGCGCATTTTCATGCTGATGCTTGTTTGACGAGTGAAGCTTTCTTTATCTTTTGTGACAGTTTCGGGTTTGGTGGAACTTTCTGGTTCATTACTTTTCATGCAAGTCCGCAGTAAAGGCAAAGAACAAAACACTGGAACGTATCAGTGCATCGCAAAGAACAGTGTGGGAACTGCCAGAAGTCATAACGTCACGGTGCAAGTCGCAAGTAAGCATTTATCATCATCATTCATGGTGTTATTGCAGCAAAGCTGGAAAAAGGCCGAGGTGTGTTGTTTCTGATTTGTTTGCTGTTGCTAGTTCGCCCATCTCATTACCTGGTGATGTGATCAAAGAAATAGGAGTGGGTCGACTGTCAGCCTCAAATTAGCAAACTTTGGGTCCTAGCAGCCTCACTGCTGCTACATCAGTTTAATATGACACTCTGGTGAATTAGCATACACATTTTTTGCAATAAAGAAGTCTAACTTGTTCATAACTCGCATAGTTGCATTTTTAACAATATCAAACTTTTTAAATCTTGGCCATGTAGCCGAAAAACGGATAAGCCGAAAAACTTAGCATCAATGTGTTGCAATACACAGCTTTCCCACGTTAATCACTGCGTTAATCTTTCAATAAACACTCCAACTTCCCTTTCGTTTCTTTCAAGTTCATCGCAGTTATACCCTTCGCGTCGCAGCTAAACAAAAAATATTGCGTAGACATCCGTTTCATCAACAAATTACACGCACGCTTACCTCGTACGTACTTGTCACAATGTAGCATTCACTGCCCATGCAGCGCACTGTCCAATTCGGTTTCCGCGAGCTCGATCGATGCGCCGAACATCGACAGCGGGCTTTCCACACTTGGTGCGGACTTGAAGTTAATTCGTTCCCTCGTAGACGTGGGGATTACAAATTCAGTTCATGAAAAGCTCTTAAACTCGCTTCGGCCATTCGCAGTCATATTACCACGAAACTGCCAGCCGCGATTCCGTTTGAAGCTGCTGCCGCAGCGAGAGGTCTCAACAAGAGTATGAAACAAGCTTCTCAAAACGTTACTAAAATGAATGGTTTGTGTAACATTCTCGAGTTGTGTGGAAGGCTTATCGTGTTGATACTACGAGATACAACAAAACACACTGCACCCGCGTCTGTCGATAAATTTCGCTTTTTCTGTGCAAGCAAAAACTAACGGAAGCTCTCGATCTCATGTGCGTTTCTCAAGAGCCCATCTTGTTTGACCCCATAATCCATAATCACCATTCAGCTTCCTGAATCTCTGGTTGAGGGCTGAATTGGCCTTGGGGTGGATCAAAGTTCAATCATACTGTTCAATTGTTCTTGGCAAGATGAAAAATTCTGTTCATACGCAAGCCATAACATGATAGCACTCTAATTTCTGTCAGGTAGAACAAAGGGGTGTTTTGGACAGCATTTGACTCTTCATTTGTATTTGCATTTGATATTGTCAAAAATGAAATGTTCAAATTTTAAAACATACAGCAAACGCTTACTTTGCTACCTTGACTAATGCACTGGATTTTTGGCCAATTTTTTGTGATAAGAAATTTTGAACATAGGCATTTAGTTGAAGACGCTAACTATGCTTCGCTGTCTAGCAAACGTTCCCAAACTAAGCCCGTGGAAAATAATGAGATAAAGAATTAAATGTAAACTCAAGTTGGGACGGACGCAAAATGCGGTCTTTCGCGCGTAGACAGCTCTGACAATTAAAGGAATTGTGTCTTTGCCCCACGCGCTGCCACCGACCAAATTTCCGCATGTCTTGCGCGTTGTGTTGGCTTTTCGCTCATCACCGTTGCGGACGACAGTCCTGTAATGTGCACCAGAGACCAGCTGCCAATAACAGCCTACTGTCGTGGTTGGTCAAGCGGAAATTTTCCAGAGTTGTTGTCGCTACTGATAAGCTCCATCTGCAGTTATCCGTCAAAGCAATAATTTGTAAGCATACGATGGACGCACTTGTTCAGTACGTTCTTTCCCGTATAATTTTCATGCGATCTTCAGGTAAAGAAATCCACTAGGGTGACCAATGATTTTTGCATGAAGTCACAATGCACTTCAAGGCGTTTCCATCTTCCCAACCTGCTGTTTGATGATGAGCTAGGCAATTGTACCTTCCCCGTACTCACGCTAGGAAGCTTCGTTTGTCACAGATCTATCTTCAAACAAACTCAACTTCTGGTGACAATTTTGTTCTGCAACACTTAAGTAAAGTAGTATTAGCAACGATTGCACCACTGCTTAAGCGTTAACCTCTGGCGGAAGGTGGTAACAAATAGAAGAACCATGCACACCTGAAATCGGTAGATGTGGTTTGCGGTCACACCGGGAGACGTTGGTGACTTGGTTACGTCCAGCTTACAATGAAGTTGCACGGGTACATTATATTTCTGGAATGAATAAGAGTTGGGAACAATATCATAAGTGTACGATGTTTGAAGAATCTCAGATTTATCTTATTTGGTATTTTTCCGAGGCAAATAAAAAACTTCCCGACGAGAGCAATGTCACTTGTCAAGGATATATTTTCGAAAAGTAAGGCTGCAGAAAAAGGTTGCCAGGTTTTGTACACTACTCACATCAGCGTACATGCGCAAATATTTGTTCCTAAAAAAAATTTTATGCGTGTTATCTACTCAGGAAGTTTCCTGTTGGTAACTTTTTGGTAGAAACCTGAAATGACTGTTCGCAGCTGTGAAATACGCTTTGCAAATGAGTGACACTTGCCCACGACCAACCCAGGGTCAGTAACTCAATGCCTCCAGCTTTAAGTGAATTAGTGTAATTTCGTTTCCAATTTCTGTCGTTCGTTCTTTTCCGCCTAATTGGATTTACAGTAGCTGCCCGTGATATCACATGCAGTGACACGCTGCCTTCATCTTCCTCGTGAACTTGGTTTCTCGTGGAAGCGCCCATGATAGTTCTGCCAATGATCGTGCCGAGTGGTGGAAAAACTTGCAGCACTGGAGGCGATTGCGCTGCGTACGAAACTCGACAAACGGAGCGCTATTGATAACTGACGATCATCTAGATTCTAAAAAGTAGTGCACCTGGGCGTAAACGTCTGTTGCGATAAGAGTGCATGCAGCGCAAATTACGCCTTTTGGTTTCGTGTCTTAATTGCACATGTCGTCGCAAACTGTGCTATAAACAACGGAGGCAAGAGCTAAACAAATCGAAGATAAAATTACTTCCACCTGTGCAGGCAACTTCATTTTAATACTAACAAAGGGGCATTGCAAGATGAAATGAACTTAGAACTATATCGTGAGATTTTTACCTCGACTCTACATTTTACTGTATTCGCAAATCGACTGTCATCGTCCTTTTTGCCTGGTTCTTGCTGCCCGATGTTTTAACAAATATTATGCAACCGCAAATGTCGTATACACGTCATCTGCTTTGGATTTTAGGTTTCAGAAACATATTTTTCGAAAAGTTTTTGTCTGCATGCTTTTGAAAAAGCCATCGCAGTCTCATTAACTGTGTGGGTGTAGACGCAGCTAGGTGTTGGAGCCTTTGAAATATATATATTAGCCCTTGACCAGCAGGACCTACGTCAATTTCGGTATTGTGTGTCATGATGCCAGAGCAAGGCCATCTTCCGCAGACGCAGTTGTTTATGTTGGTCATAATTTTTTCGCTTAGCAATATATTGAATCTACTGACCGCAAATCTAATCTCTTCAGCTGAACAAAGCATTCGCCGTTAAGAACCGTGCCCCCAACTGTTTTTATGCAATATACATTTGGTTTGAATCTTTTCGTTTTCGAACACCTCTAACTTGGAGAACCACTATGGAACGGTAAGATCGTTGTTTTTGTTGACAGGCATCATGAGGTCAGTTTCAGTCACGTCAGTCAACTCTTTCTTTTACTAAACAACTACAGCAAAACAAAAGTTAGAGAGGTTTAAGTTTTTTAAGGACACTCCCGAAGTTAGTGTGATATAAAACGACATTCGAACGAGCAGTGTGGTGCAGTTTTTTGTGTAGTTAAAAAATTCTTTCCAATTGCTGTTCGGTAGGCGTTCCGTGCAGTGAGACAACAGGAAAACTAACTCTGCGTTAATGCTGTTCGCTGCTTTAAAGCGTAGCGGGATATTCTTGATGTTGAGCAACCTTGGTCGAGTTGGACTGCATAACCTTAGGCTTGTTCCGAAGGTTTCACCGGTAATTGCCACTTAGGCGCAGTGCCATCCAACTGCCGAAGGCGACACAGCCGCAGAAACTTTAGTGAAATTGTCGCCTTGACCCTTGTCACTCACTTGATTCAGCAAGCGCCGGAACAATAGCCGATGTGACTCGACGCAAGCTGCATGTTTGTTTCTTAGTGATGTTGCTCGACACTGATCTATCACCACCAGTGATCGCAGGCTCCACGCTTGGGAAGCAGAGAATTAGTGTCATGCTAAGTCGCTAAAATTTGTCATTCCCTGCGTTTAGCTAGCAACGGATTACGCCGAATTCCGTCGTTGCCTACAGTGATGACTGACGAACTACCTGTGCTTACTGGTTGAACACAGACCATGCAAACCTTAATCGTGGTTTCGATTCGTTATTCAGGACCAGTGTTTATGTAGTGGCCACTGGCCAGAGCTTGACATAATACAATAGATATTGAACTAATTGCTTTAAGCTGTACCGGGTAGATGGTGCATGTTTGAATTCCAGACAAGGTTGATTTAGCCATAAATCGCCCATTAACTGCGTTCGGGAGTCTTGTTTCAATATGGCAAGGCAAACTGATGGTATTTGCGATTTCAGTTTTTTGTCAGCGTAACCGTATCCATTTCCCATTAGAAAGTAATAACGGTCAATGAAATATTAATCGTTTTGTTTATTTCCTGACTGTTCAGTCATATTCACCTACTGCCGCATGAATAAGGCATGAATTACGTTGTTGTTCGTGGAATTACGTTGTTGTTCTTGGAATAGCATTGCCAGCAACTATTAATTTGCAACAGCGATTCATTGCTATTGCTGCAACCTTTGAAAACATGTTAATCCAATCGAGCTATAATTGACCTTCATACGAAATGTTTTGCGAAAAACGTACAAATTGTCTGTTGTTGCCAGAGAACATGAATTCTTAAGACAACAAACCGGCTGCACCAACCCTGTCAAACACAACAACTCTATCCGTAATCCATCTCAGATTATCTTGAGAAAACTTGTTGCAGTGGTTGCCACAGAATAAAAAAAATACTTGCCCATAATTTTGAACCATGGAAGAAGCGTGTTGCAGGTTATGTCAAAAATACTTTTAAGTTGAATCGTTCAACGATGCAGAGTTACCCAAGCTTTGCTGAGAATTTCGACGTAGATGTTTTTCGACAGANCTGGACACCACCAGNCACAATCGTTACAAGATAGAAAGGAACTAACTTTGTATCTCGCTGAGACGTGCGATATTGTCAACCTTTACTTATCAAACCATCGACATGTTGCCGAGTCGATGAAAGTTATAGCGCATTGACTTCGCACTGCTTGACCATTTTTGGTTTGTCGCTTTGCGTCTCTAGGATTACGCGCCTACGATGAAAACAACGTAAAAACAAAAACAGCGAACATCCATGGTCTTTCCTGAAGCTGACTCAGCGCAGGAAACTTAATGCAATAAAAANATGGCAAAAAGTTGATTGGTAATAAAAGATAAAAAAATGTATTTTTATTGGAAAGAAGGTGGTAAATGCACCNCGGTTCGGTTCAGACATGCGCTTGGCCAAGAATACGCTTTTCCTGGCACGTCAAAGCGACCGAGGCATCATCTGTACTTCGTAGAGGCGTGCAAATAACGATGTGTATAGGGGCATTACTTAAAAGTGGCTTTCCAGCGTTTTCACGAAAACCGAGATCGCGCTATACGAGTATATTACTAAATTGGGGAACCACCGAGCGCCAAACAGCAATCTGGGAATTGTGGACCGTATGCCCTAAGCAGGAAGTCACGCATTCGATATCAAACGGCCAGCAGGCAGTGCACACCTGCCTTAATTTGCTCTGGACGACAGTCCACCGATCGCTCGCGCAGGATATCGCAACGTGGGAACTGAAAGATGGGTTGAGTTATCAGCCTCAGCTCTGTAAAAACACCTTGTTCGCTCGCGAAATTGATGCCCAGTGGTACGTCGTCAAATTATCACAAGCTGTCATTACATCCTTACCAGAATGAAGGTCGAAGTGAGTCCTGTTGCCGTCCAGCGAGTGCTATGATAATTGTAAGCTGGAAACATTTTAAGCCCGCATCTTTCTTGATGATGTCTTTTACGAAACATTTTGTATGGAAGTGACATCAGGTGATTTAATTATATCTGGCATCATTGCAGGAAAGTTGTTACTCTCTTGTTTTTAAAGGAATCTGACAATCGGATATGTTGTGATATAACTGTCACAAGCTTATTTCAAATAATTTAACTAGGTTTTACCGATTAGGATCTGTACTCTTTTGTTTCAGAATAGCTTCTTCGCCATAAAGAAAGAGTTTCTTACGCAAAAAATAGTTAGACTTTTACGTTAATCCTAATTATTAAGCCTTTTGATAAAAGAAAACGCACAATCGAAGGTAATAATTCTGTTTGAACAAGATTTCCGGACAGAGGGTGCGTAGAATTACGTGAAATCAATTTCCTATTTAAAAAATTTCGACTGCGGCGCATTTGTGGAGACTAATCACTTGAACGCATGTGTCAAAGGGAAGTCAAGAATTGCCACACAACAGTCTGGTATACGCACATTACTACTAGGCGTTTGATTTAACGCACATTGTTTCTTCGCTCAGTTCTTGTAATTTTTTTCTTCCTGTGATAACACCCGATACGGGAAGGCTTTGTTATAGAAACGTGCTTCGTGGTTAAAGTACATTCACGGAGATGAAAGCACAACTTATAAGCAGGCGTGCCTTTTGACGTGAGCTTGGGTCGGGCTGCTCGCACGGTCAGGTAATATTGCAAAGGATACTGCCTTCTTTCAGTTGGTTTTCTCACCGGTCAATGGAAACGCTCGCAATATGGCGTCTAACAATCTTTCCGGAAATCTTCGTTGCTGAAAGCCGCAACCTGTACGTTGTGTACTCAACATTAGCTGAAACCTTTGTTTGCTGAGACAAGCTCGGCAAATCAAGTAATACCAGTTGGATGTGACTACAAACGCAACTGAATCGAACTAAATAAGGAGCTGTGAATCCGTATTGACCAAATTAAAAAGTATATTCTCTTGTTTGGAGCAACCCACCTGAAAGGGTTTCGTACATTTCCACACAGATGCTCGAGTAGCTTTGTCTGCGTTGATTGTCCAATGCAAGAGTCTTAAAATCCGCGCTTCTACAGCGGAAGAGCGTTCCCATCATCGTTACACTGCCATTTAAAAAATTTACGGCACGTACTGTATGTTCGTAATTATACATTGTTGTTGCGCTACTGCCACAAACAAGTTACGCTGCGCTTCCTTTATTTAATTCCGCCCGTTGCAACACTGTTGAACTTTGGGAATCGACCTGCAGTAACTTAAATCCAAGAAAGTTTTCTAGGATTGTATCTGATAAATACTACTTAACGTATTGTTATTTAAATGGATGTCACAAAATTAGTTTTTCAGATTTTTAACAATGTTGTACTGCTACAGCTCATTGAAAAACAATGAGCGTAACCGTCAACATTTTTGAAAAGCATGGCAAACGAAACCTCGACTGGCAATTTTAGCGTGAAGGCGTTCTGATGACTCGTTCAAAATTTATGTTTCTGACAGATTTGTATCATACAAAAATAATTGACATTTCTCGCAAATTTTGATCTCCCAAAAGCTATCAAAACTTTCAGGTTACACACTTGGATGAAATTGACCCGTACAGGAGCTACTCCATATTGTCTCAAAGTTTCTCCATCTACTTCGCGAACATTGAATTCCCAGCCCATCTTTAAGCGGGAACTTCAGTGTGAATTTTGGATCAAGTCTTAAACGTAGAGTTATACAGTGAAACAGAGCAGTTACCACGCAGACTGTGAACCCATTTCTTGTTGTTTTACTGCATTTTGTCTTGGACTTTCCTTGGTAACCTCAGGATTGCAGCTTGCTACGGAACACCTAAGATCAAACAGCAAATTTTGAGTTACGAGTTGTTGGTGGATTCTAAACCAAAGTCGATCTCCAGACTAGCTAATAGGTATCATTAACTGAGACAAGCTTGTTTGCGTGAAAATGTTACCTGCTTTCATACCATGTATTGTAACGATGCCTAATCGCTGCACTTACGTAATTCAAGTAGTTCTTCGCTGTACGAAGAGACTTCGCGTGCGACGGCGCGCTTCTCGAAAAACTTGCTTCAGCAAGAAACGTTTCTCGGGCAAGATCTACCATCGCCTGTGACATTGTTCGTTTTGGCCTTTGTTACTCTGGGACACTTTCGCACGACGTGCAGCTTCCATTAGAATACGCTATCCAGGTGCGCCAAATCATAACAGACCGTTGATAGAGACAGTCGCGAGCGGTTCATCCTTCGCCTTTGATGTTTAGCCGATGTCGAAAGCACTTATTTGTTAACCTGCCTTATTTATGGATCCGATCGAGCGTTTAGTTGCTGGGTTGGCGGCCACGACAGGTGTTGATGACGCTTCCTCAGTGTGGAAACCTAGCAACCAATTCGTTAACTGCAGCACGCGCACCTTGAGCAATTTCATTAATATCGGGCAGCGGCCGCGATGCCGGCTTAAAAAGTACACTCTCAGGCCATCGCAGAAAATTAGGGCCAGGCCATTTTTCTTTTCTCGTGGCTGAATGAAGTGTATGCTGTGCTCATGAAAAGTATGCTATGTGAAACGCAAGCACGTATCTATGAAACCGCTATCGGTCGAGCTCATCAATTTGTTTTTAGTCGGATGTGGACAGCTTTTTTCGTCACAACATGCGTCTGAAGCTGCAATGTGGAGATATTTCAGATTCAGCTCTTTTGTAAACGTACCACAAAAACTATTGTGCGATCTTAATTTTCAATAGGTCTTCGATATAATTAGCAAAAATATTTATTTTAATCGGTATTCGAACATTTCCTCAAAATGGTCATCAGGGACTAACATTGAACAAAACGCACAAACAGATGTTTAGAGACGGACGCTGAAAATCAGTGATGTTGTATTTTCCCAGCATGAGATTGAACACGCCATCGGTCACGTCATTTTCACCTTTTTTTCGTATATTTTTAAAAAGAACGTCGTTTTTGTGCTTTGTTACCTGCCTTGCTGCTGCTGCTCCGTGACGGCAACCGCTCCTTCAGCTGGGATCGACACACAACAACTGTACGGTGTGATTCAGTCGAGCAACTGCTTCTCAGCGGGAAGCTCTGTTTATTGGCTGCAAAGTGTAAATGCGTCTGGCAATTTGTTTTTGGCTCATTGCTTTATTGGTGTTTGAGTTGTTGCGTCTTTTCTACGTCCAAAACTCATGCGGCCCATCTCACAGCTTGTCGCGTTGGCGTGGCTCGTGTTGTGACGTAACCGTCGCATATTCCCGTCACTGTGGAAATGAAAGTTCATTTTGGAAACTGGGTGGCATACAATCAGTGATGCGAAAATTGTGTTTTTAAACAAAAAAATTGTTGCTTCGACCTGAGCAAACGTTTCCAAATGATTTCTGAATAGCTTTCTTTTGATGTTGATGGCTTAAGTTTTCACAATATTTTAAAGATAGGTTTTTGACCAGGTTTAAGTGTCTGTCCGTTAAACAAAGCAAAGTGTTTGGCTTGCTTTTGACCAGCATTCTTGTCATTTCCGTGACATTCCGGTTTTCAGTGAATAGTCTATTGAAGTATTTTTTGTAAGTTTTTAGAACGGCGCGTTGGCGAAGCCCACTGAGTATGGCATCTTGACCATGGATTATGGATTGTTATTAAATTTGTCTGGAAAATATTTGTTCCGCACTGATTTCAACACTGTCGCAACGCAGTTTGACATGTTCATGCTTAACAGGATTACCTGTTCTATTTTAGAGTGAAGTCTTTCGGCGTATTTCTGATGATGTTTTTTTAGCTGAAGAATTAGTCAAAACAGAGTTGTGGAGGTCGGAAGTTCTACAAGTTACAACCTTAAGTACATTATTTTTTGCAGGAAAAAAGTATTGTTAGGTAAATGAAGCGGCAAAAGTGAATTTTTTCCTGGCGATGAAATGAAATTTTTGCTTCACAATCTGCGTTGCTGGCAGTGTTGTACTACACGGAGTTGATTTCTACCGCGCTGTTGTGCCCACAAACTCTCACTGAACGAAGAATAGTGAGAAACGTTCCTAAATTTTCCAACGTCAGAAAACATCGTAACCGTGACTATTTCCAAATTTTGAACTTAATAACACAACGGAGTTGCCCAAAAGGATCATACGGAGACCACCACTGGGGCTTCCCAAGCTCACCACTACTTCAGACGGGGGTCCGGTGAACCGAAAGAGCTTATCCCGAGCTGATGTTCCTGTACCCACTGTCATTTTGACTTGAGAAATGCTGTTACACTTTGCAGTTATATTTGCAAGCATGGGTGTTGTGCAAAGATAGCAATGCGAGAACGCTTTGCTGTAACAAATACTCGTAATTGATAGTTAAAGCACTTTTTCCGCTAGGATTTTCCCAAAATTGACAGGAAAAATGCCAACATTCAAGCGTGAGATAAAAATTAAGAAAACGCAGTTTCCACTCCAATGACAGTGTGTTGATGGCGCTCTCCACTAAATTGATCCACTGCTCGTAAGAGATACTGCAATATTTTTTCGTCAGCTCAGTATTTTCTGTACGGAGTTTGCAGAAGTGTAGTAAATTTTCAGTTTCCTCATTTTGCACTGAAGGAGATTTCTTGTTTCAACAAAACGATGAAAAAACAATTTTTCAGTGTTGTTGGTGTGAACTGTATCAGTGTTTTACTGAGCACACGCACGTCCACTTCCACACTCTCTAGATTAGATTTGTGCGTGACCTTAACGTTACTCTGGATGGTTTACGCGGTGGGCATGCGCTTTTGGACAATTTTAACAAAACAGCTTGCGAACGAGACCAAAAAATCATTTCGAATGAAATAACTCAGAAGCGTTTAGGCGCTTTTCGTGAATTTAATCACCAAATATCGGTGCGAGGCAACCCTTACGCTCCCGTTACAGTATCGCTACCATTAAAGTATCCGATGTCCTGGACGGCCCATGCGCATGCGCAGTGCCCGCATGCGAAGTCAAATGTGTTGTGAAGAGCAGATTTTCAGCGCATTTGCCTATAAACGACCACCAAATCGTTTAATGAAGTCGTTAAGATGCTGAAATCGCCATGCGAAATTAAGTTTGAAACAGCTTTCCTGTGCACTTTCTACTCCGAGATCGTTCACTGAACAAACGTGGCTTCCCGCCGCGCAAAAGCGCGACTGATGAAGTCTACAGGATATGACGGTTCTAAGCTCTGAGTCACCTACTTAATGGAAACCGGCGGTGTCACCAGGCGGCTTCGATGCTGTCGTCCGGATACTATTAACCTTTGGGGGAGTCATAAAGCTCCGAGTCTTGTAACTGATTGAGGCAAAAACTGACATTAGCATAGGGAGAAAGGGCATTGACTGTCATATTGCTCTTAGTTTTCCACACGCAAATCTGCTTAGGGTAGCAATTGCAGGATTCCAAACGACGAAGCACCATTCGGAGCAATCGTCTGCATTATTTGGTGCTACAGGTAACTACAAATAAGAACAACTAACACATTTTAAAAATGTTGTCGCAACACAGATTTCTGAATCCAACTGCATGTTGTCAAAATTGCATTTCCAAATTTTCGCTGCGAAAACGAGGTGATGAATGTACTTGGCTTGTTCCAATTACTACAGACAAAGATAAAATGAACCATTGAAATTTTTCCAGTGGCATTTCATGTGTAAATCATGGTGTGTTTTTTATACACAAAATACCCGGAAAAATAAGATGTTTCATTCATTGATGGCAGTAAAAGCGTCAATCAGCATGACTTGACATCGTGTCATAAAACGCCGTCCGTCACATTTGATTGCGAAGTACTAAGCACCAACGGAATCTAAATCAGCTGGATTTTAGTCAAGATAGGGTTTTTGTGCTTGTGTTGAATTTAATGTTAGGAGCTAAGAACTGATCTGTTCGGATATTTTCCACTGGGAGCAAGTTTGCCTAAAACTGGGTGCATTGAATCTTCAAGAAATATAATTGCATGAAAGAGACCCACAATACTAGTAATTTGAGAAGACCATCCGGTTGAATCACCACTCCTGCATGCATGTACTCGACCTCCGCACGTAATGGTATCTTTCCGCTCTTCCTCCCAGTGGTGCTCACCCGCCACCACAAGTTATTTTGAAAGCCTCCGTTTTTCCACCTGTTGCACCGCGCCCGCGATATCAAACAAGTTCACTGCGTCCGTAGGTCGCGATAACACACTCCTTTGTTGCGATCCATAAAGCCAATCGCAAAGGAGACGAATTTCTTTATCATTAAATTGAGCTGCGCTGCAGACACAAGCTGTCACGGGATGTCAGCTCAGCGAAAAATTACTCCCGCTGGTGAAGCATCTTTATGCGGGTGGCCCCATTAGCATATTCGAATGATTTTTTCGTGTCAGGATCGCTGCCCATTTGCACTGCCTTTTTCATCGGTGTTGATTGTTGAATGTACACCCTTTGAGGAAATCCTCTGTAAGTCGCCAGGGCGCGCATCAGTTTAAATTTCGGTTACGAGCAAGTATGACGACAAGAATGACGATCGCCGCAAACCCGAAATGTGGCTTGCCGAATCCTAAATCAAATTTCGTCACAGTTTTTAAAATTGCTACGCGACCACGCACACTCAGTTCTTATGCCTTCGTGTTGATGTAATGTGTGACTAAGCCATTAAACAAAAGGTGCCCAGTTGGGCACGTTTGCACTGAGAATTAATGGCCTTTACTCACCTCACATTCGCATACGTTATGTCTTATGCGCTAAGAGCTACCACACACCTGTTGTCGCTTTCTGTTCGTTTTGAAGTATTGTTGTTTGTGGCGTAAGTTCGACTTGGCTTACGGTGTTTCCTGTCGTACGTAGCTTGCGTTTTCTCACGAAGTGTTGGAAAATGCAACGAAAACGCGAACACACCTTCATTCGTGTAAATATGTTTCCTTTGAATCACCAACAATAGGGAAAGCGCAAATACAGTCCTTGATTTTGAGCGGCAGGAGCAAATGGAAAGTAACGACTTTTGGGCGGGATTTTACTGTAGTCAAACAGTTGTCACGAACGCGATTATATTTTCGTGAATTCCAATGAAGCAAACCAAATATGGCGAACGGAAAACATCTTGACATATCAAATCGTTGTTCTGAGTCTGATTCTCGAGAAGTGCGGGGCGCTCGCTGGATTCGAAACATGTTTCTCAGTTTCGAGAAAAAGAAGCAACCGCTGCGGAACTAGTCGAAAACAGCCGAACAGATTCTATCACAGTCAGTCTTTTTACAATAGTTGGAAAATTACGACTTTATGTTTTGTAATAACGACAAAAATGGTTTCATCAAAATAATATAAGTTCCAAACACGGTTTTTACCCAACGTGCACTTTTCATTGTTTTGCATAAGACGACCATCGTCAATCTATGGGATTTTGGTGATCGTAGCTTGAACTGCTTGTGATTGATGTAAGTGATTATGTCAACCTGTACAGTAAGACTTTAATTGCAGCGCGCAAGCTTACAAGTAAGCGTCAGAAAGTCGGCCACCAGAGATGTTGCGCTTGAGTTTAATCATTTCGGATAACTGAACAACTAAGGTTGAATCGGTATGCCTGTCCTGTGACAGCGACCGTTGCAACCTGTGTATGTAATTTATAGGCTGCGCCAGTGGTCAGCGTGAGTCAATGGGCAGCAAATCGCTTAAGCTATTGTACGAATGCGCGAAACCAAATTATCCAAATCTTCTTTATCGAACGGCGCAGATGCCGATTAACTTTATGAATGACAATCGTTTTCGAGATAGCGTTGAGTGCGATTTTAAGGCGGTGCGGTCCGGTTGGCCAACAAAGCTGTGCGGTGATTGGGAGGCTGTGATAACGTGACCAACTGTGTCAATGAGAGCTCTTTTCTGCAGAGATTCACACGATTGTCGAACACCAAGATGTATCTTTTGCTACTTTTCCTGTTGGCCCATTCTCATTTCCTGGAATCACTATCGGCTACAGCATCACGAAAACTATTATTACAATGTTTATGTGGCAAAAACTTCCCTCATGCGGTTTTGAGCTCGCGTGCGAAAACTGAAATGTTTTTACTGACTTGGTCGTAACTTTTTACCCTCGTTGCGCATTCACAAAAGTTACGTTAAATATGCTCAAACCCCAACGCAGGAAGTCTTCTCAGTTAAGTTATAAGGTCGGATTGTTTGGATACAAATCTTGTTCTTCCGCATAAGGATGTCCTTACACAGCGGCCGCTATGATAATTTGTGTCTTTTTTTCAGAAGACTAAAACTGATTAAACATTTGTCACTGTGTCATCGTAATTGAGAAATGTGAGCGCTGTTTCGAACAAGAACACACTGAAATTCAGATAGTGTAACAACAGTTTTGTGGCAAAACGAAACGGTAATATTATTTGTTTAACAACTAGCACATGTAAATTTGTTCCTTAAAATGAGCGTTCACTGTTCATGCTGTGTCCACAACATAATGTTACCGGCGAGTTAACATGGATGGTCGACATGAGCCGATAGCGTCGGAACGGAAACCCTCGCCACATCCTGTTTGGTTAGTTGCCCTTTATTCATGGAATAGCAAGGACGCTTCTTTCCCCCATGACAGTTTGGTGTTACTACTTCTGACCCGGTTACTTGTTGACCTGTCAGTGCGTCCACTGGGGAAACGATGCGAGGACGTCGGCCTTCCAACAGACTTATTATTTTGTGCGTGACGAGGGACTGTTCATCAGTCAATCATTGTTGTGTAACTTGGGCAGTGCCGAAACGTGGAGCATTTTGACTTTACTACGAAACCCAACAGTGCGCATCAAAGTAATCGCAGCCAAAATTAAAGTATGCACTCACCACCTGCGAAGTCGCTGACATTGTACGCCCGCAACCAGAGGATTTTTCAGCAACAATTTTTAAAATTATAAATTCCACGCAAAGCAAGCAAAGTTGTTGTTTCGTACATTCAGAAACTCAGAGTGCAAATATGTACTGTTTTCTCATTATCGTTTTTGGTATATTATAGTGTGGACCCCGTTAGAGCGTGGTAAACGTCTTCTCGTCTTACGCTTGATGTGTTGCCGTTTTGCCGTCACTCAATTAACATGCTACTTCAATAGGTGCAACTCAACAAGTCAACCTTCATGTTTTTCTCAAAATCATTGACAACAAACCAATTTCACTTCAGCGCATTTTGTAGGTAAATGCACGTATGCAGCTCTGCTCGACAAGCCTGTTGTGATTTTGAAAGTACTCCCAGCACTTCTGTCATAGCAATTATACGGAGATCGTGCTTTAAAAATACTTTTGCGTAGGTTTTGCCCGGTGCACTTTAATATAACGCCGCAATTCTTGACAGATTTAAAACTTATCTTTGTTTAGAGTGAATAAGCGCTGTTGATCAGGAAGAACTTCAGCGATACCACAATGAACGTGTTGTTCTTAAACCTGAGCTCAGACGTTTGTTTTACTCTTCCCGACTGGCGACATGTAATGTCACTTGCAGTTGCATTTGAAGAATTTCGAATGCTTTTTCCGGACCCCTGGCGTTTTGTGTACCGTAACTCAGATGGCCACGCATTCTTTGATCACTGTGTACGGGTTTGCCCGGCCGAAACCCGCCAGAAACTCAGTTTTTTTGACATTTCATGATGTTGCAGCAACTCAATGCGGCCGTGGAAGCGCAATTCGTGCTGATCCACGAAAGATTGCTATGAGAACTTCTGCTATGACAAGACTGTTATGAGAAGAGTAGTTCTCTTAAGTGTAAAATCAAATGCAGGGAAAAGTGGTACGGTTTCCGTTATCTTAGTGGTAAGCGGACCGTCTATTCAGTGCAGAAGTTGTTTCGCTGCTGCTTTGCGAGCGAACCAATGGCGCTGGAAGCTTCCCTCCCACTGCCTTCTGTCGTAACTGCAACACCTGGGCACATCAATAACCGCTTGATAACCTCAAAGCTCACTGGAGGCAAAGAAGAAGCGCTACCACTCGCCTTTCACCCGAAAATGGCAAACTTGCGCAACAGGAAATTCCCACTCGGCATCGTCAAACTGACCGGGCGCGTTGTCGCCTGACGATTTCCGCTGAAACACGAGGGAAAAGAACACATCACGCAACAAGTCAACATGACATCTTTTTTAGATATTTGGAAAGTCCACCACTTGGCCCACTACCATACCCATAGCCCAGCACTACTAGGACAATATTTGCATCTTTGGTATTGTTTCCGTTGCGTTACTGTCGATTGCAGTTGTTTATTGCCACTCTTCTGAAACTGGACACACGGAGGAATAGCAACCGTAGCAAGTTACAAGCTCATGATGCGTTGAATGGTGTACCCGTCAACGTGGAAAACTTGATGTGGAACCAAGGTTTTTTCTTTGAACGAAAATAATCCATTGTACAGTCAACCTGCCTGGAAAACTATCAAATTGTTTACTGTGCTATATCCAAGCACATCAGCATTTTTAATGCCAGCGCAAGGCTTCAATCCGATTAGCTATTTTGTTGGGTTAAAAAAAAATTCAATTTCGAACAACGTTTTAATTATTTCTTTGATTGGAGTGACTTTTCCTAATTAAATAACGAAGTTCGTGAATTGCATTGTAGGGATGACTCTGTTGGTATAATCAGTCGGGTCTTCTCTGTGCGCTAATCACTCCTTTCTTTACAAACTCGATTTTTCGCATTGAATCATTTGGGGCTGGATATCATGCAGATGTTTGTTTCATCACCATTGAAATGTTGCATGTCGATTTCTTGCAAGATCCAAAATGATTGTTTGTTACTCTTTTTCAATATTGCATCTAGTTGCTTGTTGCTGGGAATGATCGGCAATCAGGACTATTACACAGAGTCTCGAACAACTAGCTTTTTCAAATTGCTTTTCTGTTGGCCATGAAACACCAACGTTCATAGGCCACGACGAGCCGCAAGCAACTCAAACAGGGATGCTACTTTACTGGAAATTGAGAGATATCAGTAGACAGTAGTGAACCATCGCGCAAGCCCTATGACAAGCTGATGATATAGCGACCCTAGAAGCACAGAATGCAGAAAGCAAGTCGCCGTAACGCTTGAGTTAATGTTTTCATTTTGGTCTGCGGCATGCCAAACGTTTGTGGTGGTCTCAAAGTTTGTTTTCAAAACTAAATCCTTCTGAGTGTGGAGCTTAGATTGGCAGCAAAGCCTAGGTTTGTCAAGGTGGCGGGAAAATGCTGTCGTGCAATGAAGTTTACCTTCCACAGCTTTGTGCCCTTAAATTTTTTTGATCTAGTGCATGAACATGAAAAGCATGTCCAATAAACCTTGAGCGATAAGAAAAAACTCGAAACAAAAGTTGCTTTAGAATCGACCGTGCATGCACCTGTGAAAAAGTGATTGAAACTCTGCGACAAATTTATTTCTTTGTGTCTTCATTTCGATAAGAAGATGACGTCCCACAACTGCATGTCTCTATGAAGCTCACGCCATGGACTGGTTGAATTGCACTGGAAACAGTAGTTGAAATATTTTGTTTTCTTTGCTATCGGCTCGACAGCGCTTGCTCTTTCGGGAGAAGCGATGTTTAAACCCTCTTGTTGAGGAATGGCGCCAAGCAATTTTAGTTTATACATAAGGGACTGTGAAAGGTCGCCAGGATTAAGTGCGTTTAACAATGCAGTGAGCTGTAAGTTGAAAAGTAACGTCGCGTGAAGTGTAAACCCGACCAATGCTTATGGATTTGGATGTGCCACACACAACGACTGTTTTGCACATTCCCTGTGATTTTGTGTTTGATTTAATCTCTAAGTGTGAGAACAANGGGACATTGCGTACATTNAACTTCGTCTCGCTTCTTTTCATCTTGCGGTGCATCTTCGACTTCTGAAAACATTGCCACCAATCCTGAAAACGGCCCCGAGGTGATTAACATTGGGGTTTATAAGCGTGAAGTTTATCGTTTACTGGTAAACTAAAATGTCACTCGCCACTAAATTTAGCGTGGCTTGTTTCATCAAATAAAAGGTGGTTTATCTTATCACAATATGTAAGCTCACATGGAGTGTTGCTGTAAGATTTTCGGTGGTTAGTCAGGGCAGTTCAGCTTGGTCTAATACTGTACTTTATCGATCCATGCCTGCAATTTTTCTGCGACAAAACCCTTTATTGATCGATCAGCGAGCGTCAGCAGACAGCTGTCATGTTCGACTTAGCACTAGGTTGCAGGAACAACAATTGCATCGGGAATGGAAGGACCTGAGTACCCCCGACCTTGTTGATTTACACCAAATCACCGAAGGGCATGATGCCGCCCTGGCGGAGCAAGATATTAACTTGATTACGGATGCGTTGGCCTCTCGCGCCGATGATGATCTGTGGCGTCTAACTTGTTATTCAACAACTCTGTCTAAGCCGTCATGACGTAGATCGTCTTCAGTTACAGTGGAAGCTTTAAAATGCAAGTTTAACCTACTGCATTCGCGATTCCGCTGCTGTTTACATGAAATACAGACTTGCTTGTTCTGAAGTTTTATCTTTCCACACCGCGCAGCAGGCACAAACCAGCAGATAAAAGACCGCAACCGTGTTCATCGAAGTAACCATCGGTAGCTATTGCTTGTGTTGCACATGCTTCATGTAACAAGCCACACCACAGCACTGGTAACCAGGTCTTGAGTGCGTCGATGAGTGACGTATCACGATGGTCGAGTCATGAAACTGACAACAGTTAATGAAAGGTTTCGAACGTCACTGTACAGAAATGTCATTTTTTGTTATTTGAGCTTTTCTGGTTTTCCAAGCCGATGCTCAGCAGTGGACTTAGCGTGAATGGTTAGATCTTTGGGTACGGGTGATGGTAACATCCAGTCCGTTGACTGCTGTGTCGACCGAACCTATTTACAGCTTTTGGTCGTCTTGGTGACGTGACGGCAAAACTGATTTATTGCTCTCCCGCCGCGGGAAGCGGGTTCGGCGAGGCGTTGCCAGATTCACAAGTGGAGCTACAGACCTCGCGAGCGCGTGCTGTTCCTGAACAAGGGGCACGCAGTACAGCAGAGACGAATGCTCCTTTATCGATATAAGGCTTTAATGATGCTCAATGCTCCAACTGGAGCATACCTAAACTTATGGACTCGGTCAGGCCCGCAACCAGGGGAGGCGACCGGGCAATTTCTCCCCGGGAAATTTTCAAAAAATATGGTTAGATTTTAGGTACAACAACAAACTACAATCATTTTTCCTCCCCTGAAAATATCAGCTGATTGCGGCCCTGGGCTTGGAAATGGCAGGGAATGTGGTCGAAATAAAATTAAGAAAGGACCACGTTTGTCTCTTCAGTGCAGTGCAGGGGTTCTCAACCTTTTCAAGTATGTGGCCCAATAAACAAACGGAGGGTCGATGGCCCACCGACTGAACAACTTCCCCAATGCGAGAACTGTTGCACATGCACAAAGCAGAAATAAAAACAATTTTAATAACACAACATGCGCTACAGTCAATGCGAAGGCTGGGTTTGTTTTTTGTGAGAAAACATGTATTTGAGGGTCAATGCATGATAATACATGGATCAAATAATCTTCCACATTAAGTCTGCTTCTAGATTTCGTTTTCATGGCAACAAGAACCACCTGTCTGCCTCAAAATGCCTTCAGTAAATGCATATTGTGCACAATGTGGTTGCCTACGTGGAAATTTCCATGTTGCAATAATTTCTAACACATCATGACGAAAGAGAACGTATTACGACGTTTGTAATTCAAGATCAACCTACTTTTTCGATTGAAATATTCAACTTGCAAAATGTACTCAATTCCAAAAATTTACAAGGTCGTGACCCATAAAAATTCTTCCGTGGGGTCCACAGGAAAAACTCTGTTGTAATTCCACTAAATTTTAAGTTATCGTGTAAAAATCGTTTTCTGTGTTTACAGTTTGGATATCAGTCCGCACGGTTGGCATACTTTCATCACCACAAAGGACGACATATTTTTAATAAAAACTATGAACATGTACACATAACAAAGTTTCACGATATACGCTTCTATGCTTCTAAGTTTAAAATCGACATATATTTGTTCAAGAATCAAGTTGCGTGAATGTAAATTTTATTTTAACTGTTCAAAATGCAAAAAGGAGGTCATTTGGGCATTTTAAACGTCCTCGGAGGACTAATTATTTCTCATTAAAAAGGGGGACATGTCCTCCAAAAATAGAATGTATGGTAACCCTAGTTAAAGCGCACACAAACTATGGTAAAATGGTTAAATAAAATTTCAGGTAACGTTCACATCTAGTTTTGCCGCCGTAATACAAAGATTAGCGCCAATTTAATCTATGTATATTGTAAAAATACGCCAAAAGACCTGAAACCTCTGGTACACCAGTGCATAAGTTTTAGTTCAATAGTTCCAAATACAATTGCATTTTGTGAAACATGATAAATAGGATAGTTTTGTTTCGGCAATTACTTGTTCAACTATTTGCCGTGACAAAAGTTACTTTCGCTCAAAATTTGGAAGGGACACTGGCGTTTGCTGAAGTCTTCGAGGTTGAGCGACTGAAGATCAGCGCTATCGATTGTGTCGCTCTGGAACGGTGACCAACCTGCCCTGTGTTACTAACGCCAAAAGGGAGTTCGGGAGTTTTTCGTAATTCGAAAGCAATCGCAGAAGCTCTGCGCATTGATGGTCAGAGAAGCAAATCTTGTCGAGGGTTGTGATGCCAAAAGTTGCCTTGGAGCAAGTCTTTTGGAGTTTTTAGGTTGTCAGGCTTTTTGAATTGTGCGCTTGCTGTTTTAAGGGGGGGGAGTGGGGCGTTATCTCTGAAAATTTGGCACTGCCTGATTTCTGGCCTCGTCCTATGCCATGCAAAGCGCACCTTCATCGCTTGCAATTTGAAAGAATTTTCGTTACTGAAGAACAAAAGAAAGTAGGTCATCCATTTTTCCAAACCGGCATATTGCTATCGACGTTCGTGCCACACTGTTTTCAAAATCCGGCCCAGATTTTTGCTTTTGTTCTAAGAATCACTATTCCTTGCTTAGAATTTCCTAAAAACAGCCCTGATTCGCCTGGTTTTGCAATATTTACAGCACCAGAGGGGTTGGTCCTTGTTTGGCTGCCGCCCTAGACCACCTGTGTCGTGAGCCTATGATCGCCAGTAACAATTCATCAAAACCTTTCAGGTAGTTTATATACACACATACTATGTATCTTTGAAAACTGTGAGACGAGTAGAAATATAATTCTGGAGGCGCATTGACGCCAACGCAGGTCGCAATAACTGTTAATAATGCAGGCCATCGATCAATACAAGAAACAATCTTATTTGTCTCGAAAATGACAACTTCAAGCCAAGCTAGCAGCACTGCGTCAGCAACCATGTGCACCTGTCCACTTAGGTTCGTGTGCAGGCTTACAAACGCAGTCCGAAGAAAACGACTGATAGTCAGGTTTGATGAAACATAATAAAAGGGCCTTCCCGTATGAAAGCGTATTGTTTCTGGTGTCTTTTTTCCATGCGTTTGTGTACAGGATTGTAAACGTAGCCCATAAAATAATCCACAGGAAGCGGTGTGAACGGACATGCGAACCGGAAGCAGTTATTCATGTCGTTGTTTTCTGCGAACCTTCCGCTTCCGCTTAAATCGCGACCTTCCGCTTAAATATTTTTTGTAGTCGTTTAATTCACCGTACAATTAACTTGCTTTCAGTGATTTGACAAGATTTCATGGAAATCCGAAAAACATCGAAGATGTTTAGCGCATGCCGCGGAAGGTTTACACCTTTAATTGAAAGTTAACTTCTTAACTTCAAAGGCAGCGCAAGAAATATGCTTGACGAGCCTTTCTATTAAGAGTGCGGTCGCAATCAAGTTCGATCGTCCTCTTAACTCACACCCATTCTGCTCACGCATGATCCACAGTCAAGTTGCTCGGCTTAGTAACAGTTGGCCACGTTTGAGCAATTGCGGTGGCCTGGTCTTGTTCGACGTTGCGAGTGACGCTGCTAATAGATATTTCCGTTCAAGCAACGAACACCGCTAAACGTGCGTTGTGCTTTAACAGGTTCGTTAATTTCCATCAATTGGTGATGCTTCTCGCATTTCGCTCTTATTTAGTTCTTACGTTACAAACGCTCTCAGTGCAATTACCAGCGTTCAACTAAAACCGTCGATTCCATTCCTTTTTCCCTACCCTTTTTCACTTTTGCAAGCTTCAGGACGAGGTGCTCTTTCTTGGTTTTTGCAGACATGTATAGTTTTGGTTTTAAAATCGAGTTGTTCCACAGCATTCGTGTGTGGATGTCGTCCTCGCTCACGGCTGTAAAGTCACAAAGGAGATTGAACACTGAACGGATATAGGGTTTAGTGTCTTAACTGCATGCTCCGAACATGTGCACTGAGGCGAAAAAACTTGTGTTGTTATACAAAATGTGGCCATCCAATTTATCGTTACCCGAAGCCAAGTGATTTTTTGTGGAAAGAAAAATGTGTAGCTTGTCTCGAATTCGATCAAGCTTGTTGTGTGTTGGTGCGATTGTTTTTTTGTTTGAGAGTGTTACTGCGAAAATCGCCCGAAATTTTATGCAAATACTCGCATAACAGGCTACTTTTCCGGAAGATATTGATGAAAGCCAATGTTTTAAAAACAAATAAGTGAGGTTTTGATGTTGCATGCAACATATCCCGATTTGTGTTGTACTTTACATGTGCAATCAGTGAAAGAAATAATTGATTGCGTCACTTCTCCACTGGTTTTTAGTGCGCTACAAGGTCGCGCAGCCGTGATTAAGTTTGTTGGTGATTGCAGTGTTTCTTACGCAGACGTCGTTGTTTATTCGCGGTCTATTCAAGCGAAAGCATTATCGGCGTTGCCAGCCTTGCAACAAGCAGCTTCAAAAAAACAAAATATGTTGTTGTTCTGGACAAGCACAGCGAAGAAAAAAGCACTGTGGTTATGTCTGTCTGCATGGGATTGATCTAACGTGCAACGTTGAAGCCAAACGATATCGTTTTGCACTCGACGTTGACCAGCGGTCCCTTTTGTGCGGTTCGTTGACGTTTCGCGATCTATGAAGCTCTTTTCCCACCATTAAGAGATTGGGAGCGTGAAAGTTTTGGAAGCACAAGATGTCTGTCAAGTGTCAGGGTGACGTCACGAGTAAACGTAGCAGTCGGTTAACCATGAACGGCCAAACGTACGCTCTTGGTAAGAACCTTTTGTAATGTTTTATCCGCAGATAAAGGAGATTGGTGACCCTGCAATCTATGATTTGTTTCAAATCGACATCTCCGGTTTTTAGAGGCACAGGGCATTGTTCACGTACGCCGTCATCTTGATTAGAATCAGATGTTAACAGAAGGCTTTTCTGTTGTATGCGGAGTTGCTCAATGTCGTATTGGACGACGGAGGCAGCGGTGAAAGTTGGCACGACAACTGCAGGATTATCAGAAAACGGGGCCAAATTGTGTGAAAATTCTAACGACAAATATTCCAAGGTTCTTCAAACTTCGCCAAAACCGGAATGAAATGCAATATCCTTATCTTTTTTGGAAATGCAGTATTATTATGTTTCAAATGAAGTATGCTATACTTACGTAGGATTAAATTCAATTTTTTATAGGCGTGGAGCACTCTAACGTAACTACTTATTGCGAGCCAGCCAAGGATTGATATAATTTATTGCATACGTTACTCTTGTTTTGTGACAGACTTTTGAAAGTAATAGTTTTGTGATGAAATCTCGCACGGCTTTCATAACGTGCTGTTGTAAGAAACGCAACTGCAAATGATAGATATTTTTGTTGCCACAAATGTGATCAGTGTGTGCTTCGTCTAGAAAAGTTGATGCGATAAGTTCAAGTTCATTGATTCCCTAAAGAACTCCAAATAGGTTTTAAACCCTAATTGGTGGAAACCCTAGTTTGGCATCAAATTCTAAACCTTCGAGATCTTTGAGTGATAATCTCGAGGAGGGGTTGAGACATTTCAATTTTTATCAGCAGGTTTTCGTTAACTCACTCAGTAAAGTTTGTTAAGACGGCAAGCGTTAGCGAATTTAGGTCTCCATTTCAGGCGATTGTACAGAAGAACACATCTGTACCGAACGCTCGTCTTCTCGCCTGAAAAAATACGGCAATTTCGTAAAAACTCAAGGATTTTCAAAAATAACGAGAACATTCACACCAAGCTTTTGCGATCAGTACTGCAGCACGTTTGCACTTGCAAAGCGTTCTTGTAGAATGGCAAGACATCTTTGTACAAAGAATTCCTGACTTATGATGTAAAAACCTTATACTTACGGGCGTCTTGGTTGAACCAACCACACGTTCGCTTGTGATGAAAATATTTCGCTACCCGTGATCGGGGGGCTTATCACAGTGCAGGTATAAGGACCATGCTGACCTGCGATCGGTTGTCTCGTAACGACTCCTGCTCAATTGGCGTTTTGACCTCGTCATAAACCACCCACGGATTGATTTTGATGTCAAAAATCAAAGGGTCTGTGTCATTTTCGTGAGTCATGCGCTTTGAACATCACGCCCAACATTTTTCTGTCTCGTGGGCTATTTCACATATCTAAGATAAGTCATCAAGTGACTGAAGTGGTAAAAAAGCGACTCTGTTTTTGGTTGACGTTATTTGCCTAGCTGTCGCTAAAGCAGTGCTCGATGTAAGTTCCAGTTCCAGCGTCGGACGGGATTAGAGTACAATGCCATGCTCGGGACTGGTTGATCTCGCGGTTCAGCATTTAACGCGGAGTTCCATCCTAAAAGAACCTCCGTCTTAAACACTTAAATGGAAAACCTGCTACTCAATAAGCATGCTTGTCATAACCGAAGTACTGAACCTAATGTCTTGCATACTTTTTTCTTTTGTGAATGTTCCGATTTCCGTGTGAAAACCAATTCTGTACCTGCGTTGTCGTTGTAGGGCGTGAAAAAGTGTCGCGATCCCCGTCTCGTACGTCGCGTCAAGGGTTTTAGCCCAAGAAGGGAGGCGACTAAATTGAGAGTTACATGCCGGACTTTCTCTTGACGCATTGTACAAACGATCGAGGTTTCCGATGATCGGTCGCGATAACATTGTCTGTTGCATTGCGAAGCACTTTACATTCCGCGGCGTAGCATTCGGCTGCCACTGAGGCAATTTCGTTTGTTTGCTTACGTGGACTTTGTTGCTTTATTACGAGTCGACCACAACCATTTTTCGAGGGCAGGCAAAATTTTGGAGCATGTCTCTAGTGTACGCATTCTTTGCAGAACATAACCCTGACCAATTCGCCACACGGAACTTTGGAATATGCTCCAGTCACAGCCGCTCTAACAGTTCTTATACCTATGTCTCGCGACGTTCTATCCAGCATTTTGGTTCAGCACCAGATGTTATATGTCACATGCCGCTTTTTTGTTTTGTGGCTGATGTTTTCGTCCCAACGTTTTTCGGAGAAATCAAATTTTAACGCAAGTGGTTTGTTTTTCCATTAACGTGCAACGATGCGTAATGAACTTTTTTAAGGCAATGGTATATTAGGTGAAGTATAACAAAGCAGGTGAATGGTGAAATAGCTTCCCAAAGAAAGACAGCTCCAATCCTCAAAAAATAGAATTGACCAAGCAGTCGGTTGACCTGAGGAAATATGCGTGAAAGCGCAGTTCATGCTGTTTGTTTTTTTTCACCATCTTACACCAAAGCTGTCGGTCTACCAAGCTAAAGCTGTGCGTTTTATGATCATTGCTGCAAACTTTTAAGCTCATTGCGCAGTATATCGTCGTTGTCACGCCATCGCTTCTTGAAAATCGAGTCGCCTGTAACGTGAGCTTAACCGGTTACGAAACCAGTAGCATGACGTCCATAACGGTTGACTGTCACGTGGATCACACTATGATGAAGCCGTCATGTTTCAGGCGCGCAAACGTGATAAACAAACGTAAACCACGTGCTCACCTTCAAAATGTCTAATTTTGATTGGTAGCTGGTGATTGGAACTGTTCTCAAATAATGCCAACCTACAGCTGCCAACTGCGAAGTGTCAGAAGATCTGTGCCTTTATTGTGAACAGCAAGCGAATGAACAGCTGCACATTGTTTGCTTGAGGCACGTGGTATTTTAACGATTTTCACAAGATGTCTATTAGGCTTGCAGCGTGTAAACAGTATGTCTGCTACAACCAACTGACTTCATTTTTACCTTTAACTGCAACAGCAGCCTATGGGATTTACATTACTTNCAAAGGATCGATCTGTGGCTTGAGGGATTGCTTGCTGCGACACGACAGACGAGATGAGAGCACGCGCTCGACGTCTCATTAATTTCTCATAGGATGACTGCAGCTTTGGTTACACCCTGTTACAAACGAGTGGACCGTTACGCTGCTTGTTTGTTTAGTTTGACGTGCATTCTTGGTACTGTGCACAGCTAACACTCAAGCGATAACTCATGGTTTGTTAAAAATACTTAAAGAATCGAAAAACTTTAACTTCTTTGAAAAACGGCGACTTCGATTACTTAAGACTTTGATTACATCACGAACCACCTTGTACATCCAGAAATGTGAATGAGAGTTTGATAGTTACAAATTTGTATGAAAACTTTTCATACCATTTTTGTTATGCATTGTTTGAAGAAGACATAAATTACTGCCTTAGTGCTTGGTAAAAGATAAAAAATTTGCATGGAACGAAATTGGAAAAAAGTACCTTTTAAACATCACAAAAGCAGAGTGATGCTCTAAGCAAGAGAAAAAAGTTCGATTTCAGTGATTGTTGCACAGTTTGATAAAAAATTGTAAAATGACAAGAACGTTGCATGAGTCCATTAAAATTGTAATATAGCTAACGGTGTTCAAAATTTTATCGTTATTTGAATGTAATGTTTTTGATATATTCTCAAAACTATATTTTGACCTTCCTCCGGTGAAATGCACTTGCTATTCGATCGCTAAGAAAACAAAAGCACAACTGCCATTAGACTGTTATGTATATTTCAATGTATTGGTGTGACCAGTAACACCATGAGCTGTAATTTTCATTCGAAGCAACGGCCGGCCTGCTTCCACGTCATCGTTATATCAAAAACAACCATGAAGGGGAATCTGGAGGTTTTAAGACGCCTTATTTGTTTAATACTTTCTAAGGAATTTTTTTATTCAGCCAGCCCGGAATTGATATTTCATTATTAATACTAACCAGAGTTCTGTCCTGAAAGTGCAATAAGCGGCGAACAAGTATTTCACATGATGCGTACTGCTGACCTCCGCAAAATGACCAGTCAGTTTGGAAAAAAACGTCTCGAACATACGCGTCTTGTTTCTGCTTGTTGAGGGAGTGTTTGCAAAACATGTAGTAAAATTTGAAGTGAACTGGTGCAAACGACCCGCGGAAAACAGCTCAGATAAAACATCAGCAAGTTTGCTTGTTGAAGTAGTTTGTGTTTTTGTATTCAAGACGCACAGAATGGTTGATTAACATAACCCCCCAACATGTACGACCTCATTCAGGAAACGTGCTACAAACGTTGTCCATTTTCTTGCCACGATTTCCATCTTACAGCTGAGCTGCTCACTTTGCGCAGGCATCACCTGACGCTAACCTTTTTGCACATGATATCAGGCCTGAAGAATGCTACCTTCGGTGACGTATGCTATACCCATTTCACACATTTTCTTAGGCCGTTCAAACAAAGTCTTTCGTAGAGGAGATCCCGAACGCTAAATAATATTGATGGAAGATCGAATTTCGCAGCGAGATTGCATTACTGCGCCGACTGCAATTCTCTGGCCGTTGTACAAACTTAATTTTGAAGGTCTTAAAAGATAATGCTGCTATCGATAAGGACCTCCAGCATATCGCAGTCGCACTTTTAACTGAAATTTGAACACCGGCTGTAATGGGTACATTTCAGCGCGTAAACGTGGAAGAAAGTGATGTTTGCAGTATTTTGCGAGGCGTGATAGATGTACGAGCATGATTGTCGCCAGTCCCATACAATTGCATATTATACACTTTATGTTTTCACTGATGTGCTGATGTGCAATTAGTTGATACAGACGTACGAGCAAACTCACGTGTAAACAAAAATTGTACTCTGTAGTAATTGACTGTGGCCGTTCAAAGAACCTACATATGCAAAGTAACAACCTGCTGGCATTAGTACGCCATGCGCTCAGCAAGCGAAGAGCATAATCACTGCTGGATCGCACAATATTTTTCTAGGGTAGGGGTTGAAAGAGAATTCAACCGAACCTATGTTTATCAAAGTGAAGCTAAATTTTCTCAAGAATAGGCTGCAGCGCAGTTATAAATATCAATGAGGATTCGGGATGATAAATGGAACGTTTTTTCTGTAACTTACGTTTACTGTATATTGCAACCAAAGTCGCGTCGAAACCTGCCTTTTGATCGACACCTTGCCTATGTTGGCAGTGCGTGCTCGTTTATCAACTGTAATTGTCGGTAAGTTGTAAGTTCCGGAAAGGTCAGAAAAGAACGAACATGCTTTACTAACTGTAAAACAGAGCAGACACTGACCAATATCTTTCGAAGGCATCCGCATATCATTTCTGCTTTTTGATACGTTGTCAGTGAAGAAGCCAATGACGTTTCGTTGCCTTTTCAGGCATTCGAAGCGAGTTTCGGCACCAGCCGGTCGACACAATCGCGGTCCTTGGTGAACAAGTTGTGATGGAGTGTGCGGGACCACGCGGTCTACCGGAGCCGGACATATCTTGGGAAAAAGACAGAGACCCTTTACAGCTTGATAAAAGAGTTCAGGTGGGGTAGCGAATTTCTAGATTTTTCCTTCTCTTTGACCGCTTCCTCGATATGCCGCTGATTGTGTTCGTGTTTATTTGGATTTCGCGGTTAATAAATCGACCGCATCGCGTACGCTAACGCTTGTTTTGAATACCGTCATTTTTGCATTCATCGCAATCTTTAGCGTGGAAGAGTAAAAAACCTTTTGGCGGTTACCACAATAACTGCTGTTTGAAGACCGAAAATAATCAAATTCCGAATTCGGCCGTGAGTTTGTACATTTTTATTGTGTTTGTGTTCTGCTTTCGCGTTGTCAGCGAACTGTGTATTCAGCTGCGCCGTCGTTTGACCAACCCGTAAGTCATCGTTGATTATATTGCACTCCGAATGTTTACGAGTAGAAAAATTGATCTAGTTTTGTGCATACGGGCTAACAATGCCCTCATTTGCCTCTTTCAATGAGGTTTGAAGTAACGGCCAGCAATGGTGATGGTAATAAAACTTTGAAGTATAATGTCTAAACAAAACAAGCTGTCGCTTGTTTGAGAGTTTTTGTATTCTATTTGACAGCTTGTATTGTTTTAAAACAGATAAGGAAGGGTGGCAACCTCGTCATTACAAAAACAAGAAAGAGCGATGCTGGAACTTACGCCTGTGTCGCTTCCAATGGGGCTGGTCGAAGAATTAGCAACGAAGCTATGTTGAGAGTGGACGGTAGGTGGTTTTACGCGGCATACAAGGGTAGTTTTATGCATGCATGACCATTCCTAAAAGGTTTTAGTTTTGCGGAAGTTGTGGTAATAAACAAAAATGTTATTGTTATCGTCAGTAGGTACTTTTTTATCGTTTCTAAGCGATGCTGCGCTCAAACGCTGCAACTTGGAAACAAACGATTTACTTGTGTCACTGGCTTTAAGTTAGATCTGATCCGGAAGCGTCCATAATCAGTTTTTGCCTGCGGCCTCATGCTGCTGTACACTGAAGATCAAAATGCCGTCACGAACGTTTAAAAAAAGGATGCAAAAGTTCATCATCAGTGAAAGTTAAAACCGAGAACGTGCAGTAACAGGTGGCAGAATTTCACGATGAGTAGAGTAGAGAAATTTATAAAAGTAAGTCTGCAAATCGTGCGGACAGTATGCTACATGTGAAACCAAAATACTGAAGATACTGCAGTGATGTGAGTACTTTCCAGAAGATAAAATTGTGTGTTTCTGTTTTAAATTGCAATCTCTGGTCACATTATGCTTCATGCGTAATCGTCATGCGAGACACGACTGGATATCGGATTTCACGGAACGTGTAATTTCGTGATTCCACGCGACAACAGGCATGGATCGTTGTGTATGTGCTTATTGCGCCATCTCGTCATTGCCGACACCGCGACGGCCGTAGTTTAAAGCATCGTCGTCAGATTCGGGCCCAGATTTAAGCAGGACTCTGTTTTCTCTTGGCTTTGATTGCTGGCAATTCATCACACCTCCGGTTTCACCCCAAACGGGTGGAGACGGCGAAACAATTTCAGGCAATTTTCTTTGATATCCTCGCGATAGTTGCCCGTCGCGGACGTTACAAAGGTGTTTGAAGCATTCGCGAGTGTGGCTCAAGCTTCAACGTTGCGCGATGTTTCGCTTCGTATGTTGGCCACACATGACGTTTTGATGACACAGTTGCAAGATTCATAGGCACCTGCTTTGATTTGCATGCGGTTCTTAGTTGCAGCTGTCACAGCTAAAAAAAAGCAACATTTCGCCGCCACTGGAACTGGTTGACTTTGAAATATGAATTTTATTGAACGAATGATGTAGTCATTGTGTTGTGGGCTCCAAACATATTTCATCAGCGCCGTGTTCACTACAGTAGCAATAATTTATATAATAGTTAAGCGCATGAGCAATCATTTTCTGTGGAATTCTGGTTTGACTTCCCAGGCTCTGTGTAGTTCAGTGACGCATGAACGAACATGATTAATGCATCGCGCTTCATAATTACAAAAAATTCGACGCGTTCAAAATACTGTGCTTAACAAATTTTTAACGCAAATTCATACTTTACCTCTGATTTTGGTTATTTTCGTGTTTCCGTAGGTGATTTCGTGTTGTTAGGGTAACAAGAATAAGGAAAGTTTGACAAGGTTTGTCCCTAAGTGACAAACCCTTTGTGGGAAATGAGAAGAAATTAAACGTATCTTCACCGTTGATGTATATCCCATGGTTAATTCGCCGATGCTTGGAAAGTGACAGATTTTTTTTATCCCTGGAGAAAACTAGCATCTGCTCCTTCTGGAAAACTCTGTCAAACGGGATTAAGACCGCCACTCCCGACGTATATATCATACATTGAAGTGGTGAAATGTAGAAACGCCGCACCTGATATCTGTAAAACAGCGTTGAAGTACCCTGATGACAAGTTGTTCGAATGAGATATGGATAGTGAAAAGAGCATAAAGACTTTTTGTGTCTCGGAACTGTAACAGTGATTAGCGAATATTATCGTCTCCTGTGAATTCAGACCCAACCGCATTCCACCGTTGAGCTAAACTGACGCAATTATTTTTAAATTCCAAATGTTGGTCACAGTCACAAAGCCGTGTAAAGATTTTTTATTTCCTATTTAACCGCGGAAATGAGCAATCAACGAAATAAAGGATGTACGAAGTTCCTACAGCCCAATGTTCTACTTGCAGACAATGGTTGTCTTGGCAGTTTGTCACGAAAACATGCAGAACAAGTGGGCGGACCTTCGTAAGCGAGTTATGAATAATTTAAGATGCTACAGAGGCCAAAGTTATTTCGAAATCCATTACGATCAACGGCTTGAAGTGTATCTTCCCTAGTTTGATGGAATGCTGTGTTAATGGCTTTTTATGTACTTCATGTGGTGCCTTTCCGTAGTTAACCAAGTTTTTGACCGCTGTAGTGAATTTACTGTAAGCATGACCATTTCTGGAGCAACATACTCCAGAAACGTTGCGGTGACGCCATTTCGTGCGCGTATTTGGGCAGTAGTCAGTTTTCTGGAAAACCTTTCGTAGTCAAATTTTCGTGGTGGCGTGTTGCTCAAGTTACACAAACAAAAGTCGATTTGGTACGCTACATAAATACTCTCTATCCGAAAAAGCGCAAAACAACAACAACGTGTGATCTGTTTGACGCAAGTAATTAGGATCGGGTTGGATTGGCTGGCACTTGGCTCAGTAATTATCTGCGCAATTACGGTTTTGCTGTGTGTTGTGATATTGCAAACTTTCCTAGCGTTGTGTTTTTTGCAACTTCATATCTCAAAGTCTAGGAACCTTTCAGGCATACGCAAAACCGCATCTAGTGCTGGCGAAAGCACATTAAGTAGATCCATCTATTAGTAACTTGCATCACTTACTAAGATAATTGACCAAGGCACCGAAGCATAAAATAGTACTCGAAAACGCAAATCCGCTTCGGATTCGAACATGTTCCACTTTTGCAGTATCAGGAAGGCTTATACCCAAACACGATCAGAACGAAGCCAGCGACATTAACTGTCGTCTCACCCCAGAGTTGTCCTAATGTTAACAAAATTTAATAATGCTGATGTCCAAATAAGTCTACCAATTAATTGACGCGACTATGTGTGAAATTGCAGAACTACCTAAATTTACCAAGCAACCTCTTAGTCAAACAAGTTTCGTCGATAAAACTTTGGAGCTAAAATGTCAAGCCACTGGCGATCCACCTCCTGGCATAAGTTGGACAAAAGACGGCAAAACTGTCAAATACAACAACAGGTATGGGTGCATACTCAAGCCAAATGTTTGAGCGTTATATTTGAGTTGAGCATGTAAAGCTTTTTCTATTAAAATAGAAACTTTTCGTTGTTATTGCAAGTGTTTCTACATAATTTCTATTGACTTTGTGGTTAGTATGGACCACTCTCCTGATTTCCTTGACCGTGACTGTTTTTTCAAACGGGATGTTAGTGTATTGTCATTAAAAACTTTCGTTTTTCTTGGTGCTAACAAATTTTTCTTGCAATATGTGCAGCGACAGTTTTACTATCTGAGGTTGATATACGAATTTTCGATATTTGAAATGTTTGAGGGTTCCGTAAAGCTGCACTGCGTTTAATTAGACTCTTGCTCATTGTAGTAGACGATATCATTCAGCAACGCGAAACCTGTGGGTGGTTGTCTGCAGATTGCAAAAGTGACTTTCCTTAATTATGGTGTTTACATACCTCTTCGCTAATGTTTAGTTCATGTGCATAGAAGTTAAAGCATCGGAGATTTCATGGGCGTAGAGGGTAAAAAATCTGGGGGATACAGCGTTTTGCCCGAAAGGTATGTTCATGCCCCCAAAAGTAAATGTTCATAAAATTTTAGATTTTAACTTCTCTTGGTAATAAAAGGACACGTCTAATACAATTTTCACCCGATTAATACCAGAAAAAAAGTTAAATTGACAAAAAAGCGTTTTTAAAAATATTGCAATTTCGATGGGCAAAAAAATCTGTGGACTACTGCGTTTTGCCCGAAAAGTATGTTCATGCCCCCAAAAGTAAATGTTCATAAAATTTTAGATTTTAACTTCTCTTGGTAATAAAAGGACACGTCTAATACAATTTTCACCCGATTAATACTGGTTAATACC
>JGI24158J21664_10000579_pt1 | contig 34951 bp, 25 predicted proteins | sample Ectturendosymbi3_FD_21664 | JGI IMG/M metagenome (IMG submission 21664) | reverse complement strand
AAAACCAGCAACAGATGATGGTGCATGTTCTCATGCCGCAATAAATTTGAACGCGCTCAGCCAGGTTGAAACCCAATCTTCATTTTGCAGGTCGAAGTCAGAAGCGTGGAAAGTTAGCGCGAACGGCGTGCCGTTAAAGTCCTCCAGTTCTCACGGCAGCACACACCCTGTACAGCAGCCCGTCTACTACCCTGTCGACTACTACCAGTACGACGTCACCCCTTACAATCCGCAGTACGTGACTGGCAACCCTGCCTTTCTGCCCTATCATCACTTTCCCGTGGGCCAGCAACCTCACCTCGCAACTCTGTCCAGAAACCGTGCTCGTGGCCAACTGTCGGCCTCGGCCGAGGACCTCCTGTGGAGCGACTCGAACGATGGACAAGCAGGCACGCTGGTCTAAGGCGTTGCCACCCATTGTCGCACGGAAAATTCAAATTTTCAATTTGACTTCGCTACCTTCGTCGTCTGGTCTGCGGAAGAACACCTGGCGTCAAACGCTGTTCTTGTCTTTCGCTTGTGGAAAAGAAGGCAACCGTGGTTCGAATGATTTCGCCGCCAAGTCAGCGCAAACAACTGGCCAACCTTGCCTCGGCAAATCGACGCGCACACTTTGCGTTGTCATCGCAGTCGGAGGCCGAAGCTTCCACTGTTATTTTACTTCTATTGTTGCGTCACGCTCGATGCTTACTGTCATCACAGGAAGTTGTCAGCGATGACGTGCCGCGCAATCAAAGCATTTCTATTTACGTTTCTCGCTCTAGCGAAAGACAAGCCAAAGCGTCGTCATGTTGCGTTGCGACGCATTTTCCGTTTCGTTTTTACCGCAGTTGCTTTTTTTCCGCGTTTTACCGAAACTTCTCGTCGTCGTTTTCTCCACGACCGCCGTTCTCAAAAACCGGACCCGTTCGTACGTCATCGTGCAATATATCTACCGCATAAGCGTGCTGTGCGGCGTAACCCCCACGTGTTGTCGAAAAACGACCGCGAGCCGGAACTTCTTTCATACGTTGATGCGGACCTGAGCGAAACGCTGTGTCGGTAAAACCGGCAGCGAAGCATTTCTGTGTGTTCGCGAGCTCGGTTACCAACGAGCTCGTGCTCTGTTCGGCCGTGATCGCTTTAAGATGCTGTTGACACTAAACCTTTGCGACTGTTACGTTTGTCTTTTTTTTTTATTACAAACGAAGGTGCTTGTCAGAAAACAACGATTTTTATTAAATTAGGAAAAAAATTCCCGTGCGATCAGTAAAAATGACAAACTGCTCGATTGAGGTATTTATTCTGTGGTGTGGCGTGAATGTTTGCGAGAAGGAATAGCGCAGAAACAAAATAAAGCTTCTGCCCCACATCTTTCCTTTGAAACAAGTTGGCCGTCTTAAACTGCCAATGAATTGACATTGTCGAGACACTTGCGGCCGGACATTAAAGCATTGACCACTTGCGGTTTTCTGTTTATCCGCGTCGCAAGCTATCGCAACTTGTTGCTGAAGCGGCTCGCTTGTATTTTTGCCTTTGATACCAAAATAACTAGAAGTGACAGGACCCGAAGCTAACATTGCATTTTGCGGCCAGTCGTCAAATTTGTCTGATGAATCTTTTTTTCATAAAGACATAGAACGTCTCATAAAAAAGTTCAGGCCCGTAACCAGCTTGGGACACTAGACAGGGCGAAGAGTTTTCTGAGATGAGCCCAAATTTTTCAAAATATGTCCAACATGTTTTTCCAGGGGCTGTCGCCCCCTCCCCCTAGTTACGGGCCTGGAAAAGTTTCAAAAATTGTTTGTAGCATTCCAAACGATTGTTCGAACAGAGCGCAGTGAAATCTGGGTGCTTTGAATCGTGTTTTTTCCTCACTCCGACGTTCTTGCCGCTGGGCCCCAATAACGGGACGGTTGAAAATGCCAAGAGTGACTCCGTCCCGCGTTTTGCACGAATGCCATCTCACCCGAGCTATCCACTGGCTCGACGCATACTGACTCGACTCGCAGTGAAACGCCGTTGTGGAAGCTTCGAGAACATCGCGAAAAATTCGTTTCGCCGTCGCCACTGGGCGACATCGCGCCGAAGCCAGCTTTGCGATCTTTTCGAAGCCGCTTCGACTTCGGTGCTGTTCTCTTTTCCTCGCCAAGTTTCATCGCTGGACGAAAGAAAATCCCTCGTTCGCTTTTGCATTTCTTCCCTGTCCGTTGCTTGTCGCTCCAGTCGCGCGCGGTTTATTTAATATTTGGCAAAGCTTATCTCGATGCCGCACGCTGGCATTTTTCTCGCGTTTCTTTACTGAAATTCGCAGCGTTACGTGCTTCGTTTGCTGTTTTGCAATAAAACTTTGTGACGACGTCTTCCTGGCTCGATGCGACCCGACCCGAGCGTTGATCAAGGACTTTCTCGCGGAAGAATGCGTAACTTCCTCTACGAAGGGGATTTTCTTGCGTGGAACATCGCATGTACGCGCCGAAGACCCTGACTGTGGGGGAGACTTGGGCGAAATCAGCCACCACAATGAAGAAGTTCAAGGTCGCTTGTTTGTGAGGCAGTGTAAACGGCAGATCAGTTTAGGACCCTGAACTGATTTTCAAGCCCCAATGCCCAGCTTAACCCCCCGCCCTCGAGGTATGTAGGCTGGGGCCGACCTGGTTCGCGGCATTCTGCTGTTTGAAAGTGGAGGGCGTTCCTCCTGCGATTTGGGAATATATTTTGGGTTGGATTTTACCGTTCACTAGAGTAAGCTGTTGCTATCCTCTGGTACAAATGGAATGTGAAGATTTTCAGGAGGTTCCTGGTCACGGCTATGAGGGGCATCGCCGTGTCATATTGAATGCGATTCAGTGAAACGTTCAGTGTTTTTGGGGTAACAACAGAGCTCCATTTTGAAGTCGCACGCTGTTTAACTACTTGTTTGCCATTGTTCGTTCGTTTCGGGCCCCAGCTGCGTGTCGTCTTTGTCGCATGTCAACATAAGCTTGAACTGTTGTGCCGGAGCGACAACTAACAGCCCTACATTTGGAGCAATATTTCACGCAAGGTCAGTTTGGTTCGATGGCTTGAAATAAAAATTTTTGTATTGTATTGTTGAAATGCCGATGACGACAGCCCAGTGCCTGAAGTTATCATTGGATTATATCGCTAACAGTAATCTGAAAAGCAACAGTATATCGAATGAACTGACGATCGCTGGTAACNCACACATGCCGGTAGTGGCGCAACTAGAGGTTTGATGCAACTTAGATGAAAGCGCCCAGTGGCCACTGTAGGNTCCCCACTAGCCAACACTCAGGAAAAAAACTGATAAATGATGGTGAATATGGATGTGGATGGCTATACTCACACCCGAAATCAGTGGTTCTCAACAGCGGTTCTGAGGACTGCATGCGGTCACCAAGCACCCTTTGTGCGGCTCTCAGCGGTCTTTAATAAGACCTCTAATAATATGTGTAACAGACTGCTTTCTGCAATAAAATGAAATGTGTCAATTTACTTGTGTTAAAAAATTTTAGTGCAGCTCTCAAAATTCAAATCTAGGTTCGGCTCTCTTCAACGAAACGGTTGAGAACGATACGCCCTAAATCACCGGAAAATACTCCGAAAAACACCTGAAAACCGAAGTATGTTAAGTGGGGACCCAGTTTTTACATTTAGTTTGTCGGAGGGCGATTTGCCCCTTAAGTTGCGCCACTGCATGCAGCTGACACGCAATATCCATCAAGAAAAGTGGTTGTTTGGTCAAAAACAAACATGTATGCTTAACCGGAGCACACATACTTCTGTGGACATGGGCGTCGGAAGGATGTTTTCCAGGGTTGGGGACAGTGGTGAAATTTCATTTTACCAACACCGAAACTAAGAAAAAACATTTTTCTGTTAGGAAAATATCAAATTTTAAAATCCAGGTGGGCCTTCCCCCTATCACCCCCTTCTAACGCGAATACATCTGGGTGAATCTCGATTCACGATTAGCAATGTTTTGGTTAGATCTTGGAAGCCTAAGGATTCGAACACTAAACACGAGATGGCACCTTCATCTACAAGGATCTTTTGTAGCTGTTGTAAGTTCTGCGCAAAATTTTTAAGTCTTTCCAACATGACGGTTTGATCGTAATGTACGGATACTCCCATGCAAAACTCAGTCTCTTCACAAGTCATTTTTCCACAACGGTTTGTAACGTTTCGAACTCACTGCCCACTGCGATTTTTGTTTTGAGTTGTCGCCAATTCACTTCTAAGGCATCTGAATTTTGCTTAGCCGACCAGTTAACGTTTGGCATGTACCGCTGTAATGCTCGCGTAAATGCAATCTAGTGGATTTTTCGATTGGGCCACAGTAACCCGAACTTCAGTAGACACCACAATGACCGAATGAGCCAATCTAGTGCTGTTAAGGCCAAACATCATGCAGACCTATTCTTTTTGTGCTGCTAAAACATTTTGCCTCTCACCTTCTAAACATTTTTTTCTGAAGATTAAAAGACCAACGGAAGTTCTTCATCACCGCCTCCGGCGGTTGAACTCATTCACCGAATCACACCGTCCCAAGTCGCTTGTCAACACCCACAGTTTGGTTTTGTATCTTGTGAGGCTTATCGGGAGCGTTGCTGGTGTATTGCAAAGGTGCATGGTTTGCTCAAAGGTTACCCATGAAGAGCATAGAGCCATGAGCTGTTTTTTTCGCTGAGACATTTCGGTCATTTTTGCTTAGACATTTTAGTCACTGAAACATTTTGGTCATTTGTCTCATAGTTGTAATAAAACTCGCTGTAACAATGTTCATTAGACTATATTTTCAGACATTGTGACCGAAATGACTTAATTTTTTTCGGTCACTTCAAATACATTTCGGTCTGTGACCAAAAAATGACCGAAAAATACCAGGCGATGAACCTGCCGCTTTTAGTTGATGAAGCAGTGTCGGCGTATGAGAGTCGCGAGACCTGGAGAAAAAGAAGCTAGCTGTTGTTCTTAATTTGAACCGCACCGAGAGAGGTCAAGTTTTGGGGTGACTGATAAAGTTGTGCATTTTTGCACTAAGTGATGGCAATGGGAGATGAATAAAGAATAGCTGGAATAAACTGCATTTGCCATCATCGTCCATGGTTCGCCCTCCATTTAATGTTTTCGTTTTTTTCAAGTTTGCAGGGAAATCCTAGCGCCACAGGACATTAGTCACCAAAACGCACAAACTGAAGTAGACAAAGCAGAGAATGCAACCCGGATTCGGCGTTATAGTACGTATCACCCATACTGACCGCTCGGGGGTTAAAACCCATTTGAAACGACAATGTATATGGTTAGTACCCTGCAGCATATGCTATCATTTCATTTTAACAAAAAATACATTTTAAAAATACATTTTAAGAGGTCAAGATTTTTGTTTTTAATATTTGCTTAAAACTAATCTTTCTGGGCACAAAAAATTGGGAGAGCCCTGCTCCCGAATGCCCCCCGTGGCTACGAACCTGTTTTAACATCCTTTCCTGCTCGAAACCACACCTGAAAGACCTTCACTGGTGACGAGTCTGGTACTCACTATCGCTTCAAGTCAAGCGCTACGTTCACTGTCGTTGCTGTTGAAAAGCTAGGCAGCAGCTACTGTACCAAAATGATTTTCAGTTCCAAAGGCGTGCAAAATTGCCGACATGCATCCGCTTTGCTCTGATAGAGGAACTGATGTTACTGTTACGAATAGGGCCTCTGTGAGAAATTTTACCAAGGGAGACGAAGACCGATACCGGGACCCCCTAGCTTCTAGGGTCCTCGTAGAAACTTGCGCAGCTTGTTTGTGCAGTAGTCAGAATATAGATAAAACATCTACCATGCTAAGATTTAGAAATAGGTAAATCGTTATACTGGCAACTGGCATACACTAGTAATTTTGGCTTTCATTACAGAAAAACTTGGCGTCCGTGCTTTCATCCTCCCGGTCCCCACTACGTACCGGGCCCGGGTATGATGTACCTTTTGTACCCCCCTGTCGCAAGTCCTGGCTGCGAACGTGTGACGCTGTGATTTGTTTGGCCTACTTCGTAGACCCGCTTGTGGCAGATTGACATACGGGGATTTTTGGCTGTAGAAAGTTGCGATTTTGGAACTTTATTAGGATTTTGGGTGACAATGAGAACTGAGGTTTAGGTGGCTGTTTTGCTAATGTTCTGGTAGAGTTGGACAAATCATATTGTTCAGCAATCATTTCCTTCACGTTTCATATGTTGTTTTTGCGTAACATGTTATGTTGCGCTTTCTGAGCGTGAGCAATTGAGCATGTGTGTTTGCTTCGAGACAGTGTTGTAAATAGGTTTGCAGTGTTTATTTCTTCAGATCAGACGTTTTCGCCTCACTGCTTATTGGCATCTCAGTGTTAGAAAGTCAGGAAGGTCTGTATGTCGTATTGATTTTTCTCGAGGTAATTATCAAACTGCAGTCTAGGTTGAGTTTGCGGCGTGAATTAATCAACCAAGCCTTCCCAGCCCCTAACTCCCAGTCAGGGTTTTTTAAGCTTTGACCTTGCTGACCGCTAAGACAGTTTGAGAGACCGCAACTATTTCATCTAAATACCAGTATGGTCTTAAAGCCAGGTTGTAATATATTTAGATGGTGGTAGCAAAGCGAGGTTCTACTGTATTTCGAGAAACCGTTGGAAAAATTTGAGAGACCGTTTCGGTCTCGTGCGGAGGGTGACGATAGTAGCGACGCTATTCCCAATCGTTAGCATGTAGCTTTGGAAGGGTTTGGTCATGCCGTGAAAACGCAGCACGCCAGTTATCGCATGCAACTGCCTGCCTGTCGTCAGGAGATACTGAAGCTTGTCATACCTCGTTTCAAAACATCTTCAAACTGGAGTTTAGGTTGACCGATGGGCGNTGGCCGAGTGCCGAAGAACTGTACAGGAGATCTTTTGGTAGACCGCTATCTTCTTACCTCTGTACATGGCCTTCCCGGCAGAGCCAACACGTTTTATGCACGGTGTAAATTTCAGTGATGTCCATCACGGAGGTGTTGGGTACATGATCAAGCCCAGGGGCGTAACCAGGGGGACAAGTGAGGCACAATTACCAGGGAGCTGAATCACTGCAGTGGCGCCGAAAAGTCTCAACAATGTCACAAATACTTTCTTCAATACAGTACATTTGCCTAAAATAGAACGCGGATAACGAAAAATAAATGCATTCGGACGATGTTGAGAGGCGGTAGGTGGACCAGATTTCCGCACTGTACATTAGAACACTGTCCAAGGTTGTGATTGTTCCACACCCGAAAGTGGTTGCTGCCTCGCCCATCTAGGCTTGATCTCCACGTCTTCTAATATAAAGAATTCGTACTGGTAACTACAGAGCCACGATAGCAAAACTTGTCCACCATAATGGATAAGGCGGCAACATAAGGCGCTACAGTTGATCTTGATTGCTGAATGGATAAAAACATGCTGATACAGCAACACTGTCTTTCTCAGACTGATGCCAGACTTGAAGCAAGCAGTTGCAAATTAGTTGCAGAGGTCCTGTATCTCTTCGTCAGACTGAGAGACCAGAGCAGCGTCATCTGCATGTAGAAACTCGTGCACGAACACTCAACGAACCTTTGTCTTGGCGCGAAGCCGGTTAAGAAGAGGCTCCCGTTGGAGCGTGAGTGCAACAAAATACCAGAGCTGTCCGGTGTCAAGCAAAATTTCTGACTTCACGCCATGTGCGCATGCACAGAGTAATATTCTACATATCAATTACGCTGAGAAAACTGGTGATTGGGGGTTAGGGTTTGGTGTTTAGGTAAGTGTTTCTGGTAGGGTTGGAAAAAGAAATATAATTGAGGTCTAGGAATGAGTCCAATATTTTTCAGTGGTTACCTTCGCGCTTTATAGTTATTCCCGTACTGTGGCTTATTGTGGGTATCTGACATCTAGCCAAAAAATTTTAATTTACACAACGCACATCAAAACAGTAATCGTCAAACTTTATTATTTTACTCTGAGAAGCAAAATAACTGACAAATAACAATGGGTCAGAAATTTGGCAGAGGTCAGAAATTTCGCTTGACACCGGAAAGGAGAAGCGCAGTAATGCTGAAAACAATATGTCAAACAGTGTAACAGAAATGGAATTCAGTGCCACCGGCATATTAGGCGCAGCTACCGGTAAATTAAAATAACATCTGAAAAAAAAAACAAATAACATCACTTNTTGCAATCTGAATAAAAAAACAAATAACATCACTTATTGCAATGACGATCTTCTTACAGAACTGTAGTTGCATTTCGTTAATATTTCCCTGAGCATATGCCACAACGACTCATTTTTAGAATGTCAAACTGGTTCAAAAAAGATTAGAAGCAATTCGTCTTATGGATACAACCATCTTGAAAATTCACGTATTTGCTTTCAGTGATGAAACTACTGGAGATTTCGCTGTTGTTCCTCATTGCAGGTTTTCTGTACTCAAGCGGTAAATATGTATTGCATTCCTCACATCTTACGGTGCGTTGTGTTTGGATGGGGCGTTTTTAAGTACAGTATTTTTGATATTGGAATCTTGAATAATGGCGACTGCCAATGTTGACGCAGTACTGCACTTTCAAACATCTTTCATTTGATACAGACACTTTTCCTTACATCATAGGTGTAGGAGCAGGCAAATATTTGGGGGTGCGAAGGATATTTTGCCCGAATGTCCCCAAATTTGTCGAAAAATTTTCTGCTGCAAAACGTCCCTCTACAAATTTTCTGTACCAGTCGGTTACTTATCATCAACTCTCCCCAACTCTGAAACACGAAGCTAATGGCAAAAAAGTCTTTTTGGGAGTCAAAAAAAATTTTTTGGAGAAAAAAAGTCAGACGTTTTTATTCAGTCAGACTCATTTGTCACTCAGTAAGAAAAAAAGGTGTCGAAACTTCTGTGTCCAAATTTTCAGGGATTTTGCCCGAATTTTCGACAAATCAAAACTTTTGGGGGTGTGCTTGCGCCCCCAGCTCCTACACCACTGCCTTACATATAGTTTCCGCACCATAAGAAATGCTGCGGAAACAGGGATATCACGGGAAGGCGTTGCTGCGGTCATATTAGTGTAGTAGAAACCTTACATTGAATTTACTGCATAAGTAGACAATCAGCAATCGCTACATCTGAAAAGGATACTGATAGACTGTGTTGCCTTATCGCTGTATCGCTGTTCTTGACGGGGTCGGTCGGACGATCGTTTATCCCCTTCTGCCTCATACACCCCCACAGTCAAAGGTTTGCGAAAACAAACTATTTTTAGTCACAAGGTCTTGATCCGTTTTCGACCGCAGTTCTTTCGAAATGCGATTGTTGTTTTTTTATACAGCTGCCAAGTCATCGCACCAGCATCAGACAAACGTTGTTCTTAAACAAGATGTTGATCCGTCTCAGCGTGGTCAAGGATTTCTCAAGATTAGACAGAAAGGTTCGGCAAGGGTTCAAATCAACGGATTTAACACTTCAATCCAACAAATCCCTCTACCTGAAGATTGGTTGACTGAAGAAACCGTTGACAGCTGGTGTACGTACGAAAAATGCGCCATTTCACCACGAACCTATTACTATGTAAGTGAAAATGAACAAGGATTCACGACAATAAACATATGTAACCTGCAAGAAAAGTTCTTTGACAGTTTTTTCCCGCTACGCAAGGTGTGATTTTAAATAATTTTATTGTATACCTATTTTTCTATTCATTACTCATAACTTTGAATTCACATACCAACAGTCCGAACAAAGTTGCAAAAATGAATTTAAGCACTAACGTTGCCCATGATCAAAGACTTTGATAGCGCGAAATGCCGTAACTCAACTTTGATTATTGATGAAAAATTATACCAAGACCGAAACAGGCTGCCTTAAAAATTTGAACTCCTAGAGCTTCAAAATACTGTAATTTTTTGTGATAAAGGTGAAATGGTGATTTTCTTTTCTTTCTCCTTGCTTATAATATTGCCAATCTTCGCGACACTAAACGGAAAGTCGAGATAAAAAACTCCTTTGGATTTAGAAACGCTGTTGTTGTCTTGTGTCTTTGAAACTGGGTGTCTGTCTTCTTCTGTAGCCCGTGGCGACTAACTTCTCGATTGCTGCTTACACGGATAACAGTGGCCAAGGTCACGTGATCTTGTTCGGCAAGACTCAAACAGGCCTGCGTCACTTGGCGCCGGTGGTGAACGGGACTCCTGCAAAGGTGGCGGGNATCTACGGTTTCTACGACGGAAGTTTCGCGACTGCTTTGTATGTAAGTGACTTGTTCGGCAGCACAACATTGTTTGGCTGAGGAAGAAGCAACATGAAATCACATAGAAATGATAACGCAACAATGAAAACGCGCATAAAACATAATGCCACTTTTTCTGAAAATTTTCATTGTTGTAAACTACAGGCATCGATTATTTTAACAAATATCTCAAACTTTTCCCTATCCATTTGCCTTGCCATTATCCTCATAAACTGTAATGAGATGAACAAAATCATGGTTGACAATGGCTACCTCTTAAAAGTAAATTTAGCAGAAACAAACGTCAGCTCATTTGTTTATCACAAACCAATTAAACTAATGGATGACGTAGTTTAAATGATACAGCTTGTGATTTCCATTACAATATTTCTTTTCAAATCTGGGTAGTCACCTCCTTGAAGTTTTAATGCAATCCCTTCACTTTTCCATCAATTGTTCGCCTCCTATTTCCTAGTAAAACATTGTCTTCAAGCGAAATGTGTTTTGTGACAGGTAGATGCTAAAGATCCTCGGGAGCGAAAAATGTATCTCCAGTTTTACAGAGACGATCTCAGCGTAAAGTGGTCCACTTTACTCAACTCCGCAATAGCAGTTCCTGTACGTACGCTCTGCACTTTTTTGTAGAAACTGATTTTTTTCTACTAACAGAAAAAGTGCATTGCATTTATGCCGTAAGCCGTAAGCAACAAGAGCATTCAGTGCAAGCGATTTTCGGTATCGGATAAAAATGAAAAAAAAAACTTTTTCCTTGAAGTAAAATCTGATTCATCATCATGCAAAGTAGTCTTTGTTTTGAGTTTTCATCTCAGAACCGCCCGCGACAGGAAATTGATTTTGTTTGAAGGCAATATACTGTATCACTCGACAACAGGTGAACAGGAAGTTACAGTCTTGCCATGAGGCTGAAAGATGTCAAGGCACGTTTGTTTGAAATAGTATCGCTCTTTCCCGTGACAATGCAAACACTCAAAATTTTGCTACATCTATAAAAGCCATTCTTACAAAAACGAATGCATCGCATTGTAACGAAAAGCAGCCAAAACGATTTTAAGTGAAACAAACATGATGCGAATTAGTATTATCTACAGGATCGCAACGTGGGTGACTTTCGTTTGGCATACGGTGAAGGGTATTTCGCCATTTACTTTGCTGTCTTTGGTGTTGATAACTTCGCAAACTCCACCAATGGCGATCAGCTCAGTTTTGTGGACGACAGAGGAAAATTGCACAGTTCTTTGTTGGAACTTCCTGGACAAACTTTCGTCAAAACAGGTTTAGTTTATTTTTGTTAAAAAACATGTTTTTCATTCAACGTTCCGCTAACCAAAAGTTGAATTTTAAGCGAGCTCATTTACTTGCTCAGTGTAAACCTGTCCAGATAGTCTGCTCGTTTTTTTTTATTTTAATTGTTTGCGGTAAGTGTCATTAGACCAGTGGTTCTTAATCTTTGTGTTATGGTGGACACTTGTGGATCCCATCGTATTGTTAACGTTTTTTTTGTTATTGAAAAATATATTTGGTCACTGTTAGGCGGAAATGGAGTGATAGTCACTGTATCGGTTGGTCATAAAGCACAACGTCAAACATTAAACTGCAAGCACGAATCTTTCTTATGCACATAAACCTTCAAATAATAGTTTATATGCGAAAGGTCAATTATTTCAAAGCGATTTCACTCATCGCTAGTGAGCTATCTGCTGTGGCAACTTCCAGGCAGGCATGGAAATTCATCGTTGCGCTTTCAGTTTTGCTTCGACATTTTAATTTGATGTGCACTAGAGCAGAAAATCTAGATTCACAAAGGTTTCTGGCAGCAAAGTCAATGAGCATGCGCAGTAGCGGCATCGCCGTATCAGAGAAGTTTAAAGTAAAAGCTGCACGTAGCTGCAAAGAATATACCTTTTCGTACAACTGCAGCAAATACCACGTTCAGTTTGACTGACAGAATATTAGCCTGCGTAAAATGAACTGGTTCTGGAATTGTAAAGAGATACTTAATTAGATCGAAAGTGGCTAATGCTACAAGCTGGGAGATTAAATCCACGAACAGTCTGGATCGCTGTACTTTTGGAAATGTGAATGTATCAATCGTCTTATCAAATTATATCGTAACAATAACGGTAACGATAGGTTTTCTCAGTTTCCGCGTAACAGTTTTGCCAGATACAATGTCTGGTCAGCGAAGGGTGAATAATGATATATATTCCACGGATAACATAATCGCTCTACTTTTCCCTTTAACGATGTAACGCTAAACCTAAAATTTACCGGTTTCCACGGACCTTTAAAAACTCTTTGCTGCCCCTGGTTGAAAACCACTGCATTAGGCCCTAAAGTTGAGAAGTTCTGGTGTTAAAGGGAAAAGTAGAGCAAAAGTTGAGTTTCTTGCGCAGGTGGTACTTGGCTGTGTTCGCACGGTTTGGCGCAGTTGGTTGATTACCACTCTGCTGAACGTCAGTTCGCCACTGTCTGCGCCGCAGACCGACACCCTCAAGGGATCTCCCTCGGCGACTCACTGTCCGGGACCCTTTTGCACATGTAGGTGTTTGTAGCGTGCTGAGGAATCAACGTAAAGCATGGTTGTGCGTACTGGGCGACCTTAGCTAGGTGTCGAAAGCTGCGTTACAGCGGTAGATGTTTACGTGGCCGGTTCCAGAAATTTTAGACCCGGTATTCTGTGCTTGTACAAAACTAACACTTAGTTCCGCGCAGGCCCGTAGCCGCGGGGGTATTTGGGAGCAGTACGCCCCGCAAAATGTTTGTGGTGCCAAATTTTGTTGTGCCTAGCAATTTTTTTTTTGGAACGTATGTAAAAACAAAATCTAACACCCCAAAAAATGTATTTCCCCCAAACTTTAAATCCTGGCTGCGGGCCTAATTCCACGCTTCATGCTCTCAAGTTATGATTAACAGGTATCGTTGTATCGTTGACGCAATATAAACTTACAGTAATGGCTCGCTTGATAGAATTGCTCGCATGACGCAAAAAAACAAAGTGCTGACTTTTCAAAAGTGTAATTTTTTATTTAACACCATGTGAGGTCACAGTGAAACCAATTTCTTGAAAAACAGCTGTGTTTCCACGGAAATAATACAATTTACATTTTTACCGATGTATGCCGAGTGTTGTCAAGATCACATGAGTTCGGCCTTGAAAACCTCAAAATATGTGAGGGTTTCCCAAAACCAGCCCATAAGTAGACTAATGTACACAAACAGTCAAATCGCCTGGCCTATAGAACCCCTTTATCCCCACTAATTATTCTGCTTTATGCAACAGTATAACGACTAAGTTCAGAAAAGATCGGTTTTTAGTTTTGTTCAACGTAAAGACGATTACTTTTTCTAGAGCAAGGGGAGACGGCAGAGGGCGCACTAGCGCTCAACTCGGACAACTGGCGCAGTCAGAGTTTGGTTGGAAACTACTTTTCAACGCATTGGATGGGTACATTTCTTTTCGATGCATCTTATGGTTGATGTTATTATCACAAGACATTAATAAGGAAACGTACTGTTCAAACGCCGTACAGATGAATGATGTGCATTTTGTTATCGATAATGGAATATGAAAAAAAATCGCACACCCAGTAGTTACTCCTGGCTCAGTTTTGCCTTCTAGCGGTTTCAGGTGTAAATGAAATTGTGCTGTTGTTGTTTTCGCACTGTAGTGCACACCACATTTTACAAAGGTCTGTATTTGAGCTGAACCTTAATTTGCTATCTAGCTATTTTCAACAGCAGCAAGCCAGGTGGTGATAATTTTTCGAAGAGGTATTAATCGTGGGATAAATTTGGTGAGAACTGCTGCTGTTTATTTTTAACCGTTTCTCATCAAGCGCGCCTTGTTTTGTGGACAAATGAACTTCGTAAAGCATGCGAAATATGCTGTGGTCTTATTAGTATGATTTGGACATGTTCAGCGGACAGGATTGAACAGCTTATTGATTATAGTTTTCTATAGCTAGGCTATAGAGTTAACAACATGTGTCACAGAAGGGGAGTATGGCTGACTGCCACATGGCAAGAAAAATGTAAAATCGCTGAAAAAAGTCACTTGTTTTGAAAGAGAAAGGCATTGGCATGATTGATTGATCAATGCTTTGAAGTGACAGTGGGTAGGTTAGCTAAACTGGTCGTTGAAAATTACTTTTTAGAAAATAAGAGTATTTATTTGTGCAGAGGAATTGGCTTCATCACGATTTACAACGAAAACGATGTAATTACCGGGAAGCAGTCGTTTGATCCTGTGGCGTGGATCAGTAAAGGCGGAGGTTTATCTGAAAGGGATCCAGTGATTGCTCGACTATACCCAGGTGAGTGTTGTAAGTAAATTTGGGTGGTGTCATGTTGGAAGGAAAACCAACGCGAATTGACTTTGACACGTCCTTGACATCGTTGGTTTGTGAATAACAATGACGACTACCTGCTATGTTGTACGGTAAATTGTAGATTTCCTACTGACTGTGTGTAGTCTATAGAGTGCCGCGCCGCTCAAAACAAATACTAATTTTCGAAAGTCACCTTGAAGTCATTGGAAAAGGCGAGAACACATTTGCAAAGGAGCACAGCAGTTGGTAACAACAAAGGATCCGAGGTTAACCTGTATTTTTTCCGTAAATTTTTTTGCCGCACATTATCTGCCCTAAAGTTGACAGACCCTTCCCTCCACCTTCTGTTCAACTCTTGTTATATGCCTTAATGGCAAAAATGGGACTTGAGGCTCGTTTCGAGACCGATGCCAGGTTTTCAGGCTCTATCGCTGTCCTTATCCTTTCAGACTTTGATCAATTTAGGTTACCGTTAGGTTTTGCAGTGAAGAGGTAGTTGATTTGGACTGTTCGTTCAAACAGTCTAGAATTTAAAACTCTGAAAGAAATGTTCTAAAATTTTAATTACACTCTAAAAATGTTTGTCTCGCAAGAGATATCAAAATAAGCAATTTTTAATTCATCGTATTTAGATCCTAACGTTGTGAAAAGACTGAATTTTTAGGAAATGAACATTAGTTCGAAGCTTGAGGCGTTAAGACTTCTGCGGTTCAAAACCATTTTCGTTTTTTACAGTAAAAAAGCTTTGATTAGTCTCTAAATTGAGTTTTTCAGTGGTGTCGACGTTTGTTTAATTGCAAAAGCTTTAGTGTTAAACCTTCCACTAGTACAAACAGACGTTTGCTTTCAAAGTGCAGTTCTGCAAGTTTCTGAATACGGATTTATTTAATATGCCTTTGCGCTTATGTAAAAATACATTTGTGTTGATGTACAGTAACATATATCTTAATTTAGGCAATATACGTATGTATTTATGTAATATACATTTGCAGATCGAGACGTTTTCAATTTTGTTGAGTCTTATCTGGTTGGCTGGCACGACACGGCACGTGATCGCTACGTTTTGGGAATTACGAACACTTTCGGCCAGTTCTTTAAGGTACTGAAACTGTGAGCATGAAGTGGTGCTTACCGAAAACCTTTCTGTTGTTCATAACCATATAATGATGCGATGTTACAAGTTGTGCAACAACACTTTTACAAGCTACTGTAAGTTGGGAAGCCATTTCTATTGCTACATACTGTCCACACAAAAATGCTGGCTAATTTCGTATAAGCTTCAGGAACTTAACGCAAGCGTTTTTGGCTGATCTGCCATTCATTTCAAGTCGACGAGTTGACTAACAGCAGTGGGTTTGCCTTGGATCCACACGAACGGACAACATGCTCAGTTGCTAGTCAAAGCAGAACTTATGTGTATGTCGTGCCGTGATGTAGTCAAAGTTTAATGTTCTTGGAAACCCAGACATTTTGATTTTCCCTACCAAAACAAGAATACTTGCTATGCGCGTGATTTATTTATGGGTTAGATGCTCAACGATTATTGAAGGTCAAAAAATGTCTTCTTACAAATATCTAGTTTTCCAGCTTTTCAAGCAAAATTTTGGACCTTCTTCTATGACAACGCGTTTTAAGCTCTTGCTTGCGCATTTCCTGGTTACATTTGCTGGAGTTGATTGATGTCGTTTTTCAGTGATACGCAGTGGCTGATATACAGTGTGTTCAAGGTGCTCATTGTACACCTGGAAATGAAGAAAAAAAGATCAGTTTTAGGGCGATTTAATGCCAAGAACAGCCTTTATTTGTATTGTTTTCTCATGCAGCGGAAATATTTCTAACACGGCCGAACGATTTTTGCTTGTCTGCTGAAGCATGACTGCATGTTGTTCAAGAACACGCAAAGTTAAATAAACAAACAAAGAAAAGAAAAAAGCCAGTGGAGCCAAACTTTAACGCTTTTAAGCAGCCAGGGTGTCCACCTTGCCTGTTGAACACCTTGGTACGTCATGCGTTGTTTTGCTAGCATTTCCGCTTAATCTGTACCGTAGAAGCAAGCTGTGCAGTAGGCTGGATTCCTTGTAGTGGACGTGCGTGGGTTTTGCTTCAGGTTGAAATAGCCTACTTTGGCTAGGTAGGTGGTGTGGTTTGTCTGTATGATGATTAGTGTAACAGTTTGGACGATTTTTGAAATGAGAACGCACGAAACTGAATATTATTGACTTCAGTAGTGGTGAGCCTAGGCTCGCGTGCAAAGTAGCCTAACGCTAAAGTGTGGAATGTTGATATCAGTCGAAAAAAGATGCTTCCTAACACGTAAGCCAGTCAACTAATTTGATGATTTTATGTCGAAAATGCTATTTATTTCTTATCAGTGAGTTTATTGAAAAGATTTCGTCACGATAAATGAAATTGATTAATTCATGTTCATGCCCGATGCTGCCGACGTTCTAGCGTACGTGCTGCGCGTGGTTTGATTATTATGGTGAACTGCCAATCTGCTCAATTGTTCGACACTACGGCGGGTGAACCTTCAAAGTTTTGGGCTGGTTGCAAGCCTGGTGAACACCCAACCAAAATGGCAACCGTACGCCACTGGTAATACGCTATATTTGTACCTCAGTACCTCTCCTTGGCAATAACTCATCCGGTTGTGCCACTGATTTTGTTTTACAAATTCGTCTTCAAGGAACCTTCTGATGTCTCATCATTTATGTTGAACGAAGGAAACATATCCTGCAGAGGTCGATGCCTATCATGGGGAAACAGAGATGACTCCATGCGAACACTTCCCGACGGCAGCGTTGGCTGGATCTTCGCTCCTCCGCTTTCACCTTGCATTTGGATTTTTAGCAGTAGGGGATTTCGGTTTGCTTTCAACGTTCAGAATGGTTCGACGGACAAATCATTTTTTTCAAATTAATTATTGGGTCTTTTTTACCAACATTGGCTTTTGTTCTACTTTACAACAGTTAATCATTTTTATTTACTGGGTCTGTTTTCATGTTTCTAAAAAAAAGAAACATCTCAACATCAAAACTGTTCATTTATTAGAAATGTAGGTGCAGTCTTTAAAGTTTTACAAAACCAAACTCTAACTAAATTTTAGTGAATAATAAGTCTTTTATTATTGTTATCCTGTTGGCTGGTTCTGCAACATGATATTTATTGAATGTTCAGCATAAACTGAAGTGTGACAAAGAGGAAGAAAACGAAGTATTGTGTGAGCTTTTTATGTCACAACCCGGAAATAAAACAATAATTTTGTTTCAGGTTTTCTGGACGATGCTTTTTTGAAAAAAATAACAGTTGTTTCCTTACGCACGTAATTTTATTATTATTTCTCTGTATTAGTTTGAACTCACCCTTATTCTTCTTCAATCATTCTTTCTCTGAATTTTATGTGTTATAAAATTATTAAAAAAGAATCGTCTGTTTGATGGCTTCGCCAGGGAATGCTCTGTAAAAATAGGGGGTAGCGTTGTTATCAAAAATGTACGCCGCCTGTTATCATGTTGCAGTAAACACGGTCAGCAACAACGTCCCCTCTGGGTGGGGTTTGTGGAGTGGCTGGTTGCCCTGCAGCAGGAGTTGTAGCAGCGGGATTACCACTAGAGTGCGCTCGTGCCTCGCAGGAGGTTGCACTGAATCTGATGCATATGAAGTCAAATCCTGCAACACCAATCCCTGTTCAGGTAAACTGACTTTCGCAAACAAAAGTGTTTGTATTCATCTTTTGGCTGAGATCAGTTGCTTGCTAGCCAAATGACTTGGTAGGATCAATAGCGATACTTGATTTGCTGCAGAATTTTTCTTGTGAAAGGTGACCTTCACTAAGGTCTCCATTTAGGCATAAATGTTTCTGTGATAAACAAACAAAACGAAGCCCCACACAAATATGCAACAAGTTTTCGTTGTCAGGATACAGAAGGGATTAATCTTCACGTTTCATCATATTTAGTTATGCAGTTACAGGGAACAAACGAAAAGCGTTTATCCTTCAAATAAAGTAATAGTGGCCTTAGTACAAGCTAGATTTTGTGCTCCACTACAAACCACCGCTCTAAGGCAGCAGTAAAAACGGTGCACTTGCAGGCATGTAACCAGATTGGGACACCAGGGGGACGAAGAGTTTTCTGGGGGGGAGCGAATTTTTTAAACTATGTCCAATACATTTTTTCAGGGAGGGCTAAAAAATTCCAGGGTGGTTCGCCCCTTGCTCCCCCCTGGTTACGAGTACGACCTGTGAACTTGTTAAGGTAGAGCACTCTACCACCTGGCATCACTCTGTGCTAAAGCGCAAGCGCTGTGGTTAACCTTCCGCAGTTTCAGCGCGATGCAGCGAAGTTTAAACGTTCCAGTCGCTTGCAGCGAAATTTAAACGTTGCAGCGAAATTTAAACGTTCCAAATTTAAACGTTCCAATTTAAACGTTCTAGTCGTAACCCCAAAGCGTCACTGTAGTGCCCTAGGATCGTGAACGCTTTTTGTAAAGATTTTGATTGCAAACATAATGCGTCTGATGGGTTACTGAAATGATTATTTCCATCGTTTTCGCACAACGTCTTTATCCACCTGGGTTCACAATTTTGCTGTGAGAAGTAATCAACCTTTTCAATAAATTCGCTAGTCACTTTAATTACTCCAAAATAGTGATCCTAAAATCAATTAATTCCCCGCGTTCTTACTAAATGCTTGAATATTTCGAAAAACTTTGCATTTTTTCCAGTACGCGGAGCCTGTACAGTGGAAAACTCCAAAGCGTGCGATCAATTGCTCTTCTTAGACCTAGTTTTGCTTTCATCATATGCCTTGTTTTGAAACCTAAGCTTTGGAAAGCTTACTTTTTTATTTCCAGTTCCGATCAAATGCACCTTCCTGGAGCTGCAGGGTTCTTTTGTGGGCGACCTTTTTCTGAATGGGGTCCGGCAGTTCGGGTATACTGAAAGTGAAGCAAAGAAGAAATGCTCCTTACTCAAAGGTTTGTGGTTAGCCTTGCCATATTTTTTGCAAACTGTACTTTCCTTACGTTTTGTGTTTTTTTTTCCCACCTACTTCATTCCCACTGTCAATGCTTGCTGAGCAAAGGCATACCACTCAAACATACAAGCAAACCATTTAATTGGAGTTTGATGCTTTTCGTTTTTTAGATGAATGCCTGGTTATGGACCATCAAGCGATGCGATTGATGTTTTTATGAATTTATTTACACACCTGTATGACTCAAACACAAAGTTCATATCACATTGGTTAGTAGAACACAAGGCTAAAAAATGCTTCATACAACATATCACAGGGTAGGTGTTAGTTCTTACATGCAGTCAATATAGAAAAGGAAAGAACACAGAAACAACGCACTCTAGCAAATATTGCATTCAGTCATCATCATACAGAAACATTACATAGCTAGAGATTAATGGAAATATGTAAATTGCATCGGATAGTTGAAGTGAGCGGATAAAGTATTGTATGAAGATGCGTCTCGTTGAATAAAAGCATGCAAATTGCTTCTAATCAAGCTATCAGATTTAACCCAGCTTTCCTCTTTTTCAACACTTAAAATACTCACTATACCTTTCGCAGTGATGTAGGAGCTGGAGGTAGAATGGGTGATAGAGAACCCCCAAACGTTTTGATTTGTCAAGAGCTTGGGCAAAATCTCAAAAAATCTGGGCAAAGAAGTTCCGACATTTTGAACAATACTAATGAAATTGTATCACTTTGTTACTGACTGTATAAATAAAAGTTTATTATGTCATAAAGAACACATTAAATATATATAAAATCAACAAAGTGTTTCTAGCAACTTCGTGTTTTAATATGTGAGAGTTGATGAGTAACTGACTCACTTGAAAGTTTGGGCAAAAAAAAGGCCTTTCATTTACGTGCTTTATTAATTGTACACTGTGGGAATCGAGTATGCTGCAGAGCACCGACTTCATATTAGCAGTGTCTATGCCAAGTACGTACAGAAAAGCTATGTTTTTAATTTAAGTGCACTTTTGGATTAACACATTTTGCCATACAGTGTGTTGCGTGTATGTCCTCAGTCAAGTGTGAGGTTTCTTGCTGACAGCAACAGTTGGAATGTGAATGGAACGCCAAAGCTCAGAAGTATGAGGCAGACTCTCAGAGTCCTGCGCCAGCTGGCTTCTGACAATGTTCTTGCACAGTTTAGCTTACTTTTTCAGTTGGGTTGTTAAGAGTCAAATTTCAAGTAACAAATTTTCTATTTTGAAGTCTACGGCAATATGGTAGAGGAAAATACTGTAGAATGTACGAACAACTACAGAAAATTGTAGGGAGAAAGTTTTGTTGTAAAAATGTTTCGGGCAAAATTGGGGAAATTCGGGCAAAATATCCTTTGCGCCCCCAAAAATTGCCTACTCCCTCACCTATGTCACTTCGAAATATGAAGTTGGTAAAACAGATACAGCAAGTGTTGAGACATTTTAAAGTGTGCAGCATGTCAATTAAGCAACGAGAACATTTTTCTTTGTTTGAAATTGTACATCGCATTTTGTCTTTCGTTTGAAAAACTAGAAAGGTTTGTGCATTTTATTCTTTTTTGCAACATCTGGCTGAAGCCATTTGGCGCCACGCCTAGGCTTAAATTTATGTCTTAGATATTTTAGTTGACTTTCATAGTTTGATATTCCACCAAGTCACGAAATGGTGAAATTTCAAAATTACTTTGCACAGACGTTTGCAGCATTCTCATTTCATCGTCCTCGAATTTTTCCCAGAATTGAGGTTAAAATTATGTTTCGTTGAAATTTTCAGACTTGTGCTTTGGTATATCACGGTCGCTGTCTGGAGGGTTCTATTTCTATTTTCTAAAAACCAGCACGAAACTTAAGCAAAAGGAACCTGGCTCATCGTGGACGATGAATTGCACAGGTAAAAACGCAGCACACCTTATGCTTTTGTTCAGTTCGATTATAGTCGCGATATCCTGAACATAGAAATTACCCTTCGTTTAAATAAAGTAAAATTTCCGCTTTGAAAGGATTGACTGTTTAGTTAAAGTTACCTCTTCATTTTGTATTTGCCATCGCACAATGACAATGGTTTATTGCTTTTTTAAACTGTCAACAGCTTTTGCTAGAATTGTATTTTCATTTTGGGAATTTTTAAAGTTGTCTTTTTTAGTTCGCTTGTTTGCAAATTGATGTTTTGGCCAAAATACGAACCATACACTTCGAAGAACAGCGACTGACATGTACGTTGTTGGATATTTCAAGTCCCACATAGGCGTGGAAAATCGTTTGCACATGTTGTCAGAATGGCCCGAATGGTCGGTTTGGAGCACGTGGATAAGATGCAGCGCGACCTGCGGAGGAGGAGTGCAGAGAAGACAAAGATTCTGCGATGGCAATGTACCCGGATCCAAATACTGTATGGGAAAAACCGAAGAATTTCAGCAGTGTAACACAGGCAGATGTCCAGATTGGTCGCTGTGGGCGGCATGGCAACCTTGCTCCAAAACATGCAATGCAGGTTTGAAAAGATATGACGCAATAGTCACACAATTGTGAAGCAAAAACCGGCAATAATGTGGGTGGATGGCAAATGTAACTGCGCCACGCGACTTTACAAAGTTAAACGTTGATTCACAGCAAAGGGTCAGACCTGAAAACTGCCTTCGTGCTTATACTGGTCGATTTTAAGTCTGGCTAACCCAGAGTGTGCTGCAAGCAATAAGAGAATGAAAGAAAACCGATACGATGGTGAAATCCAAAACGCAGACCCACTGTGAAATGTTGAAATGAAAGCAAGCTCCCATTTGGAAACAAACCTTATAGGCAATGCACAAATTCATACAAAGGTAAAAAAGGCTAAATAAGTTATATCGGGAGCGCAACTGGAAAATGAAGTTAGAATCGAAATTATGAGTGATTAGCATTCTCTTAACTGAGCAACGAATTAACGAAAATTAAAAAGGCACTACTTGCAAAGAAAAAGTTGTGTGTGTTTCCGCATCCTTATTTATTGTCATTGTCACAGATTTGATTTAAACGGTCACTGGCAATCTAGATGTTTTGCCGCATGTGAGGTTGGTCGTAGTTCGTTTCCTATTTTTCTTCGTTAGTGAACTATTTTCAGTTTCCTCATTGATTGACTTCATTCCTTGCAAAAAAAAATCAATGAAAAGAAGAGATTCACAAAAAATGTTTTAAACTCTACATGAAAAGGTTATGATGTCGGTGGGTCTACCTACTTAGAATTAATTGGATTCACTTCCACTGGTGTAGTAGATACATCAAGAGGTATATACGATAGTTGCGTTCGTAAGATTTTTCAGTATTGCCCTTTAAATTTCACGCTTTCTCTTCCACCTTCAGAGTTTCTCTTCCACCTTCAGACTAAAAACTTGTTTGAAACATGCAATAAGAAAAACGGAGGCAAAAAACATTGTGGCGATCGGATTTTTCTTGTTCATAAACAAACAAAAAATATTTATAAGACACTGCTCAATCACACGAAATTTTATGGCAATGTTTTTTCGTCGTTTATGTCGTGTCGCAAAGCAATATTTCTTCATAAGTCATGTTGCGTGATGCAAAAATCAACAGCTGAAACTGCCCGGTTTTATAGCTCAGTGAAAACATCTGATGTCCATCGCCAGCTATAATTATAGAAAATTTCCTGGTTTCCTATTGTGTTGCGAATATTTGAAAGCGATTAATTTTCCAAGATTTGAGATTGCCTTTCGTTGATGCTTGAGTCTCAAGCTTTCTCGCAGATTGAAAGGGCAATCACTTGCAAACCAGCACAAAGGTTAAGGATTCGTTTAATGAGAATGTGCTAATCAAAAGCGCCACAAATTGTATCAGAATTCAACATATAGTCGAGATGTTAACGACAAGCAACCGTGAAAGATAGGCTTGCGTACGCGCACAAGACTGCAAAGAAACTTTTTGGGCGCTAAACTTTTGACGACAAGTGCAGATAAATTATCAAGGAAATGAATTTGATTCAGAATGTTTTCTAAGCTAAAGTTCGAAGACGCAGTGCACAAGCATCGTCTCAGAAAATAGAGCCGCGTTTTTGGGTCAGCGCACTGAATGTTGTGTCATGCAAAATCCACCTCGTGTTTTAAAATGTCGACTATTGTTTTGCACACGCCTTTGTCAAAGTACTTTCTCACCGCGACCCATAGTTTGGCGAAAATGTAAACACCATGGTTCTCCCAACGTTTTCGGCACTACAGTTCATAATCCTGGCCGAAGCCCAAGAATCACGAGCAGCAGTTCTGGTCTGCTCCAAACGAGCAACCCGGTTTGAAACCATTATCTTTATTATGAAATCAGGCTTGTTCGCTTAACATTCTGCTGAGCCCACCGAGAATGGCGGTTTCTTTTTCAGCACGTCGCTTGCACAGTGTTTGGTTTCGCGTAGCGTCGTTTATTGTTGCATCTCACACCTTCCGACAGGATTCCAAAAGCGAGCAAGAACATGCATTGGGGATTACCGTAAAGCGTGCCAGAAACTTGCTGGTCCGCGTGTAGAACAGCAAAGCTGTTTTCTCGGAAAATGTTCTGAATGGGGAGAATGGAGTGCATGGAGTGACTGTACAACCACATGCGGGGAAGGATTTCAGGTGAGCGTGGGTATTGACAAAAACAATTGAGCAATTCCAACGAAATTTTGACGACGCTATAACTCAACTGCATTTTGTTACACGTTTACTTGTTGGTGCAAACGTGCAAAATTATGCTTTTCACGATCATTAAATGCATAACTTCCTATCAGTTTAGCAGTACACCCAGACACGGGGACATTTAGGGGCAGTGTCCCCCAATTTTGTTGTGTCCAGAAAAAAATTGTTTTAAACAAATAACAAAACCAAAATTTTCTCCACTAAAATGTTTGTTGAACCCCCCAAACTTTCCAAACCTTAAAACCTGGCTACGGGCCTGAGTACACCGCTATCAGACCCTCTCATAAGTTTATGCTGTGATGTGTGTTATGCCACTGTTGGTGACAGGAGAGGACGCGCGAATGTTTTGGCGACTTCCCGTGTCAACCTGATCAAGCGACGCGAAGAGACGCTCGCCCGTGCAATCTTGCAATCTGTCCTTACTGGTCAAAGTGGGGCCTGTGGTCAAAATGCGGTGCTTCGTGCGGCCGATCGCAACGGTTTCGCACTCGCGACTGCATGGGCGATTTCCCTGACGAGAAAGGTTGTCCGCTCGACGGTGAATCGACCGAAACAGAACCTTGCAACTTGGGACGGTGTCCTTTCTGGGGTGAATGGAAAAGTTGGGGGGCGTGTTCCGAACAATGCGGGGAAGGATTTCGTTTGAGGTCTCGCGATTGCTTGGGAGATTTTCCGTCTGCTTTTTGTCCGCCTGGCGACGTCAGCGACCGAGAGGTTTGTTGAAATGCTGCAGACGAGTAAAATTCTTAAAACTACCGTGTTCTTATATTATCCAATCCAAGCAGTACATACTTCATTTTGCAGCTGTGCAAGATAACACTTTTTTGCAAGTTCCGGTTCTTTGAAAGTGGCTTTTTGAAATCAGAAGCTTTTGATCTGAAGTTGGGTGTTTTGAGAATTAGAAGGCTTTTCGTCATAATCGTTATTTTTCTGCTCTTAGAACAGAAACAGTCAAATGCCAAGGCGCCCATGTATGGTGGGGCACCGTACACATGCATTCTAAGGCAGCTGTGACCTCACCGCGGCCCAGCCGAAGGTTTTCGTTATTGTGTATATACAATGTNATAACGACCTGTCTTTATTTTGATATAATCTTTGCTTTGACATTTTCGTGCNATAGTTCACCCAGTGCCACTTTATCACGTCTGTAATGTGCGCTAGCAGATCTCCATGTGTCCACATACTCCTCGGTGTAAAAATGATTTCAAGTTTTCTGATTTTTACCCCTGTCGTTTCACTGGCACTGAACTTCCCTATGACGTCACAGTTACGAAGTTATCAGGGAGGCCAAACAGTCGTTGTCATGGCATCTAGGATTCTAACGCTTTCATTGTCTAAATTTTAATTTGCTGAAAAAAAGTGTATTTATTCAATGTGCGGTCCTCATTCAGTGACATAATTTTGAATTTTCTGTTGAGTATAGCTGGTCTAAGACATGTGTGCGTGTCTGCCAACCAGACTGCAAACTTTTGCATGTCTCAATCACAATTGCTAAACAGCGAAGCGTTTATTAGCTTATTGTCTCACTACTCTTCAATATCGAGAGCAACACTTATTTCCCAAGAGCTTTTTTTACTCAGGTGTGCGATTTGGGTGAATGTCCCTACTGGGATAAGTGGGTTGGCTGGAGCCAATGCAGCTCTTCTTGCGGAGCAGGCATTCGCACCCGTACACGGTCTTGTCTTGGTGATTTTCCTTGTCCAGAAGGCGAACCAGCATCTATGCTTCGAAACTGCAATCTCGGCGATTGCCCAAGCTGGGGTCGTTGGTCACCGTGGGGCCCGTGTACAGTGACGTGCGGCCAGGGTGGCTCACGCTCGCGAAGCCGTCCATGTCTTGGTGACTTTCCCGATCTTTGCGACAAATCCAAGTTGGCGGAGATCGATCGCTGCTTGGACTTGTCCGACTGCCCACGCTGGACCTTCTGGACCGAATGGAGCGCTTGCTCTTCAACTTGCGGCAGTGGAGTCTCTGTCCGAACAAGAACATGCGATGCGAGCGATGTTGCTACCTGCTACTTGAAAAGTGAAAATAAGACAAAGTTACGAAGTTTCGACGTTTCCGTGAGTACATGATCCATGCTATGGGGGATGTCTAATGGCTCGTTTTTCATAGAAGGATTGATGTATTTTCTTTGATGCTGCGCACGCATCACAGCTTTTATTCTGTTAACACTAACGTGAAACAAAATAAAATGTTAACTGATTTGAATTGGTCATCTGACAACAGGATATAAAGATGCCAATCGTTCGGACTTTTCACATTTTTAAAGCTTTCAACTAAGTACTTGCATCTTTTGCCTTGATTTGAAATGAAACTTTTACTGCAAACGTGATGTTTTCAGATCAGAAGAAATCGGCTCGGCTCGCACGAAATGATCGAAAGCGCAAACTGCACTCTAGGACAGTGTTCCTATTGGCTACAGTGGAGGGCGTGGGGGTCGTGTTCTGCTACATGTGGTCTAGGCATTCGACAGCGCACCAGAGAATGTGCTGGCGATTTTATTCACATGTGCACCAGTGAAGGCTCAGCAACAGAGCGCATGTCTTGCAGCAGAGGTCTATGTGGAGTTTGGAGCGAGTGGTCCGGGTGGGGCACTTGCAGCAAATCATGCGGTGAGCTTTTAAGTTGTAGACTTTTATTCATTGGCCAACAGACTTTAATCTTGTTTGCTTGCAGATGAGCCTAGATATTTTGCCAGTGCGCATTTATCGAAACTGAAAAAGCATCTAGGAAATATCGTTTGGTTTTCTCAACCACTTTGTGCTTTTTCTCTGTAAGTGAACTGATGTTCCGGTTTCCAACCACCAATTTAGCGAAATAACTGTCTATGCATGTCTTTCAAGTCTCACAGAGCAGAAGAAATCTGCGCTGTCCCCGTTTGTTTCCCGAGTGCGTAACTGACGTCCTGACGTAAAGTTGGACCTCCACTTGCGGATGGCGGATGGGGGAGACTGTCACCAATTTATCGAATAGTCTTTCTGCCTGACGCAGAAACCCAGTTCTTGTTGACGCGCGTGGCAATCGGGGGTGTAGTGGGGCGGGAACGCCTGGGAACGGCGTTCCCGCACCTTTTCAAAGTTTTGTTTTGAAATGAGTTTGATATTTTAAAATGGCTAGTTTTTTGGTGCGTGCCCACACCTTTTTTGTTAGCACTATCCCTGGTGACAATCGATGCGCGATGGCAACTGTCTCTGAGTTATCCCGTGGAATAATCTGCCGCGCATTTGCAGTCGTATTTTTTTTAAAGTTTGCTTGTAGAATGAATGGGAATAAAAAGTGATTAAGTCTTAAGATCTACTCTACTATTAACAAGATCTGTTGTTTTGGTCAGAAAACCTGAAACAAGTTGTTGTTATATCGCCCTTGATAGTCAGGCGCAGTATGGTTCTCAACCTTTTCGCTGAAGGAAGCCAAATCCAGACTTACGACTTGGTTAGAGAGCCGCACTAAAGAAATTTTAACACAAGTCAGTTGACACGTTTTGTTTTATAGTAGAAGGAAGTGTGTTACACAAAATATTAGAGGTTTTATTGGAAGATTGCTGAGGGCCGCACAAAAGGTGCTTGGGTGCCGCGTGGTTGAGAATCACTGGTCAAGCGAGAGTTTTATGGAGCTGTACTGTGCACGGTATTTTTATGATATCATGTAGAGAGGCGTGAAATTCATGAGAGTATTTTTGTACTTATTTGGTCTTTCAAAGACAGTATCAAACACGTTTACAAACAGTGATCCGGTATCACTCTGTTTCTGTTTATTTCAGTACTTTTTTCGCTTTTTTACTGTCACCAAACATTTCACACAACGTTCAATCGCCATGAAAAACGTTTTCCCACATAAGATATTAATTCCTCAAGTAACGCTAAGGACAAACATTAAAACATTAAGCAAGACCAACTAAAATCAAACTACGGCAACAAGGGCGTCATTCCCGCAGTGAGAGAATGACGTGAATCAGTTTTACATAAAGATAAAGCTGCAAATGACCCTACGTGCTGTGTCATCAAGAAGAAAAGTAAGCACCCAATGTCCAGGAAAAAGTCTCAGTGAAAGCATCAGCCACCAAACAGTAGCTGTATAGAATCAAAAATAGTCTGCGATGCCACTGCGCAAAAAGTAGTCTGATTGCGAAGCAGCCTAATTTATCGAACGTGGTATACAACCGTGCAACTACCAGGTTTCACGGTTTTTCTCAAAATTCGAACGTAAACCCACAGCGTGATCCTGAAGCGCCCAAATCTGGGCACAGATCATCATATGAAGACGATTAATGGACGAACACTTCAGCTCTTAACTCCGGCCTTAAACACACCGAAATTTAGATCTTATTTCAAACCAATACTCAGAGCAAAATGTCTCTGGATTGTTCGTCTTGAGGATTGTCAATCTTTCAAGATGATGCGTTCTATGTCCATTTTACACACGGGTGCGGTGAACATCACGCCGTACAAATGCGCCCGGACGCGTTTGTAACGGATTTTTGTGCGAACTTCAAATTTCGACCGGGTAGTTCAGGTCTGATGCCTCTTTTGTAGGTGTCGGAGAGTGGTCGCGAAACCGACAATGCTTCGGTGACTTCAAAGACACTTGCGTCGGAGCATCAAATCAAACCAGGCCGTGTAACGTGGGAGACTGCATCAGACTGTGCGCACCAAATCCATGCAAAAACGGAGGCCGGTGTCGTCAAAATTTGCACCTCGCGAGATTGTACCATTGCGTATGTCCAAATGGATGGATGGGGAAGCACTGTGATTATGGTGAGAAATGGTTGGCAACAAACAAGTTTGGATTTGAAAAAGCATGGTGCCAACAATATTTGGAAAAATACAGCTGGTTTGCAGTTGAATTTAGATCAGGGTTCAGCAAAAGATTGTACTGTTAATTCACAAAACACCTTTCAAACAGGAAAGAAGTATAGCAGGGTGGCAAATTGCTTTGGTATATTATCCCAGTATATTAGGTAATCACCTGGTATGCCGTTGCTGAAAAGTCGCTTTTCAAAGTTCACTTCACAGCAGCACCTGTAGCCTTGCTTACTCCAAGGTACAGCAGGTGAACAAAGCGTAAATTGTAGACTACTTAAGATGTAAAAGCTCAGGTCATTTAATCCTTGAACTCGTTCAGTTTTTTCAATGACTTGCGATGACTCGAAGGTCTCATATCAGACGCGATTCGCGTTTTTCAAACACTCAAATCTACCTAAAAATAATCATGTAGGCAATGATTAACCTGTGGGTGACAACTGTTCCCCGTAAGCTTGAGGTAAGTTAAGCTTGATAAGATCTAATGGTGTTTTCAGAAATTTGTGATATCATAGGTTATTTCAACAAATTGGAGCGTGGCGTGCGAGAGGTCTTTTTACTTGAACTTGACGAAACGCGGTACAATATGCACGATGCGTGCAAAGTGCAATTAAATTTACTTGTCGATTGTGCAACCCGACTGCATGCTCGACAGCTGGACCCGATTTCGTGTGCGGGTCGGATTCTATTCTGCTTGCATTCGATCGGCGAGTCGTGGAAGACGAAGGCCTAATCGCAGACGACCCAAGATACGTCAGCCTNGCGTCACGTGATTCGCCTTTATGCATATCGTTCATGGATCGCAGCAACGAAACTGATTGGTTTCTTGTCATCCTTCCTTCTCCTGTTGACGTCTCATGTGGTTCTGTTCTCGAGGCAAGTTTTCACTGGCACGCAGTTACGGGTTAAAGCATGTTTGTTGAATCAGGAAATTTCCTTATGTCAAAAAATCACTTTACATACACAAACACGCAGCAGTTGAAGTTTGGCTGGCCAGAAAATTAACACGATGCGCTGCGAACTCCGGTGCAGTGACAAAGCACATGATAATGACCCGACAAAAGTTGACCAATCCATCTGAACAATTTTTCACAGCACTGCTTTTTCTGCTCGTTTCTTAAGCCACGGCTAAGTGATGATTTGTTTATTTGTTTACATGTTTATTTATTTCCGTTATATTCAAGGTGCTTAGTTCTGACGTTTTCAGTTTGTACAAAAAATGCAGCACGTAAAAGTCTCTTTAACAGTGGAAGCTGTTGCTGGTTGTTTTTCTTACTGAGTGTTGCGTCACTATCAGGTGTCGTCGTTTCCCCAATTTTGAACGTTTGTTTAAAACCAAAACAGCAAAGTTTACGGCTTGACTCCAATCTACCTCTGAAACGGTGATAATGTTTGGTCTCATGCAGGTGACACCCTCCGAGTACAGGATTCGCAACCGTGTGATTTGGCAAGCTGAAGAAAAAAATATTCGCTCCACCGTGGTCATCTTAGATTTTACATGCATTTATCAAAGAAATTTTATCGTATCTTCTGAATCATCGTCAAGCGGCATTTTGTCCATTGAATCGTACAAAAAGTATGTCTGGTGATTCGCACGTTTCAATACTTTACAATTTTAATGGTGAAACCGACACTAACTGTGATGATTGCTTCAGTCTGAAGTTTAAGGATGCAGTGGAAAAATGGTGTCCGATTTCCCTTGCGCTAGCAAAATAGCTTTCAAATAAAATTTTCATCAATTTTCAAAACGGCAGTATGCCCACAACAGCAAGTTGCTCACGATAACATAATTAATTTTAAGCAGTATAATGAAAACCGACTGAACAACTCAATCCTTCTGTGTTGATGAAGGTTTCACTGTCACAAGGATCAAAATGTTTGCCACGAACACCACTCACGCAATGCCATATTTAAACATTCTCATGCAGTTCTTTCCACTTTAACTTTGACTGCTTAAGTTGGTTTACTTAAAAACTGCTTAAATTGGTTTACTTATTGCGTGATGGCTTTTTGTATTGTTTCTTTTTATTGCTGAGTCATATGAAACAATAAACCGTTACTATTACCTTAAAGTTGAAAAACAAAACACACTTTTTTACAAATTAACTCGCAAGTTCCAAATATTCAAAAGGTATTTTTATTCTCATCTAAAGCAAGTAAAAGTCAACCTAAATTTGCAATAATGCAATTTTTACTCTTAATACTCAAGTGTTAAAGTTAAAAAATGACGCTCTTTACGATACGCAAACATGCTTTGAAACGCTGTTAATGGTTTAAGGTCTATAATCTGGAAAGTAAAGTCTTATTTTTGCCGTATTGTAGAAAAAGGACAATTTCGCTTTGCAGAGAAATAGAGATGGTGACAGCAAATGGGGTGTTCGAGGTAGACATATCCCTGTTTCGGGACCCCTCATTCCAGCAGCAAATAACTCCGGAAACAGCGTCTTCGCCAGTAAGCTTTGCTGAAGGAGAAGTCGTTTTTGTGTCAGTCGAACTCAAATCGAAAGACTTATTTCCTCCGGGTGCATCCGTTCTGGTGATGGATACTTGCTTTGTGACGTCAGAACAAAGCACTCGCGAACCTTTGACCTACCTATTCCACGACGGGTGAGCATCGTCATGTCGTGCCATGCTTTGAGCCCAGGTCCGTAGTCAGGTTTCAAGTTTTAGGGGGGTCAAAATACATTTTAGGAAGGCAAGATTTTTGTTTTTATTATATGTTCAAAGCAAATCTTTCTGTGCGCAACAAAATTTTTGTGACACAAAAAAGTGTGGGTGGCGCACGGTCCCGAATGCATCCTGTGGCCACGGCCCTGAATGCATCCTGTGGCCACGGGCCTGTTTGAGCGTGCAAGAAATGTTTGCGCTGGCCATTTATAAAGGGTTTGAGATTAATAATTAACCCTTGGCACAGGAAAAAAGTGATGTAGAGCCTAATAATAAAAATGACGTCCAAACTAAACTAAGTGAAAGTCATAACCTAAACGTTTCGGTAATCACCGTTAATATCATCATTGCGGTATGTTATGAGCGGCAGCAAGCTTTGGTGAACATTAGGAAGAACTACAATCTATACTTAGCGGCAGAACCCACATTTGAAATTTATATTCAAAGGCAGAAGTCTGTTAATAGATTCCTTGGCTCGGCCGGATTCATTCTGTAATCCATGCTTGTTACAGCTTGTATCGTAAAAATGAAGCAATTGGCAATGTGGCGCTTCGCTAGATGTCTAGGAATTACAGTAAGTCTATACAACCACAAAACGAAACCTTACGTGAGTTACGTCATCAGCTTTCGTTGTAAGGTTTACCAGCTCAGCAACCGCAGTCGTATCGATTTAAAAGTCGTTTACTGGTCATTTGATGACGCAGTTTATGGTTTGAAATATTTGGTCGTCTGTGTAAAGTTGAGCTGAATTTATGTGAACAAATTTTACATAAAATTGTTCATAGCGGCAATTTCATAAATTCCAACAAACAGTAACTTTCTAACAATGGCGTGAAAGTTACTAAAAACACAGCATTGATTCGAAATACTCTTCCACTTTGGACTTCCGAAAATTGCCAGGTGCCCTGTGAGTCCATTCGTTGTTTTGTTATCTAATGGAGACTCCAGATCTGGAAGATTTTCTGTTCGCATCTTTGGCTGGACAAATGTTGGATTCGTGATGGAAAACGTTTACATACACTGCATCGTAAGTACAACTTCAACAACATGTCCTGTCAGGTGTCATTTACTGTTTTGCTTTGTATGATCAACACCTGTGACAAGCATCTATATATTTGTCCACACGGAATGGAGATAGCTGTTTGGGGTTGTTGCGTTGATATAACTTGCGACAAAACTTTTGTGTCATTCATCGCATTTGTGACGTTTACTGTTCAATTAATCATTAAATTAAAACTATTTGTTGTTTCCGTGGCAGTGGTGAAATTGAAAAAGGTATAGAAAGTTGATCAATATAATGATACCGTTTTATCAACAATCTTTTATTAATAATATTCTACGAGGTTCCCTCTTGATCATAACTACTCTCGTGTAACGGTAATTTCTCCTTGCCGGGTACTCCATTGTATGAAATGATGACGTGTAATTCCAGGCGGGTGACATTTCCGTGGATTCCATCATTCAACAATCATTTTCTTACCAGGTTAGTGTGTGCGACTCACGAAATCGAATCTGCAAGCCTGTTTGCTCAACAGACAGAAGAAAGCGAAGCTCAGCGAATAACGTCAGAAAGTCCGTGAACAACAAATTCAATCAGCTCAAACGAAACTGGAAAAGCCTTCGTAGCTCCAAACGCAACGCTGCGGTAAAGCATACTTTGTTTGAATCTTCTTGACTAAAACACTTCATGAGCCACGCATCATACGTAGATCACCAACCGCAGTCATTCTGAAGGCAGCAGTTGTTGGTCAATTTCCAAAAGCACACGTACCCGTACTGCCAGCAGTTTGAACGCCAAAAGCGTTCTTTGTCATCTGCCTTAAGAGTTGTGTTTGGACCCAATGCATGCAATAAGGGTTTTAAGACATTAACACAACGTCGGTCACAGAGATCTGGCTGGTATCTGTTACATATGTTCCACTTTTTTTAAAACTTAATAATCCTCAACTGAATTATATTACCTTATGCTGATCAATGCAGAGAGACTTTGTTCGCAGTCTTTGGAGTCGTGACGTTTTGTTGAGAATTGCAAATCGCATATATAGTTGGCGCTGGATTCAAATCAGGGCTGCGGAGGCTCCGGCTCCCCGGAGCCGGTCATTTTCGGTGGAGCCGGAGCCGGAGCTGGTGGTTAATTTAGCAGCTCCGGCTCCGGACCCTTTCTGAGATGCATCATCCACCACTATTTGCTAAGCGCGGCGCGCTGAAAAACAAGGCTCTCTGAACTGGCTCACCACACCAACTATCGTCAATTATGAATTATGACTAAACAATAGCGCTCAGTGATGTATACAACTCTCTAGTCGACACGCTTGCTCGCTCTTGGGAATTGGACCGAGATTGTGTACACAGGTCAGTAGTAGCTTACTAGCTGTTAGAGATATTAAGGTTAGTTTCAGTGCTGCGGCCAGGGCCGGATTAAGGGGGGGCAACGGAGGCAATTGCCCCGGGCCCCTGCTGTAAAGGGGCCCCCGTGATGAAATTTATTTGTTTCAAATAAAGTACTCATTGGAAAGGTTTCGTGATCCAGAAGCGATGCAAGAATACAACTCTATATTATATTCCTATGTTGCGTTAAGTATCAAGGGCCCCAAAAGCAACTGATTTCTCTACAAGTTTGACTGTCTGCCAGTTTTCGTAATCGCTATCGAATAGCCTATAAGTATTTTCGGTTATGTTCAACGTAAATATATTTGATTTCGCTAGTGACTTTTTCCTCATGATCGTTCTTTTGAAATGTGTATAACTCTCTACTCGTGCATCACGCCTATTGCACAAATGTCACGAAAACGTTGCTATTTGTGTGCTTAAAGCTAATGGTTGCTGACTGCTGTTTAGTATCAATCAGTGTTGCCACTGGGGTCAGTCTTGTTAACATCAGATTGTTGCCTTCTTCAACATCAGATGACGTCAAATTTTTACGCCACGGTTCACACAAGCTAAATGCTTCCTTTAACAAACTTAACAAAGCGTGAGTACCCTCGTTGAATTCGAAAGAGGACGAAATATCGCCATTAAATGGAGACGTCGTTGATAATTTACGCAAAATGTTAGTCTCACGAAGAGAGCTTCTTTAGTTCGAAACGATAACCAAACACACACTAGGGTCAGTGGCTTAGCTGACAGGGGGGAAAAGGGCGGCCCTCACCCCTGGCAAGCTAAATGTAACAACTGGGCCTCCTCCAGTTGACATTTTGATGTTTAGTATTCTTTAGGTTGTTGTTTTTTGCGTTTTTCGGGGTGTTTTCGTTTTTTTATCTAGTACA
>JGI24158J21664_10000578_pt1 | contig 34955 bp, 19 predicted proteins | sample Ectturendosymbi3_FD_21664 | JGI IMG/M metagenome (IMG submission 21664) | reverse complement strand
TCCAGAGCCTTTTTGAAACAACGCCTTGCCCACTCAAGCACCAGCACGGAAACCATACCGGCGTTCTAGGATCAGACAGCAGCCACGAATATATCGTGGACAGGCGATCGATGTTGGCTATAATTACACTGCTATTTAGCAAATCTGTAAAGTCGGATCACAACTAAAATTTTTGATATGGTCAGAATAACCACATAAAAACAAAAAATATTTTCTCAGTCCGATCCAGTCCTGATCCGCCAATTTTCAAAAAAATTGCAGTCTGATTCAGTCCTGATCCGGCCAAAATTTGCTTCAGTTCTGATCTAATCCTGTCCAGTCCTGATGCGTGCTCATCTCTGGTATGCAGGGCCGGAGTAGGGTATTGTAGGCCTATAGCTGTTTACTAGAGAAGTTCTTGCAATTTTGCAAACTAAACTACAAAAGGTAATGGAAATACATAAATGAAAAAATGAAATTATTTACTGCGAAATAAAGTAAGCATAACACAAAACATATATTAAACGTAACTCAATGACTTATTCGGTAGTTACATGTAATAAAAACAAATCAAAAAGAATTGTTGGCCGGATTTTCCCAGGGCCTAAGGCTGTAGGTTAAGTAGCCTAATCGTTAATCGAGTACTGACTGTACGTACTGTCAACTCAGCTAGGAGATTGATAAGAAGCTTTGTATGGACACAACAAGGATCAGACAGAAAAAGAAAGTGGCAGAGAATTTTTTTCCAGACAAATGTTTAAGTTTTTGACTTGAATTCGGTATTGCTGACATGTTCATTCATTTTTGAGCATTGACTTAGAAATCGTATAAAACGTTTCTTGTGCGGTAAGGTAAATATCATGCTTATAGGCAGAAACTCCTTCAGAAACTCTTTCTTTCAGAGTTTCTTGACCAGTGTAAAATCAACGAGCTGTTTTTCAGATTCTTCCAAATAGGAGCACCATCTTCGCACTATCGTCTCAATATTTCTGGATACTCCGGTGACGCAGGTGCAATATTAAAATAACAGTTTGTATTACTTCAACGTGCATGCACACGGTATGCTTGTAGTGATTTTGCTGAGGTTCTGGGCCAAGCCCGATTTTTTCTAGCTGCAGTTCACAGCAACTGCAAGCACGAAAGTAAAATTTATGGTATAGATCCTAAAACACACCACCGTATGTACAGTAATGAAACAAGATTTTCCTGGTGTCATCAATTTTGATTATGCAGAAAAGGTTGATTTTTGTCGATATTTGAGAATCACGAAAAAGAATATGATTTCTAGACAAAAAATCTTGAAATTTTTTAAAGTTTGTCGGTGGGCCTCGGAAAAATAAAGTGTTGTGTACAAAAGCTTTCCAGTCTTTTTAAGAAACGAGGTGCCTTTGCCATATAACACTGCAATTCGAAAAGTAGTAAAGTAATTTTCCCAGTACAGGATAATACCAAGTTTGAATAATTTTGCAACAGGCGTCAGACTGACTGAGGAAATTTTTTCGTATCGCGATAAGCTTATCAAAGAAACAATATAAGAGTTCATGACGAGCATGATCAAAATCTGCTGCAGGGTTTGAAAACGTGTCTGAAGGCACTAAATTAAACAGATAATTATGACAAAACAAATAAAAATAGACGCAGCAAATCAGTTCATCCTAAAATTCAAACTTTTTCTCCAAGGACGCATTATGCAAAAACATCACGAACACTATGAAGAAGTGTTGCAGGAGCCAGAGCCGGATTTAGAGGTGGGAGGCCAGGGGCCCAGGTTTGGTGGGAGGCCCAATGTGCGAATACAAAATGTTTAGGTAGGGGATTATCGATAAAGTCACTAGTATTTCCACATATCAATAATATTTATGACGTAATCTTGCTACGTCACATTTTTTAACTCAACTGCAACAAAACTTTATGTTGCAACAATGTATTTGACAATGATTAACTATTCGTGAAACTGATGCAAAACCCGTCGCTAGAAGCATCGCATCTTCTTTTTTTTGATATTTGCTTGAAAATGTTTCGAAAATTTTTTGGAAAAACGTTCTGGGCGGCCCAACGTTTTCACTATCTCTGAACGCCAGTCCTACCTCAGCAATAAATTTTACGGTAGAAACCAAACGTTCATCTGGGAAATCGTAGGAAGAGGCGATTTTCCACATTTTTCGCATTGATTGGCCATGCCCGGCCAGTACTGTATCAAGTTTTCATAGTGATTAATTACATCTACGACTAAATGTAATCGTGGCATCTATATGTTCCACTGAATGCTCGTGGCTCCTCAGGTGCCCAAGAGCGTGTTTCCAGTGGCAAATTTCTTTTCTAATAAGAAAATGCGCACATTCAGTCGTATCCGCGCACATCAGTCTACAAGCGAAACATTTAACAAGTTTTTGAAAGAAAAAAGCAAAGCCAGCTTCCATCAACTACTTCGCCATTGTGGTTCTGGCGACGAATAAGACTTGTGGCACATTTCCGTGAAAATTTCTGTCTTTTCTATGTTGTAGGACATCATGTTTCGAAAGTGACTTTTCATCACAATGTCAAAGAGAATCTGTTTCATATTTGAAGCAATATTCCCGCATCTTGTCCTGTTTATTGGCTGACGAGAGAGCCCAGAGACCGATATCGTTGCCTCCAGTGATAGCGTCGGTTACCTCATCTATTGTGTTTTTCGATGATACATCTTGACGTTCTTCTGCTACTGCACTGCTGGTTAAACTGGGTCTATTTTCATCGTCACGTAGACCTAAGTCTGTCACAACATGTTGTTCGATTTTATGTTCTGTCCTCGTACAGGTTCCGCAGAAATGTCTCCGTTGTCTTCACTGCCACTGTAAAATAGTCACTTGAATGTTTCTTGATTTGGCTGCAACTTCTTCTCTCGCTTTGCCTATTTTGCTTTTTCCGTCTTTCAGAACCACTTGGATAAGCTCTATACTTGTTGAGTTGACGATCGTCTTCTGTTAAGCTCAATAAGGTTGCCACATTTTCATAGCAAAAAGGGAGGACAACTTACGACTGCCACTTACTTGAGTGTACTATCTACACGTAAAAGTCAAATAACAATTAGGCCTATTGATAAGTTTTAAGCTTTGAAGTAAGACGTCCAGTGTGGATTATGTTTCAGTCAAAACACACAAAACAATATCCTCATTTACTTGTTCTATTTAGCTCATGAATATTTGGCAGTTTCCTTAAACTTCTTTAGATCGCAAAATCGTCTTTAATATATTATGAAACTAATTGCATGGTTGATATTTTAAATTTCAACACAGCTTTAATAGAGTAGAAACTGTTTCATTTAGAAAGATTTCTCTTTCTTTTAGGTTTGTGGCTGCATCAAGGAAAAAATCGTTTCACATTAATGTAATGAGCCATAACGTTGAAATAAAACTCTGCAATCTTCATCAGTTCGATGAAGCATTCAATGGTATTGCAAGTTGCAAAACATTTTGCCCATCTTTCATGTTCCATCATTTTTACGATAAATTATTTGGTTGATGCTCGTTTTGCACAAACTCAAACAAGTTTTGGTATTGATCAAACAGTTTTGCTTACATCAATAGAAACGTTTCTCTCAAGCAGATACTACTCACATGGAAATTTTCCCATTCAGTTGTTTACAAAAGGAGGAATCTAGCCAAAGCATTTAAATTCAGCAAATAAAGTGGTCTATTTAGCCAGGTGTGCAACACAAGACTTGTTCAATACAAATGCATCTGACATGAATAATACACAGTTACGATGCTTGCCTTCTCTCAGTCACTGAATTTTCTTAGTGTTGATTTAACTTGGCATATGTACATCTGATTGTCTCTGTTGAATCCTTGCCGTCAGTGGTGAAACACGATGCAACCTCAAAAAATGATGCATTAGACGTCTCGATGTTCTGAACTTGCTCATTAAAAGCAACCACAAATGTTTGTAAATGTCTTAATGTCTTAGCAGAGTTCTCTCAGAGAATATCCAAAAAAATGTTTCAGACCAACAGTTGGCTTGTCGGCGGACATGAAGTATGAATGTGAAGCTGGGTGCATTTGAAGCATCCTTGGCAAGCTAGGATAAAGTGATAGTCACTTGGTTACGCTGTGAGAAATAGTTTTTTGGTACTCAATATCCATAAAGTCACACAGGTTTTTTCGCTCTCTTTTGCGAACTTTGTAAATGCAACCACACGTAATTCACTCGACTTCAAAATCATTTGGTTCTTTTCCGAGAAAGGGATACTTCTTGTTGTGATCGTGTAATCTATTTAATGTAATCGTGTAATCCATTCAAGGCAATCATCTAATCGGCGTACTTCGTTGTGGAATGAACGTGCCTTACCTAATTAATGTTCTTTCGAGTCCGCTGATTGGCAATCGTACACAGTACTTCAGTTAATGCCCTGCATCTCCTGTGCCATTCTATGATTGAGTTCGAACCCTCTACTGTTTGATTGTTACTTGCTCCAAGGTATCGTTCGTGTTTGTGCTGTATGTAATGAAAAATACAACACTTCCAACGATTTCTACATTTTTTAGCATTACTGATCAGCTATAATTACTAGAACTACTACACTAAGCTATGTACAATACACTGATAATCGTGTCACGGATCAGCATCAAAGCTAGTACAATACCTATAATGGAGTTATAAATCCGCGCTCTAATGCCAAAAGTCATTGAGATGTTGAAAAAAGATTTACCACTATTATATACCGATAATGTGAAAGCATTCTCGCTTTTCCAGACGAGAATTAACGCAACCAAACGTAGATAACTTGCAGGCCCCCCATGAACTAAGCTACAGCTCCTACCTTGTTGCATTCGTCTAGGAACAGCTTACTGTAGGCTATGTAAATACAATATATCATAGTCAGTGGCGTAACTGACGGGGGCCAGAGGGACAAATTTCCCCCCTGGGCAGCTACTGTAAATGTAAATCCCGGTTAAGTTATATTTCGGTTTTAGCATTCTGTTAGTTTTCAGTAGGTTATTGTCGTTATGTGTTTTTCGGATTTTATTTTCTGGTTTTTAGTTTAGTCATCCACATCCGGATTCGCGATCATTTCTCAAGTTTTTCGCTGAGTTTTGGGTAGTGGACCCGGCACAGTGTCCGCAGTGGGCTTGTTTTATGTAAGTTGACCAACCTGGCTCAAACCTTTAGTTACGCCACTGATTACAGCTATGTAAAATAAGAAATGCGAACGGGAGGACATTTTGACATTTTTTAATGTCCTCGGAGATTATTTCATTACTCATGAAAAAATTGGACATGTGGTCCAAAAAGAGGACATATGGTAGCCCTACTTATCAAAGCTACTCATATGCGACCTGTGCAAATCCGAGTAAGGCAGACGCAAAATCTACCAGTAACGTGTAGATACGTAAGCTAATGCGTTCTACGTGACTTGGCCTTGCATTCACTAGATTCAGATACCTGACCGATTTTCAGGAAAACAATAAGTGCAGTAGTTGTTTCGTCGCAATATCAAATACTATGCAAGTGAAATTCTGCCGTATGGACGACCGATAGTTTAATAGCGTCTACAAACAAACTTTCCTTGCTAATAAAAATGTCCAAGTGGCACGCACAAGTCGTACATATGGCTAGCCTAAACACATGAACATGGTAAGGGTCCATTTTTGGTGGGGTGCCCCGGCCTCTTTTCCCTCCTTAATCCGGCGCTGACAGGAGCATTACTGTGAACGCTACAGTGAAAGAAGCGGTGCAGTTCAGTTTCTACGTCGCCACATACATAAGGAGCATAGTGTTTTTTAGTGTTATTCAGCTGACTGTGAGCAAAGCGCAGCATTTGACGTATGGACACCACTCGTGGGTTAATTTCAAGCGGATGATCAGTATTGTTTTTTGGTAAGTGATGAGAATTTTAACAATCCGTAAAGTTGGAGTAGCTGCTGATGATTTTATTTCAAGCAGGAGAGAGTTACATGAACGAGCTGGAGTTTTTTCGGAAAGCAAGTTAGGCCAACCATTTTTTGAATAGTGGAAGACGGAAGTTTAACATTTATGAGGTGGTGCGCTGAGAACGAAAGAATTCTTTGAAAACTCTTGTAATGTTGGAGGGAAGGAAAGTACCATGCCGAACATTAATTTCTGAAAGTAGTGGAGCCGAAATTTTTCTCTTATTTAGAAAGCATTTGCGAGATCGAAATCAGTTAGCACGTCGTTAGAAGACGTAGTTTTGAAGCATCCTAATGCAATTTTGGCGAGCGTAATTTGTGACTTTTCAATCATTTGCTTGTCGCCTTCGAAACAGTAAACATAGATGATGCTGTCATTATCAAATATTCGTAATATTTTGTAAGTAATAAAAATGGTGTGACGATGCACGTAATTTACGGATGAAGAAAGACAGTTAATGCTGGTCATCACTTTCTGAATAAATTGATGTAGTGCTGGGTAATCCCTACCGGAATGCTAAAAATTAGCCTAACTCTGAAGACATTGATCTCGAAAAAACTTTTGAAAGCTTTGTCAACAACTTTGAAATTTGGTCGCAAACAGTATCAAACTCATTGCTTTTTTTTCTCCTCTACCAAGCTGGAGAGCTGTCACCAATATACACGATCCCAGATTTTGGTTCTTGCCTGGAAGTATAATTTCAACCAAATCTGATTGATTTGAAAAACATTGTGCGTGCTACTGAAGCCTGCTTTGGTTGAACAACTGAACGCACTAAGTCGGATTGAGGTTTACGTCTTACGATCGATTTACAATTTGTATTTCTTGGCAAGCTGACGATTTTGGATATATAAATGTGATATAGTGAACTTATTTTGACTTTGCTCGCAGGGGACTCGTTGACGTATCACGCGAACAATCCTTTCACAACAAAAGATCGTGATAACGACAACATTTCCGGAAATTGCGCTGTCGTTCACCGAGGTGCTTGGTGGTTTGGGCACAACAAGTATTGCTACGCAAGCAATTTGAACGGTTTCTACTACACTTCTCCATCCGAAAAAAACTGGCAAGGTGTAGTGTGGAACGGATTTCACAATGGTTATTCCCTAAAGCGAGCTGAAATAAAAACAAGAATTGCGGCGTAAATTTGCTCGCCACCACTTTTTATCATTTGGAGGCAAAGAACAGTGTATTTAAATTTCATTATTAAGCCGGTGACATTTATGCCAAAACTGTTCTTGTCTTTGCAAAATGCAAGTTTTCATGTTCACACTGCTGATTTGTAGGAATTGTAAGCTTTGAGTAGAAACTATTTTCTTTTGTGTACGTTTTGTGATTCATCATGCTGGGACAAAATGAAAAACTTTTTTCTGAAGTGTGTGACACATGTGATCTTTCCGGACGGAAACTTTTCATTAGCTGATCCTTAAAAATGTTCTTGTTTCATACTCTGGCTGAGTTTTTCACAAATCAAAAGTGTGAGATGAAAGGCTTCCCAGCAGATGATTTAAACGGGAAAATTATCAATAAAAATAGTAACCCACCAAGCAGCAACTATTCTTTGCTTCACACCTTTGGATACCCAAAATCGTGTAGGTTTTTTCTTTAAACGACTTTCAGGATTTTCTATCTAATAAACACAAACATTACTGGAGCAGCAAAGCTGTTCAAAACGTACGATTCAATGTCGTTGAACCAACTTGAAACAAAATAATTCTAAAGGCGTTGATAAAGGAGTTGTGCACCTGACACCAAGACTCGTTGGCAGGTTTTAAGATTTGGGAAAAATACATGTTAGCGAGGAAATATGTTTCTTTTAATGTACGGTTAAAACAAATTTCTGGTTAAAACAAATTTTCAGCGATTAGCTTGATAGCATATCGTCAGTTGTCTGTTTTCAGTTTTATCACATAAGGTTTTTGATCTTATGCTATGTGCTGTGGGTAGCCAAGCAGGGGAGGAAGACTCCGGTACCTTCAAGTTTTCAAAACGACGACTTTTTCCAGAACAAAGGTCTCAGATGAATAGGCCTCAAATGAGTGTGGTCCCAAATGAATGTGGTCGCATATGAATGTGGTCTCAAATGGATGTGGTCTCAAATGAATGTGGTCTCAAATGAATAGTTCTCAAATGATCGTGGTCTCAAATGAATGTGGTCTCAAATGAAAAAGTCTCATGTGAATGTGGTCTCAAATGAACAGGTCTCAAAAGTCGTGGTCTCAAATGAACGTAGTCTCAAATTAAGTGGTCGCAAATGTATGGCCTCAAGTGAATTGGTCTCCATTGTCTGCACACCCTGCAGAGCTCCCGACGAAAAAGTTCCTTATAGTGTGAAGGGAATAGTTTATAGCAGTAAATGATAGTGTTTTGCTCTAGGTATAAAGTTTAATATGCGCAATGAGGTTTTATGGTTTATTGAAGCAAAATACGTTGCAGGCAAGGTCAAGCCACCAGAAGAAAATGGTTTAACATTGTCACATTGTACATTTGCTGTTTTCACATATTGTAAAGTATTCGTGAAAGCTAGAGGGGAATGCGTCGACAGTTATAAACTAGTTGCAGCACTGCAATGGTGTCACGCAATTTAAGCAGGTTGAGAAGTATGCAACACAACGTGTATTACGAAAAATAATTCTCAGTCAATGCCATGAGTCATGCATGGGAACGGAAATGCGTTTGCAGTTCGGTAGACACATTATTTGCTATGCGATTGTAGACTAAAGGCATCCCATATAAGGGTTTGATGCGACCAATTTTAGTGAACGCAACACAAACCAAAATGGTGTAAGATATAACGGCGATATTTCATGATTCGACTATTGCCATTGTAACAGCGTTAAATAATTTGATCAACTTCTAATTCACGTACATCATCCCACTGGGTTTGATTTGGCTATTACAAGCAGTTCTGTTTGACTACAAGCAAGGCAAAGACCAATGTTCCCTCCAAGGTGCGCAACTGTGTTCTACCACCAGACCATTTGCGCAGTGAAATCTCATTCTCGTGCACTTGCAACATTCCAAAACGTTGGAAAAGCAGGTTGAAATAAGTGTTTGCTTTGTTTCGTATTTTCATAAGACTTTATACTTATTCTAAATTCTAATAATTCACAAAGTTTGTAATTCATTTAGAATCCTGCTAACTCAGGCTTAAAATATTCATGCTCACTAAAACAAACATTTGCTCAGTGTAACATTTTCTAAGAGAGAACACTGGCTAAGACCTTTATATTATGACATTACCACAACCAGCTTGCTAGTGCCACGGGGTGGTTTGCGTTTTACAGAATGCGGACAGCGGAAACGGTTTCGAAAGACGGTCTTTAGTGGCTGTGACGTCACACTTCGAAATTGTTACCAGTGTGGAAGTTCCTTTGTACAATTTTTTGTAACAATGAGGGTAGCTTTTTATGCAATGTGCGGTGATGTTGCGATTTGGCGTAACGATTAAATCAATTAAAAACGACCAGTTTTGTCGAGTTTGAATCATTTGAGGGAAAAATTGGGAAGAAATTGCCCCCAAATGCCTCCCCGTGGCTATGCTGACGCAATGATCGACTATTAAACGGGAATACCGTGAATGTGTGCCAGAGGTGATCACGGAGCCGGAGTGGACTTCGGCCGCAGTCTGCGATTTTTGCCGGAACCGGAGCAGGATCTGGAGTCAGAAATTTAAATCAAAACCGGACCCGTATCCGGAGCAGGAGTTGATTCTCCAGTTTTTACTGGAGCCGGATAATAGCTTTCAATAAATTTAAATTTTCTATGACAGGCTAATTGTTAGATTGATATGCTGGTTGTATTATCTTGCTTTAATTGACACAGTGAAAATTCAGTGCAGGATGGTCAGGCTGAAAGAGGGTAGAAGATTGAGGGCTTTGTTCAGGCTGGCTCAGACCCAACGCTCAACTGCTGTATCACATGAATATTTTTTCATTTTGTGGATACGTCAGTTACTGGAAGTTTTACCTCTGCTCTCTGTCTTGTTTTAAGCAGAATTCACAATTTATTATTTTTAGTGAAATGCACAAGACAACACTGTACGTAGGCTACCTTTACAATGCAACAACAGTAATGAAGTTTCATCCAAACCACCAGAATTGCACTTCAGGCTACTTCTAAACATGTCAGTATTACCTTGAAAGTTCACAATATACTAAGGCAGATAATTCAATTGTGTGCATAAGGTGGTAAAGTGTTTTCGATATAACTTATATATGTTACTTCATCTGTGGAGGCAATTAAGTGAAACGAAAACAGTACTGTAGTTGTTCTTGTTTTATTGTGCCTGTGGTTAAAGCACAAACAGTTAAAAAATGAAAAAGTTGAACTACAGCAGATTTGGTTCAGAACTTCAGGTAAGAACTGAAGGACAAGGAGTTCAGTGAAATTTTGTTCAGGTGACAACAACATATGATAATGATTCGATTTCTTGGTTTTAAGTTTGGTAGTGTCTTTTTTGCCGCATGAGGGAAAAACTTTGCACGGACTATTTTGCCTTTTGTGGAACACGATTGGTTGAATTGGTCAAATGACAATACGACACACAAAGACGGAGACAACGAGTTAGGGTTTACAGTTAGGGTTCGAGTTTAATCTGCTAATCAATAATCATGCAATGCACATAAGAAGCCACTAACTGCTTGCCAGCAATAAAACCATGACATAACTTGCCCATATTGGGTTGCCTAACAGCAAAATAGTTCTAACAGTTATTTTGCCTCGTGAGGCAAAACAGACATTGCCTTCAAGTTTTCGGAGTGCAAACGGGAGTCGGAGTGTAAATTTCCAAAGAGTAACGGAGCAGGAGCTGGAGTCACCTTTTTTGGAACAGAAGCAGAAGTCAAAAAAGTGACTCTGATCACCTCTGATGTGTGCCGTCATCTGTTGGAGGCTTGAGATTAACGTTCTGTTCAACCTCTGTCCATCGTAGTGAGAGATTTAGCAACTTGCTNTTTTACTAAGGAACAATATTTCCAACCCTATTCCGCAGATTTGTAAACTGTAAAGACGTTTTCCCCGAAAGCCACCTTGAAACAGTGGCGAAAAGATCATCTCAGAAAAATTTAATCGGCTTTGAAACAAGAATCTAAAAGCGTCTTGTCTACGGGACGACGTATAGTGCGTCAGAAAACTTGGCATGGCAACAACCATGAGATGTAGAGTCGGTGGAACAAATTTTATAGTGGGGTCCGCTTCCGCTTTGGGCGTACTACCAACATCAGAGTTGATTGATTGTGTCACGTCATCAGTGATCATTCAACTTTTGAATGCTTTTTCTGAACAATTTCTGAAATGATTGAAATACAGTACGTAAACGCACCTGCACTCTCTGTGACTCTATCGCATATATTTTCAAATTTTGTAAGTGTCACTAGCTCCAAAAGATTCATGTTTCTCGATGAAGCAAACCTGCCGTGGCAAAAAATCACAATTTACACAACAAGAGTGTTATCAATTTTCACGCAATGCCGGTCATTTATTAATCAAAAATCGTTCTCGTCATATCCCTTCGTAAGACTCTGTCTCCTTAGAATCTGGACTCCAACCTCTTGTGAAAGTAGTATGTACTTGGAGGTACGTAGCGTTTCTCAGTTTTACTGCGCACACGACCATGCCGACCTACCTTACTCAAAAGATATGGTTCATTAATTTGCCACAGAAATGATTTGTATCAGCGGGCTTTTCCACGCGACATTTTTTGTTGTTCCATCCTGTCCCACAGCACCTTGTGACTGTCCTGCTATTAATACAAATACAATATATCACGTGCATGTCTAAGACTCCACAGAGCGGTGGCTGAAACACTCCAAAAATTTTAATTTAAGGATTCCAATGACAACTGTGCGGTCCTTATTTTAGTAGTCACACATAAAGAGCCCAATGACCTATTTTCGGTGGCCTTGGGTCAATCCGCCATGGCACTGAGCCTCTGTGTCAATGGTTCGTCACATTTACCCACGAGAAGAACCTGATGGATTTCAGTTACCACAGTTTAAAAAAATAAAACTTACAGCTTGCAATTACTTAAAAATAAAACAAAAATGACGCCATAATTTGCATTGAAATGTTGATTAAAATATAATGAAGGGGAAAGTTGATACTGTTCTTTGTTATCAAACCTTCAGACCTAATCATTAACACTTGTAAAACCAAAGTTCAGAAAAGCTTCTTTGTAGCTGCGTTTGTTTGGCTGACAATCCAGCAGGGCTCGCGACTGCCAGTTATTATGCGATCATTCACAGAAAATTACGCCACACGAACACAAACCTCTGAGCGCGAAGGTAATGTCTCGACGCAGGCCCAAACAAAAATATTTCCTTTTCAAAATGTACGTCCCTCCTAAACCCTAAAATATGGCTACGGGCCTGTCTCAACGACCAGAAAAAGGTGGCCGTCAACACCCCACTTCTGCAACGTCGCCTGAAGTGTACTTTACTTGTGATTACTAAGACGCACAAATGAATTATTGCAAAACAATTTAACACGAGTGTGGCAACTGCTTGAACTTAAGTAACAACAACTATTTAACTTAAGTAACCGTGGGTAATATTTGGTTATACGGTGATTTAATGTTGCAGCGAGATATGGAACTTGTTACAGCTGCAATAATAGAAACCATCAATTTATTTGACACTGAACTGCTCCCTGCTCATACGACCTTGTTGCACTTGGAAAACTCCAGGGTGCCACTGGTAGTGTGTGTATCGCAGGTGGAGAACTACTGATGTAAATATTCTCTGTTCAATTTGTACTGTAACCTTTTCATGCCTTATGCAAAGAAGTTGGTGCATTTTATATTTTACGCGTGGTCGTCTTTAAATAATTTGGACGTGCTGGCTTTTTGTCACGTTTCTGCAGTGAAGGTGTAGTCAGAATCCCATAAACGCATGAATAAATTTCAACCATCTCTCCCATAACAACCACACCTTAACAGATTCCGTCTCTCTCATATCAATCGCACACTGTAAGTGGTTCCAACTTCGATTCGCATGCTGACTTGGGAAAACGCCAGTGAAAAACCCCATCGGACGTACGTAAGTTGGCNTGTGCTGTGCAGACGGAAGGAGTTATAGCTGAATTCGCGTAAACAGATGACATACGAAAACTTAGCGTTGTAGCAACTTGTATAACTTGAAAACAAGGTCAATATTAGCTGCTTATAAGACATAAAATGTTTTCGCTGTGAAGCAAATATTCTACATTTCTGTCACTTCCTACAGTTTGCGATCTACTGCAGTGAAAACCATCTTGCAATCAGCCTCTGCGTTTTAATAAACAGACAATAGAGGAACGGTGCACAACCTGCGGCCTGCGATAATGAAATTTGTGGCCGTCCACAATCCACACGTAATTTGAAATATAAGATTTGGCGGCCGTGCTGGCGTATATTAAAGCAAAACAAACGCAAGGCAAGAAAATCAGTCGACACGATGCGTAACTATCTGGATGGTGATGTTGCAAAGAGTTATAGTATGAATACGCAAATTATGTTTGAATGTGTTCTATGATGGTTGTCACTTGGCAGTATCTCATAAATATAACTCGAACTCATTAGCGGCCGTACTTCATATAAATAAAAGTAATGCGGCCGGCAATAGCAAAAGGTTGTACGCCCCTGCAATAGAGCAATGAGCAGAACAACGTTTCACCGGAACATTGAGCGATATCAGGAGAATTTTGATCAAGATCAGATCAAGGTTATTTCATCAATGTTTTTGGCCCTAAGCTTGGAGCCAAAAATAGCTTTACTCGTTGCAGTACATCTGGGACAACGCGGTCGTTTCTGAAAGCCCATGAAATCAGTTTTGAAATAAAAAAATTTATTTAGTGAACAAACGCAGTTACAGTTTGAATGTTATCACACAGAGAAAAACTTTGAACAGATTCCAAACTTATATACAGCCAAATAGCGTGTATCTGAATGACCTTATGAACTTGTTTTTAACGAGGATTCTTGAAACGTAGTTACGGTAAAGAGAAACTGTTCTAGCATAGTCAGTGTTTTCTAAGCCGTTTTTGGGTGTCAAAATGACATCCTAAAATTTTGCAGTGACACTCTAATTTCTGAAAGCCTAGATATGGTTTTGCTTGTATTGAAGTAAAACGATTTGCGATAAGCATGTTTTACTGTACGTGGCTATTGCAACAGACGGCTGGAAATTGGTCAAAGCAAACACTGGATAAAAGTTTGAAAATTGCAGCCTGCAATGTTATAGGCCGACACAATTTTCTGGCGCAGAAGTTGGAAGCGAAAATTGTAAGTTTGGTATCTGTGCATAGTCATGCGCACCACTTTGCTTTGGCCTGTTACTATACTGCCGCAGATTTGTACAGTATGATGTACGAAACTGCGAAAGCACTACATGTTGTACGAAACTGCAGAAAGCGATGCCATTATGGAAAAGTTTTACTGTTTCACCATTTCGATCGGCTTGTCTGGCGATGCATCAGATTACAATGAAGACAAAAGGTCGGCCGTTGCAGCGCGCATGCAAAACAAGGTGGTTGTCAAGTGAGGCAACAGTGAGAGCTCGGAGTGAGACTTTGGCTTTTTGGGCCGCACTGAAGCAGCTTTCAGGCAACAGAAATGATGCAATGTACGTTGTTTTACTGCGACTTATAAAAACAAAAATTTCAGCATGGTGCTTTCCTTTTGTCAACACTGGCACCTCACCTGACAGAACTGAGCAAAGTTTTTCAGGCAGAATGTTTGGTATTTGCACAGGTGAAACCTTCCGTAGAATTGGGCATCGATAAGCTCTATGATGCCACTGCTGAATCCGAGCTAGCTAATTGCGAAAAGTGTGATAGTGTTATAATGAAAATCACTGCCAATGGAAACGATATCAACGACATATTTCATTATAAGGCTATTTTGTACTTCCGCTTTTCGTGTACCAAAGTTTGATAATGAATTAGGGGAACTTGGAACGCTGGATGATTTGACTGACTCGTGTGTGTCAAGTGGCATGGCGTTTTGGAAGGGTGCCGAAAGATTAGCAAATTGACTATCCCCCATAAAGGAATGAATGAACCAACTACCGGGGCATCTCTTTGCTAAGCCTCCCAGGAAGAGTGTATGCCATAATGCGGCGAAAATAATGGAACCAAAGCTAGATGACACCCAGTGTGGTTTTTGTCGCGGCCGTAGCGCTACAGAAGAAATTTCTACTCTCCAGCAGGTTTTCAAGAAATCCTGGGAGCCTGCCAAAGACTTATACACATGTTTTGTCCACCTCGGGAAAGTGTATGGCAGGGTTCCTCGTGAAAAGCATTGGGGGTGTTGTGGGAGTACGGTGTTGACGGGTGCCTCTTATTGGCTGTCAAGTAATTGTATTCCTGTTCAGAAGATTGTGTCCCCGTCGACGGAGTTAACTCACAACCGTTCAGTGGTGGTGTTGGACTCCGACAATGATGTGTGCTGTCACCACGCCTCTTCATAGTCTATATGAGGGTACTCCACACTACGGCCCGGGAGCCAAATTTGACCTACGACGCCATTTCAACGAGACACAAAGCACATTTTGACACTAATGAAAAAAATAATATATTTACGAAAAATGCGGGAGTTTATTGCTCCTTGGTGACGAAACAGGGGCTTTCAAACAAGGCAAAGTTTTCCATTTTTAAATCTGTCTTTGCTCCGATCCTCACCTGTGGTCATGAATCTTAGGTGACGACTGAAATGATACTGTCAACAGAATAAACTGCGGAGATGGGATATTTGCGAAGAGTTCTCGGTGTGATACTTCGTTACAAAGACCACAGGTCTGAAATCTGTAAAGCCCAGGATGTCAAGCCACTTCTCCGGATCGAGAGATCTCAGCTATGTCAATTCGGCCATGTGTCCAAAATGTCCCAGGAAAGAATAGTGAACTAAGTGCTTCAGGCTACAGTCTACACCCACGGGATAGCGGCCCAAAGTTTGTCCAAGGATCAGGTGACGTAACTACATCTCCGACCTTGTTTGGTCCCGTCTTTGTGTGGAGCCAGCAGAACTATCTGAGATAGCTATTCATCGCGAGGTATTCCGGGCCCTCCTAGGGCTGCTGCCCCAGCGACTCTCATCAAAGGAAAAGCGGACACGAAAATGATAAAATGAATGAGTGTGTAGGCCTACATTGAACCTTTTTATTTATGAAATTGTCTGTAGTTTGATTGACAAAAAAGTGAATGTCGTATTCAAATAATTAAGCATATTTTGACGGAAACTTGCGTTTTTGTGAAAATGAGTTAAAAGTATCTGACGTAGAAGGGAAAATGATGTTGACACCCTAAAGCTCCACCACGACACCCTTTTAAAAACCTTAAAACAACACTGAATATACTGTAGTACTATCAAGGTTTGATTAGGCTAATAGGCCTATGCCTGGTTTTGCCTATGCCTGATACCGTTGCATTTTCACCGCCCCTGTTGTTCAAGAATAGGAATACATTCCACCAAACATATAATCCTATAACAAAACGCCTCATGGATGGCTTAATCCAGGTGTGCACAACCTGAGGCCTTCGATAAATATTCACGCGACCTAGCACAAGTAATTTAAGATAAAAATTATGGCGGCCGTGCATTGCTAAAATCTCTTTATCTACTGTATGACGATATTTAGTAGAAGACAGCCAAACAGACGTATGAAACCAAGCTAGACTCAGTGTGTGGAAGAAGAACAGAAGCAATGCAAAAAAGTATCTTGAACCCACTGTCGATCGTAACTCACAAAAATAAACGCAATGCAGCCGGCAAGAGCAAAAAGGTTGTGCACCTCTGGCTTAATCCACTGGTACGCAGAACTTCATGGTGATTGTTGTGATGAGCAGGATCATAGACATTAAAAGCGATTGAAGTTGTAGAAAACAAATTTAAATTTGATAGAATAGAAACATCCAACAAGATTAAAAAACTGCTGCAGGCGAATATTATGTAGAATGCTTTGAATGATAATTCTAATTGCTTGGTTTTAAGCAAAAACAACAGCAAGCAAGTTGATTCTGTTGTTAACACGTCTAATTTTACCATTTACAATATATTTTCAGTATAAACATGATCTATTTTTAAGTATTATTTTCTATTATTGTGACGCAGTGTCACAATATGGATTAATTTATTGGAGTTTATTATGCTTTTGTTCTTAAACGTGATGCAATTATGTAAACCAATCCGTGCAGCGAGAACTTTGAGATGTTGTTTTGAATGCTATGAACTTGTGCGAACCACAGCCAAAGCTTTGTGACATGAAGGCATTGCGCCTGACGAATGATCTACGACGTAAAACTTTCCGGCGAACTGACGTGCATCACAGCTTTGCAGAACCCACTTGCTATGTAAATTATGCACTTCTCCAATAACTCAAGTTTACTATACTTGGAAGCTCTGCTTGTTGCTTGAGCATTAGCATTAACCTGTGTCTTCCTTTCTATTAACTGCGGCGATTCTTGTCTACCCATATCTTCAACTCAAGTACAGCCTGTGCACAAGTGACAAAAATCAGCACGCATAGATATTATTCAATGGAAATCGAATTCGGAATACGGCCATGGCGAAATCGATTTCAAATAAATAACATCTATGCGTGCTGATGTTTGTCACTTGTTCACAGGCTGTACTTGAACTGAATAACGTAAGTTTTGAATAAAGGACTCTCTGCAGATAGTCTGTTTTCGAATCGCCGTGACTTTCAGTCTGATATCAATTTGATATTCAACTATAAAGTGATCAAAACAAAAAGTTCTGACCTGTGGTAGTATTTCGCGAGGCCGCTTGGCCTTGTGCTATTGACTTCATGAAGTTCATTGGCTCATTTCGTGCAACAAAAGTACAGTTTGATAACTTTTAATAAGATCAATAAAGTACGATGCAAGAAATATTTCTTAGTCGTCAAGATGACAATTTCAATATGTGTGAATAGAAAGCTCCTTAGAATGAAGTCGACGAAAAAACAGGAAAACAATCGAACTTTGAAAAAAACAGTTTTTTCTCATTTGAATGTTCAGGCCTTAGCCCCGTGGTCTGCAACACTATCATGGATCAGAAAATTACGCGTTATCAGCCATTCTGTGACAGAACGCGTTCATTGCGAGGATAGGAATGCACAAAGCTCTGCATTTTGAATCTCCTGTTGACGTTAGTACCAGAGATACCTATACTATTACAAAAAGCGATAAAAAACGCTGCTGCGTTTTTCTGCATGTTAAACAAATCACTAATCAGCTTGCAATGCGACGCAGAACCCAACGCATTTTACTTTTTCAGTGATTGTGAGTATTGCATGTAGTTTATGAAACGTATAATTTTGTCACAGGTAAAGGTGAGCTAGCAGCGATGGCGCTACAAACCACCCTTAGTTTACATAGAATAGTTGGCTTTTAGCATTGTAGCTCACTTGCGCAGTTACGCTTTAACCATTTTACCAGCTCTCTTGAGCTACTTGTCAAATAACCACATCCAGTGGTAATTCTTTAAAACAAGGAGTTCCAGGTAAACGCGGACCTGTTGGTCCAACAGGACATCAAGGGCCCCCTGGACGTAAGGGGGAAAAGGGAAAAGCTGGTTCTGATGTTAATGTTCAGGCCACTATGCAAGAACTTCGGTAGAGGGTGGAAGAATTGGAAGCTAAAGTAGGTAAGCACAAATCTATTGCACTTTTGTTTGTGATGATATTACCACAAGATATATGTATCACAGTTGAATTCCTCAAATGTTTGACAGAATGCACCAGTTTTTCTATTTCTTGGAAAAATCGGGCAGAAATAAATTGTATTATTGTTTTTTTTCCGAGATTTTATGAAGTCCAAATTGGGTCGAAAAATATCTGAACTTCTAAGTAAAATTTGGCAGCATTTAGTCCCAATTTTGCGTTGATTTCTATTCCTATTTCAAGTTTCCTATGTCCAGCTCAACTTTTTGTTAAAAAGTGTGTTAACTTCCTCGACATCGAGTCGCCCTTGTTTCGCGCCAACACATCGCAGCAAAAGGTAGTTCCTATTAAACTTTTAAGTCCCGTTCGTTATTCGTCTCCCAGTTCCCATTCGAAAGTATCAATGATTTGTTGTTTTCTTCCACGATATGATTCTTCCCAGGACCGCAGCCAAATGATATTTCCGGGGGGGGAAATGATGTAACTTCTTGCTGTACCTAACAAATACATACGTTTGTGAAAATTCCGAGGGTGCAATTACCCGAGTGCCCCCCTTCTGGTTGCGGCCCTGAGTCTTCCTTACTTCTCAACAATAAGATTGCAAAAACAACTTTAGAGTTCTTTACGCATTGCCTGTATGCGGTTATAAAGGCTGTAATGCGATGCTACGTAAGCGATGTATGGGTTTCTTGAGCGTTCTGTTTAGTATGTTGCTGTAAATCTGCTTCCGAAAAATGCAAATGACGACGTGTTAAGGTAGGCCTGCTAATGGATTATGTCATTTCATAGTAATACACTTGATGATTTGATACTAACTAATGATTTGATACTCACTGAAAAGCAAACTGAACATCATAAAACCAACAATTCCACAGTCAACAATGATCAGCTGTATAATTACATCACTGCACTGCCTTTACTGTCACATAACCTAGACAAAATATTAGTCACTTAATCAGTCAACTTTATCAATATCAGGCAATCCATCTTACTGGCTTGAATTGGATTCGTCCGACTCATGATATTTCGGTTTTGAGTCGAACATAATGATCAGCTTAAGGATTGAAGCGTCCCAACATTTTAAACATCATTCCTGTGCTGATACAGCAAATTACGTCTTGTATTTGATAGAGAAGTGAACAGTGCTATCTTCAGCACTCCATGCCACAGCTAGCAGATTGACTCCTCCACAGAAATGTAGAAATGTACAAGTGCGTGACACAAATCTTAGTCAAATTAAGTAAGGATGTTAGACTGTCAAAGATAACTTTTTGCAATTTCATAATACTTCAGAGACTTCGAAAATTTTCCCTTATCAACACACGCTAAGTAATTTGGCCGGAACAAACAAACTTTAAAAACTCTATAAACCACAGTTTCGACGTCGAAATTTGATGCCAGTTATTGCTTAGTGTGTGGTTTTAATTAAAATTGCCTTCTCTGAAAGCAATGGAATTAGATTTAGAGCACTAATCATTGTTAAATGTGAGCTTTAACAACATACTTCAAAGGTATTTTCCATTGCTTGCAATGCCACTACTCCTATTAGTTATGCACACATTTGATTGTTATTATAGAACAGAAATTCTAAGTTTGATTCGTAGCATATATTCGCAGTTTCTCGGCGTCCAACAAGCTGTTCCGAGTTGAGGCAACGTACAAGCGTGAGTGGCGTTTACAGAATTTATCCGTTTTTTGTTATTTGGAAACAGACGGAGGAGGATGGGTGGTTAGTTGATGACATGCGGTTCACTTTTTGTAACAAAACGTAAAGTTTCAGATTTTAGAAAAACAGAGGCGTAACTACGGTTAATCGCGCCTGGGGACAAATTCAGCTTTGGAACCCCCACCCAGTCCCAGCGTGCTCATGGTACATAGGTGCGGATAGTGAGTTGAGTGTAGGGGCGTCGAGATTCAAGCCTTGCGTATCGTTGTGTTTCTAAACACGATTCTTGCAAGCAGGAAAATTGCCTAAACATATGAAGTGCTAATTTTGCAAATCAAATATTTATGAGTGGTCAAATACAATTTGATGAAACTTTGAAAAGTGCTGTCAATCACCAAAAGCTACTTGTGTCCATCTTCGTATTGATCAGATATTGTTTAAAAGGTGATTCAAAGAAGAGTGGATGCTACACTGAGCTTTGTACGGACATGGGATGATTACGTGAACGGTTTTGGGGAGTTGGGAAGAAATTACTGGTTCAGTTCGTTCATACCGCACCGGTTACAACTCAGCGATTTGAAAGAGTGTCACGCTTTTTCCTGTTGATCACTATAATCTCATTAAATATAGGGCTGGGCGATCTCCACAAGATCACTTCGGGCCGAAGCTATGAAATTCGGATAGATCTCAAAGATTTCCGTGAGGTTGAACGTTGTGCAAAGTGCAGGTGAGAACAGGGGCGCCGGAGAGCGGTGAAATAACTGGAGCATTGCCCTTGCTCTTGCAAAATGGGGGCAACGGGGGCGGAAGTGCGTTTAATAATATCATAGGTACTTCAATAGTTTATCAAAACCGAATTGAAACAAATTTATTGCAGCTATTCGCGCATCCAGAAAATTCAGATGGGTTTTCCATAATTTCTGTTGCTATTTTGGAAGTCAACATTGTTGTTGAACAGAAACAAGCATAATTTTAACGATTTTTAATTTTTTATAAGTCTCCATTGACCTCAACTCTGTTACTGCCCCCTTCCCTACCTTTGCTCCAGTGTCCCTGGCTAGCAATAATAACGAAGCCTTCTGCTTGCAGTTTAGGTCTGGTCTCGAAAATGCGCTTAGATATAGATATTCCGCACAGCAACCGCAACAATAACTCGTCTTTGTTGCATGATTATTTGCACGCAATGCCTTTCAACAAATCGCAACAACTGAAACGCGAAGTGTCAAACAAGACATGTAGGCTTGGCAACTAGGTTTCCCCAAATTTCAAAGTCTTTGCAATTTCGAAAACTTTGTCTATTGTTCGTTTTTTAAGGAATCATGGAAGAAGTATAACCCACTGCCGAAATATTGACAAGTGCAATATTTGTGTTTTTATTTCATTTGATTTGATGATTAGATATTTAGAATTTTATCAAATTTTACAAATCGCATGTCAACTTCAACAAAAATAGACGTCACTGTAGTTCGAAACTACATTTCTATTAGTTTAAATATGGTAAACGTTCCGCAAAATCGGGATTTATTTGTCTGTAAAACAGTTTAAATTTGTCGATGTCCAACTTTTGTATCAGGGCAATTGTTTTAGGCATTAGAAGCAACTCTGTGTTTCACTTGCATGTGTTTCTTGTTTTCCTTTCGTCAATATTGACCGTGCGTATTGTTAATTCAATTTCGAGATTGATATGAAGCTTTGTATGAATACACCGAGGTTCAGAAAACAGATGAAGAAAGAGGACATAATTTTTTTCCAGAAAAAGTTCACATTTCTGTCTTGAATTCTGTATTCCTAACTTGTTCATATATTTCGAAGCAAGTACAGTATGTTTCACTTTTATAAACCATTTAGAAAAGTTTCCTGTAGGTAAGGTACAATATCAAGCTTCAAGGCACACATTTTTCAGAGTTTCTTGACCAGGGTAAAACCAACAAGCTGTTTATCAGGTTATTCCAAATAGGCGCATCATCATCGCAATATCGACTCAGTATTTCTGCATATTCCGGTGACGCAGGTGCAACATTAAAATGATGTTTTGTACTACGTCATCTTGCAAACAGGTGGTATGCTTTGTACTGACTGTGCTAACAACGTTATGCGCCAAACCCGATTGTTCTCTGGTTGTAGGTTGCAGCAGTTGCAAGTATGGGCATCGGAAGTTTTTTCCATGGCGGGGGCATCAGCGGATTCTTACAGGGGTGGCCAAAAGGATTTGTACAGGGAGTGGCCAAACGTGGAGAAATTACATTTTACCGACTCTAAAGTAAGAAAATAACCTTTTTTTGCTGAAAATCTAATAGGAAAATGTTAAATTTCAAAATGAAGGGGGTTGGCAAGTCTCTTGACCCCTTCCGACACCAATGGTTGCAAGAACGAAAGTGACATTATATTGTACAGATCATGAAACACGCCACCATGAATTGACGTAAAACTTTGCCGGTGGCATCAGTTTTGATTATAAAGGAACGGACGACTTTTGTGCGAAGCGTGAGAATCTCGAAAAGGAATAAATTCTGGACAAAAAGCAAACGCAACTGTTAACGGACAAACCGGAACTTTTCAAAAGTTATTGGTATAGGCCTATAAAGAAAAGAAAGTGTTGTGAGCAAAAGTTTCCCAGTCACTTTAATAAACAACTTCAATTTATTTTTGCGGTGCCCATGGCATGTAACACTGCAAGTGGAAAAGTAGTAAACGAATTTTCCCAAGAGAACATAACAACAGGTTTGAATAAATTTTTTTATCCATTTATTTATTTGATGACAATTTGCAACAGATGCTATACCTGACTGAGGCATTTTTTCGTGTCGTGGCGAGTTTATCAAAGAAACCATACAAAAAATCATAACGAGCATGATCAAAATCTGTTGCAGGATTTTAAAAACGTGTTTGAAGGCACTAAAATACCAATGGAAGCTTGAACCGATAATTATGGCAAACTATATAGAAACGAATGCAGCAAATCAATTTGGCCCAAAATTCAATTCTTTCACCAAGGACGCATTTAGCAAAATATTACGAACATTATAAAGTAGTGTTGCTGGAGCATTACTGTGAACTCTATAGTGAAAGAAGAGGTGCAGTTCAGTTTTTACGTCGCCACATGCAATTGGATGATACAGTGTTTTTAGTGATATTCAGGTGACTGTGAGCAAAGCGCAGCATTGAACGTATAGACGTCACTCGTGGGTTAATTTCAAGCAGATTATAGGTATTGTTTTTTGTTAGGTGGTAAGAATTTAAACGATTCGTGGAAATGGAGTAGCTGTTAATGATTTTATTTCAAGCGCGAAAGAGTTGCATGCACATGTTGTAGGTTTTTCTGGAAAAAGGTTAGGCCAACCCTTTTTTGAATAGAGTGGAAGCTTAACGTTTAGTTGGTGGCGCATTGCATGAGGCAGAGCCGGTTTAACAATAGTAGCAATTGCCACGACCCCGCCCGTTTGGGGGTCCCGCGGTCTTCTGCAATAAAACTTATTTATTACATTAAATAATTTTTTTTCAGTCTAGGAAGTCAGTATTTTGCTAAATTTGCCGTAAGTAGTAAACGAAGATTTTCAATTGAGCCCTCTCTGTATCCAGAATTTCTTGTTTCATTTTATGTGCACAGTCACGTAACAAAAGGCATGAGATTGCGGTCAGCGGTGTTGCCATTTCATTTGAAATGGTGCTAAGTCTATCAGGATTTTCTCACTGTTAGCTGTAAAATTTTCAATCTAGCATTCAGTTGATTTTCTAGCAGGATTTTGCCAACCATTTGGCAGGTTTACCAGGGAAAATTCCTGATCAGAAATTTGTTTCGACACTTTTTCAAGATGAAAACTTTTACACCTTCTTCATCAAAAAATATACTTTTTTTTATGACGTTCTTAATCAGGTAACGCCAGGACAATGCACAATCAGCTGCCTGCAAGTGCAATTATTAGGAATTTTTATTATGATGTAACGAAGCTGCTTCGAGCGTATAATTATATCACAGTGACAAGTAATTAGATGGCTTGATGAAGCCTAGATGATTTGCTTGTGTGCTTAGTGAGCGCGTTAGGTTAAAAGACAACATTTGTAGAATATGTTTTTATCCCACGACACATGTGATATTTCCAAGTGGCTCAGTTACGCTAGTAAGTAGTTATGTCTGGTAAAAAAACTTCCTGGCAAACTAAAGCTGCCAAACGTTTTCACATACATGGTTGCAAGATTCAGAACGTGGCTCAGTGCCCAGGGGCGTAACGAGGGGGGCATGGGTGGGACAATTCCCCGGGCGCCGAATTACTATTGGAGCGCCAAATGACTGCGGGGAGAGCCGAAAAGTCCCAACAATGTCACAACTCACAAGTAATTTCTTCAATAAAGTGCATTTGCTTCCGAAAGACCTCAGGTTCGAACATTGGGGCGCCAAACTTGCTTCTTGTCCCGGGCGCAATTTAACCTCGTTGCAACCCTGTCGGTGCCCATCCTGCTGATTCAAGAAAAGTCTTTTGCGAAGTTTGCAATAATGCAATCATAGCGAAGCATTGTGAGCTTGAAAGGCATAATTGGTAGCAAAAGCACTCAGATAAGATTAAATAACTTTTTGCATGCTCCCTAATGTAACACAAAGTTTTGAGTAACAAAGACCAGACTTAGAAAGTTGTAGAGCTGAAGCTATGCTCAGATTGTTTATCGCTGAGCATTGTTCTACTGTATAAAAACACGCAACCATTTGAAAGAGATCGTCAAGAACAGTGTGTCATACAAAATGCAAGGTAAGCTGAAACTACGTTGCTCAAAATGTTGAATGAAAGAAAATTGTGGGCCGAAAATGTGGTGCCCAAGACCGTCATTTTCAGCACATGCCCATTGGGAGTGAGCGCAAGACGAAAAATTAATATACTGTATGACTTTATAGGTATGTTTTAATCATCTTTGAAATAACAGATTTTTTAACAGTATTTCACTGCCTTTAGCATATTTCAGCTGAAAATTTGTGACAACACTTTGAGTGGAATCTAGCACTTTTTTGTGACACAACACAGTGTAACAGATTTAGGTTGCAACCATCTGGCAACACTGACGGTCAGCACGATAGTACTCAGACTGTCATGTCACGATGTGAACTGGAGAGAGCATGCAGAGAGTAAAGCTAGTAACACGGACACCTTGCTCACACACGTTTTGATTTAGCAGGTGCTGAGGTGCTTTTTTAACTAGGGCCCCACGCTCTAGAAATGCTACGGGCCCGCGCTACCTTAATCCGGCACTGCTTGTACCAATGTTTCAGTAGCCGCACAAAGCACATTGTCCGGCTCTAAAGTTATGTTGCAGACCACCGGGGCTAGGGCCTGAACATGTAGATGAGAACAAAACTGTCCTTTTAAAATTTGGATTGTTTTCCTGTTTTGTCGTCGACTTCATTTTCATGAGTTTTCTATTCACACATATTGAAATTGTCATCTTGATGACTAAGAAAGATTTCTTGCATCATGGTTTATTGTTCTTATTATTAGTCATACAACTGTATTTTCGTTGCAACAAATGAGCCATTGAACTTCATGAAGTCAATAGCACAAGGCCAAGAGGCCCCACAAAATATTACCACAGGTAAGAACTTCCTGTTTTGATCACTTAACAGTTGAAAATCAAGTTGATACCAGAATAAAAAGCACGGCGATTCGAAGAAAGACTATCTGCAGAGAGTCCCTTATCCGAACGTGCGTTATTGGAAGAGGGTATAGTTTCCATGGCAAGTGTTTTTAAGGTTCTGCAAAGCTGCGATGCAGGTAGGCTTGAGGGAAGGTTTTACGTCACAGATCATTCGTCAAGCGCAATGTCGTCATGTCACAAAGCTTTGGCTGTGGTTCGCACAAGTTCATAGCGTTCAAAACAACATCTCAAGGTCCGCGCTGCACGGATTGGTTTGCATAATTATATCATTTTTAGGAATAAAAATTAAACAAACTCCAATAAATTAATCCATATGGTGACAATGCGTCACAACGATTGCAATGTCATTGCTCAGCACCGCTTCCACTGCCTGCCAGTCTCCATCAGCATGCATGATTGCTTGATCGTCAGCATATGCATACCTTCGAGAGCATCACCTGTGAAAAGCACGTAGAGCGCCATTCTGAATTTTGCTTGACTGAAGGCAACAGCTTTAAACAGGGGTTCTTAAAGTTTGCCTCAAGAGATTAGGTGTTGGGGTAATGAACAGTGTATTAACATTCCATTATTAAATTCGTTCTAGCAATCTACTGTATCAACATTGTACTCACATGAAGAAGATTGGTGCTGACTAATGTGATCCAGCATTTGCACTGACCTTTCTCCTCACAACTCTAGTGAATATTACTTTACCAGTTCTCTTTTATTTCTTGCAATTTTGCTGTTATTACGTTTGTTGAAAGGGGTATCCAGATTGACGAAAATTTAATTTGGGGGTATTGAGGCATTAAAACTTTAAGGACCACTGGCTATAAATCTATGTAGTAGGAAAGGAGTAATGAGTAGTCGTATCTGATCCAGTCACAACGGTGAAACCAGACTGCTGAGTAAAAAAGCGACATCGGATGTTGTAATTCTGAGACCTGAGAAGTCGAGCTACCCATCTTGAAAATGTCTAATGTGCATTATGCTAGGGTCGGAACTTTCGAATGCGAATCTTCCATGGCAGTTTACGTAAGTCATTCACAAAAGTCGTTGTTAAACTAACCTTCCCTGGTCAGGTACGCTTGGGCAGTTTTTTATAAATTACACGTGCGCACTGCCATTGGTGACAACTGTGACTGGTGTCGGTCTGTAAGTCATATATGTACTGAAGCGAGACAGACTGCTATTTTCGCAGGAGGTAACCGGCATAGCCAAACTACTGTTTGCTTTTGTTCAGCGGTCGTCCTTGCTTAAGTTTTACCAGATATACCCAATTTCTGAAGTAGAGAAGTGCTCTTCAAGATTTTGAAGCTAGAAAGTTAACATGTCTCCAGTTAGGCGCAGAACCCCAGAGAAGAATGTTTCGAAAGAAGAGAAACGGAAGAAGAATAAGAAGGCTGAAGATACATCGACAACTTTATGTTCTAGTCGAGCTTTCTTTTATCTCATTTCTGGGCTTTTTGGACTTTTTCCTGGAATCTGCCTGATCGGCTATTTGAGAGCGCCTTTCACTGCTCAAGTGATGAAACCATTGCCGTTCATCGATTTCCTGGGGCCATTCTCAACCAACCAAAAACTGACTAATGGAATCAAGTACGTATATGTCATGTTCGACTAAATTAATAGACGCAGGTAAGGAGATCAAAGTTAATATCAACGTGGCGTGGTGTGTAAATTTAGACATTTTTCTGACTTGCAAATATTGCGGTCAGGCGTTACCATTAGGCGAACTAGGCGGCTGCCTTGGGCGCTGGGAAAAAGGAGCGTCAAAAATACAATTGTGTGGTTCAGGAAGTGACGAAAGTACACCAAAAAAAGGGAATGAGCATGATGAAAGTGAATGAAACACACGATCGTACAGTTTATGAGAAGATAGAGGTACTACACTATTTCAAGTTTGCTGAAGAAGGGTTGATATTTTTCCTAATAATTTCAATTTCACATATACTAGACAACCTATGTCGCAAGTTAGTATAAATTTTATTCATGTAATAAACTTTTCTAATGTACAAAACGTCCTTCGTATTTGCGTAATGTATGTGATGAGTAGAGTAAGGATCTTTGTATAGGAGGGGTGGGCGCATAGGCGTGGCCAGAGGGGGCCAAAGGGGCCATACCCCCAAAATTTTTAGAAGATATAGTCATTTTGTGCTTTGAGACGCATTTTTTCAAACAAAATAGTGCTATTCGCCTAAAATCAAACATAATGCCCCCCTTTCAAATTTTGGGCTGGCTACGCCACTGGGTGGGCACTGGAAAGATCTTTCTTAGGGTGCTCATAAGTCTATCAATGGTCTCCTGTCAGGACCAGCAAAGCATGCCCTACAGACCATACTTTATCAAGCTCACTGCAACATTTTAAGGGTACCACCTCTGTTCTTTTCATTTCTTGATTCTTGGTTTTTCCTGGCTGTTCCGCTTTTACCCGAGCAGGTTTATGTTGAAGTCTTCACTAAATCATGTTTCACTCATCAAGTTTAGTCAGATTAGGAAACACTGCCGAAAAGCCAGCATTATTGGCGTTAGTAGCCTAGGGTCCTAGTTAACCAGCAAGATTTAGATTAGAGGACGTACCACCTTAATTTATGTGACAAAGAGATATCAGCTGGTACGCAAAATAACCATCATTGGTGACCTTCGAGAATGTCAGAGCTTTGTTGTTCACACTGGTGTAGGATGCGGGGGGTGCAGAGAGTGCAAGCTCACCCCCAAAAGTTTTGATTTGGTGAAAATCTGGGCAAAATCTCTGAAAACCTTCACCAACTCCTTGAAAATCTAAGCAAACTCACTGAAATTATGACCAAAAATTGCGCCCAACACCTTTTGATTGAAAGATATGGCGCCCAAAATGACATGGAAACCCTTTTTTTGGAGCTTTGTAAAAGGCAGTGTGGGAGAATTTTGCCTTCCCCTTCAGCTATGTATGTGCATGCAGTAGGTCGTCGATTGTTACGACACCAGACGGTAAAAAAGTTTATGAGGCCTATGCTAGAATTTTTGTTATGTGAATGCTGTGAAGCCTGTTACTTGTGCAGATAATATACCAACGAATTTGGTGTTAAAATAAACTCGGCATACATCGAATAAATTAGTTTGGTGTAAAAAAGTCGTCCTTCAAATGGATCTTTTGGATAGAGTTGTGCAGGAATGGACCTTGCCTTGGACGCACCGGCCATGTTAAGATGTGCAATGAGAATGTGTTTGTTTACGTTTAGACAGATCGTGCCACGGTTGATTGAGCAGGATGACGTCATCAGCTATGAGGTGGCGCTGAAAATGGATCTTGCCTAGGGCGCTGGGATGGTTTGCGTCGGCCCTGATTGCGGTTAATATATTTTAGTCTCTTTCGTTCGCATTTACAGTACTGTTTGTTTGGAGACGAGCCTATAAAACTTCTGTCTGTCCAGCGCAAGCGCTACAAAACCGAATTTTGATGTACATGACTTTTACCAACAGAAGATCAAGAGCAGCAATTAAAAGTTTTAGATTTTCCGTAAGCTTTCAAGGAATCAACTGACTGGTCTCTGCTTTCATCTTTTTGGCGATAGTTCAAACTTGCACATATCTGTATTCGAAAAACTACTCTCCACATGTGAGACAAGCAAGGAATCTACATACAAATTTTTAATAGGAAATCGATTTTACGTAACACTACGCATCGTCAATCCTGAATCTGCAAGAAGTGCTAACAGGCGAAACGTTGAAAGGCTAAAACAAGGGCAGAGAAAGCAAACAAACTCAAGGCTGAAGTGAACGTATCACAACACAAACTGCGACATTAAAAACTGCTGCTTGCAGAATCAAGGACTGACGATGTGTATGTGAAACGTGAAATCGATTTCCTATTAAAAATTTGACGATAGATTCCCTGCTTGTCTCAGATGTGAAAACTAATTACTAGACCATCAAGTATAAACAATATTCTGAATTTTGGGCCCCTTGTGTCGCTAGGCGGTAAACTTGCCGATATTTGTCTGATACCGATAATCGCAAATTCCGGTTACAAACATACAAAAAACTTGGCAAATTGGTTATGCGATTTTAACTGGATTCGTCTGCACTCCCACCCGAAATCATTGTGAATCACTCAGAGAAATTTTTGAAAAACGTTGAAAACCAAAACCTACTGAAAATCAAAAGCATTTTAAATACCAAAATATAAGCTAACAGGGGGCCCATTTTTTACATTTAGCCTGCCAGGGGGGGCGGGGGCGGCGAGCACTCCTGGCCCCCTGCTAATGTGAGATATATATGTGGTTCGCAAAATGTGTTTGAAATCATTTAGCTTAAACTGAGCACATTTTTTGTTTTTGAACTCATGTTTTGTGCCTCACTTATACTTTTGCAAATTTGACAATCGTTAACAACAGGTTGAGCTTGAAGTAACTGCTTTGGCCGTCTTTCGCCCAACCTGTGCTGTTCGTTTAAGCCGGTGGTGCTCAACCTTTTCGCTATTGCCGGCCGTTTTACGTTTATTTTTATGAATTACAGCTGCCAGTGAGTTCAAGATATTTTTAATTTTTGCATTGCTCCTGTTCTGCTTCCGCACGCTGAGCCTTGCATGCTTCCACACGTCTGCATGCTCGTCTTTCTACTAAGTATCCTCATACAGTAGACAAAGTAGTTTTAGTCAACAAAATTTTAAGGTTTAATTAATGCACATAACGTATATATTTGAAATTGTATGTGCACATTCGCATAAATGTTTATCGAAGGCAACATGTGCCCGTACGGGCGCAGGTTGTTCACCCCTGCCCTGCAATACAGCTTTTAAATCAGTAGTTTTCGAACTGGGGTTTCGACCTCCAGAGAGGTCGTGAACCATTTTTGTAGAGGCGGCGAGCAAAGGCATCGGAAAGATTTTTTCCAGAGAGGTTCCACTAGGGATTGTTCCAAAACTTTTGTAGGGTGGCCAAAATTAATGAAATTTGTTTTTCCCACTCGAAACTAAGAAAACAACCTTTTTTTGCTGAAATTTCGAAAATACAAAGGGGGGCAAGGTCTCCCCTGCCCCCACTGTTGAGCTTTTTATGGGGTCTTTGGATTATAGTGGGTTACTATTATGGGTCGCGGTATAAAAATGGTTGAAAACCACTACTATAGACAAGGGTGTAGTGGGGTGGAAACGGTGTTCTCACACATTTCTGCACTAGTAACGATTTTTTAGGATTAGATTTGAAGGTTTAGATTTTTCATTTAAATATCTGGGTGGAGCGCTTGGAGAAGCACTGTCGCCAGAAATTCTTCAATAGGGGGACTTTACGTTTATTCAGGGGGGCTTGACGTCCAAAAATTTGACAAATCTCCTGATTTACAGTATTTTGTATTTCCATTTGGGAGTCTTGAATTTTTTTGGAAGGGATGAGCCCACCAAAGCCCCTCCGTGGCGACGGGACTGGCCTGGAGCAGCAAAATAACTAAAAGACAAGAAATTACTGTTTGTGACATCAACAATGATATTTGCTTTGCATACTCCACATTTCGTCTGATTGTTTGCATTTATCGTAACTCTGCTATCTTCGTTTCAGAAGAGTAGTCTTAAGTTCTCAGGCCGTTGCAAAGTAGGTTACAGTTTGCCTGAGTGCATTGCAAGAACTAAAGGACCTTCGCGTGTGAGGACATCTGAGCGATATTTGGTGTAAGAGTTTGCCTTTAACCTAAATCAGGGGTGTAGTGGAGTGGGAACGGAGTTCCCACACAGTTTTTTTCAGCACAGTACCCCTGGCTACAGATACTGTAGTGTAGAGTATAGACAAAGACACTTCATTAATGCACGGCCGCCGTCACTTGAATTGCATGTGCATGGGCGCGGCCGCATAAGCTTTTATCGAAAGCCGCATGTGGCTGTACGCCGGTAATTTGTGCACCCCTCGCCTATATAAATTGGATAAGATAGTCACAGCGAGTCGACGAAGGTGTCACAGTTGGGAGCTGCAGGATGAGCCGTTTGCTTTTTGCGGACAATTTGGTACTGCTTGCATCCTCTGAACAGGGCCTTCAACGTGCACTAGGTCGGTTTCTGGTGCCTGCGATCAAGCGGAAATGAAAATTATCATGGAAAAGTATTATTTCTCCAGAAACCAAAAACATTGCGCTGTGCAAGTAAGCGGCAATACACTGCAGCAGATTGAGAAGTTCAAATATCTTGAGAATTAGTATGGTATTCATGAGTGACAGGAGGCGGAAAAAGGAGATTGATACGCAGATTGGTAAGGTAAACGCAGCTGCAGTTCTGCGTGAGCTTCATCGCTCTGTGGTCACAGAATTAGAGCTTTCAAATACCACAAAGCTGTCAGTTTTTAAATTGATCTTTGTTCCGATCCTCACCTAAGGTCATGAATCTTGGGTAATGACTGGAAGAGTGCTATCTCAAGTACAAGCGGCAGAGATGGGATTTTTGCGAAGAGTTCATGTAGTGACATTTCGCGACAAAGTGCGAAAAGTGAAATTCGTAAAACCGTGGATATCGAGACACTTCCCCGAATTCCATACCTGCTTTGGTTGGGTCCTGTGACCAGAACGTTCCAATTAAAATTGGTGAGGCAAGTACTGCTGGCTACAGACACAGGAAAGCGGCCTAGAGGTCGACCAAGGGCCAGGTGGCGTGATTACATTACTGACCTTGCTTGCAGCCGTCATGGTCTGGAGCCAGCAGAACTATGTGAGATTACTGAAAACTGTGACGTATTTCGAGTCGTCCTAGGTCTGCTGCACCCGCGAGTCTCATGAGAGGAAAAGCGGGTATGAAACCTAATGAATGAAATTAAAATTAAAAAGAGCCATCTGCGTTAGTGATTTCAACCACGTTCATTTTGTTAACAGGTACAGACAGCAAGCATAATTACGTGAAATGCGCGTGAGTGTTGCGCAAAATATCACTAAGAAAACTGAGAAATCATTTGTGCATTTCTGTCAAAATCGCTTCTGTTGTTAGCATTTCTGCAAAAAATGTTCTTTTACGGGTTTTTGCAGTCAATTTTTGAATCAAAAAATGGTAAAACCTTATCAACAACAACAAATGCCTGATTGACATCTGCATTGAAAATAAACTTCTTTTTCTATCTTGCGCTTTTGCACTTTAACTATTTTCTAGGATAGTCCAAAGGTTTACACCACAAGAAGGAAACATATGAGGCAACGGCCTGTTTACAATTCAAATTTGCCTGCATGTAAAATCAACATCAGCATTCTTAAAGGACGTTTTCATGTAGTACTGAGCAAAGGTTTTTAATAGTAGATAGTTTAAAAACAGGCATTCGCAACAAGCTGCTCAATTTTATTTCACTGATTTGTCCAGTAATTTTTTTTATTTTAGGTGTTATCATTTCTCTCAAACAATTTTTATACTTGTCAGGATCGACATGGCGGCCCCAGAATCAATGGTTGAAGATGAAGCGGGTAATGTCTACGCAAGTTTAATCGACGGAAGAATAGTTAGGATAGCTCCATCTGATGAAGGTTCTCCTGCGGAGGGCGCCATTGAGACCCTAGCAAAGATTGAATTCAGCAAAGACACTGTGAGATCCGCGCACGATAAAACTTCAGCTAGACCTCTCGGTGAGTGTTTTCTGGATCGTATATAACCCACACCCTGCTAAGTACGTGCATAGCGGCGTGCAACGCGAGATGCAAGGCTCCAGTGGAGGTTGGTATGTGGCACTGCGGAACAGCAGCACCCCCTATTTCCATGATAAATTGTGTTTTTAGATCAGTTTAATGTTTTCCTTTGATATGTGATTATGCATGCACAAGAAGTGTTGATAATATGTCCTTCTTGCACTAATCGTTTGTGCAAAACGTTTCCAGCTAATTATTATGCATCTATTTGTTTTCGTATGGAAAGCACTGCAAATGACCAAAACTAGAGCTGTAATATCTTGCTGTGCTAGTTTTGCTATAGAAAAGTAGGAAGGGTTGTGGCCTGTCAATCAAGCACAGCCAACCTGGAACTGTTGCGATCGGAAAACTCGAGCGGCACGTGCGCAAAGCTTCACACTACGGCAGCAAGCAACAATGTTCACATGCCATTCTCACTCTATTGTCGTTTGTTCGCGCTACATATATGTGGTGCTGTTCTTCGAGCACATTCCGTTCGTGGTGAACCGCGCATTCAGCGCAACACCAGCGGAGAGGTTGATGAAGTAAGTGTGTATTGTGTAACATCTTCACTCCCACACGCAAAACGCTAGACTTTAAACATGCATCACAGTCAAGAGAAAAACATAAATACACGAAAGAAGACGAGGGTATATACATTGCGGTAGTATAGAGTATACTTGATGGCGCTAATGCATTTACTGTACTTTGGTGAAATAAGCTTTCAAGACACACACATGAATGTCGCCATCATAATCATTATAATGAAGAACTGCAACGACTTCCAAGTACATCGATGTATAGAATGCATGAGGGAGTTGGAGGCTGCGAAAGACCAAGAGTCATCTAAGCTGCAGACTTCCCAAGGACGAAGCTGCTTATAGTGTAAAGGGAACAGTGTATAATAGTTAGTAAAAGTCTTTTACTCTGGGTATAAAATGTAATATGTGCAAAGCGGTTATATGGTAAATTGGAGTAATATGCGTTGCAGGCAAGGACAAGCCACCAGAAGAAAACGGTTTAAATTTGTCACATTAAACATTTACTGTTTTTATGAATTCAAAACATTCGTGAATGCCAAAGAGGAAATGCGTCAAAAGCTATAGACCGCTGCAGAACCGCAATAGTGTCACGAGATTTAAGCAGGTTGAGAACCGGTCGCGCAATCATGTTTTGCGGAAAAGAACTCGTCAATGCATTCATGAGAAACGGAAGTGCATTTGTTTTGTGTCTATAGGTTAGGCATCCCACAACTTCATACACTGGTTTGATGCGACTAGTTTCTGTGAGTGCAACAAAAGCTCATCGATGTAATACATAACAGAGATACTTCATGATTTGACACTTTCCACTGTAACAGCGATACGTATTTAAATCAATCCACTTGGTTTATGTACAACAATAAATGAGAACACAAAGTATGGTTCTAATAGCTGAGTAGTGAATATTTCTTATACTCTGCCAGAAAAAGTGCCAAACACGTTTTATTTTTTATCTCCGGAGGAATTTTTGACCAGATTTCTATTGCACTATATTTTATC
>JGI24158J21664_10000577_pt1 | contig 34957 bp, 21 predicted proteins | sample Ectturendosymbi3_FD_21664 | JGI IMG/M metagenome (IMG submission 21664) | reverse complement strand
AGTAAGAATGATGTGAAATCCATTGCTGAACTCCACAGGAAAACGTCCTAATAAAGCCGTATGCGAAACAATGGAAATGCCAGTCAACCTCGGCTTGAATAGAGAGATCATTTTCTCAACTGAGAATAACCTTCAGCTTAAACTGGAATTTCAAAAACTCTAAAAGAGCTCATATAAAATTCTACTTCAACAAAGCTATGCACTCTCATAAAATATTTGCATTGGCTTGAATAGTGCTGGTTATGCACCATTGTTTCAGCAATTTAGACCATACGAATGAGCCTGCAGTTATTACGAGTGATGTGCAGTGACTACTCAAAACCTTTTTCCACAAACGTTTATATTTAAAAACCTAGTGTTCTCTGCAGGTAAACGAATTGGTCACATTTCATTATGTACACTGTATTGTATTCCGTCTCGTCCAGTGGTTCTCAAAGTGGTCGATATCGATCCCCAGGGGTCAATGAATAACTGCTGGGGTCTACTGGAGCAATGAAGCTTCCAATTCAAAATTATTGTTAATCGGGCAAGGAATGCAAACGGCGGTTTTCAACAAATCAAACAAATTAAGACGGCTTATCAAATCTCAGCTACAGTAATTTAAAAGTACATTCCATTCGAATAGTTTTTATTAAATCATCCATTGTGATGACATTATGAAAACTGTTCGGCTTGTTACGACACAAACAATATTGTAGTGCATGTGTCGCAGTTGTTTTGTTAGATTGGTAGTACAGCAGTAGGCTACGCAGAAGGACGTAGAACAATTGTTGTAAACTCGAGTGATAGCCACAGTAAATGCTTTTGCAAAGCTAGCGACAGTGAATCAATATGCCTCGTAAGGAAAGAGATTAGCATGTGCATTTTCCTAACATATTAGTAACTGTTGGGCTAGGCCACGGGGTCTACAGAAAATTGTATACTTTAATCGGAGGTCAACGTGCAGAAAAGTTTGAGAACCACTGGTCTAGTCATTCAAACATTAACTCTGGCTATTCACTACATTCAATGAAAAAAATTCACGAATTGCTTATGACTAAGAGACTCCCTTAAGTGAAAATTTTGACTTCATTTGCCACTTCATCCCAAATTGCAACCAGTAACGACATATGAACAGTTTGTTGTCAATTGCAACTGATTCTCCGAAATATAAAGCAGCTGTAGTACAATGGTTAAGTTGCCAACCTCATTTAAATNTTGATGGTCTAACCCCGTGATCTTTCGANCAGTGCTCCGTTGCACTGGTTGAAAGATCGTCAACNGTTCTGCAAGAACGTCATTATGGAAGCAGTTAACCACTATCACCATCACCAGTTTGAATCTTCATATATCACGAGTGTAATNACCACGGGCGTAACGAGGGGTGCAAGGGTGGCGCAATTCCCCGGAAGCCGAGTCACTATGGGGGCATCAAATCACTGTGGGGGGCGCCGAAAAGTCCCAACAATGTCATAAGTATTTTCTTCAATACAGTAAATTTGCTTCCAAAAGACCTCAGTTTCGAACGTGGGGGCGCCAAACTTGCATCTTGACCCTAGCGCCATCCAACCTCATTACGTCCCTGCTAATAATTGATGAAAGTGTTCCGCGGATCAAAAAAGGTTGAAAAAACGTTCTAACCCATGCATTTCTTTTTTACGGAACTTCGTTTTGTTCGGAGCAAATAAAATATATTTTCGTTTTTTTTCCTTGATAATAAAAAATACTTTATGATGTTTTGAAGTACAGTAATGGCAAAGCTACTCACCCCCCAAAACTCCATAAAAAAGGAAAATGTATTCCAGAGATGAAGCAAATGACGACAAAAACACTCCCGTCGTCACCATGAGACCTCCAGCGAAGTGGCAAGTTCTACAGTCCCATCTGTTCAGTATGTAGCTTGCCAGAGGCGCTGCGTATCAAATCGTAACGCCTATGAGTACTTCAGCAACTAAGCAAGTGATATTGACTTAGAACAGACAGCGATAGAATCCTTGATACCTATCCAACAGGCGCCTTTCAAGCAATCGCCTCACACTGGTTTGGAATAAAAAAGCTATGTTGCGAACACTCGACAAACCACTTCTAAGTCCCACTGGTGAGAAGTCACGTACGGTTTCTGGGACACGCGCGAACGTTTCGATAGAACAGGGGTCCGCAAACAGTGAGTCGCGACCCAAAAGACCTTCCGCTCTGGGTCACAAAATAATTTAAATTTGCATTTAAAAATTTTCATTCTCATTAGAAAGAATAAATACAATTATTGACTGTTTTATGGGTAGTTTCATACAATTTTGTGCAAAAAATGCTACTGCCCAGTGTCCATATTAGTCCTGAAATTGATATTCAGTTATAAAGTATCTTTCACAAAATTACATGCTCACGAAATGTTTAGGTCGCGACAATTTAGAACTATTTATTAGGGTCGCGCCAAAAAGTATTTGCGGACCCCTGTTCTTGAAGACGGTAAATGAGAATTTGTGGTTGTTTACAATATGACATTGAAAATGTTTTTTCATATTACTTAAGTTTTTCATAATTGTCCACAATAAGAGTAAAACAGAAACTTTAACTACAAAACTTCAAACACAACATATACAGAATGCACAGTTGCTTATGTCTCCAAACAGTGTTTTTTTACGGCGTTTTGAGAGACCGAAACGGTCTCACTTTATTACCAACATCAAAATACACTAAAGCCTTGTTTTATGACCATCTCGCTATTCCAATAAAATGGTTGCGATCTCTGAAAATATCTTTGCGGTCAGCAAGGTCAAACATTAAAGCTCTTTCTCCAAACGTGTTTACAGCGCTTTGTCGAAAGAGTGAGGGTTTCGCAGCAGCAAAACATTGGTTATACAAAATTGTGGGGAATTTGCTGCAGATATGTCGTTCATCACATGATCAAAATATTTGATAAGTGATTCATGGACAAACGTGATGCAAGAATATTATGTGCGGCTGTTTAAACAAGCAAATTACGTAACATAGTTGCTTCTTTTACGTTTCTGCTTTATTAGTGCTAGACACACGAGTGCACAAACTTCCATCAACTGAATCGAATGCTTTTGCTTATCAAAAACATGGAGTAAAATAATCTATGTTGACATATTGATTTGAGCAGAGATTATATAAAAAGCAGAGTTGGCCGGATTACAAATATTGAGATGCCATATTCCTCGATTTTGTTTCAAATTTTTAACTAGCTATTGCTTTGAAATTATGCCATACAAAAAGTGGCACCGGCATATTGATTGAACTAAATCAGACAAAACGCTAGCGCTCAAAGATTTTGAAGAAAAACGGATTAAAATGTGGCAACTTAATTTAATTTAGCCCAGCGCCGGATTTAGGGGGGACCCAAGGGGCCTGGGCCCAGGGCCCCCCACCATGTTCATGTGTTTAGCCACATCTACGACATGTGCGTGCCACTTAGTCATTTTTATTAGCGAGAAAAATTTGCATACACTATTAAGTATTATCGGCCGTCCAGACATCAGTATTCCACTTGTATATTATTTGATATTGTGACGAAACAACTATTGCACTTATTGTTTTCCTGAAAGTCGGTCGGGTATCTGAATCTAGTGAATGCAAGGCCAAGCCACATAGAACGCATTAGCTTAAGCCTCTACACTCGTTACTGGTGGATCTTGCGTTTGCCTTATTCAGATTTTCACAGGTTACATATGAGTAGCATTGTGTAGGGCTACCATACGTCCTCATTTTGGAGTGCATGTCCACTTTCTTCATGAGAAATGAAATAATTTCCGAGGACATTCAAAAATGTCAAAATATCCTCCTTTTTACATTTCTTAATTTACATAGCTTTAATCAGTGACGTAACTAAAGGTTTGAGCCAGAGTGGTAAACTTAGATAAATGGGATCCACTGGCAACTGTACGGGGTCCACCAGCCAACACTCAGAAAAAAACTTGAGAAATGATGGTGAATCCGGATGTGGATGGCTAAACTAAAACCCTAAATCACCGGAAAATAATCCAAAAAACACACAAAAAGAACAACCTACTGAAAACCAAAAGAATGCTAAAACCGAAATATAAGTTGAGTGGGAGACCGGTTTTTACATTTAGCTTGCCAGAGAGGAAATTCGCCCCTCTGCCCCCTGTCAGTTACGCCACGGCTATGATATATTGTACTTACATAAGTTAAGCTGTCCCTACCCAACTGCAACAAGATAAGAGCTGGTGGCGTAGCTTAGTTTATGGGATGGCCTGTCTAATTAATCTATGTTTTGGTTGAGTTAATTCTCGGCTGGAAAGGCGGAAATGCTTTCACATTAATCGTTACATAACAGTGGTAAATCTTCTTTCAATATCTCAATGACTTTAGCATTAGAGCGCGGACTTCTGACTCCATTATAGGTACTGTGCTAGCTTTGCTGATGAACCGTGATGCGATGATCACTGTATTGTACATAGCTTAGTGTAGTACTTTCTAGTAATTATAGGTAATCAGTAATGCTAAAAAAATGTAGAAATTCGTCAGAAGTATCCCTTTTTTCAGAAAACGACTAAATGATTTTGAAACTGAGTGAATTGCCTGTGATTGCATTTACAAAATTCGCAAAAGAGAGTGAAAAGACTATTGTGACTTTGTGGATATTGAGTAGGCCTACCAAAAACTTATTTCTCACAGCGTAACCAGGTGATTATCACTTTATCCCAGCTTGCCAAGGATGCTTCAAATGTACCCGCAGCTTCACATTCATCCTTCATTTCCATTAACAAGCCAACTGTTGTTCTGAAACGTTTTTTTGGAAATTCCCTAAGCGACCTCTGTTTGAGACATTTGCAATCATTTCCGGTCGCTGTTAATGAGCAAGTTCAGAACATTAAGAAGTCCAAAGCATCAGTTGTTGAGCTTGTATTGTGTTTCGCCACTGTGAAGGCAAGGATTCAACAGAGACAATCAGATGTACATTCCAAGCCAAGTTAAATCAGCACTATGAAAACTCAAAGACTGAAATAAGGCAAGGATCGTGACTGTGTGTTATTCATGTCAGATGTATCTCTTTTGATTGAAACATCGTCCAAACTGGACGTCTTACTTCAATGCTTAAAACTTAACTATCAATAGGCCTAATTGTTATTTGACTTGTTAAGTGCAGTTAATACACTCAAGTAAGTGACAGTCATAAGTTGTCCTCTCTTTTTGCGAAGAAAATGTGGCAGCCTTATTGAGCTTACAAATAAACATGGACAGAAGGTGGATCGTCATCTTGACAAGTGCAGAGCCTATCCAAGTGGTTCTAAAAGACGTAAAAAAGCAAAAGAGGCAAAAATGAGAGAGGAAGAAGTTGCAGCCAACTCAAGAAACATTCAAGTGACTATTTTACAGTGCCAATGAAGTCCAGCGGATACATTTCTGCGGAGCCTGCAAGAGGACAGAAAATCGAAGAACATGTTGTGACAGACTTTGATCTACGTAACGTTGTAAATGACCTAGTTTAACCAGCAGTGCAGTAGCACAAGAACGTCAAGATGTACCATCGAAAAACACGATAGACGAGATGGCTGACGCTATCACTGGAGGCAATAATATTGGTCTCTGAGCCCTCTGGCCAGCCAATATACCGGAAAAAATGCGGGAATATTGGTTGAAATATGAAACAGGTTCTTTCTGACATTGTGATGAATAGTCATTTTTGAAACATGATGCTCCACAACACAGAAAAGACAGAAACTTGTCACGGAAATGTATCACAAGTCTTATTCGTAGCCAGAACCACAATGGCGAAGTAGTTGACAGAAGCTGGTTTTGTTTTTCTCCTTCACAAACTTGTGTTAAATGTTTCACTTGTAGACTGATGTGTGGGGATACGACTACAATGTGCGCATTTCCTTATTAGAAAAGGAATCTTCGACTGGAAGCATGCTCTTGAACGCCTGAGGAGCCACGAGCATTCAATGGAACGTATAGATGGTGCGATTACGTTTAGTCGCAGATGTAATTATCCCCATAAAGAACTGATACAGAACTAGCCAGTCAGGTCAATCAATGCGAAAAATATTGGAAATCGCCTCTGCTTGCAACGTTTGGTTTCTGTCGTAAAATTTATTGCTGAGCGAGGACAGGCGTTTGAAGATGATGAAAACTTTGGATCGCCCAGAAAGTTTTTCCAAAAAATTTTCATAACCTTTTTTCAAGCAAATATTAAAAAAAGAAGATGCGATGCTACCAGCGACTGGTTTTGCAACAGTTTCGCAAATATCTAATCATTGTCAAATACCATGTTGCATCATAAAGTTTGTTACAATTGAGTTCCCAAATGTGACGTCACAAGATTACGTCATAAATATTAATCATAAGTGGAAATACTAGTGACTTCATCGATCATCCCCTACCTAAACATTTTGTATCCGCACATGGGGCCTCCCACCACGCCTGGGCCCAGGTCCCCCACCATCTAAATCCGGTGCTGATTTAGCCATTGCCAATCTTTGTGTACATTATGGATATTTGAAATCAAGCTAACTTTATCAAAGTAAGTGTAAAAGTTTGGCTTTTATACAAAGCGAGAAAGTGCACCTCATACAAATTGCTTGATTTGCAAGTACAACACATCAACTGCGGCTGCATCGATTTTGTGTATGACTGGTTGATCACACCACACGTTTTTACTCATGTTTAACGTTTATATTTTTCTGTGAAAAGATATGGTGCACGATATGGTATTCTTGGTGGAAAACCCAACACGTCCTCAGGACTACATTACTGATGTAAAGAAGCGATAAACTGCTTGATAACTATCAGTAGTTTATTAATATTGGTCTGAACAGTAAACAGTCTATAGAATTATACCAGAATTGCTTTTGTTTGGGTATTAAACGTAATTACAAAATTTTCCAGCAAAATTCACATTTTTCCTCCGTAAACTTAAGACTTAACTGGAGTTTAACTGCCAGCTGATGACAGTTATTCTTTGAAAAATGCTAGCCGACAACGGAAGTCTTAATGAACCAGTTGTTAAAGTTATACAGTAAAAGTTAATTTTTGTTTCACGCAATCTTCACCTCCCATGGATGTGAAAGCAGATGCAGTGCTTCCCACCATGGATGTTATTGCTGCTGACGAGTCGTATTCGTTTATCCAAGCTTGTGTGAAGACTCCATATGCAAAATAGATACCACCTACCAGTGCGCTACTAACAAAAGATCCCACAAGAACTATCCAGCTCCAGCCTTCGTCCAGAGATCGACGGTTAATGACAGTTTCTTGACGACCAACCATTATCATTCACGAGTAGTAAAAGACTGTAAATCAATACCAGTCGGTTATTATTTGAAAGTGCATATATGTACTTCGACTGGTAATATTGGTGCAGTACTTTCGATGAAAAACGAGACAAAACAATTAACGATTTTTTTCACCTTCTATTACTAAACTGAAGTAGTCGATGTTTGAAGTTTAGTTTTTCTGACGTTACATCTATTTTCTTTACATAAGTCTGCTAAAAGATCTTATTTTTTGGCGAGCTTGAAATTCACTGATAAAAATTGAGGTTTTTGATATAAATCAACGTCAAAAAATATTGAAACCACATTGGTATCACAAAAAACAAAGTTGAATTCCGTCCATTGTGCAATTTTTCTTGATCAACAAAAATTACTTTGACGAACAATATCAACTTATTTCAATTGCTTCAAGAACCTATTATGTTTCCACCTCAAATATGATCATAAAGAAATATTCTCAATAGAGCAAAGACACACATACATTATACAATGAATGCAAAAAATGATCAAAACCTTACTTTACGAACTGCACAGCAGAGTTTTTCAAGATAACAATAATAATAGAACTTATAGAAGAGCTCTTCCCAGAGCAACGGCAATGTCTACCTAAAATTTGTTACAAAAATCAGTTGAATTGAAGCTCATGAGAAAATTTTGAATTTTCATCAGTCTCGTGGCAAGTCCTTCTCATATACAAAAAATCTTCAGTTCTATTCTCACTTAAAGTTACACAATAATTCTTTGAGTCAATTTACTTATTCACTGGAGAAGGGTTTTGTCAACAATCTCAACGCTTTTAATTTATTCTCAGCGCAAAGTTTTTATGTTTAGGTAAAGCGCTTCCATTTGTTTTGCGGAGCAAATATTAAAATTCTGTAGGCCAGTGCTTCGCAACCGTAGGTTCCTGGACTCCTAGAGCTCCGAAACAAGATTTTCAGGGGTCCGAAATACGATTTTTGAGGATGAGAGTTTGCATGTTCTTGTATGTACTTTTTTTCAAAAGAACCGAGGTATTCGAAAGGTTGCATGTGCCATTACTCAAAAGAACATTATCCAGCCTAATTATTCCAGCTAACGTTACTGATTCAACAACTTAAATTGTTATTTCTGCTTCATGTTGCCATTACCACGCTACAGATGGCCGGTGATGCGATTATAATTGCATTGTGACGTTTGAATCTTGATGGCGCAATTATGGCGAGATTGTTTTTTGATGCTACAGAACACGAATTTTCTGGTGTTCAACCACGCAAAGTTTCCACTAATTGAGTACAAAAGCCCCGTCTGTTCTGGTGCCCTTTGCGTTAACATATTTGTGGGGATCTGGCTTATCTTCTCTACTTCGTTTGAAAAATAAGTATCGGAAATGTTTGAACCTATCGAACGATTTGTGTGCGTTTCTGAATAATTGCGTGACAAGGTATAAGCGGATAATAATTTCAGAGAAGCAGCAACAAAAGAGTTACCAGCTTTGTTTCTAATGACCTGGTCCTTCGCAACCTCCCACACCCCCGTGCATTTTATAAATCGGCCTACTTGGAAGTCATCGTAGGGTTGCCAGATTGGCTTTTCTGGCACCAAATTTCACAAATTTGGCTTTTTTAGAGGCAGTTGGCGTCAAAAAATTGTTTGGCTTTTTCTCTTCAATATTCGTCTTTTGAGGGGGACAGTTGGCGCATCACACTATCCGACTGGTGTCTTTGTCTTGGTTTTTTAAATATCTTGCTGATAAGTGTTATTAGACGTTTTTAGACAATGNTTGGCTTGATGCGTTTTTTCAAAAGTTATCTGGCAACCCATGNCTCCCGCACTGAACACAGGATTCGTTCAATTCAGTTGTTGNCATTGTCGTTCATGTTCAAACATGTTGCCTCGCCCTTATACATCACAAACTAATTGAATTCATGGTTATGGCATCCACAAAGTGGAAGAGCAGTTATGATGAAGGGCAGAAATACAATAGTAACTGGGAAAAGACATTTCTTTGGTTAAAGAAGGCCAGTGATGGTTCAGAAGATGCATATTGCAAGTTATGCCACACCACAATTATTACAAGGTACAGTAACTTTTAGGGACCGATTAAAATTTCTATTGAATCATGAAAAAAACCGAAAAACTTAAGAAGAGAGTTCCACCAACAGGACAAACTGCCCTCACAGTTGTTAAGACTTCAAGCAGCAAAAGTGATGCACTGAAAGTGGCTGAACTTCAGATTGGCATGAACATAACCTGTCACGATGCTGTCCGCTCTATTGACCACCCTGCAACTAATGAAGAATTTTAAATTTCATTTTATTTAACAATTTGGCATTTTTTACACAGATTGGATTTTTTAGACGTGGTTTGGCTTTTTTTCTCAAAAGGTGTCTGGCAACCCTGCGTCATCGTAGCACTGTATTACAATAACCGTGGTGGCGCCATTCATGCGTGTGTCAGAGATGAGCAGAGTTACATTTTTCGGACTCAGACTCCGCTCCTGCTTCTGGCTTTAAGACTACTGCTCCGACTCCGAAAAATTTTGAAACATCAACTCCGACTCTTGTCAACACTCCGAAAACATCCAAGTAAGTCATATCCAGAAGATAGTGTCTATTTTGTCTCATGAGGCAAAATATATGCCGTCGCTATTTTGCCTTTGACTGAACACAAATGGTTGAAGTGGTCGCGTGACAAACACAATAAAGAGAGACACAACATGTTGAGGTTTAGAGATATGGGTTAGCCTATACTTTACGGAACGTAGACAAACAGCCACTAAAAGCTTGCCTGCGATTAAATTAGACGTTACGGTCAGTTATGTAGGCTAGGTCATGCATTCCAAACTTGTCATGTGTTTTGAACTTGTCGTGTCATCACTTCAAACAATTGTGCACAGCTACTGACAAAATAACTTCAGAACAGTTTTTGCCACATGAGGCAAAATAGACAATGCTCATCAAATACACATCTTTAAAACTACAGGTTCTACTGTAATTTAAGTTGTAAAGTGTTAACCGCTGAAACACTAGTTAAGTATTTCAAGCTTCAATAAATGAACCAGATATCTGACAATTATTTGAATTGAGCGTTAACTTTCAATTTTTACAAAAGACTCATTTTAAATCTCCAAGGTCAGGAGTTGTTTACAAACATTGCATCGTACTTTAACCATGTGCTCAGACAAAACTTTGAACCATGACTGTGCCAAACTAAGCCATTAACATGAATGTGCAAGCAAATCCTACAAAAAAATTAATCAGGATGGCTCCAAAATGTAAGCAGAGGTTGGCCTATGCAAGTGGTGGCTAGAGTAGAAATCAGCACAATGCAAATATATATTCTACTGTACAGTACATTACTTCCAACATGTCACATCCTATCACTATAGGTCATTTCGGCACACCGTTATATCTTTATAGTCTGCTTTGCTGAGCATTGTTTTTTGTCATGTGTCTTGTGCTTTTTCCCACATCACTAGCCCAACATTCTCATGGTTACGGCATGGGTTCCTAAATTCCCGAACTGCATTGTCACTTACACACTGTATTTTGCATAGGCACCAACTTCTGAAACCATCATCAGTGGTGAAATGCTCGGTATCCCACCCAGTGTCACACTTTTGTGATATATGACGACGCTGGTCACAAAACGCGTCTCAAGTAATTCCATTCTGTTTGACAACAAGCATACTTATAGAAATTTTAATAGGTCCCTTCAAAATTTTGATTGGCTCCTGCACAGACTTTAACGTTGACTCCGGCTCCTGCTCCGGCCTAAAATCCAAACTCCGGCTCGGTGATCATCTCTGGCGTGTGCGCTTTATGCTTGCTTCATCAAATAAATGTTTTAGCGCCATCAAGCGTATGCCTTTATACTATCGTCACGTATCTATCGTCGTGTTCTTTCATGTACTTGTGTGTTCCCTGTTACTGCGATGCATGCTTGAGTCTAGTGCAGGGGTTCTCAACCGGGTGGGAATTCCCCACCAGGGGGGAATTTTGTATTTGCAAGGGGTGAAATTTGTATTTAGCATTTTGTTTAAAAAGTAATTAAATTAGAGGCCAAAGAGCTTACCAATTGTGAAGAGTTTATTTTCTCTTCTTAGTGTACTGATGTAAAAGTGTTCTTTACAAACTAAATTTCTAAGGGGGGCATTTTATCTGTGAATAACGGTTAAAGGGGTACGTGGGATAAAAAAGGTTGAGAACCGCTGGTCTAGTGCATTGCGTGCGGGAGTGAATACGTTATACAATGCAATTTGAAGACCAGTAAGGTACAAAAGTAAGCAGTACGACTCAGTGCTTTCTTTTATGCTGTCAGTATGTATTACGAGTACCGTAGTAATTTTAAAAATGAAGGTGCTGCAAAATTGGACTGTTTTTGTGATTTCTACGCTTTTTTAAATAAGGGGGTGCGAACGTGACGTTATTTTTATTAAAGGGGTACCACTACAAGTAGGGTGCATCAGGAGCCCTCGACTTTTTTCAAACAACTTCTACCTAGTGTTAAAGTGTTGCATTTTGGTAAAAAATGAGACCTCTAAAATTTTTTCGCAATTGGTTGATGTTTAGAGGCGCATCGGGACTCCCAAAGGTTGACCCGGGGGACAAAATTTGCAAATAACGAAATCTGGCTATAACTTAGTAACTGCTTGGAGTAGGAGCATGATTTTGGTGTCTAACCCTACTAAAATACATACGAGCTATTCATTAAAGCTATCAGAAAGACCTAAAAGGTTAAGAAATTTCCATTTGCACTGATGTCTGCTAAAGTAAATCAAAATTTTGTGCTTTTTACGAAAATCTTTAAACTTCTATTCTGTACTCTTCTTCTCGGTTAAGTTTTAAGCCCTGGTGGTATTGCTAATACCACTTTTGGTGAAATAAACATGTTTTCGTGAAATTACGTAAAAAATAGCTGGGTGTGCAAACTTCTCATGAAAAACAAGCAGTGCAGAACACATAGGCGTAGCCAGGGAGAGCCCAGGGGGCCATGCGCTCCAAATTTTAGCATATCTAGTCATTTTGTGCCTTGCGAAGCGATGTCCCAAACAAAAGTGCTGTTGTTTGCCTGAAGTCAAACATTTCCCCCCCCAAAGTTTTGGGTTGGCTACACCACTGACTGGACCTCAAATGACCGTGATGACAAAAAGTTAAATCGTAAAAACTCCGTATCTTCAGAATCAAAACCCAGAAAAGCATTGAAAACCCAGATCTGGGGCAAAACCACAGGTTTGGCGTTACTGGCCAAATCATTTTGAAAGTGCCAAAAAAGCCATGCAACTTATAGAACAGGTCAATGTGATGTAATATTATTGTTTAAAATACCTGTCACAACAATACAAGCAAGCAATATCAGGAAATTGCTGCAGTTTCGCCTCATTGTTTGAGTGGTCCCACAATGTTGCAAATAACTGTAAACAACGTTAATTTTGAAATCACAGCATTGTAATGAAGCATTCACATGAAAACTTTCGCTGAATTACTTATGGCAAATTTAGGAAAAAGTGATTTCTTGGACTGAAAAAATTCTATACATACAATGAGGGGTGGATATTAGAGAAGGTGATCAAGGCAGTCGTCTCGGGCCCCCCTTTTGAGAGTTTCTCACTTTTGCATTGTTTTGTTAAACAGTTTACTCTAGAGCCACATTTAATGAATTTTTAAGTGATAAATTCCCACTCTGAAGCCACATTTAATAAATTCTGAAGCAAGTCATTCGTTTGTCAAAATAAACTATAAAGCAAAAATTCTGTGCAAATGTTCCAAAAGCGGCCTCTCAACAAATTTACTGTGTAGACAAACAACAAGTTAAAATCAAAATACTTCAAACAGGTTTTTTTTAAGGAAACTGTTAGGTCCCTGATATGGGTCTTTAGGGACCCGATTTCTCTGATTCTAGGGACCCGATTTTCAATTTTAGGACCTGAATCGGGTCCCTAAAACACCTTAAAAAACCCTGCTTCAAACAATGTGCAGGGCGAAATGGAATTTCACGCAGATCTTATCATAAGATCCTCTGAAAATTGCAGTATACATAATCAGGATCGGGTGAGAAAAACGTCTTTTTGTGTTGTTTCGCATTTAGCCTATTGTGTAACAATTCTGCGATATTTTTCTTCTGCGATAATGCTGCTGTTGGAGGATCGGTAGTGGTATAAGAACGTGCGGAAACATGCCGTATAGCGCTTGTTTGTTGTCGCGAAAAGTAGCCATTGAGACTGCCAGGAATTTTGCTTTTGCAGATATGGTAAACTTACAACAGAATATCTGCAGATTTTCCAAGCAGGATGCATTCTTTTCAAACAAGCATTGTCATGCTTTTTAACTAAATCACAAATTTATGATTTTATTTGACCTACCAAGACTTGCCAGCCTCACTTAGAAACAAGAGCTGCAAATGTCTGGGATTTCGTCCAAACCAATCAATCAGGGATGGTTACCACGTAAGGGTAAGCGAAGGAGGCTGTCGCCTCAGGCCCTCTTTTTTCAGAGATATCGCGGGGTCCCCTTCGGGAGCTTCGCATTTAGGTTTTGCATTGTTTTGTTACCAAGCTCATGAAACACTCTAGAGCCACATTTAATAAGCTCTGAAGTAAGTCATACTTTTTTCAAGATAAAGAAACATTGTGTGTAAATGTACCAAAGACCCCATTGAAAATTTTAATTGACAGACAAAGAACAATTCAAAATTAAATGACTTCAAACAATTTGCAATGTGATATGAATTTTCACGCAGAAGCAAATTCCCAGACAAAATGACAAATTTAACTGATTTCCGTGAATAAAGTTTCTGTAGAGCAAGCGCAAAATATAGGGGCTCTTTTTTTGATATAACTTGAACAAATACAAGCGCCATGGGCCCCTTTTTAAAACCACAACCATACGATGTACACATGAAATGACACACATTTTGAGATGTTTTGGGGTCCCTTTCTGAGAGTTATTCTTCGGACCTCAAAATTCTAATTATCCACCCCTGCGACCAATCATATCCTTTCATTAAAACCTTGCCTGTCTTTGCTGGTTTCTTCACGGTGAATGCTTGTCATACGTAAACCGGACAAGGGTTCAATCTCACACTAATAATGCTTTTTTTGAACTTGTGGAAGCCTTGCTACAGATCCACTCATGCTTGTTTTCACACAGCATAAAAGCTACGTGGCTTACAGCTGTCAGCAGTCACTTTCTCGCTGCATTACCTGCCCAGATGTCTGCGTTCAACAGTCACATGCAGCAAAACGCCTGCAGCCGTAACCTGCTGAAGTGAACCTTTGAAGATTTTTGCAGTGTTTTATTACGCAGTAAAGACCAACAGTAGAACAATCCGCTCGCAAGTTTCGCAAATCGCAACCTGCTTCTGCAGGCAAACGATCGGACATGGGTTGACTACAAGCTCATGACTACACGCAGAGGTGGATTTAAGGTTGGGGGGGCTCGAGGCAAGACTAAAAAGGGGAGCCCCTCTGATGTTGTCATCACACTCAGCCAATCGTGATAAGCACTTTTGATCAAGCCTAAGGTACAGCCACCGAAGGATACGTTCCTGAGACTACGGTATGACTGACATCGCAGAAGGAGAAAATGCAAAAGGGTGTTCATCATACAACACTTTGAAAACACTGAAAGGTGAGAAGACAGGACTGGCGAAAGTTAGGAAATAGCAAGTTGGCATCGCCTCCACTTCTTTATTTTCACGCCCCATTTCCCTGCATTCACCATCAATAAACTACAACTTTTTCCCATTTGAAAGTTCACACTTTCCCCTTTTGATAAAATGCTTGGTAGCTGATATCCCGAATTTGTTCACATTCATGTCTTCATGGGAATACATGGAACCATAAACAACAACCAAGAAGGATCAAAACACTAAATTCTTTTTTAATTTCATCCTTTTCATTACAAGAACATAGCATACAAAAGCATTTAACCTGAGATTTGTTTTGGAAAGCTTTTGAGGCTGGATGAGTCAAGGCTGCCCTCATCTTGCATTGCCACTAGTTGTTTGAAAAATGTGCAAAAGTAGGAAATAATCCAGCACATACCTTAGTGCAAACATTTCTAGCAAGCAGCCTACACAATTTTAATTAAATCCGTGCTAAGAAAAAACGGTTGAAGTCATAGGCCTACTGGCTAAGAGCTGGCAAAAAAACTTTAACGTCATCTAGCAAGTCTACCTTAAAGCAACCATTTGCTAGTCAAGCTTCAAATAACCTGTCACTTCAAGCATCAGCTAAATTCAAACCACCTAAAATATCTGTAGAAAAAATGACTACCCATAATACTCAAATAATACCATTTCTGCTGCCTGATAAGAAGAATGAATGTAGCCTTGCTTATTAGCAGTCTTTGCAGCACAACAGCAATAATACAGAATTACTTTGTAAACTAAAAAGAAAATGTTCTATACATTAAAAGATGTAGTATGGTCACTGCTATAACAATTGCAAGTTGTCTTATTTTCTGATGGAAATGTTTCCTAAGGTACAACATCACAAGAAATGAGAATTTGTCTAACTTTTTAATTTCAGAGACATGAAAAATAAATCATTGGATAAAAACATGAATGTTCTAAAGCATGTATTAATCAACTTCATTTTTACAAAACTTGAGGTTTTGTGTATGGCACATCTGATTATGCACTAGACAAACATAGCTACTATTAACAACTTGTGTGCTTGAAGCTGGACTCTCCTATGTAGGCTCACCAGTACCACTTGCAACAACAAATCTGTCCAGGAGACCTTTACATTTTTCATTAGCCTTTATGCTTTCTTACTTTTTTCTTCTTTTTGCTGCTCCACTTGGATACTTTATGTTCAACTGTGGCACTTTGATAAAATTATCAATAAACTAAACATTCCAATCTCTAAAAATCATCATTTGGTAGAAAAAATTATCATTTGGTATAAAAAGTTATCATTTGCTATATTTCCTCTGATTTGATAGGGTCTTTTCAGAACTTTTTGGAAGAAATTTTAACCCACAATTTTTTAGGTATAGAAGTTGGTTTGAAGCTATTTTTTATTTGCACACTGGAAATAGTGATGGGGTCCCTTTGAAAGCATAGTAGCCTACTTACACATTACAATTGCTGTTGGCGGCGCCTTTGAAAGCATAGTACTTACACATTAAAGTTGCTGTCGGGGGCCCTTTCAAAAGCAAGGTGCTTACACATTACAAATGCTGCTGGGGACTTCTTTACCTTCAAATTGCAGTTGCTGTTGGGGCCCCTTTGAAAGCAAAGTACCTGCACATTGCAGTTTCTGTAGGGGGGCCCTTTGAAAGCGGACTACTTACTTATGATCTGCTTTGCAGCACATTATATGAGTGGGTAATCAGTTTATCACCAAAAATAAGGAAAATTTATTCGCGTAACACCTGAAGGGGGGGCCCGAGGCAAGTGCCTCGCTCGCCTCCCCTTAAACACACCACTGACTACACGACACCAGAACAGTGAACCTGGCTCTTGTGCAGTGTGAGTGTCATGCCGGCAAAAAGACTGGCATTGCAAGAATTACATCACTTAATCGGATTTAAGCTGCTGACTTTCGATTTTCTAGAAATTTTTGGCTCTTAGTCCCAATTTCCAAGGGGAGCAAATGCCCGTTTTGCCCCCCTGCGGACGCCCATGCTTGCATTCAGCGAATAAGGTTTCTGTGCTGTATAGCATGTGTAAAATTAAAATATAGGGTCCCTTTTCTGAGAGTTTGCCTCGAGTACATGAAGTGTAACATCCACCTACGCATATAACAAAGAACAGATTTACCACAAAGGACCGCGGGACCCCCATAAGCGCGGGGCCCGTAGCAATTGCTACGTTTGCTACTATTCTTAACCCGGCAATGTTTGTGAGGTAATACACGTATTTGAGACTTGAGCGTAAAACGTCAGCATTCATTGTTTGAAGTTTTGAACGTGAAACTAGCCTATATGCCTGGTTGTATACGTCCAGTAGTCAGACTTTTATTTGATGAAAATGTATTTTGTGTAATGACTGTTGTAAAGTGGTCTTCTCGCATTTTGTGCTGCATAGAAGCAAGATACCTTTGGTGCTTACGACCAAAGTTACACATTTGCACAGCCTGCTGTTCAGATAGCAAGACGGAATTAATAGTGTATTTACAAGAGTTTATTTAGCAATCGCTGCTAAGCTTGTCTCAACAGTGTAGTGCAGTTAGTGGATTATGGATTTTGCCAATGTTGCGTCCACGTAGGCCTTAGTCTATATTGTTAACATTTATTGCCTATTTGAGATACAAATTGTTATAAATCTAAACATGTGCTATGCACCAGGAGATTAACAAGTCTTACTGTAAACATCACTGAGGTTTATGCATGCGTATTTCGGCCAGTTAAAAGCACGATGCGCATGCAAAATCAATTAATCCCAATGAACGAAAACGTTCATTTAACGGCCTCAAGTTTGTTCCTTCGGTAACAATGTTTTCATAATTGAACGATAGGCTTGATTCTGATTTCCTGCAAATTTTTGTTAATATTTGCATTTCATTATAACATCTCTAAATAAAATCGTCGTTAAAATGACAATGATTAAGACCCAATTCCTTTTGCTAAGCTCGTTCAAAAAATTTTAGTTGCAAACTATAAGCCTCTTATGGGTATTTGCGGGAAAATATTTGATAACTAAATGATCAATTCGCACAACTTGCAAATGCTGTGTTTGAATTAAATATAAATTTTCAGAATGTGTAGCCTCCCTGCGCAAACATGAAGACCCCAATTGAAGACTTTCTGGCGAAGGTTCTGACGAAAATGTGTCTACAAGTGGAACGAAAAATCAGTGAAATAAAAAAAATCAGGATATTTTGTTGCGACGGCTATTCGGCCTCGGNATGTGCCAATAACGTCGAAATGTGTTTTTAGAAACCACCAGTAATGGGCCCCTNCAAGCACTTTAAGGGGGCCCAGAATTGGGCCGCTACGGCACTTGGGCCAACCATGGTGAAATTGCTGAAATTTTATTTTACCCGCTGGACACTAAGAGAACAACTTTTTTTTGCTTAAATTTTATAGGAAAATAAAAAAATTCAAAATCCAGGCGATCCAATTTCCTTCTAGCTTCTTTCTGACGACCACGTAGCTAGGTATATTACGATAGTTTAATTTAGAACATCACGCAGGCTTTAAAAAACAGAACAGGTGAATTATGGAAATACGCCTCAGCAAAGACAGCGTTACACCCAGTACTTACTCTAAAGCAGACATGTGCAAGCCGCGGCCCGCAGTGCGGCCAGGCCCGTCGCCAGGATTTAGCAGCAGGGGGGCTAAAAACCAGAAGGGGGTGCCACATTTTAAAAGTACTGTATTGGATGTATGGAGCAACCAGGGGGCCAAACGTGAAATGGGGGGCACAGATTTCAAATGGGGGGGCCAGGCACCACTAGCCCCCCCGCTGGCGAAGGCCCTGAGTGCGGCCCGGATGGTATTGTTCATGATCTTGAAATGGTATTTCAAATGAACTATATCCCTCACTGTTTCGTGCCACTCATTTCACAATTATTTACCACAAGCTTTTGCATTTCATCAGAGGTTTACAGTCCTTCAAGTTCACGAACAAGGACCTGCAACATTTTTAATTACTTGAGAGTGAGAGCCATAGACTACGAAGCGAATACAAATTTTCGCGCCTGTGGTAATTGTTACGTCACAGCACAAATTAAGCTCTTTGTGATGTAAAAATTTTTCTTAGTGATTCAAGTGCGAGGCTTGCAGAGACTTTGGCACTTAGCTAGATAAAATCGTTCGAGCTATTTGTCAGGATCTGGCAGGCAGTTGTTCTGCGAACTGAGTGTTACTAGTTTTGATTGAAATACGAGGCTTGCAGAGGCTTTTCTGTATAAAATTATTCACACAATTCGTCAGGACGTAGCAGGCAGTTGTTCGTGCGAACTGAGTACTATTAGTTTTGATTTTAGCTCGAGTAGTGTTGTTAACAAGGATTTCAGCTTGATTCGTCTGACATCATTTACCCTGTTTTTTATGCTGATGTTGTTTGCGGCTTTGCAAGTATTGGGATTGGGAATGTAGGGAGAGTGATAAAAATTCGCATCAGGACAAGGGAAAGAGGATGTTGAAAAGGTTGGCAATCAATGATATTTGCAGTTCATAAAAGCAGCAATTTTAATTGTAATTTGGTCTCAAAGATAAGCAATTTGATGCGAAGCATGTCTTCTTCGAAAAAACAAAAAATTCGTGATGAAGGGCGGATGTTTAACGACGAGTGGTTTGTGAAGTATTATGTTGTTCAACAAAATGAAAAGGCTCTTTGCTTGATTTGCCGAAATTACATTGCTTGTCTGAAAGAATTTAATATCAAGCGGCATTACAACTCTGGGCATTCCGAAAATACGAGGGAATTTTAGGTCAACTGCGGGTGGATAAAGCCCATCAGTTGAAAAAGTCATTGTAGGGACAACAGAAAATGATATCCCTTTACAAAAACGACAGTCAGCTTGGGACTGAATTGAGCTTCAAGTTTAGAGAAGCAATAGCAGAGAATGGAAAAGCCTTCAGTAACGGTGAATTTGTCAAGCACTGCCTGATGATATTTGCTGAACGGGCATGTCCTGATAAAAAGTATTTAATTGAGCAAACTTGCTTATCGAGATTTACTGTGGCACGTAGAATCGATGCCCTTTCAGATCATCTTGAAGATGCTTTGGCTGAAAGAATAAGAAAATTCTCTCATTACAGCTTAGCAATAGATGAGAGTGTGGACATCAGCGATCCTGCTCAGTTGGTGGTTTCCGTACAAGGAGTAACAGAAGACTTTGAAGTCGATGAGGAATTGTTAGACATGGCTAGCATGGAGTCAACGACAACTGGTGAAAATATTGCCCAGGAAGTTTNGAAGATAGTCCAGAAATTTCGANTGGATCCTAAGAAAATGTCAGGACTCACGACGGATGGGGCACCTGCGATGGTAAGGAAACACAATGGATTTACCAAGAANTTTTTGGAAGCATTCGAAGCACAAAGTGTGGTGGTGAACCACTGCATTATTCACCTAGCAAATTTATGCAACAAAGCTCCGAATGCCATTAATATCACGAAAGAAGTTGTTCACTGTATCAATTACATTCGTTTCCAAGGATTAAGCCATAGGCAAATCAAGTTTTTTTTTGGAAGAACTTGAATGCCTTTACCCAGATATTGCGTATTTCTCATCGGTTTGTTGATTAAGCAGGGCAGACACTTTGAAACGATTCTAGCATTTAAAGGGTGAAATTAAGAGTCTCATGGAAAGTAGGAACCAAAACGTCTCATTTTTCAACGATGTAGAGTGGGCGAATGACCTGGCACTCCTTACCGATGTAACACAACATCTATCGAAATTAAATGGGCAACTTCAAGGAAAGAAACAACTGGCAAACAAAATGTATGAACACATTACATCCTTTTAAAAGAAACTGAATCTTTTTGATGGTCAGTTCAGTAACTCTGTGCTTACACACTTCTCATGCTTGAAATCGCGAAAGGAGGAAGGAGTTGTCATTAATTGTGAAAATATGGCACAATGATTAAAAAATTGTGTGCTGTTTTGGTGATCGTTTCTCGAATTTTCGAAACCTTGAAGTGGATTCTAATATATTTAGTGACCCTTTCAACACAGTTGTAGATCGAAGCCCGGATCACCTTCAACATGAACTGATTGATCTGCAGTCAGATAATGGCATGAAAAAGAGTCTGTGGCGAAAACGATCTTGTAAGCTTTTATAAAAATTAAGTTCGAGGGAAGCATCCGAACCTTGCCTAACACGCCTTGAAGATCATTTCACTTTTTGGAAGCACCTATTGTTGCGAACAATTTTTTTCAAAGATGAAATATTGCAAAGGAAAGCACAGAGGTCAATTGCCAGGCAATCATTCGAACTTCGAGTTGCTTGCAGTTCTATGAATGCAAATGTTCCGAAAATCTGTAAAGACCTTCAACATCAAGCATCGCATCAGTGGACTCAACTTATAGAGACGGAGTGACGATATGCATGAATAAATTATGTTTGACTGAATTGAGAGACTTCATAATATCATATGTCTCATCTTTTTCAATAAGCCTGTCGCCGGCATGTTGTTGGTAGTTTCAAACAGAGGAAATTACCCTACAGCATATAGTCCATATCTGTTGAGTGACCACTAAGAACTTATTTTTTAGGAGAATGAATAAAATTTCATCTCATAAAAACTGATGCGGCCCGCAGTAACTTCCTAAAAATCGAATGCGGCCCGTCAGTGAAAAAGGTTGCACATGCCTGCTCTAAAGTTACAACTAAACTTTAGTTATTATGCGACGTGTTCCCATAAGCCTGCACAGACATATTCTATTCTAACAAGCCCGGTAGTTTTATATTGTGTGAAAAGAAGCTTGCACAAGCATAGTTGAAGCTATCACTCAGGCAAATTGGTCACACTCACACCAACAATGGATTTTTCAAACTTGTGGAAGCACTGCTACAGATTCACTCATGCTTCTTTCCACGCAGTATGCAACTACGTGGCTTACTGTTCCAAGGATGATGTTTGGCCGGGCGCGGCTGATGTACGAGAAAATGCGGTAGTTATGTTTTAGTGAGAAAAATAGGGTCAGTGCGGTAGATGTTTCCGAACAGTTGATTACTTTGAAGTTTAGGTGTGACACTGGGAAGTTTGTCGCCGAGTGCGACAGACTGATACAGTTTAATTTTTATACAATATACATTACACAGCTTGCATGTTCTGAAACAGTGGTTCCCAAACTTTTTCTGATCGCGTACCATTTGCGGGTCCCGTGCTGTCAACCCGTACCACCTTGTTCCAGCAAAAGTCAATGTGATAAATATAATTCGATCAAAAGTTTGGAAAACCATAATTGACACAAATACAACATGAAGAAAATGGCTGTGAGAAAGTATTATGCCCATTTTTAGAAACCAACAAGGGAAGTAGGCTACACAAAAACTCTGGAATTTATTAACAGAACCCAACAGGTAAAAATTATAGCTGTAAATATATTTTTTTGTGGAGAAAAACAGAAAGTAGGTCTATTCGTGTACCACTTTGAAGGCCTTCGCGTACCACAATTTGGGAACCACTGTTCTAAAACAATGTGACACTATAGCTAACTTAGTAAAACGTATAAGTTGTTTAGACTTAGTAAGTTAGGGTTGCAATTGCAACAGTGGCAGACTGTCAATTAGAACCGATTAGTGAAAGTTTGGAAATTTAGTAACTTAACACCGAGATTTGAAACTCGAGTAGTTTTGTTGGGTTCATGCCATTTCGTTTACTAACTACAAAGTAACTTTGAGCAAAAAATTTTTATCATTTTTTGAACGTTTTGAAATAAACGCTTTATATTGCATTTATTTAAGTTTTTACATATTTGCAGAAATGAAACTTTTTGAAGCAAAACAGTTTTTTACTTTTTCTGTAAAAGTGGTGCACCGATAACATGGCGTCCAAACATAAATCTTCAGCATATGAATATTTTACATTAATCAGTGGTTTGTAATATTGAGTATGCCAATACATAATAAGCGAAGATGGTGAAATAAGAATGTGTGATGAAAAAATTAGCGCTTCCGTTGATACTACTCCTATAAGTCCCTGCTCCGACACGGACTTCTTACTTAAGACATTTGAGCCGTCTTCATCTTGAGATTTTAATACTGGTGCAACTTCGTCTGGATCATCTACAGCATCAAATACTAAAACTTTGAGTACCGGAAAGAAGCCTGCTACAGCAATTCAGACAAAGTTTTTTGCTAGTGACAAAGTGACTATAACAATAACTCCAGACGCATTTTTAAAAAGGCATTGTTGACATGACTGTTTTCAATGGCATTTCTCTGAGATTCTTTTTTCAACCCGAAGTATTAGCACTGATTGGCGAATTGGCACGAAAACTAGGAGTGTCTCTAAACAGAGATAACATAAAGAAACTAGTACTTGACGAATATGAAAGTTAAAAGAAACGGCTGAAGAGCAAGCTAAGCAATAAATTTGTTCACGTGAAAATGGATGCATGCGCCCGCCAGCACCACCACGTTACTTTGCCATTAATGTCAGGTATGTGAATGAAGGAAGACATTACACCAAAACCTTAGCTTAAAGCAGGGTTCCCGAACTTTCTCGGACCATGTACCTCTTCAGCATTTCGGCAGACGAGCATGTACCCCTAAAATGTCACATGACAAAATGTTTTATCATGATTAATCATATATGCATTTAGCAATAAACATATAATGGTTTTTGAAAATACAGCAGTATTCCCTGATATACGTATAGTATAATTATTTGCAAATAGATAATGTATCAATATATTTTCCTTCTTTTGCTAACCTTAAAATGTACCCCTTCAGATAAGCAGATGCACCCCTAGGGGTACATGTACCCCAGATAGGGAACCTCTGGCTTAAGAGACACTCAAGCCCAACATTCCAGCAAGTTCTTAACACAATTGGAAAAAGATGTGTTGCAAGACTATGGCCTTCAGAAAGACCATGTATTATGCATTGTCACAAATAATAATGAATCCAATATGCTGAATATTGTCAAACAACTCAGTGAACGACCAAGAGAAGGGTCAAGTACTACAGAAGAAAGAGCAGCAGAAATTCAAGAACAATCTGGGGCTGGTCATAGCGACCAACTGATTGTGTGTGACGACTTGATTGACTTGACTAGAATTGATATTCATTAGTAAATATTCTGTAAATAAATTGACAGGCAAACTTCACTCACGTTATGTTAAGGAGTCGGAAATTTTGGAAAAATTTGGAAGGTAGGAGTGGAACATTTTACCTCCGACTCCGCAACCCTGCTTTTATGGACATTAATCGAAACAGTTGCACAACTTGGCAGGTCAGTAGCCACGGGGGAGGCATTCGGATGCAGTTCCCCTCGAATTTTTTGTGCTCCCAAATTTTCTTGTGGTGAGAAGATTTTGTTTATAATAAAACAAAAATCTAATGAATCAATAATCTTGCCATCATAAAAACATATAAAAAATCTTGCTTCATAAAAATGCATTTTTCTCCTCCAAACCTTAGCAGCTTAGAAATGGCTGCACTGAATAAAGTTGCCAAGAGCGATTACCATTGAATTTAAGACGTTGTAATCACTACTCAGCATTGAAAAGGCAGACGCCCCACCTGGCAGGATTTGCCATTACAATTTTTGGAATGGTAACAAACGAAGGCAAGGAACAACACTTTGCACTCGAAATTAAAGCCCAACTCAACAGCTAGACCAAATTTTCAGTTCACAATGAAGGCTGCGAGTCAGCGCTTCTCAACCATAGCGGGTTTTAAGCCTATTTGACCTATTTTATGAAAATGGCCCTCCTAAGGTGCGAGACGCAAAAAATAGACAATTTCCCCCACAGCCACCCAAAAAAACATGGTGAATATTTTGCTCATGTTTTTTGAAGTTTTTTAAGCTTTAAAAAACATAGACAAAAAATTCGCCTTTCATTTAAAATGCTTGCAAAGGAATTTAAGGGGTGGAAAGGGTGGCACTTCCATAATCGGACCCGGGCGGCACTTAGCCTCACTGCGCCACTGGTAATATTGGAATTATCTAGTTAGGCCGAGAGGTGCATGTCACACTACAGTTGTGGTGCGATTAAGCGGAATAATGGAACAAATGGTCGGATAAAAACTGGCTGATTTTCTTGATTATGGTTTACGGACCCGCTAAAACACATTAATGGACTCCTAAGGTGTTCACGGGCCGTAGGTTAAGAACCCCTGATCTAGACGAACTATTACGAAGAACATAGGTGGCCAAACGTTTTGACCCGAGGGCCGAATTCGCGACTGCCTGGCCACTGGAGGGCCAGATACAGGGCGATTTACAAAATCTATGCAAAACAAGGTTGTTAAAATATATTGTACTACAATAATAACAATAAAATCACACCATTTTGTTTACACTTTCAGCCAATGCTGTTGCACTGCTGTCCACAGTCGGAAACGTGCTTGAAAAATATGTGCAAGGTATTTGGCGGACCATATTAAACTGGTCGGCGGGCCGAATGCGGACCGTAGTTTGGTCACCCCTGACGTAGAATTAATATTGAAAAAGCTATCATAGAATGCATCACACATAAGAATTTCTAAATGTACTTCATAGCCGACGTGGAACATTTAACACTAGATCAACAGCAAGGTGACATCAACACATACTCCAAAATGAACCAAAATTTTTAAAACACTTCGGATTTTTTGTTAACCATATCTATACGTTCTGGCTGAACCTCAACTTCAGCGAACCAAGAAAACATTGGGTATTTTGCTTTTTGATCACCGAGGCAGTGCTCCGCAACCGACGTGCCCCGGCGCACCGGTGTGCCGCGAGGCGATGCTTGTCAGCAGGTGGTGGCCGACATGACGGTAAGCAGGTGGTGACAGTTAACGATGCACTCGTGGCTTCGAAAGCGAAAAATGAAAAAAACACCCCCAAAAAATAGACAATTTCCCCATGGCCACCCCCAAAAACATGGTGAATTTTTTGTCCATGTTTTTTAAAGTTTGGTTGTTGGCCTATTTTTCTTACGTATTTGGATCACGTTCCACAGGTCTTTGAACAAAACCACTACTTTTTTGGCTACGCAAGATATCGTTTCTGTCGCGGTCTGACGTCACAAATACGTCATCAATATCTCAAAAGATGCGCCGTCAAAAAATCTTCCTTGCAATTTCTTACATGTCGACGTAGCTTCAGTGGTTCGCGAGTTATCGAAAAAAATTGCGCCGAAAAGCCAATATATCGGTTCCTGTGGTACGGTACTTACAGGGCGGACTGGCTGGTTATATTTCGTTGATGGCACTGAGGGTTCGCTCTTGTTTCATAGCGCTCTGCCTGCTGGACAATGTGCAACTAGTCCAGTGACGTCATATAGACCAGGGCTTCTCAAACTTTTTTGTTCTGCGGCCCCATTTTAGAAGTGGTTTTTCTATGCGACCCCATTAACGGATAGCTTTGAGCCCTAGATGTTAATGATACGTGTGAACTTAAGTACAGCCTGTGCACAAGTGACAGAAATCAGCACGCATAGATGTTATTGGAAATCGATTTCGCCATACGGCATCTTCAGTCCAAGTAAATTAAAGGTAAAAACGACTGGAAGTACGCAAAGCAGTGATTATTACGAAACAAAGACAAAGGTTGCGTGAATATCATGTTGAGCTAGCGTTGACAGTACCGTAAAAAAGCAGTTAGATTAAGCACAAACAAGTAGTAAAAACACTATATGTGATAAGACAAGACTAACTAGCAACAATCAGTTAAAACACAAAGCAGGAGGAAAGAGCAATAAATTAGAGGAGAAAAAATGGTGCGCCAAAACAAAAGTGATGATATAAGCAACGTCTAAACAAGGGTAAGTCTATTTCCTCGGACATGGCTTGGATCCTCCTTTTGTTTTGGCGCAGTCTGTATCTCTTCCTGTAAGTTTGTACTTACTTTCCTCCGATGATGTTTTAACAACAGGTCGACGTCAATACACTTGTGATGAATATCTTGTTTTAAACAACGTTTCAAGAATATCTTTGCTCTTACTTTTGCGCAATCCACACATATTTGAAAGCAAAGACTGACAGGGATACTGATCACTTGTCTACAACACTTGGAAGCACTACTTGTTTCTTGAGCATCAGTATCAACCTGTCCCTTCCTTTCTATTTTCTTGTCTATCCATATCTTCAACTTAAGTACAGCCTGTGCACAAGGCTGTGATACGTGTGAAACGTTCCATTATAAATCTCAAAGGGCACTATTCTCTATGGCGTACTCATAAAAATTCACACAATCCACGAAAGTAACTATACGGTAATAAAACTATCACGTAATGGAAGCAGTAATGCGAAAAAAATAACAAAAAAAAAATTCAGTTTGTGGAAATTATGAATCACAACTAATGGGATGGAAGCACTTGATTTTTACACAGATCATCCATTCGTAGATTGATACAAGACAACGCAGGACGAATTTCTCAACATTTTTCAAAGAGGATCGGTTTTTGTACTTGATGACTTTCAATTTTGAGAATGACACTTCACACAAATACGTTGTGCAAAAGTCTAAGAGGTTATGAGTGGCTAGATCAGAAATGACCAGACATTCATTTCTTGTTCTTAATCAAAAATGACATAAACTCTGTTATGAAAATTCCAGTTACAAATTTTTGTCATTTATAACTATAACTCCGCAAATTCATCCTGGGCATGGTAAGTGTTTGGCCTCCTGAAATTTCAATTGTGTATCATAGACGTAACCATGGTGGAGGTAGGGGGCCATGCAGTCATGCACCCTAAATTTCTAGTTTATCTTGTTGTTTTGTGCGGTGACCCAAACCAAACAATATTGCTCGCTTAAAGTCAAAATATTTGGCCCCTCCCAAAATTTTGGGCGGGTTTCGCTACTGTTGTGCATGGTTTGTGGATCCAACTTTTCCTGAATCAAAGTCCAAAAGTACTTCTGAAACTGCGTATGAAGCTTTTAACTTTAGTCTAAAACTACTCAGTGTGCTGTCAAAGTAGCTGGATCCCTAGACGACTGGACCCGGAGTTCTATGCAGAAACGTGGCTTCGTGTCAGAATGAATGCAATAAGGTCAATATTGGCCAGTACGTTAAAACAATCTTGACGTAACAGCGCGTAACTTGTGCTTGGTTCATTATTATCATTTGTTAACTCAGGCAGACATCCTAGTAAACAACTGACTGCATGAAACACGGTATTGCCGCTATGATGCAGTAGAAATAGATTCACTCCAAGCTTACTATTAAGTTTTTTTGTAAAGTTTACAAAAACTTGTATATCTGACTTCTTAAGTCATTTTTTTCGCGACCTCAAAATTACACTTCGCCCATTTGGGGTCGCGACCCATAGTTTGAGGAGCCCTGATCTAGCTTATAGGTTATTGCTTTAAACGTTAAAATAGCATGCAAGTAGCCCGAAATTATTTGAAAAGCTAACCTTGCAAGCTGCTCAATAAACGTACGAATACGCACATTAACCTAACAGTCTACTTGAAAAATAACAACTGAGCTTGTTTTGTTATCCATTTACGCGTGACCTGAATCCTTGCAGACCTCAGCTGACTCCTCTACATTGACATGCTGACGCAGTCAAGCATTGCCTGTCAGTGATCTGAACGAAGTATCGGGCGTGTTAGCGAGTTCGCAGATCGTGGCCCTGCGCTAGGTTGCACCAGTGCCGTTCGGAAAGCACAACTACTTTCAACTAGCGAAATGCCAGCATAACTCTTACTAGACTCAGAGCCCAACCGCAACTCTGTCTAAACCAGAAGTCAAAACTGCAGCGCTGCCGACGCGTCGTGGAACAATGGCGATTCAAATCGAACAAACACAAAGAGAACGCAGGTTACGATCCAAGCAAAGAACACAGCCAACAGCACTAAATTCGCTGATACGTAAGTACCGTGTTTCCACGATAATAATACCTACCCGATAATAAGACCTAACGTGATTTTTGAGGATGATTTTAATATAAGCCGTACCCTTAATATAAGCCCTAGTTGACTGGTGACGACAAAACTTCCTCTCAGCCAATCACATCATTCGACGNAAACACTCGAATAAATTGTTGTTAACGAGTTTCTGAATAAAANACATGTTAATGATAAGTAAATGTAGATAGTTTTCTCNTAATNTCTGTTTATNTCATAGTAAATGTAGATAGAAATCTCATAATTTTTACTTTGTAACTTCAGTTTTTGATCTATCAAAATAAGACATCCCCCGAAAACAAGCCCTAGTGTACATTTCGGAGTGAAAATTAATATAAGCCCTGTCTTATTTTGCGGGAAACACGGTAAGAGTCGCAAGTTCCCCTACAATGCAACACTACGAGTAGCACACAGTCACAGTCATAATTTACGATAGTTTATCCACACGCACCCTATCTTCTCAACACGCTATCTGGCAGGACCGCAACTGGCTGATATTATCCGGGGGAAACAATTGCAACTTGTTGCAAATACTGTAACTGCAACAACTTGTTTTACCTACTAACAACTAAAAATGTATGAGGGGAAATTATCGAATTGCTCCCCACCTGGTTGCGGGCCTGCTATCTGGTTTGAGAACCAGTGCTGCCTCACACTCTTTCCAAAATCACTAGATTAACAATTAACACGATCACCAAATTTGAAAAAAATAACTGGATAGATAATTTCTGCGTTGAAGTTAACGAATTTGCTTGAAATCATTGACTTATGTGCTTTACCGCCAAAAAAACTTTTACACCATTTGCAAGTTTGTTAAATAGATCATGCTGAAGCCTGGAAAGTCTTATACCAGGGGTGGGGAACCTATTTATTATCACGGGCCGCATGAATTGTGGATTATCGCTGGCGTCGCAAAATCACTCAATTTTTTCCTCTTAAAATTTACCCTCATCTACCTGTGAGGAAGAGCGACTTCTCTTGACTTACTGTCCATAGATATTAATTGTAAGTACCTGCTTACTATGGAGCTTCGTTTTAACTCGTTGCTGTATACTCGAACTTGGGTAACGAAAATTCTGATGCGTACCATTTCAAACGTTCACGCGGGCCGCATTTGGCCCACGGGCAGCAGGTTCCCCACCCCTGTCTTATACCAACCATCTTTATGCTTCTTTCAAGAGCTGAAAACGACAAGACTCACGGAGTATTTTGCATCCGTCAACCTAATATTCAAACAATATATTTCTACTGCAGTGTTCCTGCAAAGAAATGAAAGTAATTAGGTCATAAGCAACATTGCAGCAATAATAGCACAGAAATGAAAACAATAAGAAATTGAGGTTAGAAAGCTTGTTCGTTCTGTTGGTGCAAATCTTCACACAACAATTCACGTACCCAATTGTTTACCGATAAAAAAGCGGTGAAAAATTAGAAACAAGATAACCGATCTTCTTTAAATACATACTTGCAAAAATAACTAGATTGTAGTGAAAAATCACTAGGCAAGTCCAAAAACCACTAGATCTACTGTAAAATTCTTAGGCGTGGCACCAGTGCTCAGAACAAAGATTGACACGAACCACGTGATCACCGATATCAATCACGCAATAGTGCGACCTACTTCCGGGTACGACTAACAAGAAACTGTACAATTTGTGCGCAACTTAGCTTACCTTTGCCAAATAATAACATCAATTCAACGCGAGGATGTTTTAAATGGAGCATTTTCCCTGTCGTTTAGACAGCATTTCGCAGTATTTTCATGGCTCAAAAGCCATACACGACATTAGGAAACATCCAGTACAGCTTCAGTAAAATCAGACGTAGATAACGATTTGAATTTGACGGGGATAACTTGGAGATAATAATATTGGCACTGTTCACCCATAGCGCGATGCCGGCTGTAAAATTCAAACAGTACCGGTTATCACAACTGCATGACTGTCTTCGCTTCAGTTAATAAGGATTTATTGTCGTTGTTTTGGTAAGGTATACGTTGTCATTGGGTCTGTTCACTTCCCATCTGAAACTAGAGCCTCCATCTGACAAAAACAGGTGTAGTGGTGATCGAAAGTCAACTTGGTGTAAATTTGCACAGAATCCTGCTTAGAATTCACCTATAGTCAGTTAGAATTAGTTGATGTCTCTAATTTCAGTAAAGGTAGATCAAGTTTTATGCAACACATTCAGCTTAAAAGGCTTTCCTAACGGTTCTCTAAACTGAATAAGTCATCAGAACATGTCAAAAATTTCCTTAGATCACAAACTGGTGATGCTTCTACTGGAAGTATTTAACCTTGTCCCTGCGTACTAGCTTGTAGCTTGACTCAGCGCTTAGGCCTATCCACTGCTTTTGGATGATCTTATCGCAAATTTTCCTTTTTGCTGCATTTGACGTGATGCTGACCCGCGTTTCTGCAAAATTAAGTTGAGACATAGGCCTAGTAATTACAGCAAAGCACAAGAACTGACCTGCAAAGTCTTTTAACATGACAAAAGATCAAGGTATTTTCAATTGAGTTTACTGACTGACTAGAGCTAGATGCACCCTGTTTCATAGCACTACGACTTTAAAACAGTTGTCACGGTCACGGTTATCCGTACATGGATGGCACGTGAGAAAGAACCACCGCTGCAGCAATCACCATCGAGATTGAGTCCAAAGAAGCTAAGGATAAATACGAGAACTGCACTTCAGTTGGTAATACATAATTTTTGGTGAGTGAGCTAGAGCGTTGGTCAAAGCGCGCCTGAATGCTGCTAACTCACCACAGCAGCAGAGAAAGTTGATGGTTCTGTTCCCAGCTTCGATCTACAGTAGGTTACATGATTCATGACGTCAGCAGTTCGACTGCTAAAAAGTAATTCTTAACCTGTATTCATTTGAAACCCAGGGGTTCGGTGAGTCTGTAAGGTGTTCGGCGGAGGTCTGATGCATGGTTCATTTTGCGCGCTAATAATATCTATAATGCAATCTATTTTCAAACAAAAAAAAATAGAATCATATATGTTATTTTTCCAGTTATGAAGGGCTTCGTGAACTGTCACGTAAAGCACGTAAAAGGCAACCTCATGCGAACTTAGAACAACGCAGATGCTAGCAGGAATCTAAAACACTAGCGAAATTATTAAAAGCTCCAAGTTTACTGCAAGCTTTCGACAGTCGGCTCCGCTATCGCAACTAACGCAAAACCACTTGGTAATGCACAAAAGGTGAGCACAGAAAATCCAAAGCCAATGCTGTTGGGCGTCAACATATAAGATTATCGTCACACCAAACCTCTAATCTTTTCCTTGGTCAACCTTGCGAAAACCAATCCAAAATAAAACTCCGTTTTGGAAGTTCTGAAAGTTTTGCACTATCCAATTGGCGAAATTAACAGAACAAAATAGGACTATTTTGTCTGTGACCATAGATATTACTGCTTTTACTAACAGATTTAGCAGTTCCAAGGGAAAACAATATATCGTAACATCAGAAAACAATTAATTTGGAAGCGCAAACAGCAGTCAAACATGCAGAGATGTGTTTAAATACCCTGGCTTGACAACTACCGCACAACAATGCTTGTGCATTGTTGTGATCAGATGTACGAGCGCTGTGTGTTACCTCCGAAGTGCAGAACGTCTGCAAGCTCAGTCAAGACAGTTGCCTCGACGCGGTTGCTATCTCGAGAAGCAGACCGAGCTTGACATTGAACCCTAAAACCAAGTCACGGTCGAATGGCTGCCAGTTGTTGATCGCACAGTTACTAAGGTTCATGAACTCACGCTATGTTAACGAGAGTGTAGCGAAGTTTATTGCAGGCGCGCAACCAGGGGGGGGCATTTGGGGCATTTTCCCCCCCGAAATTTTCAAAACATTGCATAGCAATATCGACATTTGTAGAAACTTTCAAAGAATAACGATGAAATTTTATATTCTATTTTAAGAAATTTTATTGGAATTTTTCTTTGTCTTGCTCGTTAATTATTATCTCCTTACAAGATTTATCGTGAGACAGGTTATCTGATCGAAAATTTCGTAAATGATTGGTATTCAACCACAAATATGCTGAGAGATAGTTTAAACTGTTCGTATTTTTAGGTCATTTTCTATCTATTTGTTCGTGTACTATTTTGTCTCAGACAGGCCTCAATTTGCCCGCATGAAGCTTTATAACATTAGAGTACCGTTGACCCGTGCAAATTGCTGAAACTTTCAAATTGATAAGCGAAATCTTGACATAGCAGTTAGTGCCTCGTCACACCGCTTGTTCTTCTTCGATCTTTTGATTATTATTTTTGTTAGGGACAAAGCGAATCACCATCATTAACGGAGTACATTTCTTATAAAAGCGTTGTTTAGCTGCATTTTCGCTTCGAAACCTGAGTTTTTAACTAAATTTAGGGTGGTGACTGTTTCACGTTTTAGTATCTTTCTGGGTTGATCCCAGCACCACGGCTTGGAAAAATGGTTTAGTAAAGTGTCATATGAGAGCTAGCCTAGTGTTGAACGCACCTACCCACTAGACCACTTTGGCTCAGGCCCGTCGGCAGGATTTAGCAGCAGGGGGGCTAAAAACCAGAAGGAGGGGCCAAAAACCAGAAAGGAGGGCCACATTTTAAATATACAGTATTGGATATATGTAGCAACCGGAGGCCAATCGTGAAATGGGGGGACCGATTTTAAATGGGGGGCCGGGCACCACTGCCCCCCCCGTTGGCGACGGCCCTGCTTTGGCCGCAAATGACGCTTCACAAGACCCTAACTTTTGCAACCAGTGCCAGTTCTGAAAGCTCATAGCCCCAAACGTGCTTCTGAAAGCTTTCACACAACTCATAGATGCCAGAAAAAGCCGTGTTGTCCCAAACACACCTGATCCGTTATGCGCCAAAGGCACAAGACACCTGATCCGTTTTTCCCGAAATGGTAGTATTCAATGATCCCCTCACCCTTGACATAGGCTATCTTTCAAGTTTCGGATCTTCATTTGTGATAGAAATTCAAGCACATGCTAGAAGAATAGGGCTAGAACGAGTTTGCTAAAACTAGAAGAAAATTAGGCAGGTTTACTGCTGTAGTAGCCTATACATTTGTCACACTAAAGCCATGACTTCTCTAGTTGAGTACGGAATCAGGTGTTTGTATGAGGATACTAATTTTTACTCTGTCTTGATCGTTCGGTCTGCACCTTGATTAAAACTGAAAAGTTCTCATTTTCGCAAATGTTGCGAAAGGCTTATACAGAATCACATGGAAATATTTTCAACTACGGCAAAACTGTTTGTATTATGTTTAAGGCTAAGAGTGCAAAAAGCACAGTCACCCCATTACTGACACATGGGTCGTAAAAATCTAAAATTTGTTAACCAATACAAATATCTGGGAGCAGTACTGGAGACTGAGCTCCAAGATAACAAAGACATTCAGAGACAACTGCGATAAAAATATTGTGCAGCACACAAGCTGCGAGCCTCTTCTCCCGATGTTCAAATGCAGTTAAAAATGTACTTTTTCGTTCCTTTTGTACGCCTATATATGCATCACAATTATGGTGGAATTTCAGAAAGTCATACATGCAAAGATTGCGTCTGGCGTATAATTATGGATACAGAGCTCTATACAACCTGCCCTGCAGAGCGAGTGTTAGTAGTCCTGGCTCATCAGGTTCGATGTAACAGTCTTAAATTTGAGGCTGTATTAAGAAAAAATATGCACTTATCTCTCGAAAGATGTAGAAGGTCTAATAACGTAATGGTTGCCTGCTTTGATCCAGTCAGATTGTTTATACTCTTCCTTATTCTTCGAACACCACAACCGCCTTTTACTTTGTGACTGAGTGCTCGGACATTGCAGTGTTTGTTCGTTTGAGGTTGTGCATGTCACAATTACTACGTTTACATGGTCAGTTTTGCGGTGCTCGTTACCATATATGGATAACGAGTGGTCTGGTTCTGAACGTGATTTGCTGAGTCAGCGCCCTGAACGAGCCAATGCGTTGGCCAACTCGACAAGAAGACGTCTCGTTATGAAGTGTACTTGGTCTCGTCACTTGACATGTAAACGTAGTAAATGCATTCTTACTTTACCTGGCCTTGACCAGTTTAGGGATTAGCGTCCCACTCTGCAGTAGTGTTGTACCTAGTGAACCAGTAGTATTGAGAATGCGTCTGTAAAACTGAGGCTCGGCCTCCAACGCCGTTACAAAATGTTCTGTTAAGTAAGTTTCTGTAGCCCGGTGTCAACCGAAATTTCTGACCTATTATTTTTTGTCAGTTATTTTG
>JGI24158J21664_10000576_pt1 | contig 34991 bp, 23 predicted proteins | sample Ectturendosymbi3_FD_21664 | JGI IMG/M metagenome (IMG submission 21664) | reverse complement strand
ACAGCACACATTTGTATTTCCCATGAGACTCAGAAATAGAATGAGAGTGTCAGAATGTTACTGAATTGTCATACTTAGACTATACTTCTGAATTTTGTCGTTTTGCATGTCTCTTTGTACATGTAGTCCTATTTAGTAGATACAGTAGATACTAAACCTAAACCTTCATAAATTTAATAATTTTGATTGTATTATATTCCATATTAATATTGTATGTAATGGGAATCCCATGGGATGGGACAGGCATAAATTGCTTTGGGATGGGACGGGACAGATAAATATGTCCCATGGACAACCCTTCATATCCTCAAATCAAATCTGTTTTAGAACAGCATGAAACTTTTTAGTTACGCAAAGTCGTATGAAACGATAACGCAACAATCATGATTTTAGAAATGTCTAATATGATTTCATTTAAATCAATGGTTTTTGCGTTGTTTTTTTTAATCAGTTTTATTTTAAACAATGAAAAATTGTTTTTGATGTGCAACATCCGTTAAAAACTTGCAAAAGTTAAACTATGTGCCCTAATGTGCGGCTGCGGGGCATCAACATTATATTTACACAGGTTCGAAAGAATTCTCCAACAAACTAGCTTGCTTAACGAGACATACACACCCAGCGTTTTACCATTATGAACACCGTTTTGTTTCATTCTGACAATGTCTAATCTGCAGTACCATGCAAAAAAACTGCAAATTAACCATACCTAAGATCAGGCTTGCATTCTGAAACACAGAGAGTAGCGATACCTGGCGATGATGTTGCCAGCCTCACTGGTGTGTTCGCTTCAAAAGAATTATTTTCAGTGTCGCGTCCTACTACTGACTTGACTTCAACCTCTTCCCGAATGGTAGTGACATCATCACTGGTGCTGTCGTCGTCGATTGCGGGCTGAAAAGCCAAAAGTTAAAATTAGCAGAAAACAAGCACGTAACAGAGAGAACATATATGAACGCAGAGAGTTTTAAGAACAAAACAACAAGCCATGGAAGATTCGATTTTAGTAAGATTGAGAATGCATACACTTACGTGAAATTGATTTCCTATTTAAAAAATGCTGATTAATTCCACAGCGTCACCTATGTGGAGACTATTTACTTGAATGTCAAGTCCGAATCATTTCAAAGTCATGAGAGCAGAGCTAAGTAGGCTGAGTCCTCGAAAGCTTACGGCAAACCAGGAGCTTTTACGTACAGTAATTGTTGTTACCATGGAAGTTATTTGGCTTTCTTGTTTTCTGTGTTGCTCTGGCTTTCTTTAAAATATATCGTTCAATGTCAGAATCACTGCTTCAACAACTTTGCAATCAGCTCGTGCTTTTCAGGTTAGGCAGCAGAGAGGCTGGTAGTAACTTTCATAACTTTCAATTTATGTCAAAAGCGATCTGACTGAGCCATACGATAAGCAACCAACTCTTCTAATCTATCGTGACCGTAATCAATGCTGACGAGCAAAGCGTAAAGATATTGCAGCGTGTGTCCATTTCTCCATACGTCTTGAAATCTCTTCATTGCCGTAAACAAGCTAATAGCGCGTTACATGCAACTCTTAGGAGTTAAGCAACATTCGAGTTGCTCAAATACTGTGGGTCTCAGAGGTACATCTACCAATGAAACGAAGGATCGAACTTATCTCAGAAATCTGGTTGTTTCAGTGTGCCCGCTCAAAAGCTCAGTGTTACTGTAAGCGTTTACGCAGAAATCCTTCCTTAATTCTATGAAGTCTTGACCCCCATGCCGATTCGTCTAGAATCTCGACTAGACTCAGGATTTTGAGTCCACTTTTCTGTAACATTCAGCAAATGGTTTACAATTTGGTTTTAACAAATTATGCTTTCGGCATCTTCTGGCATAGTACTTTGCGGTAATGTGAGACAAGCTCATGTATTTGTTCCTTATTGGTTGCAGGCTCTATGCCAGCATCATTTTTTGTCTGTGGCCCCTCGTATGTTTGAAATCTTACTCTATTCCATAAAAACACCGATGACGTTATGACCTCAGCAGCACGCAGATTGTTTTTAAGGTAGGCATTGATCAAAACAGTGCGGTGACAAAATTATACACTCGATGCACACTTATGTTAAATTCAAATCAATCGTAGTCTTAAGTACTGGCAATTGCTAATAAAAATAAATGGTGTTTTTTATGACCTTGGTACAAGTAACTCCATATCTCAACTAAGCATTCCTGGATTTGTTATCACGCTGCGGCAAATCGACTTAAATATTTAGTCTTTTGGAATGCAAAGCGGCTATAATCTCTTGAGCATAACGATCAGCTTGTTTGTGAGAACAATAATACACAAGGTTTTTAAAAATTAACGTTCGTTGTTATTTTGCGGTAAAAACTTACGGTTATTCTGCCGAGTGGTTCTTCGTGACCTTGCAGTACTTCCGCATGAAAGTATCCCCCGTATGTGACATAGGAAGAAGAGCTGGGATCTGCCAAAGCAGCGGTGGAAACAAGCAGAACGTCCTCGTTGGTACCACTGACAGTTTCTCGGTCTGAGCCCTTTGTTTGTTTGTTGTCGTGCCAAGTCGGGTTTACTTCTTGGCCCACGGACTTGTTAACACGCGTCATTGCCGTTTGTTTGCTTGTAGATGTTTGTGCGACCGGCATGTCATCATCGTAATCCGATTCCATCACGCAGAGCACTATGGATTTTAAATATCTATGACCTGTTGCTTTTTAATGGCGACATACACTACATCGCGAAAGACAATACAGCGCATTACAATGCAATGTTTTCTTACCAAATTTTCCACTCATGGCACAGAAAGAAAACATTTGTAGACCTAACTGCCTCGTCCCCTTTTCATAAGAATTCAAGAATTTGGTGAAGGAGAAAGAACCATTTCAGTTTTTGTTTCGCGCAGCCATCGTACGGAAATTTTTGCAATGCTATTTTGTTAGTGTCCATTATTTTCTAAAGCTTTTGAAAAACAGACTGAATGTAATACAAACATGGAGTGCCAGGTTATCTTAAAGCAGGGGCAACCAACATGGTACCCGCGGGCACCAAGTCTCCCGCGAGGACAACGTTGGTCGCCCGCGGGCCTGTTTTGAAAATAGCATTAAGATGATGAGTATCTTCATATAGATTAATATCATTAATAATAACATAACGGTAAATTGAGCAAAATTTTGTTCAGAATTGTGTATCAAATTAACAGCCCTTCGCATTACTTGGTACCCAAGAAGTAGCCCTCAGTTTCACAAAGGTTGGTGACCCCTGTCTTAAAGCATCCATGCTGGCGTTGTGCTACACTTCTGCATTCCAACAGCCAGACCGCAAAGGTTTTTCTTACCAATAGCCACAAGTAATAATTCACTAGTCACTATCTCTACGTCACTATCCTCTCTTCCTGTTTTCAGTCTTCTTTCCACGCTGACACTCCTCTGCCTTATCAGTGATGTACCTTCTACAGCTAATTTGATGCTAAACTACCAGCTGTTCCTGGGCAAAAAGACGAAAAACGAAGTTTTTTAAAAGTAGTCGTTAAACTAGGCCACTGTTGCGCTTGAGACTGAGTGGCGTAGGTGTAAGAAAATTGAAGTGTTGCGTGGCCTTGTCTTACTCCACTTTGCTGAAAGTGAGACAAGTCTAATGCGTACGAGGTTTTGATTCCAATGTAGTCGCTCTGCTGGGATTCAGCTTCCTCGTAACTAACCACTAACCACTATTACTGATGAAAGCAGGTATAGCCTTCGCTTTCCTATTCGCGTGGTTCATACAGCAAGCTACTATTGTTACGTTAACAATTACATCAAACTGGGTTATTTTGTTACGGCACCCGCTGGTGTGTTAGGTGGATCAGTTTCCATTATTTAGTTATAAACGAACAAAGACTCCGTTAACGAGTTTATTGAGAAGATTGACGTAGTTACACGACAAAGGTGTTAAGTTACAAGAATGCAGGATTTCTATCTCCTGAACTGGCAGTAGCAACGTTTTTTCAAAACAAAGTAAGATTATGTCTTTGTGCATCTTATTGAACTTTGCATGCGACTAAAAAGATTTCACCAAGCACAAAAGTCTATTTGCGGAATGCATTTCAGCAGCAAATTGACCCATTGCATCAAAATTATTATGTGGTTTCAACGAAAACGACGGTTTTCTTTCAATTTTGTGTATGTTTTCAACAATTATTTTTTTGAAAAAAACAGTGATTCTGAAAATATTTGAGTTTTAGACGCCATTTGTTCTTGTACGATGTGCTTTTAATTATGGCTCATTTCATCAGGTTGTAGTTTTGCGGTTAAACTTGCCAGCAAAGAAATAACGAAGAGTAAAGTTTGAGAAGAAATGAAATGATTGGCAACAAAAGATTTACACGAATAAAAATAACGAGAAGCTGCTTGACTATTGCTTACATTGGAAGAGGTTTATGCACCCATTTCTGACAATTGCTCAAGATCCAGAAGTGAGAAACACTGCTCTCATGAGCCACCTCAAGCATGCTCCGATAAGGGTGGTTCGTTGCCTCTTATAGGAAATGTATTTTTCTTAAACGTGCAACTTTTGTCCAAATAAATTGACAATGCGTTTTTGAATTGTCAACTTTTCTTAACCAAGTTTAGAAAACGACAACATCTGTGAAAAACGCAAAATATATACTTTTGAAAGCCTTGCATCCAGAATGCGACAGAATGCGACATGACTGCCAACATTTTTCGGCATCAAATTCATCAATTTTTGTCCTTTATCGAACTTTTCCTCACCGAGTGATTCCTCGTTGGAACTGTTGATTTTTGATTGAGGTTGGGTGTTGACTGATCGAGACTGAGACAACATCGAAAATGGAAATGCACGACCGTCACCATAAAAAGGCTTGTTTATGTTTGAAATATCCGTGGTCTGTGAAAAACGCTTCTTTCTTTTGGCGTAAGCCCAAGCTCTTGAATTAACGACAAGCTTGAGAAACCAATTTCGAGAGCTGACTGCAAGTTTCAAGTTCATTAAAAATGTGAATGTACACTTGTCGAACTTTCAAAAGGTTTGCTCAATAGCATATTGATTCATTTTAACTTCCGAACAGCCTAACTCAGACATTGAGTAACCCTGAACGCATGGTCATCGGAAGGACTTTTTCCAGGGGGGGAGGCATTAGGGGATTTTCCAAAATCTTTCCAGGGGGGGTCGAAAGTTGTGAAATTTGTTTTTTCCCACTCAAAACTAAGAAAACAACCCTTTTTGCTGAAAATTTTAAAATCCACGGTGGCCAAGGCCGTCCCTGTCCCCTTCCGACGCCCATGCCTGAACATTAAACTGTTTCACAATTGCACGTCACATAAACGCAAGAAGTGCGTTTAGGATAATTTTTACTGGAGGCCAAATACAAATTTTCGTTTTTCTCTCGCTGTGTAACGATTCTGCGTGACCATGACAGAATTCAGTTGTTTCAGCATTTGTTCCTCTTCAGTATTGGATAAGGGCACCAACTATCACTAAACCTGTAGTCTGCTACATCTCAAGATTTCAGTATTTTGTGTTTTTTTACCAACCGATATGATATTGGCCATGTGTCTGCGCCGGAACGTTTAAATAAAAAATGCTAAAATGCTTTTGTAAAAATTATAACCTTCTCGCNTTCCTGGGGGTACACAATATCTTTTGTCTCGCCTAATATTTTGTGATGTGATAAAAAATAATGTACTTGTNCAAATTTCGTGGTTAGATTACTGTTGAAGTAAGTACCTAGTAATCATTGTGAAATACTGGCAGAGTATTATGCAACTGCAATAAAACCATAGGCATAGACAAGGGGGCACTTGGGTCATGGGCCCCAAAATATATCATTCTCATAGTTTGCCTCCCATTTTGCCAATGTTACAAAAAGGTCGCANTACGGTTGAGCGAACATGGTGACGTCATCGAAACGCAAACAAAAACATTATATTGAAGTGTGTATCCCAAACGTTTTNTAGCAAAATCGGTCTCTGCTACCAACATTTTGTCANCTCTAACTAGAAAACAAAACATTTTCGTAAAATTTACGAGCCACTTTTATTCGAGGAGGCAGATATTTACATGGTGCCTCCTATTTTTGGTTGCCACTAAGAAACGAAATTATATTTTCATTTCTTAGGTTTACGCTTGCAATAGTGTTAAACAGTAAAGAAATATGTGACTGTTTCCATTTTGTCCATTAACTTTCTGTCAAGAAACAATGATTGTTTGCTAATTTAGTAACACGATTTCTACAACTTAACTCCAAGATTCGCCTAACTTTTTACACCTCACAGTGGTTGGAGGTTGTAGGACTAGGAATGACTACTGCACCCAAGTTGTGAATAGCTCATACGAAGAAAAGATGACATACATTTATTCTTGGGAAAAAACCTCACGCCAGCCAAATACGTTGATAATTCGACGACTGTCTGATGTAAGAACTATATACAATATATATTGTAATAATTTAATCGACTGTCCAGCGGTGAATTGAATGCTAAAAAAGATTTCCAATGCAATACCCATCACGATCACATACGAGTATAAGAAAACTGCTTCACGAGCTTCTAGTTCTAAAGCGAGCAGTGTCGATTTCTATTGGCAGGTTGTCGAGCAAGCGGCGCATTCTAACCTTTGAAAAGTTAAAAGGAAAAAGACGTGAAATCGCACAAGTATGGTGGCCCATGCCTGCCACCCAAAAAAATTTTCGTTTCTGGCTTATTTGAAAAAAAACAACCAATAAAACGTTTCAAAAACTAAAACAATTTTACTTTCCTATAGAAAACACTTTTGTTTCGCAAATGTTTTCTAAATAAAAACATTTTCATTTCAAAAAAATTTATTTTCGTTTCGGAAACACTTTCACTTTTGTTTGCAAATTAAAGTCTTTTTGTTTCAAAAACAAAAATAATTTTACTTTCGTTTCGAAAACACTTTCATTTCGCAAATGTTTTCTTCATGAAAACATTTTCGTTTTTAAAAAAATTTTATTTTCGTTTCGGAAACACTTTCACTTTTGTTTCGGAAACACTTCGTAAAACAAATCGAAAAAAATCGCATCAGTTTTGTGGTCGTGGCCCATGCGCGCCCCGTGCCACCCTCCGTTGAGGGCCAGTGTTTCCACTTGAGAAGGTTTGATTCGCAGATTCTCGTATGTCGATGTCTGGCTCCAGTAGCTGGCGAACGTATTGCGCGTACGTGTAGACTAGTCTGAGTCTTTCCTTGTTGTGATAACCAATCCTTGGGGAAATGTCTGAGAGATTTGTGACATAAGACGTATAACTTGTGGCTTAGAATAAGTGAATGGTATCTTTTTGGCCAAGAGAAGCGGATGGATTGTGCGCATGGGGAGTGGTGCTTGTGATGCAGTCAGTCAGTACTGGAAGATGCTGGCCTATAGCCTTGTTTGAAAACTTGAGAGCTGCTTCGTCATTTTAGGTAGCCTAAAGAATTTCATTGGGGATCATTTGTCAAAGTTGCAACATGTGCCTGCCAAATTTAAACGTTTTTGGCAATTTAGGCAGAAATTTGATAACTGAAAAATTGAAGGGTAGCCTAATTGCTCCAGATTTGATGACCTCCAAAAGTGTAACGGGCTCCGCTTCGCAAAAATCTTGATCAATTTCAGAAATGAGGCAATTACAAAACTCTCAAGAAAAGGTTTCCACCACAAATTTTTGAAAAGCACTTTCTCCTGCATCCATGGCTACCGGTTGCAGGATCAAATAGGAAGTCTTAGCTTATGAATAGGCAGACAAAAAAAAGAGCTAATTCGATAAATTTGCAGTAAAATGCAAATTCCAGGTGATCATTTTCCCAATTTTCCAATGCTTCTGATAAAATAAAACATTTATCCGGAAACGTGCTTTGCTATTCGCAGTTGCATTGAGTGGATTTGTCCAGGACCGTAGCAAGGGGAGGGCATTCGGGGGAAGTGCCCACCCAAATTTTTTTGTGTTCTCCCAAAATTCTTGTGCCCAGAAAAATTTGTTTCAAGCGTATAATAAAAACAAAGTTCTTTCCCCCCTAAAATGTATTTCCCCCAAACCTTAAACCTGGCTATGGGCCTGGATGTGCCTGCGGCTGCGTGGAACAATGCTATAGACGAGTCTTACAAGAAATAAATTCCCAAGATCAACCAGGCTAATATGAAAAAATATAGCTAATGCATCTTGTGTCACGTTAAGCTTCAAACTAAACTTTAAATCTTTGGGTCCAATTACGAGGCTCATACCTAGGTTTGCTTGTTAATCCATGTTTTGGTGTTACATGTGTTTTTTGAGCTTCAGAGTAAAAATAAGTAGCGAAACTAGAATCCAGGATTTTCTTATAGGGTGGAGGGAGTGAGAGGATTTTTGTTGCTCGCGGAATTTCAGGAATTGATGAAGTACGTTTACCGCAATTCATCTAAGAAATTACTTCAGTTAGTTATTTTCAGTTCATTCAAATTTTCATATCTTTTCATCTCACATTTGTTCTAGTGAGGTACGTGCCCAGTAGGCCGCCACCTGGGTCCAACCCTGTTGGAGTCCAATGTTTGCGTTGATACTACAGTTAGCCTACTTTCACTAGATATTTCTTTGATATTTCTTATTTGCAACAAATTAAAAAACTTAAAAGATTGTTTTACAAAACCAGATAATTCCTTGCAAAAATAAGAAACTTTTAAAGATTGTTTTACAACCCAAACTATGCTTCCAAATCTAAAGTGTAAAATACTGTTCTAGGCATGTCAATTTTCAAGGATCAATAAAATGTTAAAATATTATCAATCTCACCGTTGATAAGCAAGGCCAGTACCGTCGCCGGAAAGTATTCAATGGGTGGATTTACGTTTGTGCATGGGGGTTTGACATTCTAAAGTTTGACGAAAACTCCACTATTTATAGTGTTTCATATTTCAATTTGAGGGGGCTTGTAGCTTTATTTGGAGGAGCTAAACCCACCAAACCCCCCGTGGCGACGAAACTGAGCAAGGCCACTACTGAAACAAAATATAACTCAGTACGCGATAGCAGTAGAACAGTGTGAATAATTACTTAATCGAGGAAAACGGAGATACATAGACGGATCCATGAGGGGCTAAGGGGGCTGAAACACCCCTAAATTTTTTCAGATACGATTTTGATCGATGGTTCCAGACACAGAAACATCCAATGGTGTGATTTTTTGGATAGTCTTTAAATCAACCATTTTTTCACAGGGATAGGGACGAAAGTAATAAATGCAAAGCTTATTTTGTTGAATTTGCGCAGTCCGAAAGTGTTTATTTCACAAAAAATAAAACTTTTAATAAGCAAGTTTTTATACAAAAAATATGGCCTCAATGTCACATAAACCGCACTTAAGCATTTGAACTCTTGTTTAAATTTAGGTAGGATTGGACTTCTTGTGGACAAAAGTTGAATAAGCAGCAGACTGTTGACAAAAGTTGATTAAGCAGTAAACCAGGGTTTTTTAAAGGTGTTTTAGAGACCCGATTCGGATCCCTAGAATTTCAAATGGGATCCCTAGAATCAGAGAAAATTATCATCGGGTCCCTAGAATCAGAGAAATCGGGTCCCTACAGATCCATACCAGGTACCTAACCATTTCCTTAAAAAACACTTGCAGTAGACTATACTATTTTTTTCCTACAAGCTTTCTGTTATGGAATTTAGTGCAGCTCATTTTATTAGTAAAGCGAAGACATCAAAATTCCGCTACAACAAACATGCAATGCAGTTAACTACAGGCTAGGTTAGAGTGCTCTGTGACAGGGTAAATTCCATAACAGTAAACTTAACCGTAAAATGTAGCCTACATGCCAGGTAGGCTAAAAATGCAGTGCGTTAGATTAGCTGTAGGCAGTGGTGTGCAGAGGGGGGCGAACGGGGCGCCGGCCCCGGGCATCCAAGGCAGGGGGGCATCCAAAGAGTAAAATTACAAAAATTCAAATGCTGTAAAAAGATTATTTTTCCTGTTGTAAGTCTGCTAATACATGCTGCATGGATTTAATTTTTCGAAACTTGTTTTGTTGTCAACAGCAATGTCTACGTATTCAAATGCCAGTAATTATCAGCTTCTTCATTACCAGGGACTTTTACTCTAGGTGTGCGCCGCACACCCAATCAAACTGATAGTGACGTGACTTGTTCCAGATCGTGGGATCAAGAGAAAATCGCAAAAAAGAATTGAAAGATAATCAGGGTTGAAAAAACACGTTTATTTTCAAAACAACCCTCCTGTTTTTTAATACGGGTTTGTAGTTTTTCTTTGAAAAGAAACAAAATTTTGTTTAAAAAAAAAACACAAAAAACATTCTGACTTGTTTTTATTGCATGATGCAATATCATCATTTGCTGAATTACACAATAATAACTTGTTATACCTGTTGTTGCATTCCAAGTTGAGGGTAAAGAAATGTACCCCATCTTTGTTTTCGCAAAGTGTTGTTGGTCAATTCATTCCAAAGTGGTAAGGCTTGGCAAGCATGCGCACAGCAAACAAAGAAAAGCCACTCCCACACAAACTCTGCAGTTTCACGTTAAGTTTATGTACAAGCCCAGCTAGTTAAGCATCTATATAGTATATTTGGTATGGTTCAACATCACAAACAGCTTGGATGCAGAGAAGGTAAAAAAACTGATTTAAATATATCGATTTTACAGAGCTGAAGAAGATCACCCGTAGAAGTTACTCAAATTTTTCGAATTATTCTCTGTTTTTCAAGTCGAACAAGTTTCGTTGCTGTTCGTTTTCTTTCATTAAAAAGCAATTTACAGTTAACTGTACAAGTGTGCTGCTTATTTTTCTTTTTACTTCATGGTACATTTTTCAAAGGAAAAGTAAACAGTGGGATTTTTGGTAGGTTTTATTGTTTTTTTAAGTGGGCTTTTAAAAACACCGGGTGATATATTTCGGTTGGGTCCAATTACATCAACACTGAAGATAATGATGGACGTTTAATTGATTTTGTGAGCCAAGTTTAAAATCTGTCCAATTTCAAAGTGCTTGATTTAGCTGATTTTGTGATGCATCACTAGTTTCCCGTTTCGTTTTCTGTGCTAATACAGTCGCACACCTGTGCTTGCAATATGTGTTTCGTTTCGAGTTTCGTCATTAATTGCCAGTTCAGGCGGATCAATCATAATGGCTCACACAAGCCCGTCTGTTCTTCCTTAGTAATTTTGCTGTAACAGCCACATGATAAAAAACGAAAATTTTCGTGGATACTTTATGCGCATTCTCCTTTCTTGTGTAGTTCACAAGTTTTAAACCGTCAACGCTGGGTGTCCGCCATACCAGCCGCATGCCTTCTGATCGACTGCTATTCGATGAGACATTCGCGCAGCCTTGTGTTTTTGCAGTTGTGAACTGCGCTGACGTAGCACAAAATGTGTTCTACTACTCCCCTGTTTAAACGCGTTGCCGGATATTTTTGCAGTTATGAACTGCTCTGTCTTAAGATACCGCTGATAATTTATGTTCATTATAGTAACACATTGTAGCTTACAACAACAAGTAAAGAGATTGCAAAACAACGAGTAAAGAGAATGCAGAATAATATCCACAGAGACGCCGGAAAATGAAGGCATGAGGGGGCATTTCCCTCTCTGTCCTTCAAAAAGGGTAGGTGGGGGTGGAGGCGCCTTTTCATCATTGGTGTAGGAGCAGGCAAATTTTTGGGGCGCGAAAGATTTTTTCCCGAATTTCCCCAAACTTGCCCGACGAGTTTTTGTGCAACTTTTACCTACAAATTTCTCCCACCAAGATCAACAAGACCTTTTTTTGTGTGACCTCCAAAAAAGTTCTTCATGTGTTTTTCTCCAAACTTTGGTCGCTATTTTTTGAAGTCAAGCAGCTTTGGGCGGCATTTTTGCCCAGATTTTCAGCGAATCAAAACTTTTGGGGATGTGCTTGCACCCACTGCACACCCACCTCCAACACAACTGCTTTTCATAGCAGTATCAAAGGTAATTTCGTAGTTTATCAAGATCGATCTGAAAAAAATTATTGCTGCTATTCGGACACCCAGAAAATTCAGAATGATTTTCTATAATTTCTGTTAGTATTTTTGAGGTCAACGATGTTGATCAACAGAAACAAACATAATTGGTAACGAATTTTTGTTTTTTTACAAGTTTCCATTGCCCTGAACTGTTTTACTGCTCCCCTGCCCTACCACTGCTCCAGCGTCGCTAAATATGCATAATGTGTCAACAAACTTCGCCAAAACCTTGTTTGCAAATGTGAATATGACGTCATATTGTGACGTCACAAACAGCGTATATCCAGTAACAATGACCACCATAAGCCTAGAATTTTGTAGGGGGCATCCAATCAAGCAGTCGCCCCGGGCATCAGCAGACCTCTGCACGCCACTGGCTGTAGGCTATGCTAAAGATGGCTACTGATCAGAAGTGCCAGATACAATTTTTGGACAAAAGTTCAGCTCAGCACGAAATCAGAGTTTTTTTCGATCCATATTCTGCTGTCTCTACAAAACTTTTTCAACATACTGTACAGCATTTTTAAAATTGAGTTACCGCGATATAGTCGCGTTTCGTACAAAAATTAACGTGGTCTTACAGTACTTGTTTTGGTAAATGTTCAATCCATTATGCATATATAGTGTTTTAACTTTATGACATTCGCAGATTTGACTCTACTATAGTTATGTACTTATCAACATATCATGCCTGAGGTTAAGCAACCAGAAGTTCGAAGTTACTGCATGAATATGCTTCTGTGTTTACCACGCCTAAAGGTAGGCCACCTAGTGTGTTATTTTGCAAATTCTGCGACTGCTTAGTGAAAAGTGACAAAAGGTTTATGGTGGAGGCACATCGCCGCGGTGCAAAGCATCAACGAGGTTCGTTTCATGAAACTATAAGTATAGCCAAACATTTTTAAAACATGCTATGCCAGATTTTTTTGCAGATAAACTACTTTTTGGTTCATTTCAACGGAACTAACATATGGGTTTGTTTTCTAATACTGTATATGAACATGCTTTGCATTCCGCATGTCAATTGAAAACATAGAAAATTGATAGGTCAAAATAAAGTCAAAATTTGTAAATTATAAAATCAAAATTTCAAGTTATTAGGTCAAAAAATTGGTTGCCCTACTGATCATTTTCAATGCCCTTGTGGTTCAATAAACATCTTCCAGGGCAGAATGCAAGCATTCATTGCTTCGAGATTCTTGCAGTGTTACGAGTTGGGCTTTTTTGAGGCTAAATCTATAATTTGTAACTTTCTTCAACACCTTTGGCATTTTTTATTTTTGAAAAAAGGCGAAATGAAGTTTGGCTTTTTTGCCAATTAGATTTTTTATGCCGATTTGGCAGATTTAAAGTTGATTTTGTTAGATTTCTAGATACTGGAAAGATTCTAGACACTGTTTATGGACACAAAATGGTAAAGTTTTATTGGAAACTGCACGAGAATCCATAATTTTTTGTTTTGTTGTTTCGTGCATTTTAGGTTTACAGTTTCAGGTTACTCTTTAGCAAGACCAAAAGTTTCAAGAAGTATATTAATAGAGTGACTTGTGAGCTTTATTCTTTTCATGTATAAAATATATATAATATTGCCTTTTAAAAGCGCGTTTGGGTGTTTCAAAGGTGTCGTTGTGTATTTATCTTGTATTTGGATTTTTTGTTGCTATTTGGCTCTTCTCATGGGTTGATCTGTCGTTTTTTTGCTTATGACTACCTGGCAACCTGTTTTTTTGGATTTTTGTCTCTACGTGTAGGCTACCTAGTGGCGTAGCCAGCCCACAAATTTGGGGAGGGCAAATCTTTTGACTTTAAACGATCAACAGTATTTTCAAGCAGATAAATTAGATCTGCTGGCGATTTTTTATTATTAGCCGACGTTTCGCCCACCTATTCAAGTGGGCTTCCTAAGGGCAATGTTTTTTAACCACGTATAACATGCAACTTACCAATAACAAGAAACAATGAGCAGTATGACGTACAAAGACAAAAAACGCAAAACTGACCATCACGTTATAGGAATGGCAACAGTATTTTGTTTTCAGCATAGCATCTCGAAACACAAATTGACAAGATACGCTACAAATTTAGGAGAAATGGTCCCCTTGGCCCCTCTTCCTACGCCTATGCTCGTAGCCATGCATTTTTTCGGGGAGGAGAGTTGTGCTTGTTCTCGAAACAACTAGGCCTACTATTTTTTCGACTTTCAACTTATTTTCTATGGTCAACTGGCGTTGATAATTAAATCAATAGCATTTTGTTTCAAATAGTTTGTGATTGATACTTTGCCACTGATTGGTGGGTACTTTTGCAAACAAGTTTCGCCATTTTGTGTAGACAACCACGATGTGTNATAAAAATCGGAAAATTTTCCGAAAAATAAACAAATTTTCAAGTCCGAACACCATGAATTTTTATTCCANGCACATCTGCAATTTTCGAACGCAATATGGCATGGGTCTAGTACAGACTGCCAACAAAGGTTACTCGCAGCATTTCGTTTTTTTTCGTGTATTTTTTGTGTCACTTTTATGCCTGCCCCACGCATTTTTTCGGTGCGGACCTGTGTTTGTTTTGCTGATAATAAAATTTTTTCGACAATCAGCAAGTAACTTTTTAAAAGTTAGGTAGGTTTGAGAATAATTTCTGAATCGGTGCGAAGACCGCTTCTGCTCCGGAAACGTCCTGGTAAGCAGGCCCGTAACCAGGGGGGCTTCGCCTCCCCCTACAAATTTTTTCGCCCTTCCTGAAAATATGTGTTGGACATCCTTTGAAACTACTGGACATAGTTCAAAAAATTCGGGCCCCTCTCAGAAAACTCTTCGCCCCTCCTGGTTTCCCAAGCTGGTTGCGGGCCTGCTAGTAAGCTTGGGTATGGTGAGAATGCGATTGGTCAAAATGTTTATGCGTATTAACCGTGTTTATTAAAAACGTTACCTGTACAGTTGGGTTTTCACCGCTATGCTGTCAATACACAACAGGATGAATTTGTTCCTGAGCCCCCCCTAAAAATCCTGGGTCCGCCTATGAGATCTATCCACTAACTCGAGAGAATGGGAAATGTATCAGCAACTGTCTCACATTACAGCATCATTAGCAACAGAGCGAAGATTCCTTTACCACCACGCCACATCGTAATAAAGTGATCATACAAAAACTAGTAATATACCAAACGTCAAATCTTGCTTTAAATTTAGTGAAAAAAAAACGGTTGTTAGCCTCAAGATAAGTATTTCGAAAAAATACTTGAAATCTTGGTCAAAACAAGATTAGGCTACATGCTTTAGTGCGCTGCTAAGTATCCCATCCGACTCTTTAGCCGTTTATTTCAGAACCTGGTGTTACAATGTCTTCATTTTTCTCCCACTGCCGGATTCGTATTTGATGGTGAATCAATGCAATTATAGCTGGTGCGCTGTTTCAGTGTTTGGCATCTCACTATGTTTTCTGACTTATCATCTGACACCTGCTCTGTAATGCACTATGACTAAACATTTTTGTGTTGTTGTGTAATTCGAGTACCCTTTGATATGGACCATGGGTCTGACTCAAAAATAAATGTTAGTGAGCTGTGGCAATAGACACCTTCCGATTAGGGCAAGATGCCATTTGCCGTCAATCAACTAGTAGACAGTTAAAATGTGTAATTACACCTCTTTAAAAATGAAGTGTTTCCGTCATATTCCTTTTGCTATAGAGATCAATGACTTATTGACAATGAGCCATGAAACCAGGCAATATAAATGACTCGATCAAGCGAAAACGCAAGTACTGAGCTTGGACACAATTTACGAGGATTTCATTTGATTGAGAGACAGTGATGTGTGGATTATTTTTATTTGCACAGTATCATAGGTTGTTGATGTAAAAAGATAGCAGTTTGTGCAAGTGCAGGTGTTTTTCTCCTTTCAACTGAGTTACGAATAGCTTTTATCGATGTTCGTGTGAATTCTGAATTGCGCGGGAATTTTGCCTGCCTAAATCTAAGGGCACCACCTAGTGTTGAAACCATAGCAACGACGTGCTTGCCGTCAACAGGTACTCACTGGAGCTATTTTGCTTGTAACATGAGCGCCATGCCAGTGTGAATTTCTGTCGTACCGTAGCACGTTGGATCGGTAGCTTTAGGGAGTAGGATTGTTAGTGTTCAGATATGGTCATGGAGCGCTTTGGTTGATGCAAGGTCTCGGGATATTTGTGAGCCTGTCCAGTTTCCTCGAAAACCAAGAATTCTAACTAACGCATCGGCATCACTGGCATTGCAGCAAATTTGTTTTAAGGACTTTGGTTGTTCGTGCTGCTTATCAGGTAAAGCGTAGTAAAGTAAGGAACTGCTTACGTTAACTGAGAGATTGTTTGGTGTGCCTCACCAGAAAAGAGTATGATGGTTTTCAAATTCTTGCCCTTGTGCAAAGGAAAATCTTCAATCTTGGCTTTTGACAATTATATTTAATGTTTTCCTCAACTCGCAAAATTATTGGAAAGTTGATTTCCTGTGCACTGGAAAAGATCTGCATTCTTAACAGCTTGACATTGTAATTCCTTATTTTATTTCATGCATATAAATAATATGATATTATTTACATTAAATATCTGGTGCCCAGATATTAAATATCTGGTGCCCATCATTAGGTGTATGGGAAGATTTTTTGAAGAGGTGGAAACCATTTACTTTGAAAAGTTTGTGACTGCCCCTGTTTCTGATGCTGGATTTTTTTGCGAAGCGTGTCTATAATATTTAAAATTTGTGTCTATAAAGTCTAAAAGTTATTTTTGCAAGTTTTATTAATTATTCCAATATTTACTATGGTAACTCTCAATTTAACTATTTAAGGGGCTATTTCTTTGCATATAATTATTTTGATGGTTACACACTAGTACTGTAACCAGTCTTGTCCACTAGAAATTGCATTTTTACACTGCACATTTGCAGGATTTGTTGTTTTCATTTCATCCTAGTTTACAAACGCTTAAGGTGGTGTGCATTTTGAATTCAATTTACAATAATGTGGTACAAGTAGGCCTATAGGTTAGATTAAAGCAACAGCTGCAGTGGTCCAAATTTTGTTGAATATTTTAAGAATCTGATGCTGCAATGGAATTTGTTTGCATTAGTGATTCTCAATGTAGTTCACCTGAATTTTCTAATAGTCCACAGAGAGTTCCACAAATCCTTGATGAAATGTTCCTAAAAATCGTAACCTTTACTGTACAATAAATTTTGTAAGACTACTTTTAGGTTCTGGTGTTTGACTGGTTGTTCATTAGGTGTCAGCCTAGCAAAGTGGTCTATCAGATGATTTTTTTAAAAAGATGGTCCATGGGCCAAAAAAAGGTTGATAACCACTGGCTTACATCAATGTTAGTTGATTGGTGGGCACTAAAGACCACACATTGTGTTTCTGCTTTTACTTGTCATTTGAGCATACCATGCATGAATCACTGGTAGCTTTATAATTTAGGCTTTCCTTGTTCTTTGCAGAAGTACAATTACCCACATAGATTAATAAATTTGAATGTTATTCTAAGTCTTTTGATGTGCTACCTTACCACAATTTTCTATATTATATCAAATAAAGCTATTTATTTAAAAACTGTGTGAGGTGGCAGACTGCCAAGAATGCTTCCCTGATAATCTGAACTTTTTGGTGTCCTGTTGTCTTATATTTATCATTCGATGTAATATTATAAAAGTGCATAATAATAAAATAGGCCCAAAATCAAATCAATACTTTTTTTGTCATATAATAGCTACCTAATAGTTGCAAAATTGTTAAATAGAATTGTAGCACATTTGACATTATGTTGCTTTTAGTTTGGTTTTATGCTTGTGCTAATCAAAAACTTCTGCATTTTTTACTCCGTCTGTTTATGTCATTGTTTTCAATATTTTTCTCTGTGGATTTTATGTCCAAATATGAATTTTTCATCTTTTAACATCTAGAACATTAATATAACGAATTTTGTACTAACTTAAAATATTGTAATCATCCCAATTTTAAAATTTACAACTATGCTTGATATATGAGCTCAATCACTAGGTTTTAATTATACATTTTTGATAAAGTAATCCTGTAATAAGATTGTAGCTCATGGTATGTGCATATGGCAAATATTTGATCTGTTAATCAATGTTTCTTCATATTTTATTCTAAATTTGATGTGATAACACATATAAGACGTTTGCTTGGCATGTTTTTTGAAACTATGTATGTAGTTCGTTCTTTGTTGATGAGATCAGCTTCGATGTTTGCTTTTAGCCATTTTTTTCTTTGTAACCCAATATAGATTTTTAATTAATGTACACAATGGCATAAACAACACAAAGCAATCTAATTTCGTATGAACTTAGGCTTGTCTCATTGCTTACAACAGTATCAACCTTTTATGACAAAGTGTAGATCATCAGATAGTTTGTTAGTCATGGCTGTCTGAAAGTCTAAGGTTGTGGCTTGGTGCATAAATTTATAGTGAGTTGATAATTGGTCTAAAAATAAATCTAGTACTTATCATACTTTGCTCGATTTTGTATTGACTAATTTCATTTTTCTTGTAATGGAAGTTTTCAAATTATATGAGAGCACAGTAAATGTTTAATTTCATAGAGTATAAAAATTCTCATCCAACTATATCATTATCTGCAGGATAAAAATGTGATGTTAGTGCTGGCATAGTTTTTTAGTCCAAGTAAAACATTTAATTTACAGTATTTAAGTACTTTTGGTTACCGCAAAAACGATGCAAACTTTTTAGTGGCTTTGACACAGGGTCCATACCACGGAGTTTATTGAAAGAAGATGAAAATATAAAAATGTTTAGCCACAGCCAGGGCTACCATACTGTCCTTATTTCTGGGATTTGTCCTCGTTTTGCACTACTAAGGGTTAGAAAATATTACTGTCCTTGTTTCTAAGAATATCTCTATTTGTGAACTGCGTCCTTATTTTTTCTTATATTCTGTAGCATAACAATTTTGAATGAGCAACATGTGATAGACATAACAGACCATTTCTATCTCACTGTAAGCATTTTGTAATCACAATTTATGACATCATAAAAGTAGTATAATCTTGCAGCACAAGAGACGTAATGCACTATCAGGCATTATTACTTAGTAGTGTAAGGTGTTTACTCTGGTTAGGATTCCTAGGAAAGCTGGTTTTGCAGTAAAGGTTTAGTATTTAATTGATTCAAGAAATAAGCAAGTGAAGAAAACATTTTTTGTGACGATTGCAAGAAGGAAGTCAAGAATAAGATATTGCTGTTCAAAGCAAATGGTTCCTGGAGATAAATAGGCAATGATATGATTTGAAGTTAGTTGTGCAAACAGAAGCAATCATTCATTTAGGTAATAAAAGCGAATTTTCCTCAGCTGTCCTTATTTTTGGTTCTAGATCAATGGTAGCCCTGGTCATAACACATCATGGGGTAGATATTAAATGGTACACACAGGTAACACTGAAGAGGAAAAAACACTGGTACAATACACCAGCACCTAATGCAATTGGTCATCTACATGCAGAAGCATTAAACTATTAGACAATTAGATTGAGCAGATAAAAAGTTAGATGAAAATACAGTACACATTGTTGAACAAAAGCATGCAAGTTGTTTCTAACCAAGGAATCGAATGTCTTGACAAAATAGGTAACTTGATGTGTGCAAATGTTTATGTTTCAGAGGATGTAATGCAACATTATATAGCTATTATTGCAGTCAACACAGAAGCATTTAACACCTGACTGTGTGTATTTTCTGCAAAATTGACATGCATACATTGGTACAAATGACAGGCGCACATTAATTTGCAATTGGCACAAAACACTCTTTTTCACTGCAGTAAAGCACTGAGAAAAGGTGCTTCTGAATTTGTTTGCTGCACAATAAAGTAATTTCATATGCCTCATTGTCACTGCTAACCTTCTATGAGGTATAAAGTAATACAACAAGATATTTTACCTATAGGGAAATAGATATGGACTCAGAACACTACCTTGTATTATCCCAGCAGTTGCTGTGGTAAACTAATGTTTAAAAAAGTAAACCATTAGCTTTAATAAACTGAATACTAACAACTGTGAGCTAACAAAAAAACATACATGATGACCAACTAAACAATATGCTGAAAAACTACAAATTAAATGCTTGGAACGGAACTCAAGATGCATGGTAATCAATCACAGAGCGGCACGTCCACAGCAAGTGCAATCTTCAAAGTAATTATCACTTTATAACAGTTACATTGAAGGGGTTTGAAAGGCAAGTGCTCCAGTTCACTTGCATGGTCTATTTTTTATGCCTAACAGCTCTCTTGTATGCATGTAGATACACTTTGATTAGTTTTTGTGCACAATGGATTGTGAGTAGTTCTGCCAGTCCCTTAGACACATATAAAACCACTCAAGACACAGCGTAGCCCTTTTACATAATGTGATATCGCCTGCCTGAGTGTAAAGATGCACATATCTGTACCACATTGTGGCCTTAAGTCAACTGGTTGTCAGTGGTGGCAACAAAAGCAGAATAAAATTTAATGCTAAAATAGTTTGGAGAAACTTATTGCAGAAGAAACAAGTCTATAATTAATAACATCACTTATGTAATCATTCTTATTGTTGCAAATATGTAGGAGCAATAACAGTTTTCATACATTGTTGTAAAATATTTCTATGGCTTAAACACCCACTGAGGTTAGCATAGTTGATGTGCTCAGCACAATTTCATTTTTACAAACAACATGGTTGATGGGAAGTTTGTGAATATGAGATTCAAGCTTGTCACCAGTACACACAAGATTAGTAAAATCTTTCAACTTTTCCTGTTTTTTCAAGTTTTGGTTGAGAAAGGCATCGATATTGTTGATTTGTGGTGAATTCAGTAATGCTTCAAAATGTTTTATGATCATTGCTGCAACACATCTGTGTTCAGTTGTGCCACCCACTGGGGATTGGAGCATGGATGCTTTGTTGCTTTTTTGATATTTTCCCAAAATGTCTCGGTAGAGTGTTCCTTGAAAGCACTTGCAAATGCATCTGTCTTGTTCTTTTTCTCTGGATTATGACAGGCTCTCAATGCACATTTAAAATGTATGTGCCTTTCTTTCATATTGCTAAACCAAGAGATCCACTTTGTGGCGTGGTGTTGTCTTTTCATCAAACGTAAACATCTTTAACAACACAATGTTTTTCACTCACAGCCATATTATATACCTGGATGTAATGACTGTACTAAGAAATACGGCTTCATTTGTAACAATTTTGAGTGACAACTATGTCTCTACAGAACTTTTCTAATATGTTAAGGTGTTCTTGGTTATTGCACTTATGTTTGCTATTTTAGATAAGCGTCCCATGTGGAGGTATTTTTTAGAGTTACCTCTTACTAGCCATTGATAGCTCAGTTTCTGTTGCTGTGTGACTTTCTTCCAATTCAATTTTTTCTCATATTTTAGCATGTGATCACCAAAACTTAAAAAAAGTGAATTGGAAGTTATGCATGTCATAGTGCAGCCATTCTATTTCATGCAGCAAAAACATTTTGAGGACGCTTTTACTGCACTAATTCCTCAACATTTTGATACAGTGAGGTGCTTTCCATTTGGTTATTATCAAATTGCAAAAGTTAGAAGCAAGTTCAGCATTTACTATTTACTATACAGGAAACGGCTTCATAAAATTTATCAACAGCTTGATTTTTAATATTCAAATGCTGACTGAGTAAATGTCAGCAGCCGTAGTTTTTGAAAAATATTTTAAAATTTTTGTCTAATTCAGATATTACTGTAGAAATGTGCTTCTTTTGTTAATTAGAAGCAGTTTTATAATTTGTGGAAAACGTTAACCATTCTGTAAAAAAAACAATCTGAAGTCCCTTTTTCGTTTTGTTTTCAAAAGTTCTAAATTTGTTGACTTTGAAACATGCATTATTTGGTGCAGACTCGTTTGAAATTGGACAGTGTGACAATTTTCAGAAACAGTCGACCATCTAAAGTATTTCAAGTTTTAGCAAATAAATTTGGTTAAGGTTTGGAAACATATGTAGCAAAACTGGCTTATGTTTGCAGCAGTGTTATATTGCTAGATCGTTTTCACTTGAATGAAAACCATGGACGGTGGTCTTCCAATGGTTTAGCTATCTTATAAACTTTTATTTTCTTTAATTGCTTGATTTTTACACACTTACAAAGCCTTCACAAATATCAGTTTTCAAGTTCAGAAATATTCAGCAAACTGTGTATATAAAATGATGAAAAAAGTAACCAAAAATTTTAGATAATAGGTTATAACTCATGTTTACTTGTCAAACGTTTGTGTTTCATGGAACTTTTGAACATGACAATGATACAAAGTTGCACAAAATGTTTTGCTACATTAAACAAACGATTTTGCCTTGAGATGATCGTAATTTCTTTTCGATGATTTTATTTGGGAACTTTTATGAAGCTAGTTCCCTTCTCCGACGTCCTATCTTTTGGAGTTTCACCGTTGTTTGCATTGATTTGTACTTAACATCATTCCAAGCTTACACACTATTTTGCATTGGTTCACTGTAGGTAAGGATTGGTGAATTAACGTTCTCCATGAATGGCTTTTAGGTAATTTCTGCCACCATCATCGTGGAACGACATCGGCAAACAATATTGTACACTCCGACTTGCTTTACTACTTGCTATGGGCACAAACAAACTTACTTTCAGTTTTGAAAGTTTCCGAGCACATCAAATCTTTTTCGCTAACCAAGAATTGTGTTCTATCCACAAAATTGTGCCAAAAACGCCTTAAAAGTGCGCTTTGAAGCCTAATGCAGCTGTATTTATGTAGTTAAGAATGGTCAAGAACGTATAAGTTTTAATTATTTTGTTCAGCACATTCTTCATTGTAGATTTTACGGTAACTCCATTCGAACTTAAACGCCGATATACAAAAAAATTCCTCAGCGAATGTTGTGCAAATGACCGAGATCGCCAAACCTGAGAAAAAACGTTATGGCCGGGTTGTGCCATAGATTGTTTTTTTGCGTAAGCTTACGCTTAATTTGAAATCTCCACTCGCAAAATGATAAGCATAGACGCAAGACAAACCGAAAGAGTGGCTAACGACCGCGGGATCGCTGTCGTTTTCGTAGTGATTGAAAGAGTTCGCGGTATTTCTCAAACCTCTACGGCAAGTGTCGAGTGACAGTTTTTGCAAATGAAGGATGTTGTTATAAAATTTTGCAAAGCGCAGGTTCGAACACACTATTCGGAGCTCACTCAACGTGTTTCATCCAGCACCACTTGCTGTTTGCCCCGACCCGAAGTCCGAAGTTTGTTATGATAATGGTTTGGTCCGAGCACGCTTCTCGCCGGTTCAATTTCGGAGAGTGGCTATTGTTCCACATGACTCGTTCGTTTCACTATATTTACGTTGGGTTCAATTTGCTTTGTTTGCGCGTAATTCAAACCATCTGTTTGATTTGAAATCAGTGTTGCTACGTCTGCTTGTTGCATGCGAAGTTGGTCTCTGAAAACAGCAACGAAAGTTATGGATCTCCACAGGATTGTTGTCTGCATCATTGCTCTTTCGCGCGTTCAGGCAGTTACACCTAAATAACACTTCTTCGATGAAATTCCTTGCTAATATTTTGATGCACTGCCCATACTGTCCACATTTTCTTGTTGAACGAGAAATTTTGTATATTTGCCACCGTAAGGTAAGCAGCTGGCTGTCATGGTCCAGGATGCCAAACAAGCAATGGAAAATTTTTAGCTAAAATGCAAAAAATATAAAATGATTAAATGATCACGAACGCGATGTGAAATGTTTGGTTTCAACTTCAACGCTTTCTTTGCGGTTAGCGATACGAGGCTGCGAAGAAATTTGAGTGTCGATCGAAGCCAAAATCAAAATTGTTTTAGGGTCGCTAACAAACCACAGATTAGGTGTACTTCATGAATGCTTGCATTCGTTACCTGTTAAAACCAAATTTCTTGTTAGGTTATTTTTTTATGAATTTGCATCTTGTTTGGGTTACTGCGGTTTAGACATCTTTTGTCTACGCCAACCGAAAAAAAGCTTTACTGATACTATCTTGTGTTTATTTACCGACTGAGATCCTTCCCGTATAAGGCTGCTCATCCATTCCAGGCAGTGAAGGTGCAATTGCCTCATCTTCTGTCTGCTTGCAAACTGTTTCTTTCCCGCTTTTCAGCTGTTTGCAGTGACATTTCCTCTTTAGAATGGTAATAATCGCGCCAAGCTTTTAATTATACATAACCTACCGCGTTTGGTTGGCGATTCTCCTGTTGTTATCCCGACAGTACGGAGTTCGCCATCAAGCATGTTTGCTTTGCCTAATGCTTGCATTTGTTTCTTGTTTGTGCGAAAGAAAGCAACAGATCATCAGATACTAAAGGAACAGTGGCAAATGTCCACTTGCTTTTGGTCGGTGGCCATATCGTTGTTTGGTGCATATTCCTCATGTTATGCCGTATGTGTACGTTCTATATCTGACAAAAAGTTGCACAGCGCGATCAGTTATGAAACCAAAACCAGTGATTGGTCAAAGTTTTTTTCACTTCGGCGTGCTTTTTTCACTTCAGCGTGCTTTTCACTTCTGCGAAAGGTTTATGATGAAAGATAAAAATAAGCTTCTGATTGATAAATACGCTTTGTCGCAAAATGTATGGTTTTGCATGCTTGTGAAAGTGCAGCGAAACTGTTTTTGCGAAAAAATATCGGTATTTCCTACTTTTTTTATTTCGAAATGCATACAAAATTCGCGATTGTGCATGTGGAGATTGATTAAGCTTTAAGCAACTTTTTTACTGACATTAAACGCATTTCAACTTGTTGTGAACAAAGTTTTCGATCTTGTTCGTGTAACTGTTGCATTGAAACACTTGAAAGCGTTTAAGTGCAACGGTTTCACCTTTAGGTCTTTTCCACAGTTCAAGCCGTTAAGTTCGGTGCATTGCACAGTTTTATCACTTGTGATTTCAGTTAAAAAATTTGGTAATACAGTATAATGATTTGTTCGGGTGTGCGTTTCTGTGCAAATACAAAGAAAAACGATTTTTTCCTGAAATTGAAGGTTTCAAAGTTCTGCTTACTTTGACTTACACCAGTATTTAGAGTTCAACTTAAATCACTTGTATCAACATACGTCAATAAGCTCTCTCAGTAAGGAGTTTGAAAAAAGAACAGCGCTTTCGAGCACCCTATGCAAAATTCTTTCATTCGAAGATCCTAATTGTCAGTTGGTGTGAGGTTGATACCAGTTGTAATTTTGAGAGCAACGCCTTGTCTGCGAGTAGGATAGTTTTTTTCAGCTGCTTGTCTCATTTTAATTGTATGACCGTGTAAAAGCGTAAAAGACGATGTAAAAGTAATTAGTGACATACTTAATTTACTAGTGAAATCTGTTATTTATCTTGCAGATAAAATTTCCCTTTTTAAAAATATATTTTATATTGCGTTTTCAAAGATATATGTTTTAATTGATGCACTGATGCTTGTATACATTTTGTAATTTTTGAAACACTTTGAAATTTTTGACGCCAAAACGATTAGAAATATTTTTTGTGGAGAAGCACTCTTACTATAGATGTCGTTGGCTCCAGCGTTTTTTCCTGACCACAACTCATAGTTGATCAAAATCTCCTTATCAAGCACACCCAACCTGTCAGTGCCAGCACTGCTTCGGCACATTAGCTTGTTTTGTTGTACGTAGCATGTCACAACACACCATCTGACCTACGTTTTGATGTTTGCGTTTCCTCGTTCATTTCCATGATGAAGAGACACCATTGGTTGGTCAAAATGCTGGAGAGTTTTATTGTTTCAAAACCCATTTGCTACCCCAATTAAAAATGAATTTCGTTGCCCTCAAACAGAGCATCACACCTTTCTTGGTAGTGGTGACCTCAGCATTCGCCTAGCGCTGTAATGACTACTGTAAGCGCATATGTGGTTTGTCTTAAGTGATCGCTGCTGGAATTTTCGTTTGTGACAAATGCGCTTTGGTAAGCGATCTTCTCTGCGTTCTGAGGAAGGATCTATAATGTATTTCATTTACGTGATGTGCATTTTATTGCAGACCTTCTCGACAAACTCCTGTGTCGCCTCTGTGCTCCTTCCCTTCATCCAACCGAACTTGTGTCGCGAAATCATCGATAAAGTGACGCTTCAGCTGGCGCACGCGGAATGTCAACGATTGCCTTCGAGCCTCAGCCTCAGCAGCACAACAGCACCTTCGTCACCATGCAGCAGCCTGAAACGGCCAAGAACGTTCGGGTCTATTTGAACGGGGATAAATTTTTCCCCGGCAGAAGGTTCGTTGTCAACCGGCGTCACATCTCGAACTTTGACGGGTTTCTTAACCAGGTATGGTTCCATTTTTTCATTTTTGTTTGCGCAGTTTGCTATGGCAGTTGCTTACTACAGTTGTCTGTGTCAGAATAATTTGTCTATTTTTTCGGTTAGTATTGATTGTTTTGCCTGATTTTTTGGGGTTTTGTCGACAGAGGGAACACTTTCTTCACCATATGATTCTTTTTGCAGTTCAGTTTAATTTAGTTTTGGTATTCGTCCGAGTGGAAATAAAGATTATTTTTTTTCCGGTTACTGATGACTTCAAGCATTATTTTGTAAATGTCCAAATAAATAACGGAAAAAGAGCTTTAGCCATGAATGGAAATAAAAGAGCTTAGCCATGATTCTATTTGAATAAGAGCTGATGATGCCTACATCGTAGGCGAAATATATACTCTGTAATATCTTAAAGTGTCTGATTCTTTGCTGAGAAAAAAATTATTTCCATAGACATTGTCTTTAGCCATGAAATGCGATTTGTCAGTTTTCGTAATGGTTCTTTTTGGATGACTTTCAAACCAAGGTCAAATGTTTTTTTGTTTATTTGTTTTTTTCTGGGAGACGACATTGATTTTGAACTGAAGTAAAAACTTTCATGCACATATATGCACAGAACACATTTTCACAATATTGAACCTGTGCTAGGTAGCGCAAATGCTCCGTGTGTGTGCGCATGCGTTTATGCAACTGTATCCGTGTGTGTATGCATACACGAGCATACACAGATGTGTTTGCGTGCGTGCGTGTGCCTGGGCACGTTTGGGTAAAAACCAATACTAAATTGACCAAGTTGTAACAAATTTATAACGTATATGCTATTTTAATTTGGCAGGGTACCTTGAATCAGTGACAATTCGAAGTAGTTTCTGCCGACATTCGGGATCACAACAAAATACAGTGCTAGTTCAAAAATGCAGTGTGGGTCGATTGGGGGTAGATATTCACTTGCATATTCATATGGGTTTCGAGGAAATAATGGGCGTTTGAAATTGTCTATTGCACCACAGTTTTCAGTCTTGTCTGCCTACTCTGTCATAACATGTCATAGGGTTGTGTCCTGATGGACGCGGTCTTACAAATGACGTTTTTTATATATGTAAGTTCAAATGGTGTGTTCACTGATACCGACAACTACAGTAAAGATCGGAAGCAAAGGTTTGTTTCTACTCTTTAAGAGTTTTGACCAGACGTTAAGGTCATTGCTTTGATATCCTTGGCTCTGAATGATTGTGATGTTGCAAGTTTATGATCCTGTTCTGCTTCGCTTGTAACATATTTTGATGAAGTATCATTTACTGCAGTATGGTTCAAGGAAGATAGTGTCACCAAACTGTGATGAGGAAGGTAGTGTCATCAGATTTTTGAAAACGATGCTTGTCCAAACTAGCTTTAGTTTATGAGGTTGATACCTGGGTTTCCCACGTATAACACTCGTCAGGCACTATAGTTTGGAATGAAACGTCTTGTGCGTGCGCAGTTGAGGACCATAGGTGTGGGAGCAGGCAAATATTTGGGGGTGCGAAGGATTTTTGCCCAAATTTCCCCAAACTTGCCCAAAAATTTTTGGGCCACTTTTTCTGCGAATATTTCTCATGAAGACCAAAAAAACGATATTCATGTAATTCTGCAAACGTTGCGCAACAGTTTTTTCAAATCAAACCACATTGGGTGCAATTTCTGTTCGTATTTTGAAGGAGTTTACCCAGATTTTCTGGGATTTTGCAAAGGTTTTAACAGATTTTGTCCAGATTTATACGGGTTTTTCCCAGGGATTTTACCCGGCTTTTCACCAAATAAAAACTTTTGGGGGTGCACTTTCACCCCCTGCAACCCCGCCTCCTATACCACTGGTGAGGACAAGAAAGCGAGAAAGTCCCCGAGCGCAATTGCTCTTAAACGCATTAAGAGATATCTCGGGCAACATTAAAGAAAATCTTAAGCTGACAGAAAGATACGACTTATCAGTAACGACCTTCATTTAGATGAATTATTTATTGACCCCTGCTTTCAGTTAAATTTTGATCGGTGTTCGACTTACTCTGCAACGTCTATAACTGCTTGAGTTGTTGTGCAGCAGTGTATAATCTCACACACCGTGCAGTCGTGGATCGGCGTAGCCTGAAATGGGCAACATATCTAAAGTTTCTAATGTCATTTAATAGCAGTTATTAAATAATTAAATAAAGGCTAAGTGTTCGTAGTTGGCGTCGCTTCACACCAGCTTAGCCGTACGCAGCTATAGTTCCCCGCTGCAACCAAAACTTTATTACTAGAAAATTTCTGTTATACCACATTGCATCGTTAGAATAAAATCAAGAACGTGTGTGCCACATTCCACAAACTCGTTTCAATTTAAAATCTACTGATTGAAAAACGCGCCTGCGCATTAAGCTATGATAAAGTTTCGGCATAAATTATTGTGAATGCTGCAAAATATTTTTAAAACGAACTGCGAAAATATTATGTGCCTTAGCTGCATTGCTTCAGCGTTGTTTCACACCGGATAGAAAATTGATTGAAAGCAATACGTGACATTTCAGAATAAATGGGTACGTTGTTTTGACTTATTGCGTAACTTAATTTGCTTGAAAGCTCCCCGGTTCAGGTGCGTGAGCTGCGATGGGGTCGGGGGCGTAAAGAAGGGGGGTCAAGGGGGTATAATTCCCCGGGCGCCGAAAAATCCCAACAATGTCACAAGTACTTTGTTTAATACAGTAAATTTGCTTCCGAAGGACCAGTTTTGAACATGGGGACACTAAACTTGCTTTTTATCCCAGGTGCCATCTAACCTCGTTACGCCTCCAGATGGGGTTTAAATGAAGTTGGCGTTCAGAAATCGCAATTATATTTTTTGACGGCAATATACTGAATAAAGTTCAGCAGTCAAATCCAATGTGAACCCAGGCCTGCTCCAACTTTGATGTTATCTTTGCGCTTAACAAGCATCATACTAACTATGCTTGCTCCGCAATTGCCTTCTTGGCTTTGCCTACATCGAATGCTTTGTGTTAATTTGGTTGACCTAGTGTGAAATTTCGACTTTTCTTTGACCACTTTGATGTGCTAGTTGTCTTGGCATAGTAGATGTCTCCCTAACCCATTGTGTAATTTCGAACATACCTGTTGTAAACTACCAACCTGCTTTGATTATTTTGTCTTCGCTCTCTGCACAATGCCTGCATGTCCGCCTGGTCTATATCGTAAACAAGCAATTGACCGGCAATTGATAACATGCAAGTTGGACCAATCCTGATATGTCAGNAGTTCATACTACTTATCCACTGGACGAGACCATCTCGCATTTGATAATCCTCACTTGCCNACTTGTCTTTTTTAGCCCATNCCCCCGCATGAAAGATCGTTTAAATATTCCTTGTTGGCAGATATTTGCGCTTGACCCGCAGCGACGCAAGAAAATATTCTTTCCGGGCACCTTGCAGGACAGCTTCAGCTTTCCTTTCCGTTTGCTTGACAGTCTTTATTTTTACTTTTTTACTAACACTGGATGAGCGGTCATGTACCGGCGCTCGTACGCACTTAATTTCGTGCAAGAATCGGAGACGTACCGACACAATTCCATTTCTTATCAGGTAACCTTCGGAATCAAAGCTCCTTTTGGGGCTGTTCGCAACATCTACACTCCGACCAGCGGCCACCGAGTCAACGGTCTTGAGCAATTGCAAAATGGCATGGACCTTGTCGCAGGGGGCAACGAAAGGTTTCGGAAACTCGAGTAAGTATTGTATTCATAGATTTTGACGGACTTGTGCCATTTTTCCAACTTCGCCAAATCTTGGCTGGATTGCTTCTCTAGACTGCTTTTTCTTGTTTCAACAAACGTCGCAAAGGTGTTTATTTCGAGACCAACTATAAATAGAATCATTCGCCTCTTTCATCCCGGTTTAGCCTAAACGCCAGTTATACAGCCCTTAAATTGCTNATCCCATTCTGTTGCGTTNTCAACCCGGCCACTATTGGAAATCCGCTCCACATTCTGTGTTCGAGGCNAACATAGCAGTCCATTGTTATTGTTCAAGCAGCCCCGATAGCAAAATGTCAAACCTTCCATGTGAAAACCGCAAGACCAGCACTCCAGATACTTCGAGGGCNGGTCGGATGTACTTCACGCGTCTTCGCGCGTCGTCCGTACCTGNACCTCGAAATGGTCGGCTTTTCAGATCGCACNATCTTCCCCCGCCGGCAGTCGACACGTATGCATAACAAGTCTCAGCGTCAGGCACTGCAACCCTTGTTGGTTCGTTCATTGTAATGTTTGCAGCCCAGCAAAGTGCGATATCAAGCCGTGTTTTTAGCTTGGATGGTGAAAGCGCTCGCCGTAGTTAATTTCTCAGCAATTTGCCTAGCCCTGGATTTCTGATGGGCAATGTTTATTCATTGTCTGGAGAACTGGCTTGCACGATGAGCAAGCGATGCTGATTTTTGCTTCTTCTGTATACTCATTTGGGGGTTGCTCACACGACTCGTGTTCATTACCGGCCTTTGCCTTCTGGTGTTGAATGAAAATATTATTTGAGATGAACTGACATCAGGCGCGTTCGACTCATAGCACCATCCGTGACTTTGTCAATTCTGTCACTTGCTAATAAAGCGACTAAATGCTGATTGCTGGCATACACTGAACTGAGTTGTGGAAGCCGCAGGAACTAGATACACTTTCGCTTGTGAAGACAGCGTAGTCCTTTGAAGCAATTCACTGTTTGTGAAACGTCGAGGAGTCCTTTTGTTGCAACTCAGCGTCCGTGAAAAATCTCTCATTCCGGATTTAAGATCCTGCCGCGCAGTCATAACAATCTGCGCCAAAAAGTTTATTCAAAAGTGTGCTAGAGTCCAATGTTGTCCAAGCGCTGGCGTGGCTATGATTTGACACTAGCTACGTCGTGCGGCAAGGAGGACGTCGCTGCCGACTGCATTTTCGCATTGCAATAGAAACGCCATGGTAACCTGTGACAACGTACACTGTTTGTCTTCCGTAAAAATGTTCTTGCTTAGATTACATTACAACCATCACTCATTTTTGTGTAGTTCTTGAATCTTGACTAGGCAATATCTGTTAACCGGAAAATTCTTTTGATTGTTGCAAATCGCAAAAATGTAAAAAGTGTGGAAGATCACTGGTTGCATAAAGTTTTTGTCCGTATTGGTGATTGCAGCCCGCGCTTAATGTTGTACTTTTTTCTGTCGAGCTCCAGAACTGCTCACCAGAATTTCCGTTCATTACTTTTCTACGTGTGGGGACCGTTGGCTCTTCATGTTTGTATACGTCTCATCTCAACCGCAACAGATGGCCTCTCTGAAGAGCAAGCACAAACAAACTTAAAAGAAAATAAGTCTGCTCTTAACCAACCAGGACCAGACATGTCTGTACGGAGTGTTTGAAGACCTTCCTGTTAACAAGAATCTCGTCAAAGTTGCCGGAAGATGCTGGGCTATTTATTTCAGTTACACGACGTTCTATTCTTTGCTGAATAATTTAGCTCGCGTGGCTATGGAAGTCATCAATCTGTTGTACCAAAGTTCAGGAACACGGTTTCACCATAGTTTTAGCTCTTGTGAATCTCACAAAAGTTTCACAAATTTAACACTGTGCTAGCATGTTTTGGGAATTTGAGCCAGACATTGCTGTGACTTGCCAGCATTAACACTATGACTATATTCGCCGATGGAGAGAAATGATCCTAGAAATTCTCGTCTAATAGTAAGACGCCAATCACTGATTGTTGTGTGTGATATTAAATATTTTACAATGTACCACAACTTTATTTGGTGCGGAATCGCACTGAAAGCCATTGTTGAGTTTATTTTAGGAAAATGTTGGGTTTAGTCTGTTGGTGTGGAGTTGAATTTGTAGAAATGTTAATAGGTTGCTTACGGATTGTATTTCCAGGATACCTTCTTCCACCTGTACCACGTTTGTTTACTCGGCTATTCTGGTCAAGTTAAGAGAAAGTAGTACGTGACCCTGGAACACGATAAACAATCGGCATCTTTAGCAGTTCAAATCGACTAGTAAGAACGCGCAGAAAATTGTCATTTTTTAGAAGAATTTTTAAAATCGCTTCTCAGCTGAATCAAGCACTTCCTCTTTCCGCGATCGTCACGAGTTGTGAGCTTGGTAGTTTCGTGTGGTTGGTAACAAGGCTAAATTGATCCTGCCTTGTGCTTCCATGCAATAGGCTACTGAGTGGCTCGCCGAAGTGTTTGTTCCTACTTTGNCAACTGTGCCTTTTCAATCCAGCACTCCATACATCACGGCTCGGCGTAAAATGTGCGCAGCACTGGTCGTGGAAAATTTAACATGGATGCGTGAAATTGGCCGATCTCCAAACTTCATTGCAAAGCGTTTTTTTGCAATGCATTATGCTCACAGCTTGCGTAGCTAGCACATCGTACCCGTCAGTGCCTGAACTTGGCTTCGCCGTTTCGACTGAGTCAAACAGCGACCTTGAGCGCAGTATCCCGATTTTTGTTGTCCCAATGAAACGTTGTCAAGACCAAGTCTCGTTGCGAAAGCTTGCAAGGCAACGTTGTTGCATTATAATCAATATCTAGACAGCACCGCTTTGATCTTAGTGACTTAATTAGTGAAGCGCAGAGCTTAACCTTTACCTTGGTCACCCCTGCAGCGGTTGTCACGTCCGAGAGCAGTTGTGTTTTGCCATTTGCGTTACTGAGAAGTATATCTTTTAAGCTTGGAGAGAACGTGCAGCTTTTATCAGACTTCCATGTACCTTCTGTTGCCGATTTAAACTGTTTATCAGGTCTGAGAAGAAACTGCTGGCGAATTGGGAAAAGGGGAGCATTTTTTTCCTGAGGTGGAGTGAGTATTTTTGCGGAAATGAGCTATATACTTATTTCTGTGTTACTATATAAACGACAAGTTTAAACCTAGCAGGGCAACAACGGCTTTCTTTAATGATCTGAGTCATCTTTGACGCTGGCTATTAAAAGAAATAAACTGTTTCCCGGAAATAAACTGTCTTTGTAAAGCGAATGCTACTTTGGTGGTAGTGCCAATCGAACAACCACGCGTGAATCGAACTCCAATAGAACTTTTTAAAATTAAGGTATTTATTTTCGGTGTCTTGCTTCGGCACATCATATTTTGAATATGACATGAAAATACTCCCACCGTTTTTTCCAGGAAACAATGGCGGTAATCACGATACAAATACCGACAGCGGGGCAAGAACGTAACGGGTGCACTGCGCTTTTATTCTCTTGAGGATTTGTTTGCTTTGGAATGTTAAGCTCGGTGAAACCAGTATTGAAATGCCCCGACAAAAGAGCCTTGAGTCTGCAGACCGTGTCAACACAGCTTTCTCGGTTGTTTATGAGGTGGTCATCAGTTTCTTCGACAAAATCACCGCACACGCTCGTCAATCCATTATTGCTTCGGCCATGGCAGCTTCAGTCCGTGCGATATGTTGTGAAGGACGGGGTCAAGTGTAGGAAACTGGAAATCACGAAATCCTTTTTTAACCCAAAATTTTTCAAGGTTAATTGTTTGCAATTCTCCAATCTTCTCTTTTCAATCAAGTTACTGGAGTGTCGCGGAATGCTGCGATGCATTGCGAATGTATGATGGCTGTAATTTTGTTCTGTTTATACGAATTATGAGGAAACGCGAGACGATTTTGAGATGTCCGCGGAGTCAATCTCTCAAATTGTGGCTTTAGCAGATCTCTGAAATGCTCAATTGTTGTCAGCAAACCTCGCACAAGTTGACTTTTACCGGTTGTTTTTCCACGAACGAACATTTTGTGGGAAGTCGCTCATCAATTTCAAAAGCACACTGTTGCGCTCAGTAGAGAACCTATCGTTGCTATTTCGAACACTCGAAAGCCTCACAGATGACGGCCAGTCAAGACACGCTGCGCCTTGCCTTTGACCAGTTTTGTTTGTCTTTGGACTCTTGAAGACCGGCGGTTAGTTGATAAGCACTACATCACGATTGATGTCGCGGTTGCTTGGCGACGTGGCCTGTTGCAATCTATGCGATTCGTGCCGAACTTCGATTCGGTGATTGCAAAAGTTAACCTGTCTTTGTGGTGCGCGCAGTCAAATGCGAACACAATAGGTAAAGCGTGTGCGGTAAAATGACCCTCAATGCTTCAGACTCAAACCTGAAAGTGAGCGATGGACTTATTTCTTTGCGCACGATTGACGCGGTGGAAAAGCTTCGATGATGACGTCGTGATAATTATTACGAGTAATACGAGTAAGAGGAAGACTGCATTGTGCTCACTGCTGTTTTCCACTTTCACCAGATCGATTCTCATATTTTTTTCATCTAAAGACTTTTAAAGTTAAGTCAGCAATATTTTAAAACTTTTAAATTTATTCCAGTTGCTTTCAGCTTTCATTTCTAGCGCAGTGCTCTGCGAAACTGTGCGAAACCTGACCAGTCGTGGTGAAGATAAGTTGCTATCAGAAATGTAAAAAATAAGCATCGGCTTGTCACTGACGAACTGTCAACCGAACGCTCTTGTACCCGATCACGTGTCACCAGTGTAGCTCTCATTAACACTTCCTCGTTGTGATGGAATCAGGCCCGTAACGAGGGGGGCGAAGCCCCTCTAGAAAATTTTCGTCCCCCCTGGAAAAATGTGTTGGACATCGTTTAAAACTATTGGACATAGTTCAAAAATTTTGGGCCCCTCCCAGAAAACTCTTCGCCCCTC
>JGI24158J21664_10000573_pt1 | contig 35025 bp, 22 predicted proteins | sample Ectturendosymbi3_FD_21664 | JGI IMG/M metagenome (IMG submission 21664) | reverse complement strand
TTCTGTATTGTCTGATTTTATCAACCTGCGTTCTGCAGAGTGTGTGTGTTCATACTATGGACTTCGTGTCTGCTCACAAACAAATAAATTAAATTAAAAAATTAGACCAGCAGGAGTGAGGAACCTGCGGCTCACGGGCCAACTGCGGTCTGCGTGTAAGTTTAATATTGTTCCGACCTGAATTTTCGTTACCCAAGTTTCACTACAACACACCATCATTTCAAAACGAAACTCTATGACAAGCGGACACTTAGACAGTGAGTCAAGAGGAGTCTCACCCGCTCTTCATACTTTTTTCTCCTTATTTTTCTTAGGAAGATGAAAACAGAATTTTAAGAAATTGTTTTTTGTGACCCACCAGCGATATATTCCGCAATTCATGTGGCCCGTGATAGTAAATAGGTTCTCCATTCCTGCCTTTAAAATATGTTTTATCTGTTTGTTTTTCTACTTTTATGAGCACAAGAGGAACGCATTGATGTCAAATGGGCGCCACAGTCTTTAGGTGAGTGCAGTTGCCTTCAACTGAATTATTGGTTTCACCACTGGATTCATCCGCTTATACCCCGCGGTTCTGCCAAGAACAGAAAAGACAATATTGTTTTCCCGCTCCTGGACAACAGTGTTCAGTTTGACACCACACGGTGTTGAGCAAGAAAATTTTCTTTTGCGGATGTGTCTTATGAGGAACTGCTTCTCGTAACGAGTGTGCGACGACCACGATCGAGAAGAAAAGCAGCGCAACATCCCGGTCGTGATGATCTATAACTTGTTTGTGGTGAGAAGCAGCAAATGCGAAGAAATAATCGCGAAATGCTACAAATCAATCCCTGATAGATAGTCTATTTAGGAGGCCTTGCATAAACATTGCCTCTAACGTCAGCGACATTTCTGCACTTAACTGTACAGACGCTTTGTAAAGCCGTCGTTGAAGCTCCGAAACGAGAAACGCATCAAAACAGACGAGTGGTGTAGGAGGTGGGGGTGAAGGGGGTTCAAGCGCACCCCAAAAATTTTTTTATTTGTCAAAATTCCGGGCAAAATCCCTAAAAATCTGGGCAAAATTATTGAAAATCCGGGAAAACATGGCACCCAACGTTTGCAGAAAAGTACATGAAGACCTTTTTTGGAGGTCAAACCAAAAAAAGATTTTCATGACCTTTGTGGGAGAAAATTTGTAAGCAAAAGTCGTACAAAAACTTCTCGGGCAAGATTGGGGAGATTCGGACAAAAATCCTTCGCACCCCCCAAAATTTGCCTGCTGCTACACCTATGAAGCAGACCAAGCACTTTTAGAATTAAGTTTGAGGCCTTCGAATTGCAATGAGGCAAAATTATAAAAATATCTGGAATATTGTGTTCGAATTGCAATGAGGAAAAATTATAAACAAAGTCTGGAATATCAGGTTTGCGGAATAGTTTGGGGGATTATGTGATTTGTTATTTTACGGTTTCTTTGACAATTTTATTAAAATGTGTACAATCCGCAGTTGGTTATAACAATATCTCGCGCATTGGCCGTGGAGTTTTGCTTTGCAGTGCGAAAACTACAAAATATTTTCCTCAAAAGAAATGTAGAACTTATCTCAATCACTGAGGTAACAATAATTCAGGCAGCATACCAGCGAAAAACAAACGCCCCAAGTATCATAGAAACAGAAATGCTTTGGCAACACTAAAATCATTCATTTTGATTTCTATCGTCTGAATGACAAAGAGTTTGGCACAACGAACCACAAGCAAAACTGAAATTTGGCTTATTTTGTTTTACCTTGACAAGCAAAGTGTCTCAATTTCTTAAACCCGTTGTGAGCTTAAAGTTCTAGCACATCCGCAGCAAAAGTTCTTGAGGAATCTAGGTTGTAAGTGCCCGTGAAGTGCATCTATGCACGGAAGGCACAGCCGGCCTTATCAACGCTCCGAAACGTGTGGAAAGGCATGTGCTGAGTTGACCTTGTCATGGTTTGCCGCAGGGGCGCTACTGCTGACGGCCAGACGATAGGATCACAATGCAAACGTGTTTTGCGAGCTGCCTGCGCCACAGCCTTGTCGCTGGTGGGGCGGAGTAGATTATTTTCTGGACGCCGAACGTCGCATAATTTGTTTGCGGTTATGGCCAAGGCAACAGAGGAAGACAGGCGTGTCCCGCTACAAAGAAACTAACGAAGTTGCGGTGTCAGTATTGTCTTGTGCGAAACGGGTATCGAAATGGTCTTTGACTTGAAAACAATGACCAAGCTTGTTTGCGACAAAGGAAACTTAGCAAAGGACATACTATATGCAACAAACAAAATCCAAAGGAAACATTTCGAATCAGTTAAATCTGCTTGCGCGCGAAATGTGAGGCGGATTGCTGTTTAGGTGCAGCATCACAAAACAGAATTCCACAAATTGTCATGATTGTCCTGTTATACAATGGTATCATAGACAGACCAGTTCCGAAAATGACATGGAGGCTTGCCCCACACAGAGCCCGCTGCTACGCTAGCAGCAAAAACCCGCCCGCAACCCTTCAGCTCGCTGGTAGCCGTCTTTATTGCAACAGCGCCACATCTCCCTATGACGTTAGTACCGGGTGTTCGCGAGCGAAGCGCGAGCCCGCCAAAGTTTCTTTTGTGACGATGCGCGACTCGCTCTTCACCCACTAATCGGCGTCTGACGTCATGAGCATTGACAGGTACGCCTGAGCGCGCGCGACTGGTTGTAATTCGATACGGCAACAGACCTCGGCTGCTCGCAAACGCACCATTCCGTCGGCGGTCCTCAGTGTCTCGCGTAGCAGAGGCCGCGCACCTGAACGCCGTTCGTTGAGGGTCAGGTGATATGCTGGAGAGTCAGGTGGTAATTGATTGTTTTTGTCGCGGCGAGGTAAGTTGCTAGTGTTGGTATGCAGACCCTTCAGCAAACATATTTTGCCTACGTTATCTTGCAGGCTAGTCGAGGGTTTTTCCTAAACAATTGAGTTCTTTGCAAGTACGAGTTAGCCTACATCAGTCGGCAAGCAGTGTTGTGCCTGCGTACGCAGTAGATGCCTTGAACAGGTCTTTCATATGCGCAACTGTAAAGGTTGTCAGGTGTCGACCATCAAGTTTGATGCAGGGGCGGTTGTCGTAAGTTTTGACGCAAATGCTTACCGTTGGAAATACTGTACAATAAAAAGTATCGAAGAGCACGCCATGACCTCATCAATGTCTGGGTGCGCGAAGCGTATATTTCTGTTTAGGGCAAAACTCAAACATATGATACGTAGGTCAAAAATGTGTAGGCCTATTGCAGCTACACTTATAGCGGTGGGCGCAAAAGTTATGAACTTAACTGTGATAGATTCCTACTTAAAAATCCACTGTAGATTTTGCGGTTGGCGAGAAGACTTGTGTGAAGTTGGTCACCGCCGTGACAGGAAGTTGTAGTCTCATGGCGGTGACATGTACTTGTGTAACTTCCTGTGCAACAAAGCAACACGTTTGCTCAGCAGCCTCGAGAAAGATGCACATGCATGCCGCTTCTTGAGCGGTTAACGTCGTTCATCTCGATCACCATTTTGTGGTCGTTCTGCATTCCTCATGCGGCAGGTTATCAACAAAATAAAACATCAAACGTTTTTGAAATTATTCATTCTAAAAGAGTAAACAAAAAGTCTTTGCTTTCATCTGACACTTGCTGGTAAAAAACGTCGTTTTATTTTCAAGGTGCCATGCACAAAAAACGCAAAATTTCGATTAACATATTTCAGCCTTTGTGATCAACCTTTCGTAAAGGTCTAAGTCACTGATCGCAGCTGCGCCTTCAACAAATCGCGCTCGCAACGTCATCATTTCCAGATTAGTACACTCGGCGTTCCGATTCTGTTGCTATGCCACTGGCCAGACAAAGCACGTGGCTTGATGGCAAAGCTGTAGGCGTCAAGCAATTCGTCACCACCGGCTATGCTGCCTGTTTAGTGTTTTGGAAAGTGAAATCCACTCACAACGGTAGCGTAGCCAGCTCAAAATTTTGGTAGGGGCCAAATATTTTGACTCTAAGCGAGCAATAGTAATTGGTTGAGGACACCGCCTCACGAAGCACAAAACGTCAATATGTGCTAAAAATTTTGGGGGAATGGTCCCTTTGCCCCCCTGGCTACGCCTAATGATCCCAAATGCGTAGGTGCTCCAGCCTGTACTGCCTTCCTTACTGTCCCAGTCAGGCTAGCCTTTCTCGGACGTTTTGTAACTGAAGACGCTTGGAGCTGAGCTTAATGGATGTGTCGCGGATCCACATATCTTCAACAATGACAACTGCCGTGCCCACCTGGTTGAACAGGCCAACATCTCCTCTACTCTGTTTAAGTCTGTTGAGGGGTTTGCGGACCTAGGATGAGAACCATAACGTATGCAATCAGTAGCAAAATCGTGTAGCTGTTAACTTTGAAAAACTGAGAGCGCCCCCACTACCACGGCTTCAACTAATCCTCAAACAAGTGACTTCAACCAGCCACCATTGACGTACGATCTTCCCTCATGGAAAGCTTAGGTTTTGTGAATGTTCTCTTTGTCGTTGAGGCATTCCCACTGAGATAACTCAGAGCTACCTTTGTGATTTCGTCTACTGACTAGTCTGGTTTTGTGAAAGAGCATAAAAGCAGCCTTTCGCGTGTTTGAAAAAGTATGCTCCAGCTTCTAGAAAAGTGTAATCCCGCATCATTTGGACACTGCAGCATTTGAATCGACGTGTCTGGTTTGCAAAAAACACTGGTGCTACGTCTGTTCTATCAAAAACTATGATGAAAAGCTATTAAACTTTATTATTCTTTGCGGACTTAGGAGCAGTTTTCATGACAGTATACTTTAATTGGCTGTTTTGTCATCTACCTGTGTTCGGTTTTGGGTCAGAAAGCCGTCACTGAAGTGAAAAATAGACCTGTCCATTCGCAAGGCCCTAACATGATATCGTTTATTGACAGATCATTTTCCAACAGTTTTCACTGTTAACAATGTTAGTCGTGCTGGACAACTAAAAATAGTGGGTTCTTTCCAACCTGAAGAATTGGTTGAAAACCTTGCGGTTGGGATGAGGCATTATATCGGGAACATCACAGGAAAAAAACGGATTAATTTTTCATGTCAGACGTGCAGGATTGTTTTGCTTTTAATTTTTAGGCTTGTATTTTTGAATGCTTCCTGCCGGTTTCAATTCGTATTTTATACCGCGTTCTACATTTAACAAGCTAATTTTTTTGAGTATACCTCGAAAATTATTTTATCATTTGTGATGAAAGATCTGTATCAGCAGGCCGTACGTCACTTCCGGTGAAAGGTGTTAAAGATATTGTGATGTCAGCAATTTCACCCAGAAATTCAAGGCTTAGGAGGTTTTTGCTTCACTCTTGATGCAAATGTAGCATGTCCCAAAAACCCAATTTTTTCGTGGGTAAGATGACTTAAAATTGTAACCGTTTCGGACTTCCGATGATTTCAAAATTTCACAAGTTTTTTTTTAAAACTAAACTTGGAAAATAGCAAAGCATTACTTGTTCTTGTAATATCGCTTGTTTTGTATCCTGCAGGTTTGCGTTATGATAAATGTGGCGGTGTTTCACTTCACTGTATGTCACTGAACTGATAACAAAACGTACCTACGCAAGAACTCAAGAACGTGCCACCACGTTTTTGATCCTTACCTAAATTTGCATATTTTGGCGAGCACACTTTTCCATGATTTGAAAAACGGGCGTCATTGCGTTTCTTGGTCCGAAACGTGCGTCTATCAGATCACCTGACGCACCTTTGTTTGGACGAAAAAGATGCTGCTTTTCGTTTCATTGTTTTAGGGGCGATAGCTCGCGCCACGCGCCGTTTCCGTAGAAACGCGGCCAGGGGTGAATCGCATTGTGTGATACAGTACTTCGGTAGAATTGCAGCTGGACTTGCACGACCTTGATCTTTTGTATGTTTGCCAAGCGCACGTGTCTCTGCCTTTCATGTGATTGCGTGTGCTCGCAAAATTTCGTCCGAACCACCCACTGACGTTAATACCAAACCTCTAGGCAACAGATCCACTTTGTCTGCACAGAACGGATCGCGAGCTTTGTCTACTACAGCGGTTATAAAACGTGCGCGGTAAATTAAGGCAAATATTCCGGACTCTCTAACTTAGCATTCAAGTAACATTTGTGACCGGAATATATTGGGCCGGTTGAAAGCTTATTCATACAGGTTCAAATTCGAACATAAGGCTAATATTCTTGAAACCGCGCGCGATTCTTTACACCAGGGAAGTTTCATGATGTTCAATTTTGGTACTAAGCGTTTCTGTTCGAAACCATGATTGGATTTGCTGAGCAAAGGTAATTTCGCTCTGTTTCAAAGTACTGATATTTGAATCGGCTATTTTTTAGTATTTTTTGCTCTTGCTATTTCCATCCTTTGCGTGAAGCGAGACAAACACAGCTTGCTTCAGGAAGATAGTAAACGACTGGATGCATTGTTGTCTACACTGCAGATAATGGCGGCAAGACATTAAGCTGTCTTCGTCTAATTGAAATCACGCATGGTGTTCAGGAGTAAATGCTAAACAAGTAATTTTTATGGTTTTGACAACACGATACATAAATTTGAAAATGAAAATAATAAAACCCTTCCGCCAGCTAAATTTAAAGAATTTTTATTAGTATGTTTACAATTTTGAACGTAAACGACATGTAGCCCCACCGCCCCGCAAATTATTTTTTAGATTTTCAAGTTTTATAAATTTGAACGTAAAAGACATGAACCTTGCCGCCCCCCTTGAAATTTACCAGTGGTTGTGAAATGCTCTTCCCGACTTAGCGCTTAACCTGTTTTTGGGAAACTTTATCATGTGTAGGCGCCCGTGGGCCAGAATTCCCTTCTAACGTCTCTCAAGGTTAGCACAGTCCTGGCATTTCTCTTGGGGTTTGAAGTAGAAACTCCTTTGCGACGGTTACAGCACAATCTGAAACAAAAGCTGCGGACCATGTGCAATGTGCTCGCGGGCTCCGTTTGGCCCGCAGGCCGCACTTGGACATCCCTGCTTTGAACCAGTGTTTCTGTAGGTGTTTTATCAGCAGCACCTTAATTGACAACCTGAAGTTAATTTCCTTAGGAAAGGAGGCGTAAATATTACAACACTTTGTCAGTGACGCGTGGTTAAATGGCGTTGTTGAGCAGTTACACCGTGTTCTTCAAGAGAGGTTCCGCGGAACCCTAGTGTTCCGCAAAACATGTAGTGGAGTTCCGTGAGTTCTAAGGGTTCTGTGAAGGTTCCTCGGTTTTTAGGGGAAATGCTTTTTTGTTTCAGTATGTTGATGCGTCATTATGAAAATTTTTTGATCACCGTGCCGCATTCAGTCTCCAAGTAGGCCAGTTAGTTGCACAGGAGGTGGGGTGCAGTTAATAGCCGAAAAAAATATTCATAAGTGTGGCGTCACTTGTTCATTGTGCAATTAAGAACGTTATTGTTGCATCACAGTTATACGATGCTGCCGATGTACAGTTCATAGTAAAAAAGACTGAGTAGAGCAGTGGTTCCCAAACTTGTTTGAGTCGTTACCCAAATCACTGTAGCGATTATGCCTTATAAAACCTTGTGTATTAATTCTGCTCACACTATTTGTTAATTCTGCTCGGATTTCAAGTCAAATTTCTTTTGCACTGATCGCTCGTAATACAGAACAACATTGTGGTTTTGGTTTCGCGTTACCCCCCGAATAATCGTATATTACTCCCGGGGAGTAATTTACCCCCATTTTTGGAACCACTGGAGTAGAGAGTACTACAGACTAGAGCTGCTGTTCAACCTTTGCGGGAATGAAGTAAAAACAGTGTGAAACGCAACTTTTTACTATTTAGTCAAGCCAGATGAAGCAAAATAACATATTTTCTTATGTGAACGAACTATTAAATTTCTTGCTTTTTAACTTATGTAATAACGTTTTTATTGAAGTGTCTAATAACGAAATATTTGATTTTCTTACAAGTAATTCGTGTTTTTTAAATTTTTGTTAACGGGGTTGCCGTAACAACGCGAAAGTACATCAGGGGTTCCACGATGGCATAAAGGTTGAAGAGCACTGAGTTACCATTTTGAATTTCGCTTTTGCTGGAGGTTATGTAAACTGTAGCGTGGTCGCCTGATCCAGTGAGACTTCTCCGAGCATTTTTGTGGCACGCAAATTCAGCTAAAATCAACTGGAACGAGAAGAATTGTAACACTGAAACCTCTGTGCAACACACTAATCATCACATGAATACATGTCATCTGCCGCTGTTGCCTGTGATCCGCCGAGTGCTGGCGGGGTTGTTCGTGGCGTATGTACTGATAAACGTCAAATATTTAAGGGAAAATTCATCTGAGATGAAAACAAAACATCTCATTCCAAACTATTTGCACCCGTCGGTAACGCATATTAGTATTTCGGAGACATTTGAAAAAAGATGTTTGTCTCGCCCGGTTATGCTCGTGGATGTGAGATTAGGACTTGGTTCCTATTTATGGAAAATTTGGGTTCAATCACGGGGTACTTTAATGTGTTGCCCAAAAATTTAAAAATGTTTTGTCACTTGCCTTTTGATTTGATTGTCTCAGTTCAAAGTTTCGCATGGCATATCTATGTGAGACCAAACGAGTTTTACATGAATAGCTTTCATTGAAGTTCGCACGGTGCACTGCCCTGGCTGAACGCAACGCAACGGAGCATGACTAATTTTGATTTTGCGGCACGTGGTTAAGAATCACGCCATCAGATATTTTTCGTTAGGCGACGTGAAGACGACTTTCTTCACGATGGTCTGCTTTTTGTCAGTCAGCATTGTCTGACTTCTTCGACATCGTGCAGAAACGCTTAAAATGACTGTCAGCAGGCAGCGGTGGTGCTGACCACACGCTAGAACAGCCTTGAGCAGGGAAGCATAGGTGACCGTGTGCGGCATAAATATGGACGTGGCTGTGGCAGCGCATTGAGGCAAAGTTTAAGACAAAGTCATTTTTCAAAGAAAAGTGGCACTTCTAGGGCAAACAGCTGCAAGTCAATTAATGTTGTGACGATAGTAGACAACAAGGAAGTGGCACAAGTTGGTGAAGTGATGATTTCTGCGCCAACCAGTTGTGTCCTGTAATTTGCTTTGTGACGTACAAAGCCCTGTTGAATGCAATGAGTAATTTAACAGGCTGTTGCATTGCCAAAAAACGCTACGACGTTTACGTAATCACGGTTGTCTGAATTGGTTAGTTGCAGAAAGAGGATCGTCTTGGCGAGCAATTGGGGATTTTGAAGTTTGCTGTTTCGCAGCAGTTGATCAACTCAAGCGGAACAACTGAGCGCATAAAACCAACTGCCCTTTTGTCTAAAAACACTGGTTCCGATCGACGTCATTGTTGATTTATCCGTGTTGACTTTTTTGCGTGCACCACAAGTGAGTTTGGTGCCATGTAGGCCTACCCTGAAAGCACCTCGCATGAAGTTTTAAGATAGCTAGGCTGATGATTGCTGACAAGCTGAGTGTAATTCAAGCAAATTTCGAATGTCAACAACGTGCAGTCTCGACGAAACTAAAAAAATGTTGATCTGGCTGCGTGATACGCCTTCAGGTGGCAATGCATTTAATGCGTACGTTGAACCGCACTTCCAACGGTTTTAAACCCCGCCAGCTAATTGAAAATTCGTCTTTCGCGAAGTCGTTGGCAAATGTCGAGAAGTCATTTTGACGCCTGGTCGCGGTGTGTGCTTGGAGGAATGGAAAACGATTTCGGGGAAGTGACAGCACTGTTCCTGGCAACAGGTAATGAGGAAAGCAGAAACCATGTAGGCATGTACCTCGCAAAAAATGTCTTCGGCTGGGTTGTAAAGCAACGCACATTTTAGAACAGGGTTGAAAACGGAGCGTTTTGTGCACTTGATGTACTTTAAAACCGTCGTGGTAAGTTGTTCAGCCTCTGCGAGGGATTAGTTCTAACGCATTCGGTTTTTCATTGTACTACCGGAGATGATGAACGATGTTGGCTACTTTGTGCTCTCCTGTTGCTCCAATGCTTAATTTGCTACTTTTAAAAGTATTAAAAAACCGAAAAGCTTAAGTAGGTCTTCCACGAATCCCTGGGAAGGCGTTGCGTATTTTAATGTGGCAAACATCGTTTGTCATCTTACTTGTTTAAAAATCGTTTGTCATCTTACTTTTTTTAAACGTGCAAGTAATAAAAATTCGGCTTAGTTTAACCCATTTTTGTTTTGTACTGGTTTTTATTGGTCACCTCGTGTTTGTGGAAATATCACTACATTACCCGAAATTCCCATCGCTATCGCTGTTAGTTTTTAAGATGAATGACTTCCGAAAAGAACAATGGCTATCCTGGTCCAAATGCACATGAGAGCAGCAAATCCCTGACCGCTCGAAATATTGTCTTAGAAAATTATTCAAACAAGTGAAGTTTTAACCGATTTCATTGACGACAATGACTTTCTAGTGAAGTGGTTTACTTTGTTAATGCCGCTTTAGTAATATAAAGCGATCAGCGTGATTCAGCCAAGTGGACACGACTGACCAGACGCTATCAGTAAGTGGTATTTTCTAAATTTGCTCGTACTTAAATTAACAATTTTTGTGAAGTCTGTGTGCTGGTAGTGCAGGTTTTGGAGAGTACTTGGTCAACGGACGACATGAAGGAATGCCTAAAAGCGTCAGAATTAGATTTTTCCAACTCTTTTGTTGCGTTTGTCGCCTACCGCATGTCAACACCTGTTGGTTACTGCAGGAGCAGACGGCGGGCAGCTGCGTGTTTCTTCGACAAGAATTTAATTGAAGTCGTGATTCTGAACGTTCAGACCTTCTCGCTCTGTAGAAGTAATTGCGAATATGCTGGCATTCAACCTGAACCTTCTAACCGTTACAAACACATCGTGTCAGCAGACGTCTGGTCGGCGGAACAGGTGAAACTCAACCCTAAGCTTCCAACGTCGAGACTCCCTGCTCTTGAAAATAACCAAATCATAGCCGCAGTCGAATCTGACCTGCTGCTTTATAAGTATGCAAGCGAAAAACGAGATATCTTGCTCCTTGTTGTACCGTATTACAGCGTTCTCACGATTTGCTGAAAAACGTTGAATGAAGGTCGCTGGGATTTTAAGTTCAGAAAAGGCTTTCACGTCATAATAAGTTTTTGGGAGCAGTGTGTAATCCTTAACGTTTATGAGCTTAAGTGAATTACGTTTCCTTTGTGCTGCGAAAAAAGCCGCACAGTTATCTCCTGTTCTGCATTGGACTGGAGTTTCAGTACAATACCTTCCGGTCGGGAATGGCGTGTTTTGCCTAACGACTGAGTCTATTTTTGAACGAAGTCCATGCTGGTTGAAATAACTGCCTGTTTGTCACTCGCACACCAAGATCGTTCTTCATTTTCTGTCAGTTCAGTACAAGCCGCTGCGAAGTACACAAGAGTTCAACGACAAGTCATTCCGCAACGCTGTCAGTAAATATACACAGCTAGTTGTACTGTGCGAAAGGTCAGATTGTACATTTTTAATAAGCAATGTACAGCGCGTTCGCATGAGCTCGACATGCGCGAACTTGCGAGGTGGCTGTTTTTTCATCATGTTTGAGGTTTTGATAGCGAAAGAAGCAGTTTGCCAAGTGTGAACATTTTGAAGCTGATAAGAATATTCTTATCACTGCCGAACGACGCTCGAGTCTTCCAGGAAATACCTCAGCGTAGCGTTGTGAAGTCCAGTCTTGTCACACAGTTGTTTGCTGAAGTTCATGGAGGACACGCTGTTCTGTTCCACCGGGTTAAGTATAACGTTGACCAGTAAATTGTCTGTTTGCAACAAACGAACGGTAACTTTTTAATGATTTCAATCGCACAGTGACGGTCTTTTTCTCTTGCCAGCAATATCAACTTCAGGTAACTAAATAAAAAGGTAAGGCTGTCTGAGTCCAGAACACTTCTGATTGAAGCTCAACACAGTTTGTTGGCTCTAATTTTCTGATTCTTCAGAACCGCTAAAGTGTAAAAGCACTGAGTCATTATAGAACTTCAGTTGAAATCCACCAGTGTATTTACGGTGGAAATGATCTTTTTGCTTGCGATTCCTGAAAGGAATCGTTCGCAGTCAGGCGATGTTGATTTTTCCTGTGTTACGACAGCAGTTTCTTGTATTGACACGTGCTCGATCAAACACTGTCTGACTTGCAAAGCAAAGCATTGTTCACGACCAATTTAATACCACGTTGAAAAAAAGACGGAGTGCTTACTGGGCGGCTTGATTTTTTTCTAGTTTAGAATGATTGATGGACGCCTCAGCCGTGCGCCGCTTTGTTGTATCCGTAACGTCGCAGACATTACCAGCGAAGATTTTGTGCTTTTTGTTCAGCCGCATGCCCTCTGTCGAAAGTTGCCAGTTGTTATAATACCGGCTTCACCTGGCAGTGACAAACGCTGGCATCTCAGCAAGTTGTCATTTATAGGGAGAAAGTTTCAGGAGATTTGTTGGATAGTTTGGGGTCAGAGTTAAAATGATGGAACCAGTATCTGCGACAATTTAAGTTCAACCAGATTGCGATCCGTGTTAGAAGTACTGTAGTTTTGATACTGCTTACTCCTCTGAAAGCTGTTTCATGTTTCGTTTTTGTAAAGACTCCGAAAGTTGCGTAATATTCTTTTGCATGTATTGAGCAACATAACATTTTGCACACACCGTTGTAAAATGGTAAACATCGTGCGCTTCTCAGGCAATAAGAGTGATATCAAGACGTCGAATTACAGAAAAATTTTGGAAAATAGAACTGTTAAAGCGAGTTGGAGGTGACGTATTTCATAACTACTGGCCGTGGGGTTTTTAACTTGGGCGGAAATTCATCGAAATGAAACTGTTAAGCAAACGCTTTTTCTCCCATAGGTTTTGGGAAAACCCACGACGGATATCATGCGTGAACTACATGTCCGTTCGACCTTCCACAATCTTGTGGCGAGTCAAGCATTAGCATTTAAGTGAATTGCGGTGTGTTTGTTCTGTGGTGATGCGACAGGCGTCAATCGCGTTCGGCGACTTTGCGAATACTTGACGGAAGGAGGAAGATTAATGCTATTTTTTCGCTTGTGTGGCGTGTGAAGGGTTGCAACATATTTGAACATTTCCGAAGCAGGCGATGCTGGCAAAATTAGATTTGTAGATTGTATTTCAGACCAAGTATTTGACTTCCGCGCATCTCGTATCGGTGAGCAAAAAAACGGTATGTATTGTACCCCTGTGCCTGAACCACAGCCAGTCGTTTAATCTTAAGAGCTCTGAACTGTATGTTTGAATGTGAAGTCATCAATCGCGACTTAAAGTGCTGTCAAAAATTTCCAAGGCCGATCTGCTGAAATAAAGCCCACGTATTGTGCGCTGCGCTCTGCTATCAATTTGCCGCAATACAATGACGTCAATCTCTAACGTTACGCATCAACGCGTGCGCCCATCTTAGAGTTTACTAAATGTTCCAGGTGGAGTCCAGGTATTAAGTAAATAAGTAAAATAAACTCGAGGCAAGCAACGGTATTTTCTGAAACTCGCCGGCCGATAAGGCACTTCCCTTTTGCTTACATTTTGCTGCTGCTTGTCGCAACTTCAGTCCATGAGGCAACGTCGTGTAGTAAGTGCCGCGGTATTTTGAGTGTGTTGCATGTTGTGGTCAGTCGGTTGCAAATGTCTTTCTCCCGAGACAGCAAACGTGATACCGTGTCTTTGTTGACTGAATACTCATGTGTTGTCAGCAAACGTGTTTTCTCGTTGACTGCTCGTGACTCGTGTTGCACACCTACAACTTGCAACGGATCACAAGCGTGTTTTACGCGACCACTGCAAGCATCCCGGCGCACTTGGATTCTAATGCTAACAGTAGCGTTTGCTCAGGTCAAGGTAGCAAACTCAATTTTGTTTGATCTTTTCTTCGATAGAGTGAACTTCCTTCGGCGCAAAAACGTTTGTTGATCTTAGCGCAGAAATTGCGGTGCTTCAGCTCGTTGCTTCGTAGACCCGTACGCTCTTGTCTCAAAAGCATAAGAAGTAGTTATCCCGAACGCCGCTAGCATTCATCGCCACAACGATTCGTACCTGCACTCATGCGGTCTTCTATATCAACTAGCTGCGTCACTCGCGTCTCACTGTGACGTCGATTGACGTTCGTGTGTTATGCTTAGCTCAGCAGCGAGCCGCGAGCGTCGTCTCTTAGCCACTGTCCGGCCTAGTTGTAGGGCGTGTTTACGACCGACAGTAAGCCAAGCCGTCGCCCTTCGTACGCCCGGCGGTAATATGTTTTTCCCGTTTCTGCTGACGACTCGAACTGCGTCTAAAACTTATTACTCGCTAGATCAGTTGGACAGCTGCTTCGCAGCAGCGGCTATTGTGCGAGAAATTCAGCGGCAGCGTTGGTGGTTGGCAGGTTGCTGATGCAGAAGCTGAGGCTGTTGCTTTTGCCAAGTTTTGGTGCGAGACGCAAGGGCTCCTAAGGATGTGTTTTGCTGCTGAAGGAGATAGTAATCATACACCGTAGCTCTACTGTTACATGACGATAGTTGACTCAGTGATTCAAGGATAGATGGTGAAAGCTTACAAATAGTAAGCAGCAGCTCAGTTAAAGCGCAAGCCAACCATCATAACTGCTGTTGACGCAGGGCGTCTTTTTGGGTTAAAATTCGGGCAGTGGAAACACATCGAAGATGTTTTTTTAAGTGCATGTTTGGAACCGGTTTGGATCTTGATTCATTCACGAGTAAAGGTGTGAACGTTACATCGATCGTGGTGTAGGAAGAGTCATAAAAAATGCATGACGACCATACTGACAATGGTATTCATGCAACCGATAAGTGTTGTGCGCAACCGTTGCAAATGAAAAGATCCCAGTGCTCGACCAAGTTATTGAAATCTTGTGCAAGGTCTTCTACGTTCGTGCTACGATTTAGATCGCTGGCGAAAACAATTAAATTAGGATTGGTGACAATCCTGACTGCCCGTCGTTTGAGCTGGTAAACAGGCAAGTGCCAGAGATTCGAGTCCTGATTAAGAACTGAAAATTGAGTCGTTTTGTGAATGGGTCAGTCGGGACGTCCGAAATTAATTTTTCTTTCGAGCGGTTGTTGTTGTTTTCATACATGGATGTTGCTGATACCGTCTGTTTTGCCGCTCTGCATTTCTCATCGAGTCAACAATGTCAAATCGAGCGAGGGCGGCTGCACCACCATAATTTATTGCTTTATTGTCATCTTAGCCTCATCCTTAAGTGGTTATATGGCCGATACCTCTTTCCGTGATACACAAAATATAAAGAAAATAGAGAAGTGACATGGATAAAGTATTTGATGCTGATAAAGAGCGTGATCTTAGATGCAAGCTGTAGCTTAAAAACGAATACAAGGAATTTATCCGTTTTAGCTTGCACCAATATCAGTGAAATATACGAATTCATCAACTTTTGCCTCACTATGCGTGTGGCTTGTTACCCTGCCAAGGCATTCTGCATCTGGACCGACCTTTAAGCCAGTAGTCAAACTGCCACGTGCCTTGGAACAGGACACACGGAGTTCGACCGTTTGAATTACCCAATTTGGGTTAGAATTGTCTAATCCGGCGTCAACTTTCGCCTTTACCGCGTTGAGATGTCCGTTTGACGCTTGACATTTTGAATTGCAGTATGTTCGGTGCGGAGTGATTACTAAGAGCAAATGCTGGCTAAGAGTGTTACCAAGCTTCTGAGTACTAGTCAAGCGATTTCGACAAGTTCAGCTGAAGCAAGGCGCCTGCTTAGCTTGTGAAAGCTCTATTTCGAACCAAGCCAGTGACTATGGTTATGGCCGAATCGGTTCGAAGAGGCCCGGTTCGAGTGGGAGATTATGACATCATAAGGACTATCGGCAAGGGCAACTTCGCTGTGGTCAAGCTGGCGCGTCATCGTACAGCGAAGACAGAGGTAAGGCTACGACTGCAGAGTGGAAGAAAGTTAAATCGGAAAATGCATGGAATGTCGTGTTCTTAATCAGCGATTGGCGACTTTTTTTGTATAGTTGTCTGATTGGAGGATTCCCGTTGTTGCATGCTAATTTTAAAAAACGTCGGTACAAGCAGTTTAGCAAAACATTTTAAATCGACGGATTTTTTCTGTTGTCATCCGCATTAGGACAAAACCGCACGGTTAAGTTGTTTCTAAGTGTGCCGATTCGAAAGCATCAGACGCAATACAATGGAGCTCAAGGCGACAAATGAACCATGACTTTCATGTTATGTAACGAGGATTTGCACTCGGCGACGCGGCCCGATAGCCCGACGGTTGTTTTGTCGTGCGCCTCCAGCAGTGAAAACCACACACGTATCGTGCAGTTCATTACTCGAAGTTTTTTACTGAATGCATTTCATAACCAAGGTTTCACGCGAAGTGTTCGGTTCCAACTCCCGCGTGTTTGGCGCGGACCTGTCGAACGTCACGACTTCGGAATGCGTTGCGTTGATGCGGGTCCGTTGTGACGCGCGCGTTTGGCTTGGGCTCTGTTTATAATCACCTCTGACAAGGTACCAATTGCGCGACGAGCTCAACAACCGGAATGGATATGCTGGACGAAGCCTGTTTTCCATTTTCGCGTCTTAGATGCGCAGCTGCGAAATATTGCAGCCAGTTTTTCAGTCGTTTTTATCCCTACATTTTTCCATTTTACGTGTGTGAAGATTTAATCTTGAGCTCGGGTTCTAGTCTTCGAAGGGAACTTCAACAGTGCGACTGGTGCGTGATGTCAACATTTCTCACGAAGCAAACGGACGATGCACTTAATCGTGTTAATCGTATTGACACACTTGCCCGCATTGCCAATGTCAAACCTGTCAAAATATTCAAAGTACTTGCGCTCGTCTTCAACCTCAGGAGCGACGTTACGGTGAAATAATGTTTGTTACATGACCTACTCCGCCCTGTCCTATCGCAAAAAGAACACTCAGTCTGCACAAACTGGGAGAAAATTCGTCTTCGATCACGAATTGCTTGCTTGAGTGGAATAATTACGAACAACAAACGCTTTTGACTTAGCGAATGCGAAGATACTTTATTGTGTTCGGAGGGGACAAAAATAGCACCATACGCGCTTGCGGTGAACACGCCATTTTTTCGGTATCTAAATTTAGCAATAAACTTGAGGCTGTGCTAAATTGGTCACAGCTTTTTGTAGGTTTTTCTGTTGTTTAATTTAAGAAACGTATGCCCAAAATATTTGAATAGTTACGTCCGTGTTTGCAAAGATAGCACATTGGGGCTGATACGGTGATCAGTTCCTGATGGCGTTTTTCACCACCACTGGTGGCGGCTTTGCGGTTGCAAAAGCAGTTATCAAAGCACGGTTGTTACGGACACTGCACATACGTCAAACGCATTAGAAAGGTTGATTGCACTTCACACGAACCTCTTCTCTGTTGTTTAGCGGCAATAACAACTCTTGAAGATTTTGTGTGCTTGTTGAAATTTTGATCAAACCAATTTTAACCTTCTTAGCGCAAGAGTTAAACCTTTTGATGTGCAACGGCGTGCAGCATCTCGTCTTCTGTAGATGTAATACCATAACAAACACGTTGCTGGTCACAAAAGAAACTTAACGAACTCTTTTTCTTTTTATGTTTTCAAAAACTGACAAGCAACGCCACTTTCAAAATAAACATTTTTGTTAAAGATTTTCTGTGTTGTGCCGCACTGTGGCAATTTTCAAACACAGCAACTTGAAATCGTGACTCTGTGTTGCCGTTCGGTCGACCCAACTGTTCAGCGCTTCAGTCTCACGCACCAGCATGTTCACGTCGCGAATTCCTGTCATTTGACGGCAACAGTCTCCGCCGCTGAGGCCGAAACAGCATTGTTTAGTGACAGTTAACGACCACATCGAGTTAGAATCTGGGTTCTGCACGGGCGCTCTGACGTCAATGTCGCGAACGAAGCATGTCACTTGCTCGTTGTTGATGCGATCCCCCCTGTGTTTCGTGTTTTGGTTTTATTGCTGTGACTGGCTGCGACGGCTGAATGGCCATTCGTCGCTTTCGCGTTGATTTATGGCGTCCGCAAAACTATTTGTTTTTTCAACCTGAGCAAGCAGTGCTGCTCACGCATTTGGTGTCAGTGGCGATTCACTTGAAACTAAGGTACGTGATCTCGTTCTTGCACAAAAGTAACCTTGCATTCGTGAGTTTATTTTCGGCCGCTGCCACAACCAGTCCGTCAAGGTCTTAACCGCGATCTTCTCACCTGAGCCCATCCCGTGCGCAGCATCTGATTCATCCGGATGTAGCATCACCGAGTTGATCCTTGTACTTTTAAGTTGAATTTGCCCAATGGACCATGAACGAAAGCAGGTTCAAAGCATAGCACAATCTTTCACTCTATGCGTTTGTTTTGCAAAGGTCGCCATCAAGATTATCGACAAAACGAGACTGGATCATTCGAATCTGAAGAAAATTTATCGGGAGATACAAATACTCAAGTTACTGCGTCACCAACACATTATAAAGCTCTATCAAGTGGGTGAAAATTTTCAACAACCTTTCGTGACGTCTTTGTCTACTTGCTCGTTTTGTTGTTAAAGCTGTGTTCGAATCCTAGTGGCTCTTGCTTCCGTCATTGTTGGGGTTGCTCGACATCCTTCTTGCTTTGACTCCTTGGGAAAGTGACTGGAATGTTAAAAAATGTTATTTAAGGCTGTTTGGCTGTCGGGTTGACGTCATTGGATCGATTTTCTCGGGGATGATTCGTAACTGCTAAAAAATAAGAAAAACAAAACGTCAACCCTTGAACCCTGATTTCCATGCATCGGAAATGCTCAAGATTAGGGTAACATAATTCGCAGTGTCGGCGCTTTTCATTTTGACTTCGAAAGATGTTTGATATATTAAATTTGAATTATCGTTATCATAACTGATTTTGCACTGCTTAGCTTAAAATTACATGCGAATGGTGACCTCGTGAGTCTTTTGTGTTTTTTGTTTGCTAGTTTAATTCGAAGAGAACCAAGTAAAACCCATGCGTTGCACGGCTGCCCCATCACTGTATGTGGCTATTTGGAATCGACTACGAATAAACGGTCTTACTCTAAGTGATCGTTTTAGTGTGTTGCGTGACTTTTCTGTCAATTTTGAGTAACACTGTTAAAGAATTTGGAATAAATGCACCAAAGCTCATATTGACGTTCTTTTCTTTCCAGGTAATGGAGACGAAAAGCATGATTTACTTGGTGATGGAATACGCCAGCCATGGCGAGGTTTTCGGTGAGATACCTTTTTTGATTTTATTAATTTACTACTATATATTTTCATTAGATAAACATGTTATTACGTGAAACCATGGTTGCGCTGTCAACGTGTCAGTCAGATTGTACCAAGTATGTGCAATGGCATCGAATTTACGTTATACTTTTTGTTTACCTGTGCAGCTGAAGTAATCTAAAAGTGAAATCATTCGAAAATAATACAAAGCTCTCTTTGCATATTGCCAGACTACATCACGCAGGAGGAGAAAGTTCCCGAAGACAAAGCAAGACGGATGTTTTATCAAGTTTTGTGCGCCATAGAGTATTGCCACAAAAACAATGTTGTACACCGAGACCTAAAGGTGCGCTTTTTATCAATAAGCTTACTAAATATCGAACGGCGGTTTTAACGGCCCTCAAAGCGGCGCCGTGCCGTACGCAGCGTTGGTGTCTGTCGGAAGGAACCCCTGCGCTTGAATTGAAGTTGCCGAAGCATTACGTTGTGATCTGCGTTCAAAGCGTGTGGTTTGGCGCGTGTGCTTCGAACCAGAGTTGTAAACGGGCCTCATTTTGACGTCTGAATCCGGTCCGAGGCCGACACACATTTTTGAAGCCCGATTTAGGCTCGAAAGCCAAATATGCGCAAATACGGGGTATTGGTGGCGAAGCAAAGTAGACACGACCAAATAATTCACAATTAATGACTTTTATTGAAGATTTTAATCAACTCGATTGCTTCAACAGTAACTGGCGACAAAAGTGTCCGTCGTTGCAAAAAAATTTTTATATGCAGGCTCGAAACATTTTGACAAACTTAAGGGCGAACCCGACCCAACAAGCCTGGCCCGACTTACAACACTGCTTCGAACATCGTGGTATTGCGGCTAAAATTGTTTGTTTTTGACACCTGCACATGAAAGATCTACAACCACAAGTTGGCTGCTTGAACCATGCCAACATTCCCTCACGCCGGTGTCGGACTATGTGCACAGTGTTTCCAAATGGTTCGGTGAACCGGAGCATCGAGCTTTTCAATAAAAAAAACAAACTTGCCATCCGCTGATTCTGAATTTGCGGGGTAGTTTTTTCAGACGAAGACCAGGCATTTTGATTGAAGATGCAGAGTCGTATAAAAGCTGCGTCGATTGTTTTCCAAAAACGCTTCGTTACTGTTTTGGCAGAACCAGTACAACGTTTACGACCAGCGCGAAAACAAATTTGAAAACCAACAATTTAATTTGAAAACCAAAGTAGGGAACATGTCAAGAGAATCTGACGTGGAGCATGCTCCGTTGTTTGGCTTTTATCTGTTGTATTTGAATTTTCACGCACTGTCGCCATTTTCTTCAATTGAGTTTTCAACTTTAAAGGCGGAAAATCTCTTGCTTGACGGAAACGACAACATAAAACTAGCAGGTGAGCTTTTTGCTGTTACGGCGTAAAACACTGTTCAAGTTGCGCTTGTTACGGAACAATGTATCGGGAATAATGATTGTTTTGGAAGCGCACTATAAGTTCCGTGACCTTTGTTCTCCACATCATGTAATCAGAATATTTGATATCGTGTTACGCAAAGCGCAGTTTTCGGGTATGAGCGCCACTGACGCATTAAGCTTCTGTAACACGTGACTGTTATCTGCGTCACGTCCTGAAACTTGTGTGCGCGTCGCCAACGTGCATGATGAGGCGTTTGTCAAAGGCTCAAAGTGGACATTGCGCCCGCCTTATGCCGACCAGCAAACACTGCCAGAAATCAGGTCACTCTTCCCCTAGAATTTCAGCGAGTCGGTATGCCCAAGGTTTAGAAGCGACGTGGGAGACCGCAACCTTTTTCTTTCAAAGACACGCTCGGTCTCGTCGCCTGGGAGCAATAGGTTAAATATTTCCGTGCTTAGTCCGGGCGAAACAGCCAGCATTAAAAGCGGCCGAGTGAAAAGGCCCACCTTGCGCATCGATCAACAGTTTATTTTCAAAACTGCGAAGAAGCATAGATAACGTCGTCCGAGTGACTCTTGCGTAGGGTTTGACTCGGTGTGACGCGATCGAGAAAGTTTTCCTGGCCTGTGGGTTGTCAGCAGCTTGAACGGTAGCAGTTAATCGGCATCTCAGCCCCGCGTTGTTTTGCTGAGCATATTTCAAGCCGAGGTGGAATGTCAGTTGGCTGCTATTCACCGCTTCGCACCGATTTGTTGCTGATCATTCGAACGAGAGTTGTATTTCAAAAAATGCAGATTTCGGCTTCGGAAACTTTTTCCAGTCCGGTCAGAATTTGAACACGTGGTGTGGAAGTCCTCCTTACGCCGCCCCCGAAGTCTTCGAGGGAAAGTTGTACGAGGGTCCGCAGCTGGACGTGTGGGTGAGTTGATGAACAGCCGGAAAATTCGCAGCCGTTTCTCACGATGTGTCGTATTTTTGTCTTGCACGACATCATTTTTGTAGCATTGTACAGCTCATAGGATTCTCTTGCAAAACTGCGTCACAGCACGCCGTGTGACTGGAGTTTTCTTTTTAGGTTCGTGTATATCGCGATAACAACGTGAACCAGTATGTTTCTACGTCTGTCACGTGTGGTGAACTCGAAAACATACGTCTCCCTTGCAGAGTCTCGGCATTGTGCTGTACGTTCTTGTCTGCGGGACTTTTCCCTTCGACGGATCCAACCTTACCATATTAAAGGAGCGCGTCCTGGCGGGCCGATTTCGGATCCCATTCTGGATGAGTCAGGGTAAGACATGTTGATTGATCGAGTGAGTGCAGACGTGCCCGGCGGGCATCAGCAACACGTGCGATTAGGAACATTAGCTGGTGCGCTGTGGAGAGAAGACCGGGCGGCTTCCCGTCGCCGAGTTTGGGCATTTCGCTGATGGACAGCATGCCAGGAGCGCTGGGCATGAGCTATTTTGCCGACGTTGAACGGCGCACAGTGCAGCAAACGATAATGCGCCCAAACTGTGCAGATCAGTTGCTTTACCAATGCAAGTCGCCAACCTGAACTCGCAACTGAGCCCACGTCACATTGATCTTCGCTGGCAGGTGCAGTTGTCATCATCGCTGTTCCTTCCGCAGATTGCGAAAACCTGATACGAAGAATGCTGGTCGTCAACCCGAAAAAGCGAATGACGGTTGCGCAGATCAAGAAACACAAGTGGATGTTGCCGCTGACGAGCGTGAGTCGATACGCTGCTGTGATTCATAAACTTGAGGTCATTGCATGTGACGTTAGTGAACCGGAACAGAGGTCAACCGAGTGCGCTTCGACGGCAACCGGTCGGAGAAGCAGCAGCTACGTCGTAATTGAAGTGGATGTTGCGAGTTGTGTGAAGCCCCCCTCGGGGGATAGGTGCTAAGTAGCCTCGTAATTGCAATGACGTTTGCTTTCTTGCAGAAAAGCGAAAACATGCGCAGGTGCGAATCGCCGACCAGTCGCGTCACCGGTCTCCCCGAGTTCAACGAGCACGTGTTGAAGCTGATGCAGAGTCACGGCATCGATCGACAGAAAACCCTGGAGGTGAGCGCATGCAACGACGATGCCTAGCCAGGCATGGCAAGCAGGCTCCTAGTCAGGTTTTAAGGTTTAGGTGAGGGAAATGTATTTTTAGGGGGAAAGATTTTTGTTTTTATTCTATGTTTAGAAAAAATTTTTCTGGGCACAACAATTCGGGGAGCACAAAAAAAATATGGGGGGACACTGCTCCCGAATGCCCACCGTCGCTACGGGCCTGGCCGCAAGAACGTGATAGTTGGTATGGATTACGGGGAAAAGCGAGCGTGTTGATCGTGTGATGTTGTCCATGCAGACAGTTTATTTTCCAGTTGCGGCACTGTCTGGACGTGTGCTGTTTTTATTTGCAGTCGTTGCGAAATTCCGCCTATGACCGCTTGTACGCCATCTACCACCTGTTGGTGGACAGACTGAAGATGCACCGCACCAGCTTTCCATTGGAGGCGCGGTTCTGTTTCGATGCAGGAAGGCGACGGCCTTCGAACATTGCGGATCAAGCTTTGACGAAAGTAATACTTTGATTTAAATTTGAATTTTTTCACACACTCGTATTCATTGACAGATTTATCTCAGTATGTCGCTTTGATACGCATCCAAGAACGGTAGTAAATTGTGTGGCTGTGAGGCCTGAGCACTGTTCACAGAAGAGACGGACAAGTGATTTGCCTCTGTTAAAATGTGTCTACTGGTTAGTTTATAGCAGTGGAAATTCTTTGTTGTAACAATTGAGTTTTTTACTGTGCTGCTGTATAAATATCATGAAGTTCTTTAGACAGCTATTTTTGCTTTCTGTTGAATAAGCACTTCATATTTGATGATAATTACATATCACGTTTGTGATTTCTGTTCAGATTCCTCACAGTCCGAATATTATCCCTCGCGCCCACGATGTCAACAGTTACAAACAACAGTTTTTCCCCGGTAAGCGTGGGCCGCATCTAATTTCACCTCTGACGTCGTTAGACGATGACGTCATAACGTCGGAGCCAGTGCAAACCGCGGAAGCCAGATTCGGGGAGGACTTGACACACGGTCAGTTGGGCGATTACACGTTGAATTATATAAAAATAAAATTTAGTTAAATTTGACCAATACAGCATTATACTTTTGTTTGTCGTCGCTATGTAGTGTTGCTCATTACCATTCCGGATTGTGAGAACAGACCTTTCAGAACCCGAAAAGCCGTTCTGAATGTGTTCAACGCGGAACATAAAGCATGGGTCGTCTCTTACCTTGATCACAACCGAAACATGTATTTAAAAACCAAATGTGTGTCTCTTAGAAATGTCCACTGTGGAGCGGTCGATGGCTTTGGGACATTTACAAGCGCGCTTGCCTCCATCGCCAGCAAAGTCCAGGTACTCGGTTACCGGCGGACGAGCGTCATTGCCGCACCAGCCCTGGTCCTATCATTCGGGCGTCAGAGTGCCCGGGTATCCGAGGACGTTCGGCCCTTCTGCCCCTCCTCGTTTCGTTGGAGACGGAATTCCATCCGTGACATCAATAGACGAAGGTGTTGAGTTGACCGACATTTCGAGCGAAGAAAGCTCGGAACTGGTTAGTCTGCGTGTGACATTACATGCTTGCATTTGGTCCGTTCACTTTCAAACATGTTTGGTAAAGATCTTACTGGCGTTGTAGTCGCATCGTGCGTCGGCTTGCTGGTTCGATTCTATGGGCTGGATGATAAAATACACGTGCTGAAGCGGTGTTGAACACTTGGCCGAAATATAAACAAATTGCTTACGTCCGTTTCTGTGATTAAGAACGCGCTGTGATAAAGGATGACTCTGTTGCTTTGTTTTGCTAGCTACGACGCGGACTAGGGTGTGCGTCTGCAGTTGCTCTCACTAATCTCGCCCGATTTTTTACGCCTTTTCTCGATTTTGCCAGATGCGAGCTTACGCTGGTCAGCAACGTCGTCACACGCTTGTTGTACCGGATGTGAGGTCATATCCTCCGAGCATGCACAACAACCCTTTGATGGGTGGCAATCGCGCCTTCATGAACAGGTCTTCCGGATTTGTTTCGAAAGACGGTTTTCAGTCGGTAAGTTGCAGTATTCGGTTAATTTGGGTTTTCTTAGTGTGAAGGATAGTTTAGAAACACGATCAGTCAAGTTACTGGGTGATCGTGGCACTAATTTTGCGCAAAATGATGACTTAAACGCAGAATCGTTTGCAAGTAGTACATCAGGCGCCATATTAGTTTTGCTCGGAGAAGACTACAAAAAAGCGCTGAATGAGTTAATCAAATTGTTTTAAACGGCTTTGCATATTTTTGGATCCGCGTGCGTTCGGGATGACTTCGGCCTTGCCTAAAAAACTCGTCTGAATCTGTTGGTTACGGTAATTATTGATAATACTGTAATAGGAACTCAATTCTCTGATAAACGCAGAACCCGAGTGAATCCTTGGGCCTGGGACAAGTATCGCTGTCCAGCACATTCTCTGAACCAATCGACGTTCTCGAAGTAGAAATGAACCCCAGCAGCGTCACCAGCAATGACGTCACGCCCAAGTTGATCTTGTCGCCCTGTTTTGACGAATCGCCTGTGGCCACCCTTCCCTTGGTAGATCCAAGGGTGGCGCAGTTGGAAAATCAGCGCCAACTACTCGACGTTTCACCAACTGGTGAGTACGAGTGGTGACTTAATCGAGTAGTGAAGTAATTACATTTATGGAACGAACCCGGAAATCATCCGCTCCTTTTTTCTGGCATGTATGAAGGTTTCCGTGAGGGAAGAAGAGCGAGCGACGGGCTTCTGTTGCTTGGTGATGGTCGACTGGGAGATCACCTGAAACGACTGACTCGAGCACCCGGATTTCCTGCTATTAATCAGGTGCGGATTTTAACTGTTGTTATTAGTGGCAGCTCGTTAACGAACCCGGTTAACCTTCACTGGTGTTGTGCTGTGCAGTTACCTTTTCGCGGCCGTTGCTGTAAAAACAAAGTTACAATAGCCTGGTTTCATGGCATTTGATGTTGACCACAGGATGAATGCGACGAGGCCTGCACAGAGAATGGTTACGGAGAGCAAGAACAAGTTATTAATCATTACGTGGTGAGTTGAAAACTTTTACTACTTTTATGAAATCAGAAAAGTTATGTAAATATACGCATTTTCAACGCACGTTAGCGTACTCAAACAGTTTTCGTGGTGATCGAGATCATTTGGTTAAAACTACTTGTTGCTGTTTTAAAAGTTGAGCTGACCTGTTAGCATTTCATCAAAAAGTTTCAAAGAGTAAATACCCTAAATACCCATTTTTGACTTTTTTCGAAAAATCAGTTTGAATGCATCAAATTAACTTTTCTTTGTGGTATTTGCAGAACCAACTGCCAGTTCACAGTCGACAGAGCGAACTAGGTCTGATGTCATCGCATTCGTCACAGCACGTGATGGGTCGCAGCGACGCCATTAATTTCCAGCCATACGTGTCGTCGTGTCGGCGGCGAAGTTTTCAAGTGGCTCAACATTTGGAAGGGTAAGTTGGATTTGTACAGTAACTGGTTGCTCACATAGTCGTAGCCAGGGGAGGAACCAAAAGGGCCATTTCCCCAAAACTTATAGCATATTACGTTGTTTTGTGCTTTGAGAGGTGGTGTCCCACAGCAAACACTGTTGATGGCCTAAAGTCAAAAATCGGCTCCTCCCAAGATTTTGTGCTGGCTGCGCCACTGGTTGCTCGCCTAGCAAACTGCTTCATATTGTACGGGAATAGGAAGTCAATATGATTTGCTGATAAAGCAAAAAGAGAATAGCTGGGTTCCTACGAAATCTGGAAAAGAGTTCGGTCATTTTCCAGCCTGGAAAAATTTTTGTTTTAGTCTGGTAGTATGGAAAAAGAAAATAACATGATCTTTTGACACGCATTTTCACAATAATATATTTAAAATTTAAAATTTGTTTTGTCGTGGTAAATATTATAGTGCCTGTATTTCACCTGGGTATGTCCTTCGGAAAAGTTCAAGTCTGTAAATTTATTATATTCAAAATTGCGTAGGAACCCTGGAATAGTGATTGGATTAGACCACATTAAGCTTGCTGAATTTGTCAGACAAGTATGAAGCCGTCATTTTATGCAAAACTCGGCTATGTCTGGTCACATCAAAGCTTATTCGATACTTAACAGAAAGTCTGGTTCGGTCGTTCTTGAAACACACACAGTCACTGCTCCGCCTCTGTCGCCCGCCGAACAACTGCGCGCGTTCCAGCAGCAGTACGGTACTGCGTGTGACGTCCCTGACGACGACACCCACTACCAGTGGTCGTCGTGGAAAAGTGTGAAGGACAGCGACGTGTCCCTCGGATCCGGGTAGGTTTGATGCAGTTATCTCTGTGAGTGGAAACGAATGCAAGGCAGAAGCGAAGCGTTTTCATGCTGTGCGAGAAGTCGTTAAATCGTTGCTTGGTAACGAGTGTTTCGTGGTTGGATAGTGATCTATTGTCGGTCATTTCGTGTCTTTCTGTCGACTTCTGCGCGCGCTCTTGGTGGGTGTGTTGCTGGATGCGGCCAGGAATGCGCCGTTTTCTCTCCCTATCATCGGAGATACACCAACTACCAGATTGACGAAGCTTGTGGCTTGTGAAAACGCTTTTTAAATTCCTTAAAATGAAGTTTGTTTGTCGGAGCGTATTTGTGATGCTGGTCAGTTGCGCAACATTTGGTATTTGCCTACAGTGCTTCGCCCAGCCAGCGCATGTCGCGGCTGTACGCCACGCCATTTGTGATTGCGTCCGACGAATCCATGACCCGGTCCACAACCACCGAGCAAGCAAAGCGCCAACCCAGCTTGCCTGGTCCCACACCGTCCCATCATCCTGCAGGACAGCAACAGAGTCTGGCACAGCAGCTGCAACAGAGAAGGTAAATTAATCAACTCTTCATGAGAAACAGGCCGGTCTTTCGTTTTTATTACCAGTGCATGTGATTTGGTTAACGTTGGCTAATTGCTTTATCAGACATACGTACCTGATTTGTTTACAGGATAAATGGGGAATGTGATACGTTTAAAATGAGATGAATACAACTTATGTGCGAAATTTCTTTGAAGCCTTGCAAAACTCGCATTTTCCAACAGATTTTTGTTTTTTTTGTTAAGGCTGGAGCGGCGTCTGCACATCGCACACAACATGCAACAGCCGCCGCCGACTTACACCACGCCATTGCCGGACTTGCAACAATTGAAAATCGACGTCGATTTTCCCATTTGCACCGGACTTGGTGACCACGTCGCCCTGGCCTCTGCTGATGACGCGATACAGCAGCAGCTGCTACAACAGTCCGTTCAAACGCAGCCAACTTACGTGACACCGACGCTCGAGAGAACTCAAGCGCCGGAGTTCGGCGCGTTCACGTCGGCTACCATCGCTTATGACTCGTCGTACTCCCACATCCCTCCGCAGGTTGGGTCGTGGGGCGAGCTGCAGGCTGCCACGATGGAGTTCACATTTTCGTGATGCTCGTTTGCATTGTCTCTTTGCGTTTTTGTCTCCGAACGGCAAAAAGTTCTCACGACTGTGGAGCAGTCGACGCCAACTACCAGAGGATTACCGCGGTGCGGCATCACAACAAGAGTGAGATCAGGCCACTGCGAACAAGTACGATCTGCCGCGTTAAGCCTACTAAGCGTTTGAACAGCCACTACCACTTCAGTCAACTACTGTGTTACCGTGACCAACGAAGACGACGATGACGCTGCACTGTTCTCGCGCGGTGCAATCTGCAAGGTGTCCATCAGTATCGTGTGAAAAAACGATTGGCTGAATTGTATTGCTCTGGCCTTGTCCAAAAAGATTTTTCGCCACGCTTAGCAAAATGGCAGGGACCCTGCGTTTTCATCTTTTCCTCTGCCGCCGCGCGCGACTATTTATTTGTGAAAGCAAAGTGCTGCCGTCGCATTTCCAGGCCTTCTAATGGGGCCGGCGGCACGATCTACGTTTCAACTGTTGCTCGCCTTTTCGACCAAACCTACAGCGTCAACTGTTTGCGAAAAGACACAGACTTACGAAACAATTTGCCGAAGCTTGAATGTTGAGGCGAAAGACGGTGGCAAGTAGCAACGCCGAACAGCCGGCGTCAGCGAGCACTGTGACGATGCTCCCGAACAAGGGCACCTGCATGAAAAGAGGAAAGGACAACGGCACATTTACCGATTGGGGAGACAGTAGCGTAGCCAGCCCAAATTATCGGTAGGGGCCAAATATTTCGGACTTCAAGAGAACAGCAGTATTTGGTTTGGGACACCGCCTCTCAAAGCACAAAACGACAAGATACGCTAGAAATTTGAAGGGCATGGCCTCTTTGGCTCCCCTGGCTACGCTTATGCTGGAGGGGGAGTCAAATTCTTTTCAACAGACGTTGAGACACCGTTTCACTTTCCTGTCGTCTGCAGGTGTCCATGCCCACGGGAGTCATGCTCTGGTGGTCAATGGCCGAACAATCATGCTCAGTGTTGCGTGTTATTTAATCACGTGTCCGGTACACGCGTAACGTTGTTGTGCGGTGCTGCAAGTTGCTTTATTGCGCAAACCGTCCGCGCGCTCCTTTTTCCACGCCGGAAGTTTTCCTGTGCCGAATAAAGCACCTGTCGACGTTGAACAAGGTTGTCATAGTCCTGTAAATCGAAAGAGGGAGGAGGACAGAAAGTTCTCTCAGGCTTACAAATAGACCTGAGTACATGCGCCCGCTTACTTGCAGCGGTCTGAAGCAACGCACGTTAGCGCGCGGTTTGCTTTGAGTTGCGCGCCGGAAGTCGTCAGGGGAGGAGGGGTGCGTTTGCGGCACGCAACAACCTCTCGAGGCAAAAACGCAGTTCTTTCAAGCAGAGCGTTTATGTCTAGCAGCAAGCAACATTTAATTGTGCTATTGACATTGACAATAAATAATTAACGAACAAGGTACAAAATAACGCGATAACTCGTAGGTGGAGGATACTGTAAGCAATCGAACATAAATGAAAGAGCACTGCAACACTGCAGTCGTCACAAAGGGTTGCGCCGTAGCGCTTCGAACACATCACCGAGACTCGACACAGTCACTTCGACCAGAATGACCAGCCAACCGACGGCCGGCATCACCACCAGGAGGAGAACGAACAGATCGAAGAAGAAATGGTCAAGCAGCTTCAACGAGGCGCCGTCGGAACATCGGGTACCACGAGAGATCAGTAACGCCGTGACGAAGATTATGTAAGCGATGCAGACGAGGTTGAGGAGAAATCGAACCGTGATTTTGATCCTCGGGTCCGGTGGGGGCTCAGGCGACTGGAAGAGAGTGGGCCTGCTGCCGAAACCGCTGTCTCGACCGGGTCCGGGCCCGATAGGGATTGGCTCCTGTTCGTCTTCTTCGGTCTCCTCCTCTTCGCTTTCGTATGGCGGTCGGGCACGGTGGGTCATGATGAAGCGGCGGCAACTTTCGGGCCAGTCGTCGCAATGTCGCACGCCGGACGGAACTGGGGGGGCGCCGGCCACGTCCGCCTGGCGCAGTTCGAAATCGCTCGAACGCGCTGCGACCGGCGTCTTGGGGGCGTTGCGCGGGAGCAGGAAGCGGGTCAAGGCGAAAATCTCGTTCATGCGCGGGCGCTCGATGTCCCTGTTACCGTGAATGAGACCGGGATAGTCCGAGCTCGCGAACTTGCGTCGCTTTAGGCCGAAGGCGAACTCGTCGTCGTCGCTTTCGACAAACGGATTCGCTTCGAATCTAGCCAGAGCACGCGGCTGGTGGCGGTCATACTGAACTCCGCGACTCACCAGGCCCGACTTGCTCGATTTCGTGACGTTGACCAGTGACGACGTCACTCTGCCCCCCCGTTGCCGACAGTGTTTCGGTTTGGTCTCCCAGGGCGTCTGGTCTTCCTGCGGTAGAGTATTGCTGAGAATCACACTTTCCTGCTTGGCAAATTGTAAACGAGAAATCTTCACACGCTTCCCCAAAGTCCCTTCAGGCTTGTCCGCCCTGTTGTCAGTGGTAATACTTGCGCTTCGGCCAAGGCCACCGGGCGACGGACGCCGGACCGCACTCTTGTGCGCCGGACGAGCAAGTTGCAACGGGCCTTCGCACACAACGCGGCGAGTGCCCAGGTGCTGAGCGCCTCCAAGCGGATTGACGTCGGCGCCTGGCTCCCCGTCATCGATGCAGTATTCGATTCTCACCCTACCAGGGGGATTGCTGGGCTCGGGAAAGGGTGCTGCAGCATCGATCGTGTCTTCCTCAGACGCCGCAGGTTCGTGGTACGGAGGCGGGGGGATCGGGGACGGAGCCGGAGCCGATTTGACGATTGGTCGATGCACGTGATTGGAACGCTGTCGTAAAAGAAAAGGTTTGATGGAGTTTGACGTAAAAACGTCGTCTGCTGAACCAGACACAATAAGACGGCAGCGAGAATGACGTTGCCATTCGATGCGAAGAATGTAAAAACAAATGAACTACACCAAATTTTCCTAATCATGCTCATAAGTCGATAAAAATCTACACAAAGGGTATGTGATCAAACTTCTTGTAGCCAGCGGTAGGCCCGTAGCCATGTTTTCTAGATTTGAGGGAGGAAAATACATTTTTAGGGGCGCAAGATTTTTATTTTTGTTATATGTTTAAAACAAAATTTTCTGGGCACAACAAAATTTGGGGGCACTGCAACCGAATGCCCCCCGTGGATACGGGCCTGTCCCGCGGTCCGTGCATGCAGCCCCGTGAGTCTTTCAAACTTGGAGTTAAATGAGGGATTTGTTCGAATTCCAAACTGTAGCGGTTTTTGAAGAGCGTTACCTTGCAACTTTAATATCACCGTTTATCATTATCACCATCGCAACAGTCACAAAAAACAAAAAATGGAGGCGCGGCGCATCTGGATGGGGAGTGGATAATGAAAAGCTCAGAAGCAAACCATTAAATTCTAAGATATTTCCAACCTCGTGCAACACAGAATCTCGCCGCAGAAGACATCTAGTCTTGGCATTAAATTTATTTTTGTACAGAAACTGCAGCCGGAACAAGTTGATCGATTCAACTGCCGTAAAGAGCACACTTGTTTGGTTTTAGCATACTGGATAGAACCGTTCGTTGGTGAGCTTATAGAGAACAAACAAGTTCAAAATCCAAGTGATTGCATATTCTAGATGCCGTATGTAGCGCATTAATGACGAAGCGGAATTACGACTTCATTTTTTCGACCGGGCTGTAAACAGATGAAAGCCATTGTTACTTAGTAAGTTGATAACATGGTAGTGTGGCTTAAAATTTCATTCAACAATTCTCCTGAACAAAAGTCCAAGAGTGAAATTTTACGTTTCAAGTTCCCATCGTTTCTCCTGCAACTGAAACGTTTCACTACAAGTCTTACATCCTACGCATTGCGATACGGAAAACCCACCTGTAAAACATCCGATAATTGTTCTCCAAAATTTATTTTCGTCAAGATACACCCATCAATTAATATCCAATTAAGGCGGTTTTTGCTGCATGAGTTATGAGTTATAGCTAATCATTAGACTGACATGGTTACGGGTTGACATCTAGCGCGAGTTGTGGCTGGCAGAAAAACGAACGGCACATCAACGGGTCAAACCGGTTCCCACACAATATAAAATTAAATCCTCGCCAATTCATTGCCTTGACGACAATTGACACAACTACGTACATGGACTATGACAGAACGCAGCCAATCAGGTCATTTCCAGCAGTAGTTTGGGGTTCGCAGAACAAACTTCATAAAATAACAGTGAAAGTAACAACTTTTACTTTATGGCCGCAAACGGAATTGAAATCTCAATTTCAGGCAGGTATCGAAATCTGCTACGTATTTGATACAGAACATAAGCCGCACTTAGCGCAATTCGTTGCGCTTTCAAAACCACTGTCTTTTCAACGTTCAGGTCATCCACGGACAGCATTGTGTCCGCATTAACCACTAACGCAGACACGTCGCGATACCATTATTGTGATGGAGTTAATTGGTTTATGTGCGTCGAGGTTGGTTGTCTTGTGCCAGGGCCGCAACCAGCTGAATTTTCGAGGGGGGGGGAAATTATTGTATCGTGTTGTTGTACCTAACAGATAAACATGTTTTTGAAAATTTTGGGGGGGTAATTGCCTAGTTGCTGAGTTAGTGAAAACATTAACATTGACATATTAGGTTTGGAAACGTCCAGCATGATTTCTACTCAAGCCTGCGGATTTGCCGGTGCCACTTCTAACACGATCTCACGCTTAAGCAGAAGAGTAACAACGTCGCCTTCAATATTGACAAATGAAAAAGTAGAGGGGGGATTCTTGATTGATGAATTTGAAAAGAGGAAACGCGGGAGGTTATGGAAATGACATTGCTACAAAAATAAGTTTAATAATTAAGGTCTGTTTTGTCATACACAAGGAGTGATTGAGGTGTAGCGGCAACTCGCAGACCCAAGATCCTCAGCTTATCGCTGTTTCTCCCGGCTTTTGCTGTAGGTAGGTTCGTAAATAAAACGCCAGTTAAGCGCAACATACTGATAAGAACCATGTGATCGTTGCAACACTGCCAATGTCCGTTGAGCCCAAAAATGGACAGCCATTGCTTACCTTGCAAATACGCAATGTTTGGTGAGATTTGTAAGGGAAGTACCGATGGCAACCGAATGCGCATACAAATACCGACGTCCTGCGTACTTTTGTCTGGCAGCTTTATGCAAATAGGAGGCAAAAGAATGAGATTTTCCATCCTGGAGTCGACAGTGCCATTATACGTCACGTCGCAAGCAACATGCCTCGTTCCTAACTTTACCTTTGTGCGACTCTTTCTAGCTTATCAAAAAGAGCGTTTTCAGGCAAGGCCTCCTTGCGCGCTCCTGTCTATTTAAGAGGCCTTGTTTTAGGTCACCCGAAAACCAAAGTTTTGTTTATTAGCTGGAACGAGAAGGATTTGACAACCCGGTAGAAAATGCGAAATTACACCAATGCTACCACTGCAAAAACAGCTCGTTGGATGTGATGCTGTGCAGGAATTAACACTGAACCCAAAAACATTCGCAAAAAAGCTAGCACTGCCTACTTCAGCAGGGCCGCAACGAGCTGAAAATTTCGGCCGGGTCAAAAATTACTATAACTTGAAGCTAAGTTCAATAATAACTTATGGCGCGTTCAAATCGTTTTTGCACTTATATTTCATGGTGTACTCAGTACACACAACATATTGTTGTATGAGCAATATTTTTTTAGTCCAGTACGAGCACATATTGCCAAATGTCTCTTCTACTTTATCATTTCTTATGACCAAATCAAAAATGGAATAAGAGTCACATGAAATTTATCACTGATACTCAGTCTAAGGCAGCTGAACAACCTTTCTGCAAATGCGGTTGTGACATGCAGGGTAGAAAAACAACTTTAGTACGTAAATAACCTTCAACGTTTCTGTTGCACTTCAGGCCGCTTGTTTTCAGCTATTTTCCCCCGTTGGACCTTCGATTGGTTCATCAGGAATTGGAATCGCAGCTGAAACTGCTTTTGTAAAACTCAACCGTATCTTTTCGGTCCGTGTACTGTATGTTAGCAACAATTTTGGGAACAAGTTGAATTTTTTGCTGGAGTTTTAAATGTTCACTAAAACCATTCGTTAAACTCTCGTATTAGTACGTGGAGAAAAGACGTAGACAGCTTGTCGATAACAAGTTTCGGGGTTATTTGAATCATAGGTTGCTGGCAGCCTTCTGGGAATCGCTAGGTTTCAAGAAAAGGCGTTAAGCTATCTTGAAAGTGTTCTCGAAATCATCAATCGCATTTTCTCTACAGTCGCTCAAAACCATCAGGAGAGACCCTAGTTCCTCAGCACTTTGCACCAGATCTATATCTGCAGAGATAAACGGCGAATCTTGGCGAAAGAATTGCAGCTAAAATCTGAGATGCCTTTAAAGCAGCTGATTCATTTGACCAATTACTTGCAACTTCACGTGCTTCAAGTACTGCAGCAAGCATTTCAAATAGTTCATTTAGAGATTTTCTACATGAAACATAGATCAGCCTAATCTTTCTTCGAAAATCTAAAACAGGGGTCTCATACTCAAGCTGCTCCGACGGCCGCGTTATGGCGCTGACGCAACAATGGCGGTACCTGAACCTTACTCGAAACCATTTTTATCATCGCATTTCCTGCAAAAGGTATCGTGACTCACAGGGAAATCATCTCAAGCCTTCTACGTTCGTTTAAAAGAGGAACTTGTTGACTCGCTAGCTAGCCGAGCTCGTTCCTATTTTTACCTTTGTGCGACTCTTTCTAGCTGATCAAAAAGCTAGAAAGAGTCGCACGAA
>JGI24158J21664_10000571_pt1 | contig 35036 bp, 20 predicted proteins | sample Ectturendosymbi3_FD_21664 | JGI IMG/M metagenome (IMG submission 21664) | reverse complement strand
TTTCCAAAACGCTAAGTTTTTGTTTACAAATTACATGCATACATGTTTGTTGATCATACTGTTTTTTATGACATTTGGTCACTCAAAGTTAGTAAGACAACTGAAATGTAATTATTAACTGGGTCTCCAATCGCCCCCCAACCGCCAGTTTCTGCTTCACCTCTCCCCAATCGCCCATTTCTGCTTCACCGCCCCCCTAGAGTTTCTCAACGTCCCCAGGAGGGCGGTACCGCCCACTTTTCGAACCACTGATCTATAATTTTCATAAAAATAAAGTTTCACCTTGATTTCAATTGACGTGATTTTGTTGAGTTGCTAGCATTGCAAAAGAAGAATATTTGAAGTAACACTTTGTTTTTACAAGGAATATTTTGCAGTCAATATATTGCAAGATGTGTAAAAAATTTTAAATTACGAAATTGCATGAAGTAGCTATTCACCTTTTTCTAATGCTTTACCTCCAAACTCATTTATGCAAAACGTTTTTGCGCTTACATTATATTGTTTAGAGAGCCTTGTAGTTATTCATTGTTTCCAATGCAAATAGGTATACTTTATACAAAAGTAACCAATTTTAAGAAAGACCATCACCATGCATATCAATCATCTTCCACGAACACAATTAAGGTAAAGTAGCAAAATAAAAATAATTACCGGCCAGTTTTATGTGCCCCCTGGACCACTTCTAGATCACCGTATGTCATACTTAATCACAGTGCGCTGATAAAACAGCACAGCGAAAAGTCAGCAGAAAGCACATGTACGAAAAATGATATAGGAGCTAAACTAACAGAAATGTTATGCTACAACAAGGGTTTGATTTGTTCATGTAATGTAGTTCCATGCAATTCATAGACGGTGGAAATTTTCATCTTTAAAATAGCTTACTTTTAGACAAAGGTACTTGATTTGCAGTCACTCTATAGTCTGGCTTGAGTTCATCTTTCAGCTTAGTTAATTTTTCAGTTTATTGTTTAGACCATGGACGAAGAAACTCAACCTATTTTGAGCAACGAAAAATCCTACCCAGCTGTTCAGCCAGATGCGGATGGTGAGAAACTGCAGATTCTAAGCTTGAAGCCATTATCAATTTCGTTCAACAAACTTAAGGTTTTTGCGATACTGTTACCTGGTTTCTGGATATATTTAATGCTTTTTCGTTTTTGCAAAGTGACGCATGTACCGAACACCAGTGAAATTGCTTGTGCATGCTGTCGAATCGATTCAAATTTTTCCCAATGATTGAGAAAACTCATACATTGATGAGAAAACAAATACCTCCGTAAAGTCCATAAAACAAGCTAAAATTTCAACAACCGATGGGCTCTTTGATATAGCAATCTTTTTAAGGGGATCAAACTGTACAGAATTCAGGGTGATCCTAAGTTTTCTATCTTTTCTTACATACCTTCTTTTCTAGGAAGTAGATGTCTTGATGTGCGTTGGCTGTTTTTTCCTGGAAAAATGGATAATTTCAGCATATGCTGGAAATCTGTATTCCGCAAATTCTTTCTGCTCAGATATCCATTTGGTTATAACTTTGATGATTCGTGTTTTGGCCTATCTTACACATAAAACTGCAAATTTCGGGTACGTTGCAACATAATGTTACGGATAAAGGTGAAACAATCCATTTCACTGCCTTAATAGCATTTTGAAGTTCCAATTGAAGGCATGAAAGGTTCCAGCAGTTCCAACTGAAGATACCGTTAACACGACGAAGTTTATTTTTTATCTGTGTGCTAATTGTGTTACAGTGTACTCAAAAAGAGGCAGATTTTCGCGTGATTCCAGCACTATAAGAGCAGAATGTCTAATCCTGATGCACATACAGTCCACCTTACAAGACACCAAAGTTTCTTGTTTTACCCTATCTTTCAGTGGTTGTTGTGAAATCATCGACGACGTTTGAAATCTTGCTCATGATGGCCCCTAAAATTATTAACAGCAATGGAGAAATTTATCCACAGTGTATCCTCGCAGATTTTGGAGTCGTGCAAATCCCAAATTGTGCGTGGAAAATTAATCATGATGATTAGGTTAATTCTGCCTCTTCAATTTTTTCACTCTTTCGTTTGCTTTATGTTATGCTTTATGTTGCTTTATGTAAGCTTTATGTTAAAAATTAATCTCCTGAAAAAAATCCTTTAGGGGAGCGCAACGAGCCTCGCAAAATTACTTGATAAACCTTGTTACATTAGACAGAATCTAGAATAAGATCGCAGTGTTACGCCCAGCATGCGAAGCAGTGGTTCGACACGGTATTCAATACGTTGCTGGCATGGAAGCAACTGCTGCATCAAAATAATTTTGGAACACGGTTGTGGACTTCCAAATTAACTTTAGCACTCTCAGTATCGGTTTCTGGGAAACTTCAAGAACCAATTACTTGCTGGTGGAATATTGTGAGACGATTATGGGTATCACTTGCTTTCCACTGCCTGTATAACAATTTTGCAGACAACTCTGAAGATTCAAGAGGCTAACCGCCGAGAAATTTGTACCCGCTACATTCTTCGAGTTACGAGTAGAGTCACAAGCTTTTTGGGCCATTGCCGCATTATTATTTTTTTCAGTCCGGGTTGAGTTGTTTTGATCTTATTTGAGTCGACTAACTTTAAATATTATGACTCGAATATCTGGGCGAGGGAACAGGCGAACCGGGGGTCCAGAACCCACATTAATTTTCAAGGAGATCCAAGATACAAGGGACTCCACTTGTTGTGAAGCAGATCATCTTCAAAAATTTTCTGAGCGCTTGATGTTGTCGATAAGGCAAGCTTATTTTCATCTCAACTTTGTATGGTTACACTGTACACACAGCCGGAGTAGGTGCGCTTTTTCAAAATTTCCATCACAGCAAGTTTAGGTGCGTGTTGGCATTTCAAACATGTTAGAAAAAGTGCAAAAAGGGCATTCCAAGCTTGAATGATAACCGCTGAAGTCATACATTCAATGAATCATGGTTTAGGCTGTAGGCCTAGATCGGACCTCGGAACCCTCTCTAATTCATTCCACTGACCCCTAATTAAGTAAAATTGCCCAAAAAATCAATCAGACTCGTGCTAAAACATTTTTAAAAACATGTGGCTGGAGTGGAGTCATTAAGTCTTTTTGTAAGACCAGACTTGGCTTAATTCAAATCAAACAAAACTCGTGACTCGTTTCAAAATGAGTACTCTAGGTCTAGCCATGCAATCAGTGAACGAACGTCGAACCATGGAGACGCAGGTCCGGCCCTAGCAGGTGCGGGGCCCAATGCAAGACCTAGGCGCGGGACCCCTCTGAGCAGTCATTTTATGACGTCATCGTGTTTAGTCAACCGTGTTACGATCGGGGTAGAGCGCAGATATACAGTACAGCACTAACACGAGAATTGAGTGCGTTTGCTAACGTTCGAGAGGAAATTCGCTAGTTCTGGCGAGAGCGTTCTTTGTTAACAGTGAAATTTATGTCGAGTTTCTACTGAATTCTCAAGCGCAAGTTGTATCTGGCAAAAATGAACAATCTACCGAACACCATGGCGCGGGGCCCCAGAGGCGCGGGGCCCAATGCAACTGCATCGGTTGCGTCGGCGTAAGGCCGGCCCTGCATGGAGTGGTCAGATATTGTATGTTGTAGCGTACACGTGCTTGTGCTTTTGCGACATACATTTGAAGTAAACAAAGTAAAGTATTTAACGAAACTTTGTGCATTTGTTTAGTTCTCCCACCTCAGCAGCAAGTCCAGTTTATTTTGGGTGAACTTCAGAAAGGAAATCTCGGAGAGAGATCAGATTCAGAAAGCGGCATACCTTGCGTTTTCACTGAAATGGAAGAGCTAAAAGTCGAAAACGATGGAGAAACTGTTTGGAGAGAAACCGCCAGGTAAACTTCTTATAAGTTATTTTTTTCCAATTTTATACTTTTTGTAGTCTCCTCACATAGAAAAGATTTTTTTGGCTTTCGTAGTCTCCTCACATGGAAAAGGTCATAAGACTATGGTAGGATTTGTTTAGAAAGAGGATGAGAGCAGGGTTGTGCTCGAGCTGTTTTTAAGAGTGTGTTCCATACTCTTTTTTCCAATTTGTGAGATAAATATTTACGTCTTCCTAACTTTTGATACAGGTTTGTTTGCAAATGTTTCAGATTAACTCACTCTCCATTAAAAATTGCATCATGGTAGAACGAAAGCAATTACCACCGTACGAGTGCATAACTTCTTACGATATCGCGACTGCATCCTTGCAAAAGCGTGTGCATTGTTTTTTGATCAAAATCGATATATCGTATTTATTCGATTGTAAGCCGCGGCATCTTTCATCATTTCGTGCGGCTTACTTTCAAGCGCGGCTTACATTGTTTTTTTTCTTTACCTTATCGAAAGGTCTAGATGACGCTCAGTCTTTCCTTGGCTATGTTTTGTCGACTAAACTCTCTTTTCGCATTCTATTCTCTTCAGCACCACGTGCTCACCCCGTCGCAGAAAACATTATGATGAAAGGAAAGCAGTTGCAGTGGTGTAAACATCATTACCACATGGTTGCCAAAAACGCGAAACGTGCTGGTACGCGAAAGTACGTCAGAAGCTTAGGCAACCTATGTTTAAGTGCGGCTACTTACAATGAAGGGTGGCTTACAGTAATTTTAACAACATTTTGTGCAGCTTGCAATCGAGGGCGGCTAATAATCGAATAAATACGGTAGTTATATTTACTGATGCAGCACTCCTGTGCTTTCAACTGTGCACCATTTAATGCTGGTGTAGTATTTGCGAGCATTTCCGAACAATGGGACTTGATTCCAATTTTACAATTTGCCGAAACACTGTTTGTTTGAGTTACAAGATGTTCGTCTATAATTCTTTGCTGGTTTAGAATATGGTAAACGCGGAAAGTATGGCCGATAATGCTGCAAACAGATTGAACGTATGAAAGGATCGCTAGAAGTTCATGCATAGCGCTACGTGACGTGTGTCACGTAATTGGAATTCAAAGAACCAGTGTAGAAGACGAAATGATTGGAAAGCTCTCGAAGCAGCGCTAAATTGAATACTTACAGTAACTTCAGAAAGCAGCAATAGATGAGTCAGTTGCACTGTCTTGCTCGGCTGTGTTTGTTCGTTTCACACCGGTCTGACCTGAAACGTGGTAAAAATTTTAAGCTGTTTAATACAGTTCGATCGTAAAAGATTTATTGCATCAAAGACGTCGATAAGATATTGATGAGTCCGCAACAATGCGATACGTAATTTGTTTGATACAAACTTTGATGCAGAACTGTTTAACGTCTACCTTGAAAAGAAATGTTGAACTGCTTTTAATTTAAACTATATAATTTTCCCACGACGGTGTATGTCATTGCCAATACGGTCGACTGAAGCAGAATATAGTCTCCTTTGGAGCGGTAGCCAAACCATTCCCGACATCTGCATTGATATACTGTACTTTCCTTTATGAAAACTTTAAACGCACTAAAATTTTAATGAAACAAACTTTCTAACCATTATTCTCATGCTGCCTTGTTATTTCCCGCTTCTTTTGCATCAACAAATACGCGGCAAGAAATTCCATTCATTCTAGCAGAGCCGCTTTCGTGAAGTCAGTTTGAGGTCATGAGGCATGCCTTGCAAATGCTTGATGGTGAGAAATTCGTTCCCGGCCTTCCTCGGTGCTTTCACCCATGGAGTTGGCAAGTGGTATTTGATTTTCGAAAGGCAACGTTCGAGGATGCGCGATGGTATCTGCATTCATTTACGCGAGTGCACGGATAGCTGTTTTGGGAGAGATTCTCTTTACAGCAATCCCCGGCGACCTGGGTTGGTCAGCTACTTGTTTGTTTTAAAGAATGTTTACATTGAATTCATCTTGAAACAAGACTTACTGCTTTTGCCTGCGACAAGTAAACCAATAAAGAAGGTTTCTGTGAAAAGAGATTTTTATTGGAAACAACATTTTCCCCTTCTTTGCGATTTAAAAATGGTTAAATAGGAAACGCTTTGCCTGTTTTCATTGTTATACTGTAGTTTTATATGGACGCTTTCTAGCAACATTTTAGCAGCTTTGTCTTTTTATTATTTAGTCAGTTGCAACTGAGCAAATGTTTCCTGCTACTCAGTACAGCGTTGAAAGAAATAGGACAAAAGCATATTTTATTTTTACAATGCGGAACCACACACACTTGCGTTTGATTTACGGCACGTCGAAGTGCACTAACACGTTCGTCACAAAGCGCTTTGCATGATTTCCACTGACATTTTGCTCCGGCCACGGCACTGTTGTGCAGGTGGATCAAATTCGAGGAGTGTGTGGAAGCAGGAGGCGACCGCTGGAGCAAACCCCACGTGGCAACGCTGAGCTTGCGCAGCATGCTCGAATTGCGTTCGAACATACTCAACGGCGTCGTGCTCCTCGACGTCAAAGCCACGGAGATTTCCCAGATTGTGGGTATGCGTTTTTTGTTTGAACCAACAATGAACAACAACAACCCAGTTATTGGTGTGACGAATTTATTTTAAATTTCAATTCAGTTTAAATCATTCCATTATAACAGAGCAACGTTGAATGCAGCTACGCGCAAAGCTACTGCAACACTTCAAGGGTAAGACGCCAAGGTTAAAACCTTAAAAAAACGTTTTACTAGCTTTACTACAAATTGCAGCATTTTTGCAAAAACAGCAATTTGCGTTGGAACGTCTTTATATATTTTCGGACAATCACGATTTTCTGTCAGGCCGCCACTACATTCAGCATAATTCAAAACTTTTGCTGACAAACAATTTCATCGCAGATTTTAAATTCATTTTTAGCATTTCAAGAAAACTTTGCTAACTATCTAATTTTGATATCATTGCTTTTCTGCTAATGTCCGGTAAGGTTGTAATGTACACATTTTATTTTTTCGTTTTTTTCTTATGTTGTGTTCAACTAAAACAGGTTTTATGCAATAGATGAAATCAGGGACGTTTTTGATAAGATTTAGGCAATCTTGTATTCATACTTCTTCCTAGATTTTAGTTTGTTTTAATTACTACGGTAGGTTTGCATTGCACACGTTTTTTTGGCAGAAATGGTTTTGAATCAAATGTTCGAACAAGGTCATCTTTCCTCCGACGAAAAATTGAAAGAGAAGCTGAGAATAATGTTGCTCAGTAGACATGAGCATCAATATGAGAAGAAAAACATGAGTGGTCCAATCAAATCGGTGTCAGATTTTGTGAGCCGAAATTTTGACTCTCGTTCTAAAAAGCAAGGTATGCGGATTTTAGTGTAACTGTCAAAATTATCATGTAAATATTGCTTTTATGTGAGGAAACATCCCACACATGATCCTGAAACTGGTTCGTAGCTGATAACATTTTACTATTCTCGATTTTCAAGTTCAAAGTCTCAATGCCGCCAAGTTTTTAAAGCTTTTCTTGATGTCTTTTTCAAATCTCCAGACGAGCACCGATTTTTTTTCTTAAACACAAAGAATAGCAACATACAGAAGTCAATGTGCCACGCAATAATAATGAACATATTACGCATTTTCCTATCAACTATGAAAAACTTTAGTTTGGATGTGATCTTGCTTGCGGAGAAAGTGTATTTCGTTCTTTTTAAGTGAACTATTCAAAGCTATACGGCAATATTGCAATGCAGTATGTGATTCCAAGCCGAATTTTCTTTCAGAATTGCATTTCAGAATTCCATTGTAACCAAATAAAAAATAAAAGTCAGTTAACAGTTGCTAAATTGATGTTATTACCAATAAATGCAATTTCAGTATTGACAGTTTGGACGCATTTCCCATGACAAAGAACATACTGTGCGTATTTCACGCTACAAAAAGCAAAGAACAACAACACCCAAGGCAGATGCATTTATATACTAGTGTACAGCGTTCAATGCTACAAGTTTTTACGTCTTGCCTGAAGTATCTTGGAAGTGCTGAGTAGATGAATTTGTCATGTACTTCCCACTCAGCAACATTTCAATCTTTTCTGAATTGATTTTCGCCCGCATGTTGTTTCATAATAGACATCGAGTATTTTAAACATTTCTGAAATGAAGTTTTCTGTCCAAAAAGGTTATGTTGTCAGCGCGTTGCTGAAGTTTTAGCTCTTAGCTTCCAAACGCGATTCCTTTTATATTTATGATATTTATGATTTATTTATACATCTGGTGATTAGATTAGCATTTACTATAAATAGAAACATGCTGAAGGATGATTTTTGGTAGATTATTTACGAATTTTTATAAGTTTTGCTTGGTACCCTGTAGCATCTGTATGACTTTTGGTTTGTGTAGAGCAGGGGTTACCAACATCTTCGAAACTGAGAGCTACTTCTTGGTACCGATTAATGCAAAGAGCTACCAGTTTGATACAGACTTGTGAAATAAAACACATTTGCACAATTTACTTCTAATTATGTTGGTATTAATAATTAATGATATTCATCTATCTATGTGAAGACACTGATCGTGTTAATACTACTTTTAGGACAGGCCACCGGGCGACCCAGATGGTCGTTGCGGGCGTCCTGGTACCCGCGTGGCGCGGGCACCATGTTGGTGACCTGTGGACTGTATCGATTGTATCGGTGTTTCGTTGACACAGTAGCATTTTAGAATTTTCAATATTAAATCGTGTAAAATTCGATTAAATAATTTTTCTTGGTCTGTTGTTAAAAGTCTATGCCTTGACATTTTATTGACGCATTTTGCAGTTGCTGAATATCTCTATTAAGTAGTCAATATTTTTGCGTTTATAGAATTTTTTGTCTAAAAATAAAATCAATCTATTGCTGACTGTAGTAACCTACTTAGAATTTTATAATTTCTTCTTTCTAAAGTAGTTTATTCCGTTTTGTGGTTTCTTGGAGCGAAAACACAAAGTTTTTTAAGTATTTCAAACCACATCCCTACGCGGAATAGGTAATGGTTGTCATCACCAATTTGTCTCAGACATTTGTGAGTTGACACTGCTTTATTTTTGTTTTTACCCGAAAGCAGTGCAAGTTGCTGGTGATGCAGAAATTAAATTACGTGTGTTGAAAAGCATCAGCACATATTTTACCTCAGGTTGGTCACACTGTGGCCTAGAGTTCGACGAAAATAATAACAATTTTTTTACCGACGTAGCTGAACTGTATATTTTTATACACACCAATGAAAGTTTTCGCCGTCGTGACAAGTCGGAAACTACAGCATTTTGAGGCACAGAGTTTAACTATCTTCTGATATCAAATCTTCACGCTTGCAATCGTAGCCACAGCTTCCCACTACAACTGCCCATACTTCAGTGCAAGCATGAAAGCTGTGTTTCCCTACCAGCAGGATGTTTCTGATCGCTGAAGCGTGAACAATCTACACGCACAAATACTACCCTCGATGGTAGCCACCAACCCTGCTTCACAAATGCACAATCGTTTATCTGACATTGCTGGCAAGGCTGACTACGCTAATCAAAATGTAGCAAAACACCCTTGGCAGGTTTTCAAACGTAAGGTTAGCTCATAGACTGGGTAATGTCCAACCGAAACGCCTTGCTGGGGCAAAAATCATAACACTATCTTACGGAGGGACACACAATGAACGACTTAATACACATCATGAATGTAACAAAAATTGTATGTAAAAAAGGAAGCAGTAACAAACTTTCAATCAATACTCCGAAAAATGTTATGAGTTTGCTATGCATTTTATACTTAACACTTGCGAATTTTCAACATACTTAAGGCAATTATACACGCCCCAACACGTACGAGACGAAGCTACTGGCGACGTAGACGGAAACAACTTGTCAAGAAGCATTTTTAATGATCTAGAGTCGTACTTATTCATAAAAAAGGCACAACAAAGTGAAACCTTGCAACCAGGACCACGAAAAACCTTGCGGTTATCGATTCGAAGTGCCCCAGCGCAATGAAACATCTCAGCTGATAGCTAAAATTGTAAACAAAGACACATTACATACAACAGTGAAACAGACCTGAGATAAGGACCATGGAAATACTTCAGTTGCCTACCACAAAATGTCAAGCGCCGCGTTACAAACCACACAAGCAATCAGAAACGCATGCGCAAGCGATAAGGCAGATGAAGTGATAATACTTTTATTAGAAATTTAACCAGATGTATCCAGTACATTTTTCGGACCTTCATTCATATTGCAACAGCAAAACTAGTCGACATTGCTAGCTGAAGGCGTTATGGGATTTATCCTTGAATTGTTGCTCTACATTTGCCCAAAGAGTAGCTTCTCCATGAGAAATTGTTTTTTTGCCAGCAACTGTGCACTTCTCCGCGCACATTAACCGTTTCAGGTCCCTCTCCAGCCTCACCATCCAACGATACCGTTCCATTGAAGAAATCGATGACGAACGCCTCATCGTTCGGTGGCTTCGACGCCGAAAGACCAGGAAGTTTTATCGATTCCGAAAAGAAAATCAAAGTTCGTAGACGCTTGTCGTCCTGTGAAGTTTAGTCCTTGCTTCGTGCAGCAACTGTGCTAAGAAAAAATGATAAAAACAGTTTATGAGTTGTTTCTTTATGCTAAAAAGTTGCAACATACTTTGCAAAATGCTCTTTTGAGGTGCAAACTTTATTTTATATAAATTTACGTATCCAAATATTTGATTGCTTAAAACTTCTCTGTTGTTTTCGAGTGACTAAAATTTTGAGAAAAGCATTTGCTTTTGTCTTCAGTAGCGGATAGTCAGTGGTCTGAATTTAAGGCTTTACGATTTAGTGATTGAAGTTTTGCAAATAAAAATGTGTTGTAAGAGAAACGGCAATTGAATTCAAAATTTTTGCGGACATATGTTCGCTTTTTCTTGCAAAGATAATTCATGTGTTTTTTTTAGGTAAATACTCAGTATTACGAAGTTCGTCACTTTAATTACTACAAATCATCTATATGTAAAAGGAGATAACATTTTGAACCGAGCGACTGTTAACAAAACGTGTCCTTACAGCTCACTCCAGGAGATAAACAGATCTACTGCAATTACTTACCTACTTCACCGAGAATGTTAGATTCCCACAAAACATCGTAGATATCCTAAATAAATAGTAAAAATCATCAGAAATAAAAAAGATCTTTAGAATTGACCGAGACCATCAAACTGAAGTTCTTTGTATAATGGGAGCTATGCTACGTGCTTTCAACGTTTCAGAAGTAATATCAGCAATATTTTGAGGGAGGAAAAATCACACGCGTCCGTGTGATGCTTTGCCGCCGCTATATTTTTATTCGAACCGTAATTGCAAATATGGTAAAGTTACAAACTCTATCATTGCTACTTTAATATTTCAATTGGTTCTAAACGTTCTTTTTGCAGTTTCAACTGCTCAAGTAACAAAAATATACGAAGTCTTGACCCAATCGATAAGTTACGAAAAACACTTGACAGTTTACGTGTGCATAAACAAGCTCTTTCGCACACTTCTACGTCAACCCGATTAAGCTCCAGTACGTGTGAGTGTGATACGTATTTTCAACCAGATTTTTTAAAGAGTAAGTCGCAAATTCTTGCGTAAGTGTAGAGACAAGCTGAAAGGTAGTACAGAAGTTCTGACAAAAGACGTAGTTTACCCATAGTTTGCCCGAACGTTTTTGCACAAATTATACTCAAAGTAGACGTGCACTTGTTTCAAACTTTTTGGCGTTTCTTCTATGTATGCCTACGTATGCCCTCCGCACATCAGTGGACATCTTTCTCCTGTATCACATTCCCTACTTTGGGCTACGCTTTAAAGTAGGACAAACCTAGATCTTGCGAAAGTTACAAACAGTAAATCATTGTACAGCGAGTTTTCGAGATAATAATTTATCCTGTTGAAGATACTAGTCTCGTAGCAATCATCGTGAAAACAATTTTGCTCTTATCAAAGACAATTCCTCCTACATAAATTCTTTCATGATCTATTTTAAATAAAACTTAGAAAATTGAATCAAGCTGTTGCAGTGGATGAATACTGTTACAAACGCTTCCATCTTTATATCGTCATTTTCAGCGGTTGTATGCTGACGATAACATAAATCCAAATCTTCATCTTGTAAAAAATAAAACTTTTTCCATGAACGCCTACAAAATCAGAAAAATTGAACCACCCTTGCTATACTTCCCGTACCCATTGTTTGCAACTCACTCTCGGTGTGGCCCTGGCAAAGCATACTAAAAAATAACCAAAACAGAAGCGTTGAAGCGCGTGTGAAAAAATGTTGAGGACATCTAACCAGCGGTTTCTGAAATGCATCTTAATGAGGTTTCTCAATTACTAATAACATAACAAAGTTTAAATGGCTGTCTGGTGACAACTTTTACGCCAAAAGATTTACACCGACAAGGTTTCACCTTTTTATTAACTTTACTAAGTTTGCTATCTTCACAAGTTATGTTATTACCACAGAGTCTCGGTTGTTTAATCCTCAACCCCGCTATTTGCGCCTAAAACTTTAAGCTACTTTATCTTGTTGGCGAACATAACAAAGTTTAGGTCTAACCAACCAAATCTAAGACTTTCCTTCAGTTCACTCTGCTAGAAAACCGCAGATCAAGCGGTTTTGCTGGGTGACTTGCTCGTCGCTAGAGCATTGAAGTGAAACCACGAATCGAGCTGCTATTGGATGTTAAGCCGAAGGCTTGTCACCAATCCGCCGCTGCTTTCTGCTTTGCTTCAATTTTCCTGTTGCAAAGGTACCGTACTTCATGAAGAAAATCCCGGCGGGCGCAGAGGCATCAAATGTCTTGGTCGGCGAAGTCGACTTTGTCGAACAACGAATCGTCGCTTTTGTGCGATTGGCGGACGCCGTCATATTCGGTCAGTCTTTGAACTGCTGCTGCAGCACTTGGTGTGCAAAGGAATGGTGCTTGTCCAGTAGCGACGTGTGTCGTTTCAGTGTTAATCGTTTCAAAAATTAAAAAAGGTTTCTAAAAACGAAGTTTCAAATGTGCAACTTGAGTAGTTTAGCTTGTCAGCAATTTAAGTCGAACTTTATAAATCGCCTATGCAGCATCTCACTAATCACGATTAGCCTACTGAAGTTTGGCTGGAAGAATTGCACTTTGCTCCACCTGTTTAACTGTTTACGTTTTTACAGCTTTCGCGATAAGATAACAGCGTTCAGCTCTTCATCACCATTCTTTCGTGCTCGCTTGATCGATCTTCTGTCTTCCGCAGAGCGCTTGACGGAAGTGCCAATCCCCACTAGGTTTATTTTCTTTTCACTCGGACCTCCAGGAAAATACCGGCAATGCAAACAGGTTGGGAGATCTATTGCAACTCTCATGACAGACGAGGTGAGAAAAGATCGTATGCTTCCATACGTGCTGCACAAACGTCTATGTAGTGTAACACTTCTGTTGGTGGAAAACACATAGTCAATATTTTTAAAGCCTTTTCAGGGACCGAAATGGTCTCTCAAATTTTCCAACGGCCTCTAAAAATACAGTAGAACTTCGCTTTACGACCACCACCAAAATACACCGAAACCTTGTTTTATATCCCCATTTATATAAAATAATTATATCGGCATTTATATAAAATAGTTGCGATCTCTCAAAATGTCTTAGCAGTTACCAAGGTCTAACCTTAAAAAAACCTTGCGCACAGTCATAAGTTTCTTAATACAAAACGTTTTCAATGCAGTTTCTATTTTTTTGTGATGCTGGACCCCAATCCGAGATTGTTCAGAGATTTTTACCAACGTTTAGGTTGTAGTTTTTACACACTGAGCTATTTTCGGGTGGTCTAACTCATTGGCTGCGCTTTTGCTCAAAGTGGTAAACGGAATGTGGAGAGCCGAACAACACTTGTCAGTTGAGAAATCGCAAAGCTCCGGTCATGTGTGAAGGTCGTTTAGGTCTCTCGAAGGTTTTGCCGTTTTTCCCTGGTATTGGTCAAGGGAAGCATGTTTGCGAAAAAACGTACCGAAGAGAAAGAATGCAGCAAGTTTGCAAACGTGCTGCAGACAGTTCACTGATTTTCGAGCGGTTGCCGTATTTATCGGCGTGATCTGTCGCTGTAAAGCTCGGGTCAGACTCAGAGGCCCAAAGACCACGTGCACGGCAAATCATGAATTTCACTGCTTTTCTGCAGAAAATTAGTAAACAGTATATCAGGGGTGCACCAAGGTTAGATGGCGCCCAGGACAAGAAACAAGCATGGTGCTCCATGGTCGAATCTCAGGTCTTTCGGAGGCAAATATAGTGTGTTGAAGAAAGCACTTGTGACATTGCTGGGACTTTCGGCGCCGCTTCAGTGATTCGGAGCCCCATAGTGATTCGGCTCCCGGGGAATTATTCCCCCCTAACCTCCCTCGCTACGACCCTGCGGTAGATCACCAATCGTGTCAATCGTCAGGTGAAAGCCTCTCCACGCTTTGTTTGTGAGCCGTAACGTACTGTGGATAAACGTTTTAACAAAACCAGTATCTTTTGCAAAAAATAGGCATGGACTACACAGATTCTAGAAATTCTTGATTTCAAATTATACAAATACGTTCGCTGGTTTCAGGTCTTTTGTGAGGTGGCCTACAAAGCAAAAGCTCGGCAAGATCTATTAGCTGGGATCGACGAGTTCCTTGACCACGTCACGATTCTGCCACCCGGTGCATGGGACGCAAGCATAAGAATAAAACCACCAAAAGAACTACCTGGAAATCAGGCAAGAACTTATTTATGTTATCTGTGCAGTTGGTTTGGTTAAAAGGAGCGCAATGATTTGTAGTTCAAACCAAGCTGTTTTCCGGTGTTTTTCAACAGAAGTAATTCCGTATAGTGAGGTATTTTTGCAAATGCGTCCCTTCCATTCAGCACTTTTTAAAATGACCTTAGTCACTGCTGACGTTCGCAAAGACGTTTTGGTTTGTGCTTGATTTGTTGTTCTTTGCTGCTGCATAACTGCTGTTGCAATGAACTTTGCAGAAAAAGCGACTGGAACCTAAAGCGAACGGCACAGCGCCAGGTGCTGAAGGAGAAAAAACACCGGAGCAGCAAGTGGTGGGTCCAGAATTGCAAAGAACGGGAAGGTAAATTATGTAAATTATTCCTATAGAGTTTGTCAGTTCAGTCAGCTTGCTGAAGCACATTCTGCGCAGCGAAAAGACGCATTAGCAGAGTTAAGTCCGATGGATGGGTTGTGAGCTGGGCGTTTTTTGCACTGCCAGAGCATAGGCGTAGCCAGGTGGGGGCCAGGGGGCCATGCCCCCAAATTTCCAGAATATCTAGTCATTGTGCTGTGAGAGGCGACTAATGCTCGCCTAACGTCCAACATATTGACACCCCAGAATTTTACGCTGGCTATACTCCACTATGCCAGAGAGTAGGGACGGTAGAAAAAAGGTGGTCGGGGAGGTTCAGACCCCCTCACTAATTTTCAAGGGAGAATGACATTCAAGGGATCACCATTATTTTCATACATTTTTATTTTTTTGTTTTTGCTATAAAGAACATCATATTCAAATTTTGCTGAATGCCTGACCTTCTCGATTAGGCAAGTTGATATCCATCTCAACCTATTGTATCGGCGTTACACGGTACGCGCGTTGCGCCGTCTTTCATTGATGACCTGATACAAAAAATGTAGCCAACACCCCTAGCTGTTCTCATACACTTTAGGCTTTTCACTTTGATTCAGTGTAGAGCAACTTCTTTGTTGTTGCAGTTGTTTACAAATTCAAATTCTCCGCATAATAATATTCTGAATTCGCCATTTCTCTATATTAAATAGAGTAAATAGATTCGCTGTATAGCATTTTAATTTATACTTGTAGTTATAATATTAATGACCTTCCTTATGGCATGTCCGCAACATGCGGTAACTTTGTGTCGAATTGCAATTATCATGGAAAAGAAAAAAACAAGGCAGGATTTTTCTATAATGTAGAAGCTTTTAGCCTCTCTAGCAAAATTTTCCTGACTTGGTTCTCCTCCTAGCAAATGTAGTACTGGCGTTAAAACTTTGCTTCTGAATACTGCTGAACGAGACCTGCCATTGTGGAAAAGTAAAAATTTCTTGTAGTGTGCTGAGGAAGATTTATATAGGGAATATTATAGTAGTGAGATAATGTTCAACAGTAGAATGAAATATCTTCGAGTGCGCTAACAACGGTTTCTCTGTGAACATTCCATATCTTAAGTTGCCTTTTCACTCTTGAGAAAAAATGAATTGATAGTTGTAAACACTTATGGTATTTCAAGAATTAAAATAAGCTGTTTTTTAAAGTTGTTGACAATGTTGTTTACACAAATTGAGATTTTATATCGCAGGTTTACTTCATGGAGAAGCATGTATAAAGTCACAGTCAGTTTGGGTGCGTTTACGCATTTTATTCTTTAAAAAACATGTGCGAAAAGGCCATTACAAGCTTGAATGATCACCGGTAATGTCACCCAACCAATCAACCATGCAGGTAGTGAGCCTGCATCGCGCTTCTTTAGTCTGCTTCATAAACTCCGTCCCGTCGCCCCTAATTATGCAGCGAACGAAACGAAGCGCCTCTAGTAGTAATAGGATCTGCTTTACCGAAGAAGGTTGTTTCAAAAATCAACACTGAAATGTTTGAAGCTCCTGCATGACTTTGACTGAGTGAGTTGTAACCTTGAGAGGCAACCTTGTAAAACACTCGTTTACCACAGAGGAGCAGTCAACCGTTTTACCGATAATAACTTTTGCCGAAGCGTTTTTAAATTGCGAACCAAATACTACTCAAAACCCACTCAAGAGTCAATCGGTTGTGAGCAGTTGTCTTTCATAAACCAGCTCTTTACGGTTTTTGTTTACAAGACGAGTATGAAACACTGCCACGCTTCTGAAATATCGAAGACTATCATACAACCACGATTTTCCGATGTTAACTGGGCACATGACCACATATTGCTCGTAGCTAACAAATGTTAGGGTTACATTTGCGATTTTTATGTTATTTCATATCCAAATGTATGTAATGTTTACAGCATCAATTGCAAAAAATCCAAATATTTTCGTCGCTTTTTTGTTGGAATTTAAAGGCTCATCGTATTTTTGCGTGTGGACGCATGAACAATACTAAAAGGTGGCGTTTGCATTATTAGGTATTTTGTATGAAACAGTGTCTTATATTGCACTAGCGCAATCAGACCGCACTTGTTATCATCCAGGGACGTGCCGAGGGGGCAAAGGGGGCACAATGCCCTGGGCACCGCATCACTGGGAGGCGCCGAAAAGACCCTAACCTTCGTATGCCTCTGCACAAGATAGATTTCAAGTTGATGCAGACAAAAAAGCATTCGTCAAAAATGTATTGAAATTGCACAAATTTGTAAGATCTTTCAATACTATTAAGTGACTATTGAAATTCTTCATCAGATATGGCACAGATTGAGGACTTTGTTTGTGAGTGACAGTACATGGGCGCAGTGGCGTAGCGACGCTAATTCTGCCCGGGGCCGACCATAAAAGTGGCGCCCTTTCCACCCCTCAGATTCTTGTTTTTCACTGTCGATTATGAGTCTTGCTTTTTCTGCTTGTCACCACCTCCCTCATCATTACTTTCTCTATTTTTTTGCTTTCTTTACATATACATATACGAACCCGACATGTTTTGTCAAATTTTCTTCCCTGTTGGTTTTTAATCTCCGGTAAGCCTACCGCATGGCTTTTTAATAGTTTACTCATTCCAGGGGATCAAACGGAAAAATTAAGGGATGTGACGGCGACACACCTACTTTACAGATGTAAACATTATATATGTTAAAATTTCGTGTAGTATCGTACTGTATATATACTGCATATAGCAGGCTATAATAATAAATCTGACAATATGATTTCAATGATATAAAGAACGTTTCATTGTTCACTTCACGCTTCAATGGTGGTTTAATTCTCTTAGATTATATAAAAGGCTTCATGCGTTAACTCTGCTGGCACTTGCGCGAGGCCTTTTATAGGTGCGGGGGCTCATTTTGAGAAAATATCTTCAACAGGTTTAAAACCAGCTACGGTTGAGAAGCGCTGACTTGCAGTCTTTATCGTGACCTACGCACTTGGTCTAACTGTTGGGTTGGACCTCTTCCAATTACACGTGCATAGTGTTATTGCTTGCCTTTGTTCGTTACCAACAGAACCATCGCCTGAAGGTCTTCAATTGGCTTCAATTGGGGGACTTTACGTTTGTGCAGGAGGATTGACATTCTAAAATTTGACAAAAAATCAACTGATTTATCATGTTTCACATTCCCCATTGAGGGGCTTGGTGCTTTGTTTGGGGGGCTAAGCGCACCAAAGCCCCCTGTGGTGACGGGACTGCTTACCATCAGACGTCTAATTCGAAAACTGTATTACCAAACCATGCCAGGTGGGAGATAAGCCTTTTAAATGATCAGCTGTGATTACAACGTCTTACGTTCGACGGTAATTGCATTGAACAACTTTATTCAGCACAGCCATTGCCAAGTTGTACAACCGTTTCGATTAACGCCCATCTTAATAAATGTCTTCACCACAATCATATCTAAACATATCGTTTACCTTTGCGTTAGGTTTTCAAACTAAGGTTCGTGCCTCAAATTCATCAAAATGAGAGCAACACCTTTTTGAGCTTTTCTTGTTGAAATTAATTTTTCTATGGCTGCAAATGTTGAGCATGCCGTTGAACAAAGGAGACTTTTACAAAACTCGCGCTGCCTATCGGCTGGCTCTGATTCACTCTACTTGCAGTTCAAACCGACAATCTGAGCTCAAAGTTACCCACACAAACACACCAGCTGTACTACCCCGCTTCAAGAACGTCATTTTCCGACACCATTACGCCCACAGTTTATGGCACTTACATAAACTATCCTACTGAACATCAAAAATAGCATGAGATGTGCCAAAAAATGTTTTTTTAAATAATTTTGGCAATCCTGTTTGACTCCTCTGCAAACCATGAAAGTTGTGAACTTGGAGACGTTGTACTGGATTGTTGCCTTCAGGTTCTCGTAGACCGCTACAGGAATGGAAAATGGCGTTTATGGGCAGCCCTGCCGTTCGAGTATGTTGTACAAGCCCCGAGCGGATCACACTGTCAAATGCTTTGGTCAGGTTTATGAAAACCACATACAACGGAAGAAATTGACAGAAACTATTTCTGCTGTGACGAGCCCACATATAGTAATGCTGATAAAACTGCGTGATGGGAATAAATGGCGGAATGGGCTTGCAGCATCAGTTTACTTCTTTGAATATTGTATTTTGGACATTTTTTTAAGAAAGTGAGTCTTGTTTTGGATTTGGAATATTAACTCGGCAATTACTGCCACTGTGACTCATGCACAGGAATATTAGGAACTGTGGAACGGAAGTGCATCAGTTACGGTCACAGGTACAACATCAGTTACGGTCACAGGTACAAGAACGCACACTCTATCATAAATGGTTTACCTCTTTTCTGTTGCTGCTGGACACTTATATATTTTCCGTTTGAGGAGAATCTGTATACATTGGTGTGCCTTGCTTAACTTAATAAAATCCACTGTTAAAGGATCATTGTGGGGAGATTTGGATGCACCCACGATGTGCAATTGGCGCAGCAGGCAATGAGCAAAAATGCTTTGATAAACGCTTCACTTTCTTCATATACTGTATTCGCTAATTTCCAGAAATGTCTGGACAATATTTCCACATTTATCCCGACTTGCTTTGCGTTTAGCAGATAAAAATTAAATTCCAATTTCGGTTCTATTATTCTAAATATGCATTTGCTTGTGGTTTTGTATTATATTATGACACTTCATAGACCTTTTGATATTTCGACTTTGGAAGACTATTCCCCATTTTTCAGTTGTTGCCTCAGTTCCACGCTGCCATACCTTAATTGGGAATACAGATTTTTACAAGTTCTTTGAGTCGCCATGGAAGTAAAATTATAATATCTAGCAAACGCAGGGTACGTAACGTTACAAATAGATCATCCAATTAAATGATAGCATTGGTGCACTCACAAGCTGCAGTAAATATTTTTGCTGCGAATTCTCAGCTGTGTTGACTACATACCGATACTCAACAAATACATGTGAAAAGCAATATCACTGCATACTTGAATTTGTTGCAGGTTGTTCGGGGGAATGATACAAGATATCAAGCGCAAAGTGCGGTGGTACAAGTCTGACTTCACCGACTGCTTAAGCCTACAGTGCGTCGCCTCATTTTTCTTCATCTACTTCGCCGTTCTCACCCCGATTGTTACTTTCGGTGGACTTCTCGGAGACGCAACACACAGTTATCTTGTAAGCTTTTGGTCGAATGATTTCTGTCTGCAAAAATGGCGTTATGCACCTTCTTCATACTGTATCCATTTTCTCACTGACTTGTATTGGCCACGGTTCAAAGATCCTAAATTTGACAGTAAAATCAGTTGAATCTCTTTCGTAAAATATCCTGATCATTGATAAAGTGATCTTGTTTACGTCTTCCCACTTAGAACTTGGAATTCTTATTAGGTAGCAAGTCTGGCTGGATCTAAGTATTGTGCCCCAAAAATTGCGCAAAAATGCATCATATCCCAATACTTTGCAATTCCTATGATGCGCAACACATTGTTTAACTAATGCTGACTGACATTCAGGAGTGAAATCTATTGCTACTTAAACTCTTGGTCTTTGTATGCTTGTTTGTACATGTTGGTGTTTGTATGCTATATTGTATGCACCATTGAAAGCTGTAGGTTTGCTACTAACTTTCAAGGAATCAGCCGACTGAGCTCTGTTTTCATGACTTTGCGATGATTCGTACTTGTACACATCTGCGTTTAAATATTGAATCTCCGCAAAGACGACGCAGTCGTAGCTGTCATCAATTTTTTTACCAGAAAATCGATTTCATGTACTGTATTCATCCTAAGCCCTGAAATCGTATTCAAATATAATTACGACGGAGTCTAACAGCAAAATTGTGATGTTTCCTGATTTTACCCATATGTGTATCGAACTGTTCTTATTTTACATCTGTTTAAACCAGGGGTGACGAACCTACTTGATATCGCGGGCCACTTTGTGAGTTACCGCTGTGTAAGCGGGCCGCACAACTTTTTAGTCATGCTATGAAACCTGTTAAACACGAAAAAAGTTGTTGGTGTTTCCCGCGTTCATGTTTCGCGTGTGAAAAAATTGTTCATGTTTCGGATGCTTCGCTGGCCGCACAAAATTCTTTTGCGGGCCGCATGTTCGTCACCTCTGGTTTAAACGAAGCTGTTCTGATTCAATCAATTTTGAATGACACTGTTATAATTTAGGAAAATATTTTTAATCTCACTCAATTTTGAAAGAATTTGTTATAATTTACTACTTTTTGTATGAAATATATACCGTAAATGCTCAAACGCCGAAAGTTTTTGCCCAAACAATCGCTAATTTTTAAGCTTTGGTAATGCGATCGCATCTCCGAAATCCCATATCTTATGCTTATGGTTATATCTGACCGATATAGCACCATGTGAGTTAAATGTGTTCGATTTATCAGTTTGCATGTGACCGATGTAACAAGAAGTTTGTTACTTTACAAACGGCGCCCAATAGCTACGGCACATCGAAGTAAGTGGAAGTTACGTCCAAGCGCTCGCAAAGTCATGAAATTTTAGCGAATGCGGATATTATATTGTTTAGTAATGGGAAATGTGCTTTCAGATCCCAAACATTCCAATCTTTTTACACTTCATGCCGCTTGTCAGGTACAGGTTTTCACACTCTTGTTAAAATACTTTTCAGGGAACAATGGAGTCTATTGTGGGTGGAGCCATGTCCGGTTCGGTCTACCACTTGTTTTCTGGTCAACCTCTGACTATCATCGGAAGCACTGGTCCCATACTGGTTTACGAGAAGATTATGTTCGAGATTTGCCAGTAGGTTGCAATACTGATCCTAGCAAAAAGCTCTGGTGTCAGAAATACAATACTTAATTTCATATTTAATGTAAGCAGCAAGTACAGAAACTGACTTCGTTAGTTAAAATGAGAAATTGTATTTGTGATTATTTACGAAAACTTTTACTGGCAAATCTTTAGAATTATTTGCCCCTGGGGCTACTTTTAGTTTTAGTCTGTTCAGACGTTTTGCAAAGGGTGGTATACAAAACGAAGAAGATTCCACTGGATGCCACTGACACTGAAATCTAATACGTGTTCACACGGAAAATAATGGCTTTTTTAAGTTATGAAAGTATTTTTTCTGCAGTTTGCTGGGACTCGAGTACATTTCGTTTCGGTTCTGGGTTGGTATATGGACAGGTTTTATGTGCATTTTACTGGGTGAGTCTGTACGATCTTGTTTGCGAAGCACTTGGTTTGGGAAGATTTCGTCTCTGTTGTTTTCAATCTAACTAATTATTTCATTTCTATCAAGACTATTTCAAAAGATGCTGCAGAATAGTGGTTCTCAACTGCGGTCCCGAGAGCCGCATGTGGCTTCTAAGCACCTTTTGTGCGGCTCCCAGAAGTTTTTCAATAAAAACTCTAATATTTTGTGAAACAGACGTCGTTCTGCAATAAAACATAATGTGCCAATTGACTTGTGTTTAATTTTTTAGTGAGGCTCCCTGAAAAAATTGTAGGTCCGGATTTGGTTACCTTCAGCAAAAAGGTTGAGAGCCACTGCTGTAGAGTTAATTTCGTAATTTATGTCAACTATGTAGATGACAATATATTTTGCCGCAGTTGCGCGAGTGGGTCGTTTAAATATGCAGATTATCAGTTAAGAATCATTTTATTGCTTAAATTGCATTTTCAAATATTCTGACATTCAAAGCTTTAATGGGCATGATGTAGATCGATTATTTTGTTTGTCAACTAGCCAGATGAATTCTATTGCTAAGAAAGAAAATTGAACACAACAGCGGACAAACTTGTCCGACATTTTGATTTACTTACACTTTAAGGCCGAAACAATTTATACACGACCTTAAGCATCAAAGTCCTGACGTGGTATTTATCGTTCAACTTTGATATTTGCCATGAAAAACACTAAGATTAGCTGTCAGGCCATTGCAAGCATCACTAACATTTCACGCATGAGTCTGACTTGTCTGTACAAATTTTGTCAGTATACCCATACTCCATACATTGGGTGTCTGTCAATTTCATCTAACGTTTTTTAAAAGTTACTCGAACTTTTATGGCTTCATTTTTCAGTGGCATTTGACGCAAGCAGCCTAATATCTTACGTGACACGGTACACTGAAGAATCTTTCTCAGCTTTAATCTCGTTCATCTTCATCTACCAAGCTTTCAAAGTAGGTACATTTCATATCAATGCCTATGAACACTGCAGTTGCTGCGCAACATTATCGTGCTTGAACTTATTGTTTCGAGACCGAATGAAAAAACAGGTTCAAAGATGAACAGCGAGACATTCTCTTAACAGCAGTCTACTCGTTCTTCTCGTTTTCTCCCATCTTCGAAACTGATTTGGTTTTTATGGTGTCAGTAAATTAATAGTCGTATCATATTCTGAAAAAGCGCTGTGTTTTTTCAGCAGGCCAGGAACTTATGTAGCAACGGCAGGTGTATCACGATGTTTTCTTAGTCAAGACAAAAGTGCACACCAGACGTTTTTATTTGCTTCGATATCTTAGAGTATTTTTAAATAATCTCCACAGATTTCTTCAGCTAGCCAAACAAAACCTTAGCCATTTCATATTTTAGTAAGCCCAAACTTCTTTCTGGTTACCAAATTGAAATTTCGCCAATGATGTTAAGATGTTTCGCTTGTGTTTAGGCTGCTAGGAAGGGCTTAAACAAGAACAAAGGAGTGAGCACAATTGGTGGCTCACCTTTTCTTCCAAACTGTTCATGTATTTACTTGTTTTCACACCCATTTTCCTCTGGGGAGGGTCGTGGGGGCAGCAGCCCTCGGTGGGCTCGAAATACCTCAGGATTTTCAGCAATTTTAGATAGTTCCGCTAGCCCCACATCAAGACGGGACCAAGCAAGATGGGAGATGTAATCACCCCACCTGGTTTTTGAACGACCCTGGGCAGCTTTCCCTGTGAGTTTAGTGAGCAGGACTTGCCTAGCCAATATTTCCTGGGACATTCTGGACACATTCTGCTCACGCAGAACTGCGTTTGCTTTACCAATTCGTGTGTCAAACCCCCTGTTCCGTCTCAGTCACTCGTGAATACCACCCCAAGGTGCTTGAATGTCTCGATCTGCTGCAGTGAGCGTTGTCACTTACTTGCAACGCTTCCAAACTGTTTGAATTCCAAAATATGTCAAATTGTTTTACCCTTTGGCGTGTGCGTGCATAGTGACAATTTTTCGAAAGTTCGGTTTTGCTTCTCATTGCAATGCTAACTTCTTAAACGAAGTTATTTTGGTGCTTTTGGCCAGCTTCAGAGAAGCAACTATCACTGACTTGGTGAAGTGTTCACTGTCGCTTTATGATAACTTAAATCAGGGGTGTCAAACTCGTTTCAGTTCAGGGGCCACTTCAGGAAAATTTTACCCCAAAGGGCCGGACCAATGTAATCAATGTATAACACCCTGGTTATAAGTAATGACAACTTCCAACTGCTTTCATAACTTTAATGCAAAAAGTTCAAGCTTATCTGGAAATGATTATTAGCGCATTTAAGGAGCAACCTTTACGAAACACTCGAATGTTATATTCTTTCACCACTGAAACCTGCTGTGAACACACCAAACATACAGGTATCCCATTCACTTCCGTAGAAAAGTAAGAAACGGACTAAATGTCGTGGAAAACTCTGCATTTTTTGTCAAATTTTCTCTTTTTCGATAGACATTTTGGGTAACGGTGCTGCCACGGAATAAAGAAAAAAGGCTAAACTGAGCTATTTAAGGAAAGGCAAAAGCCCAAGTCTGAGCATGGAATGGTTGTACATCTAACAATACGTCCTCATTACGCCACAATACAATTTCCTTCGCTTTTACTGTATTTTCACGAAAAACTACAAAGATGTCCTCCGTGTTTTCACTCCAACTACAAAGATGTCATCTGCGTTTTCACTCCATACATGATTTAAACAGGAAGTTGCTTGAGTCGGTGGGTTTAGTTAACATTCTTGTGTGTTCTTGAACACTAGAACTGCGGCGATGTCGATTTCGACGTTTTTTAAAATTTAATGCACTATTTTCTGTAGTTACTGCTTTTTACCGATTCTCAAATTTTACCCCGTCGAATACATTTTTGTGCAGTTTATTTTTCGCTCAATAATTGGAACAGAAGCTTTACGTAGCAAATTTTAGTTGGAGTTTTACCTAGAACTTTGAATGTTTCGAAATCGACATCGCTGGAGCTCAAGCTATATTTTTTCCCGGATTTCTACTGTTAAACTTTATCAACAGTAGTTGAATTTTTGCATGTTCATACATGTTTGAAAATTCAAACTGGTGTGAACATGCAAAAGGAAATATGCAGAAAACGGGAAATTTTCAAGTGAGAAAAACAATAAAATATATGCAATTGCGTTAATATTTCAAGTAATTGAAATCTAGTCACCAGTTATCGAAGTATAACTGGATAAACTTCTCAAGCAAACAAAGAAGTTTTTACTTTACAAAATCATCCCGCGGGCCGGACTCAAATTTGACTTGCTTTCTTCTCAGAAATAGCAGCTCGAAAAGTTCACCACACCAAAATCAACTTCAAATCACCTAACGCAGTAATCAGTTTTGTACAGTATTATTTTACCTATACGGGAAATGCCTACTGCCCAATACAGAAAATATCTTTTTCGTCGAGGCGGTCATGGATAGCATTAATGATTGATAAACGCTACTGTAAAAGAAAATGAAAACCTCAAAATTTTTTCATCAAATCCATTCAAGCTATTTTTGCACTTTTTACTTACCCCAGCTTTTGCTTTCATTTTTTCATTTTAGTCTTGAGTTTGCTTACTTCACCTGCCCATTTTTAGTCCTTCAGCGTTACACCAGCAAGCAATTGCTTGCAGATTTCAAGACTGAAGATGCGTACAGTTACGTGAAATCGATTTCCTATTTAAAAGGTTACTGATTGATTCGACTACGTCACCTTTGTCGAGACCAACTACTTGCATCCAAACTATTGATGGAAAGGCGGACACTGTATTGTAATGTTATCGCAAGCTTCCAGGACATATGTTTGACTCTAGCGACTTTTCACAGTTACTTCATTGCAGAAATTGTTTCACGAAGCCGACAAATTGAAAATATGGTACGACTGGGATCAAAACGAAGTGACTCATTATGGGTGAGTATCTATGTGATGACTTTACCAGATCTCTTTTATTTTAAAAACGTTTTGGAGCTTGAATGAACTATTTGTTATTGAAAAACTTGAAGAACAAGTCTAATTTCATTCTTTTGCTTGCTGTTACTTGACCGGTTCAATTCTTTGTTGAGAAGTTTAACTTCAGCACTTGTAAGACTTCGATTTTGTGTGTTAGCTCTGTTTTCTGTCGAAAGTGTCATTTCTCGTGATGGCATAAAAATCTTATCCTGAAATGCAAGAATTTTGTGAAATCCGGCTGTCTGCTGTGAATACAACTGTAGTGTGGCACATTCTAAGCCATTGGCAGTTCGACTTCCAGTGTGAATGCAAAGCAGAACAAATGAGACTATTTTTTAATTCTCATAAACATTTGAACGTTTTGTTGATTCATTCCAATTCTAGTTCAAAAGTATCAAAAAGGATATGATCTAAATCAAAACTTCGTTTTGTCGGAACAGTTTTCAAAAGTTTAGAACTTAGAAAACGATCACGCTGATAAGGTTTTACTAGTAGGAAGCAGTAGAACAATATGGGCATTCAACCAGGTTACAAGAAAGAAGAATAAACATGATAATTGTCTTTTGAGCTTGGTGCAAATAATACACAAGGTTTTAAGATAGGAATAAAGTAGCTAGAGGTGAAATATTATAACGGGACAATTACATCATCTTCTCGTCCAAAAAATAAATGATTTGCATATTCCATGCGTCACCAAGTTATCATTTTTTCGATCAGATTAAGTTCTGTCGCCAAACTGTAATCTAGCCAGTTTTGTCAGGGAAATTATGAAGCGACAGTTCAAACTGTTTACAGCAGAGCACCGGCACTTAAAACCTACGAATTTTACGCAGCTGCCACTGCATTCCTCCGAACCTCAGCAACTATAACGTCTCTTCAAACGCAACATACGAAAGTATGCTTGTTGCCGCGGAAGACCAAGCTGAAGCATCTCATGAAGTGCATTACGAAGGTAGAGTTTTGATTGCCTTCAACTATGACAGAAGTCGAAGCCTTCAAATCGCCCATTAAACTGCTGCCCCATTATGTTTGCAATTCTTCACAAGTGCAGAATTTTCTAGACAGTGACAACCTTGAGGCGACATAATGCCGCTAAAGAAAATGAAGAAGCGCTTTGTCCTACGCAGCTTAGGTGAAACGGCAAGACAAGCCACTTTTACTGTGTGTTTATTTCATCCGCGAAGCCTACAAGACATGGACGAGCAAGCAAATAAAACAAAAGAGAAACCAGGGACATCAAGAATTCCTAGATATCCCTGATAGAACCACACGCAAAGCTTCAACATACTCGATGCAAGCACGCCCCAACACACACGACACTATGGACGGATGTACATGGGAGAAACTGGCCAATAAGCAATTTAATGAACTCAAGTCTTCTTCATATGTTTCGGAAAAATAAAAAAATAAAGTGAAACTTTGCAGGCAGGACACCAAAAACCTTGCGGTTGTCGAGTCGAAGTGCTCCAGCACAATGATCTCAGCAATATTTATGTTTTATGAACAGGCCCGTAACCAGCTTGGGACACCAGGGGTGGCGAAGAGTTTTCAACTATGCCCAACAGATTTTTCCAGGGGGGTGAAAAGTTTTGCAGGAGAGGCTTCGCCATCCCTGCGCCCCCCTGGTTACGGGCTGTCTATGAACATCTCAGTAATATTTATGTTTTATGAAAGTAAAAACAGCAAGACTAGCTCTAGCTTTTCAGCAAGCTGCTGGAGGAATCTCTTGCTTGGCTCTGTTTTCATCTTTTTGCGGTGATTCAAGCTTGTAGGTATCATTCAGCAATAATAGTTAAGTCACAGCAGTGATGCACACAAGCGAATCATATCGCAATTTATTTGCACAAGAAATCGCGATATGATTTGCTTCTTCTGCAAATAAATTGCAATATGATTCGCTTGTGTGCGTCACTTGTGACTTAACTATTATTGCTGAAAGCAAATACAAAGAGACAAAAAAAGTGAACCAGACCTGATATAAAGACCATCGTAAGAGTTCACTTGCCTTCACACAGTATGCAAAGCCCAACGGTACAAACCACACAAGCAATCAAAAACGCATGCCAAAAAATCGTAAAGGAAAAGACAGATGAAATACATATATTTTTATAAAAAAGGAACATGATGTATCCGGTAGTAAATTTTTCGGCCATTGATTCATATTGTAATAACAAAAATACTCGGTATTGTTTGTTGAAGATATTATGGAAATTAACTTTCAAGTGTTGTTCTCCATTTGCTCAATAAGCACTGTAACTCCTCGATGAAAAATTGTGTTTGCCATCGTTTGTTGAAACCTTTTGAATAAAATAGTTTTGTTTGGTTGGATATCTTATATTATGACAATGAACATCAACCGTTTTCTGAAAGAAGTCTGACGATGTTGGTAAAATTTCATGGTGAAAGCTTGCATCAGTTTAGCTAATTCAAATCTACAAATTTCTTGCAGTTTCAGAAGATTGAGAGATTTATACAGAGGTGTAATGTGACATTTAAAATTGTTATATATTTTCGTAATATGTTAATATGTTTTTGTGCACTACTTCCAGTGGTTGCAAAACAGAATTACTGGTGCCCCACGAAAAATGCAATATTTTAGATGACAATGTACAAGACTAAAATATAAAATTTTTAATACGTCGTTTGACGCAAGATTTAAATTTTTGTACAATCAACAAGGTACCCTAACTAGTTTTGATTTCATGGATTGCACGTGATACGACAAAACTAACGGACTGTCTATCAAAACCCCTAAATATTTTGTACACTTTGTTCGTAGAACTTAGCTGTCATCAATTTTTATTTGAAATCAACAAGTTTCAGATAGGTTGCTATGGTTTTTCAAAAATTGTTTGAACATAAATGTTGATCTGGAGTAATTCAAGGACAATTTATTTGAACGCAGTCAATTGTCTACTTTAATTATCTACATATTCACCGTATGTTACAAATGGTCTCTATTTTTATGAGATAGACAAAGATAAGGGTCATCAGCATATAGTGCAGTATAAAATGCAGAAGAATTGGGTAAATCATTAATGCACATGATAACTAAAAGCGGTCCCGCAACACACCCCTGAGGGATACCGTTTGAAATACCAACTAAATCAGATGGCACATTTTCCACCTCTACAAATAGCTTGCGATTGGACAAAGTATCTACGAAATAATTGTAAAGGAATTCACAACCAGTAGATAGTAGATGATCCACCGCCGCAGGTTATTAACGATAGTTTCATCTCTACAACATTGTTTTCAACAGGACTCCTCTTCAAAAGCAGTGCTGACTCATATTTCTGTGCTCGCCGGGACCATGTCACCAACATCACAGATATGGGCGCCATCTCTTGGCACAATCTGACCATGAAGGTGCTGTTACTTCCAAATGTCTTCCTGCTAATCAGGGCCGCAACCAGCTGATATCTTCGGGAGGAAGCAAAATGACTGTGTAACTTGATGGTGTACCTAGCAACTAAACATAGTTTTGAAAATTTAGGGGGGCAATTGCCCGGTGTCCCCTCTGCTTGCGGCCTTGTCGCTTGTTTCAAATGCTTGTGAAGAAAGCGCTCAACTCTTTAGTATACTTCGCTTCACATTGTTTCATGTCTGGTTATGAATTAGCATTTTAGTTTAACTTAACATTACGTGCTTCCATGTTTTCTCACGGGCTAGCCAAAATAATTAAAATATTTGATAACTTCGCCGTAGTTGCAAAACAAAACAAACTTTTTTCAGCAATCCGCAGTCGAAAGCAGCCTTTAATATGTCCACTGAGTTGTTCATATTTAGTATCACATCGTTAGCAACTATCGGTAGCTGCATGCTGGTGAACACAGCAGAGTATGTAGAATTTGTGTAGAACTTATACTTCTACAAGCTTTTAGTCGAACTCGAATGATTTCATGGAATGGTTAATTGTGTTCGGTAACTTTTTGCTGCCGTGTCTAATTTGCTAGTGAAAAAAAATTATTTAGCTTGTTGATTGTGGCCACGTATGTTGATGCGGTTTATTCACCTTACAAACTACCAGAGACCTACCAGGGAATCGACGAACCACCACTTTTTATACTTATTATCACAATGGTGTTACCTCAAGAAGTGAAACAGAATACAAAGCAGTGATTACGGTTTTTTGGGGTTTGAAAAAGTTGACTATCAGTAAAGTTGAGGCTTTTTGTTCGCTTTTAACATATTGTCTTTTTCCGTGAACTTAATGATCTGCGAAATATTGTTTGATACACAAAAGTATACGTCCTACTTTTCTTACAGTTTTCATTAGCGTGTATGTGGTATTCGCAGCGTAAACTGCCTGTCACGAAGTTGTTATCGATCTTTTGGCTTGATAGCAAGTACTAAATTTGTTACGCATATGAACTCAGCTGACTTTGTTGTTTAAGCATTCTGTTGCTTTGTTCAAGGTTTAATATTCTTTCAGGAATGTCTGAGCAACATGTGCGGCTCCTTGGATGGCAGTTCCTGCCCCTACACACCCGATGCAATGCTCATGTCAGTCGTGCTTTTCTTCGGTACATTCTACCTCTCAACGGCGCTAAAGGGAATGAAGACTTCACGTTATTTCCCAACAAAGGTTTTACGCGCTTGTTGTTACTGTAAATGTAAATTTCAGATGCTGTTTAGTTAGTAGATGGTAAAATCGAGCAAAAGATGAACGTGACCACTAAGCTGTCAATGACATCAGTTGCGTTTTGGTTTGCTAAATTTATGGTAGAAATAATGATTTTTAAGAGTTTGTTTCTCACAACAGGCTGCGAAAAATTACTTAATTCGCAACGCTGGTTGCAAAGGCAAAAGTAACATAGTTTTATTTATGATCTGTCGACCAAGTATGTGATTCCGTTGTGCTGCTGTTTCCAGGTTCGCTCAATCATCAGTGATTTTGCTGTGACCATAGCCATTGTGGTTATGGTTGTGGTCGATTTGGCTATGGGCCTTGAAACAGAGAAACTGGCTGTCCCGCATACTTTCCGAGTAAGTTTGTCAATGGTATGGTTTATTCATGCATTTTTGTGACTCAAATCACGAAATAACACGAATGCAGCAAGAGGAAAAACAATAAGATCAAAGATCACAAATTAATTTAATGTTGATGAGAATAAAAAAACATCAAAAATTTCAGGTTTCTCAATCTAATGATCGTGTTCTAACATGTTGAATCACAAACGGTTAGCGAAAGACCACCTGGATTAAATTCTCAGCCAGCCCTGTTGCGAGCACAAACAATTTTTTAATTGAAGACGTTTTACAAGTAGTAAAAACGTAAAAAATGCATCAAATCAACGTCAGGTAAAATTAGCAAAAAAACAACAAAAACGGTGAGGGAAAAGCATGCCTATGTGTACAGGGGGTGGGGTGAGCAACTTTATAGGTAAATGATAGGAGGGAAAAGAGGGACATCAACATAATATTACAGAAAGTGACAAGCATATAAAACGAAGATCAACAGGAATTCTGGGAAGATAGCAAAACCTTTTTTACATTGTTTTCCCACTGAATAAGGCGAAAGAGATTTCAACTTCTCAGGATTATCAGACCAATTTTTGGGACCAATATACTTTAAAAGAAAGCTGACCCAGAGACGTTTTAATTCTGGGTAAAGAATATTTTTGCAAAGAAGCAAAAATGAATTTGGTAAATGACAACTTAAACAAGCCTGGTATTTCTAAAATTGTGTGCTTAGAATAGAGTGCAGCTGTTTTAGTTTTGTCATATTCAAGGGTTCTCACAGCATTATTCTGCAATCTAATTAAAGTGAGTAAAGTAGTCTTATTGGCCCTTCTCCAGTTAAGTATTCTGTAAGTTAAACATGAATGGAATAGAGCAAAATAGGCAGATTTGAGCTGTCTAACTCAGATTACGGTTGTTTACATGTTATGAAACAGCCTTGGTCTTGGGAAGTGCATTTACTTTGTTTTTCTGAAGTTAAACTCCAATTTCATTTAAATATATCTTTAAGAGATGTGTTGCTGATTCGCACTTCATTTTCCGTTTTTCTATCTGAAACATGTTTATCAATTTCCTATGCACGGAGATTAGGATCTTTATCAGGCGTGCGAATGCCCAATGTACCAGGGAATGTCTCAGTTTTATAGTAATTAATTGATAAACCTGTTCTTTTTCTTTCTTGGTGCTTTGTTTTTGTTGAAATGATTGAAAATCACCACAGCGCAATCCTGAAAAGTAAAACGCGATTGTCTTCGGTTTTAAAGTTTGTCTGAACTAATCCTTGGAATACTCCATAGTGTACACCATTGCATGCTGACAGAACATAAGAAATGCCACCCCATTTTCTTCAGGTTGCTTTTACCTTGTTCTTGAGCCCCTTGAGTTTCAAAAATAACAAGAGAGCTAAATAGATAGCATTTTTGAGTTTTCAAATGCACTGAACGCTTTTGATCATAAAAAGTTTCAGTAAAAATTGCTCTAAAGTTGGTTAATTTTGGTATCTTTCAAGCGCTTCTCATAATATTTCTAATTCATCTTGAGTCTTTAACGACATGAAACGAAAATAAACTCATACAAAATAGTTATCACGGCCTATTGTTTCAAACTTGTTCTTCGCATAGATAAGCATAATATTTTTTGCTGATTTTCGAAAGTTTTGAATTAATTTTTTTTGATGCCTTGGTTGCAACAAGTTACGTGATCGAAGTTTACTATATCTCTATGGTATACCAAAATTTTATTTTTACCTGAATTAAAGTTACTTCACTGGTGTTTTTTTATTTTTTTCAACAGCCCACCCGCCATGGCAGAACATGGCTCGTTCACCCATTCGGCAACAATCCTTGGTGGTCGGCTGTTCTGGCAGTGGTTCCGGCATTTCTTGCCACCATTTTGGTTTTTATGGATCAGCAAATCACAGTTGTAATTGTCAGCAGGAAAGAGAACAAACTAAAAGTGAGAGATGTCTGCAGTAAATGCCGAAACAGATCAAGTGCATTGCAAATAATTTCACTTAAAATTATTTAGTGAATTTTTTTAATGTTTGGATCTGATGTTCTCTGAACTTTAAATAAGCGCTGATTTAAAACACAAAAAAAACATTTTCCGAATCGCCCCAGGTTTTCGTAAACGCTTTCGTGCAAAACATTTTCAAAAATCGTGTTTTGCAACATCAGGTGTGCGGATTTTATTTACTATCACGGGTCGCATGTATTGTGTATTATCGCTGGCGGGCCGCAGAATCACTAAAATTTATCCAAAAATTCTACTATTATCTAACAATGAGGAAGAGTGACTTCTTCTGACTTGCTATCTAAGTACCAGCTTATCATGGAGCTTCATTTTGACGCGATGTCGTACTCCAACTTGGGTAACGAAAATTCTGATGATGCGGGCCATATCAAATGTTCAGGCGGGACGAATTTGGCCCGCGAGCCGCAGGTTCCCCTCCCCTGTGCTACATATTCTACGTCATATTGGTCTATAATTTGCATTTTCTTTCCCTAACAAAGTAGATGTGGTTGAGTCACAAAAAACATATTGATAGTATGCCTTACGTCCAAAAAATGTGTTGCAAAGCCTTTGCATTCAGTTTTTCTTACCAGCTTGACACGTGTTAGTAAAGCAGTGGTTTTCAACCTGGGGCCGTGACCCCCGGAGGGTCGTGAACCAATTTTGGAGAAGTTACGAGTAGATATTTTATGTACACAGATGTTACGTTTGCTAAACGTTGAAAACAACTGTAGTAGAGGGATCATACGTTCTTTTTTGATAGGAAAAATCCCTGTTTTGTAGATGTCGTATCTCGTCCAGTTGCTTGTTTGGTTTGGAAACCAGTTTGGTAGCTGGTAACAGGAATACGTGTGGGTTCTGAAACACTACAGAAATTGCCGTGAAAATTCCTCTTTCCGTCACAGGAAAATAATGGTGACCTTTTCCTTGCAAAGAAAATTGAAGGAATTTACATACCTTTTTTAACACATTCGATACCGGGTGGTTTCCCCGCCACGATATCCTCTGTGACCACACGGTTTTGGTGGAAAATTCAAATACCTTTTGCTTGTGCAGAAGGCAGATCCTGCTAGGTGTTTTCCAACTTTAAGCTAAAACGGTAAACTTAGCAAAGGTTTTGTTGCCTCCAAAACATTTTAGGCTACATTCCACCAAAACAAGCCTGGGCCTACCGGAGCCAACTTTTTTGCAAAAGTTTCACTATTTCTGAGACTACAAAAGCAGCTATCATTGGCATTAAGCAATTAAACTTTATCAACATGCCTAAATATACTTACAGAAACGTTTCTAACACATTCTTTCATGCTTTCCTAGCATTTGGCAGCATATCAAAGCACTTCCATCACAGAAATCGCATTCCTGGTCCCCTGGACCAGATCCCGCCTAGGTGGACCAACTCAAAAGTACTATGCTTTTGAACAACCTGTGGACCACAGAGTTTGGATTCTCACTCCAAAACCTAATGTTACTAAACTCAGTCTAGAACAACATTTTTAGACCGTTTCCAGCAACAAAATTTCAAAACATACATAAAATACACTGGCGGGAACTTTTGAAAGCAAAATCGTACGTTTACTTCGGCCGAGAACAGTGACCAACATATCTCCTACCTAGATCTTCGTCGGCAGGTACTCAGTGTCAATACAATCAAATATCATGGACGTTACTTTAAAAACTATTTATTGGTAATTCATATCTTGCATTCACAGAAAGGCGGCGGTTATCACCTTGATCTTTTCATCGTGGCCGTCATGCTCATCATCTGCTCCATCATGGGTCTACCGTGGTTTGTCGCTGCCACTGTCCTCAGCATCACCCACGTCAACTCCCTCAAAATGGAAACCGAGACG
>JGI24158J21664_10000570_pt1 | contig 35039 bp, 20 predicted proteins | sample Ectturendosymbi3_FD_21664 | JGI IMG/M metagenome (IMG submission 21664) | reverse complement strand
TCTACCGATAAGCAAGACGGCTCCGGGCAGCTGCAACAATCAATCGATCGAACTACAAGCAACGACCATGCACGTACGAACAGCAACCATCACAAACAATTGTGATTCAATGCACTGATGCGTATTGGTCATTGTGCTTCGAAGCAAGTAATGTACTCTATATCCTGTAGTCAAGATTAAACAAATGCAATACATTCAGATTTAGCATCAAAGTTTTGTGAAATTGTTCACAACTAAGTATTTACTTGCAAGTGACTGCAGGTACTTCATTGAAGCTGTTTAAACCAATGGGATCACTATGTAGGGATTGCCAAGTATGTGTAAGAAGAGCCTTGCTATTTTGATCATGATTGGAATTAGATGGAGAAATAAGTAACTTATATAAAACACACCATGCACTACAGGGTGTTGGTCATCTGGACACACAAACAGATCATGTTTACAAAAGCACTCAATACACTATAAGACATAAGAAACCAAAACGTACAACATAAACCGTATTCTCTTTGAAAGTTATTTTTATGAACCCATACTTCAGTTTTGTTAAAGACATGGAATTTGTTGTTGCATGTTAATGATGTGCTGTTTTTCTTGAATTTCTTAACACATTAGGAGCCGGTGTACAAGGATATCATGCTTTGAAATTACGCATTGAACTGCTATTTTTACACCACTTTGCAACTCCATAGCTCACCAATCAATTGTGCTAGAGAGCAGTTCAAACCCTCAAAAGACTTGGCGAGTCTTCTAGTTTGCAATGAAATAAAATTTTAGGTTTTGGGTCTCAGTTTTTTGTGGGTGACATCCATAGTATAAACACACACTTTCTGCACAACGCAGGTTGATAAAAACTTTTAGAACATAATATTTTACAACGGCATTGGAGACTGAATCACAGGGTTACAGACACTTACTTAGCAGAACGTTTTTCAACGGCATTAGAGGCAGAACCACAGGGTTACAGACACATTAAACACTATTGTTCGTTAACCTGTAACACTTTGTACAACACTACTGCAGAGTAGGATGCTAATTCCTAAACTGGTTGAGGCCAGGTAAAGTACGAATGCATTGTGTCACGATACACCCTCAAATGAACAAACACTGCAATGTCCGTGCACTGAGTCACAAAATAAAATGCGGTTGTAGTGTTTAAAGAATAAGGACTAATATAAACAATCGGACCGCAACAAAGAATGCAACCATACATGTTAGACTTTCTGCATCTTTCGACAAACAAGTACTTGTTTTTTCCTAGTAATGCTTCAAATACATTTGAAATACATTTTTTCGTAATGCTTCAAATAAATTTCTTAGTAATGCTTCAAATACATTCCTACAGGAATGTTACATTGAACCCAGGTTTTTTAAGCCGTTTTAGGGACCCGATTTAGGACCCTAGAATTGAAAATCGGGTCCCTAGAATCAGAGAAATTGGGTCCCTACAGGTCCGTACTGGGTACCTAACATTTTCCTTAAAAATAACCTTGATTGAACCTGATGACTACTAACACTCGCTCTCCAGGGCAGGTTGTATAGAGTTCTGCATCCAAAATTGTAAGCTATCCACAAGTTTTGCATGCATGATATTCTGAAATTACATGATAATTGTGATGCGTACATGGGCATACAAAAGGAACGAAAAAGTACACTTATAACTGCATTTGAACATTAGGAAAAAGGGGCTTGCAACTTGGTTGCTACACAATATTGGTATTGTAGTTTTGACCCTTTGATTGACTTTCTAGCATCTGTGGTTCAAAAGTTGTGGCCAAAAAAACAAACTTTGCGTAAAATATTTTTACGGGTAATTTTTTCCCAAAATTAGGTTTTTGGCCATAACGTTGGAACCAGAAATGCTAGAAAATCAATCAAAGGCTAAACGGACCAGATTTTAGCCTGGTTTCCACCAAAACCTGAGCAAAATACTTCCCTCGTGCAGTTGAGGCCCAGGGCCTGATGATCTCGACTAAAAGGCCCAAACTTACCCCACTTACGATGTCACCCACAGAAAACCCAAATCTAAAATTTTTTTTCATTGCCAACTAGAAGACTTGCTGAATCTAGTGAGGGTTTGAACAGCTCTCTAGAACAATCGACTGGCAAGTTATGGAGTTGCAAAGACTTGTCCAATATGGGCAAACAATACCTTTTAAAGCAAAATTCGCCTGGCTCCAAAGGTGTTAATTGTTTGTGCTTTAATTTAGTATTTATGCCACCGAACATGCTGATCCTTCTGTTGGCAGTATTCTTCAGCAGTGTTTAAGCTGCCTATGCCTGCATAAAAATATCTTGGCTTGGTGGCCAACTGCTTCTGATTCCAGCTGCAGTTTTTCCATTACAAGGGATGTTAAAATGATTTGATGAACTCATTTTTGCTAGCTTCCGCACATTGTACAATTTTAGAGATTGCCCATGGTTGGTAAGCTGGTGGGTCCTCATCTACACAGGTGATTTTGCATGTTGAATTTATGTTTTGTACAGTTCTATTGATGAGCTTACACATTTAGATGCTAAAGTTTGTGTTTGGCGTAGTGTTAAGGCAGGTTTCCAGTAGTTTTGCAGCTGGTTAGGTCAAACTTTATGACAACTGCCTGGTTGCTTTTTTCATGTTCAGGTCAAAGGTCACAGTGAGGAGGTCTACGTTTCTTTCAATCCGTTTCTTAGTAATTCTTCTGATATCTCATTGTCTTATCATCATCTTGGCATTGCCCAGCGACATCTGAACTTCACTTTCTGTTTTCAAAGCTGTTTGTCATAGTCATTCAAAGTTAAGAGATCCTTGGGTAGCAGAGATCAATTTTGCTGAAACTGGATGTGCTAATTTCAAGAATATCAGTGTTGTGCATTTGGCTTTTCCAAAGTGTTGTTAAAATTTTGGTACATGAAAAGCGGAAGTGCAAAATAGCCTTATGAAAATCACAGCCAATAAAAGTGATATCAACGACATATTGCAAACGTTTCGATAACTCTGTTGTCATCATCAGTACATTGCAAAATTGAATTTAAAATTGAATTTTCCTATGCACTGATGATGATAACAGGAGTTACCGAAACGTTTGCAATATGTCGTTGATATTGTTTTCATTAGGCGTGATTTTCATTATAAGTTTGTAAAAATTTCTGGATAATTGTCTAAGTCAGGGTTGGACAAACTACAGCCCACAAGGCATTTTGTGCGGCCTGCAAGGTAGCCCACATTCATTGATAGTACATATTTCAACTCCATGTTTTAGTAATTTTATGGATTAGATTTGAATTCTCAAGATTTTATTCCACATGTTACATTCGAAACTGCATTTTTACTCAACTGGAAGTGACTATTGTTACCTTCATTTTGTGCTAGCTAATGTAAAAGGTTTTTGTTAAAATTTTTAAAGTGATTACAGATGTAATATACGTAGTATGTGCGGTTCCTGGTGGCAATGAAGGTTTCAATGTGGCCCTCCACAGAAAATGTTTGCCCACCTCTGATGTAGGTAAAGCTTTTAGTTAGCTATATTTTTTTGGAGGTGATGGTAGCAACCATAAACAGGCAGACTTTCATTATTGTACAAGAGGGAAAGATGATCAATGGCAGGTTTAGTTGCACATGTTTTAATTGGTGTCTAAAAATTTTTAGTGGCTAACTGATAAAAATTTGATCCATGCTTTTTGTAGGGTGGATTGGATGTAATAAGTTAATTGTTCAATCTGGATGCTTTGCTTAAGCAGCTTTAGTAATGGCTGCAAGAGGCAGTATCATCAAAAGATGGAGTAGAAAAATACGAAAGGCAAAGAGGACCTTCAAAACAGAGTCACACAATGATTGATCAGTGACTTTGACCTTCGTGAACAATTTGATTAGATGTGGATTGTAGTTCAACTTGTTGTATTCATGATTTTGTGATCGCACTGCAGTAAAGCTCAGTATTGATAGTTCATGCTGCACTCATTTTAGTCTTCATGCAAGACATATCGTTGTGTGTGATAATGAACACAAGTAGTGTTTGGCTCAACTCATTCTCATATAATTGAAGCGACTCATAAGGAAGCTGTAAAGTGGTGTAGGGAAGTGTAGGTGTGGCAGTTGTTCTAAATAAAATCATTCCAAACATGCTTTGTCCTGTCGCGATCTATTTTGTCTTGGTGAATGTTATTATACCAGCTATTAATATGTTCAACATGTGCTTCATGAGCAAAACATCAAAACACGCCTGTGTCCGGGCAGCAGTAGCACCAGATCACGATTTGCAATAAGCCCAGTATTGCGTGTTTGGTTGTGCTTGCACAGCATTCTAAAAAGTCGTGTCAACCGTAATGAGCATCTCTGCCACATGAAAAATGCAAAAGGTTATGAAGTTTGGCTGACCTGCAGGTTTGGATGCTTGATAAGCAATTACAAGTCATATGAGAGTTGATGCCACCGTCAGGTGGATTGTGATGTCACAATCAGGCGGCCAAACTTCGCTTAATAGAGCTGTGCACGCAGTTCGCTTGGCATATCATGGAGCTGTTGAAGCAGGTTGAAATTCGCAGTCGATCAACGTTTTCACTTACCCTTTGTGCATGCAATCATGTGCTTCAGCGAAGTTTTGCTGGATTGATACAGAACTACAGGTATGGTTTTTGCCAAGTTTAGACTGCGGTTTGGCAGATGTTCTCAGATCGGTCGCTAGTTTCGCTTGTATATGGCAAAGAAGCAGTTCTTTTGAGGGTTTTCAACTGAATTGGATACGTGTTGCGTTCGGCACTTCGTCGCTTTTAGTTTCTGCTATGAATACTTTCCCTTGGAATTACAACTACCTCTTCATCGTTTACATCGCGCATTTTCACGCGCCGCATGTTTTCCCGGCGAAGTCGGTTGTGTTCGCGCACGCGTGCTTCACGCTACAGGGCGCACATTATTGCGCACCGGAAATTTTACGTCACGCGAAAGGCAGGAAAGGGCCTTGGGCGCCCGTGGTAAAGTCACGACGGCTGCGCTCTGTTTCGCCGCGGGTTGTCACAGGCGATGGGTTAACGTGAGCTGCGCTTCTCAAGAAAGCCTCGTTCTTTCACGCTGCGCTGTGACTTCGCAGGAAACAGACAGCAGTCTTGAACTTCTGGCATACGCTGCATCAACCGCGCGCTAATGAGGATTAGTTGCAGGGATGTCAGAGAAAACACGACGAACTGCTGGTCTGTAAGCTATTGAGTAAGAGCTTGCGATTGATCAGTGAGTTGTTTAGGTGCTTCTGCTTGTAGTCAGTGATAAAACTAAGTTCAGGCCAGATTTTGCACGTAAGTCAAGTTGGTATGTACCACCTGACGCTTTGTTTCGACGTCGCCGAAGTGCTTGATTTATTGTACCGCTTAGTCGGTTTTCAGTGGAGATTTTGGTGAAAAATCTGCAAGGCCTTAAAATAACTGCGCTGCGATACTAAGCTACAAGCGTGTACGCCACGGTCTCGCTTAAGCCCATTACTGCAACCGTTTTCAAAGAAAGCATTCAGCAGGCCTAATGCTCGCAAGCTGGTGCGTCAACGATGCGTACCTCCGCGCGTATTTTAGGGGCGGCCAATGTTGGGTTGTGACAAATTTAGCGCCGCGCGTTATTTACGTATACGTCTTGCTAAGAATACGCTTAGACCTAACAGCGTAAGGTGCTTGCACGAAGTCGTGGCCACATCAACGCCTGACTAAACCTCGCCGCAATATTTCGGCTAATATGATATTGAAGAACTTTATGCGCGCGCTTTGCACGCAGGATAATTACACAGCATTTTATTCGGTGGGACAATCACATAATGTTGAAAGCAAAACAAAGTTTTTGTTGATGCGTGTTAAGTTTTTAGCTGTATTACTTCAATTTGGAAGCAATATCAAATTTTTGAGATTTTTTTCTGTGGACCATGAAACTGCTACTGGTGTCACTGCCCCAACGATACGCGCCGCATAATTTGTGGCTTTAAGGCATGCGTGTCATGCTGCAACCGATGGGCTGGATGAGGCTTCTTGCTATTTTGCAGTGGCTATGTTAATAACGGTTCCAGATGGTACAGTCAACTAAGGTAAACTTTTATAAACTTCGTTAGTTTGTTAAGTTCAAGTGAAAATCCCTGCCTGATGTGTAAAAATGATTTCCTGATGGCAGATTTTAGCAGCAACTTTGCTTAAAGTACACACCCTGTGCACATGTTTTACATTCTATTGCGTTCGTATTATTGCAGCCCATGTTAGTTTTGGTACTTGAACATGTTACCAATTACTACTATTGCAAGAGAAAATACAAATGATTCGTTGTAACGAATTGGGCAGTGTTGAAGTTTTCAGCTTTTTATGTCCTTAGTAACTTCATTTTGACAGAATTACCAGTGTCTCCATTATCTCACATGTGGGAAAAGCTGATTCTTGCTACTCTGCTATTAATGTGCCAACTGGCAGTGTTGTAGACCATGATTTTCATAGTTGTAAGCCAGTCAGAATTGGACTAGAATGCGAATTTTTAGCAATTTGAGTAGACTGTCAAATACTAGCACAAATGTAGCAGATAAGTCATACTACTAGTGACTTTGAACCAATGCAGATAGCGGACTTCATCAAACTATGTTTTCTGACGCCGTTAACCATGGGTCATCAACAGGGTGAAGTTATTCCTTGCAAGACCTGATGTGAGGTTACTCTTTAAAGTCAAAACAGTAACCAAGTTGCAATACGTTAAGGTCATGTTTTTGGCAATGTTTCCGCAATAAAAAAGTGAGCATTTTGGTAATTTTGTGAGCTTTTGTAACTGGAAGGTTACAAACAGCTGTTCTCCATTGTGGAGCCACTCTCTTTGTGGTATAGCTGCGATTGGAAAACAAGCAGAGATCATTGTTTCATCGTGTTGGTGGTTAGTAGAGACCGTTCACACGAAGCCTCTTCAACGTGTTTTGTGTTGCTAATGTGCAGAGTGTTCCAATAAGAACTTGTTGTCATTCAATATGTATATATCTGCGTAACTACCAAATCCAGGCGTATGAAACTAAACAGACTTAACGTTTAGCAGAACGAGATATATTCATAAAAATGGATTGAGGCATGTGAATTTTCTAAACGATTTCACAAGTTTTGAATGTGCGTACCACCTGTGACGCGACACACCCCAAGGGGATAATCTAGCCCCTGCCCAACTATGTCCTTGACTATCTCTGCCGATGCTAATGTTTGTCCAGATCGTTAGGCCCTACAGAAAAAACTTTCTCTGCGCAATTTTTGTGCCACTTCCAAATCTGCACTGCAACTGGTGCTTTTATGAGTCTCTTATGTAATGCACGCCGTGGCCGTAATGTTCAGACTGTTCAAGCATGCTCTAACACATGAAGTGCCTTTATCTATTGAAGTGAAAACCTTTTCTATGCCTGAAAATATTAACACGTGAAACATGTTTTGCAACGCCCTGTGCTTCACAAAGTGTCTGTGCCTTTCCAACGGTAAAAAACATGCTGATATGCTTGTACGTGATCGTCGTCTCATTTTGAACGCTCTTGTCGAGTTTTCACGTGATATGAGCAACATCATGCGGTAAACCAACTGGCATGCAACTGGTGCTGTTTGAATGTCGGAACGAGGTTTATGTGCGTTCATTCCGAAAAGCTTCGGGATTCTGCTTTAGCAGCTTGAAGCGTGGCGCACGCAAGTTTCCCTGTTTTGCGCCGCTCAACATTGACCACTCTGACTTTTCAGGATAATAGGATCTGTTGCAATTAAACGTGCAGTTACTTTCCTGTGGTTCAGCACACGTACCTGAAGTATGATCGGCGCTGCTTAGCTAACTGAAAAAAGAAGAAAAGAAACCGTTTGGCGAAACTGAACGGAATTTGCATTGTGCAAACTATTTCCACCCAACCAAGCAGTATTTTGCTTCAAGCACCGCTCATCGAATTAAGATCATGGGACGAAAGAAAATTCAGATATCGAGGATTGGAGACGAACGCAATCGGCAGGTGCGTAGCGTTTTTACTTGCGCAAGAAACGTGTTGCTCCCCCCCAGCATGAAGTATGTTGACCTCCATTTGTGTTTCATCGAAAACGGAAAAGATTCCTGGTCGCTAGATGTTATCATATGTTAACTTTCACAGCTCAAAAAAAAACGTTGCTGGTTTTTCCATTCGATCTGGTCACCGTGGCAACCGTGCTGTATATTTTAGACATTTCACCGTGTGTTAAAAACATGGACAAACTCTTCCAATCTTGATTTCGTGAAATGCTTCAGCAGAAGCTTACAATGCAAGCGTTGTCGGTGGCTGCTGCCGTGTCGGTGAAATGGAGTAACTAAGAGCTTGTTTCTTTGAGCAATGTGTGCTAAAGCTGGTATAGTGTGAATGCGAAAGTGTCCAGTCAATCCCGGACCCTCGGCAGACTTATCACCAACTCATGTACTTCCGTTGATTTCCATGGAAATGCAACGTATTTAGCTGTGAACAGATGTCCTTTTCATGCACCCTTGTCGGAATTCAAAAGGCGCTTCAGGTGTCGATCCTGCGATTTCCTTGTGCGCATATTCGGCCAAATGCTCGCCCGTAGGTGACTGGTTCGCTTTTGAAAGATTTTGCCGGATTTAAGTCACGTTGTCTTCCCCGAGCGGAAGCAATCCCCAATTGTTTTTGTAGCGTTTCGGCTCTTGCCGAATTTGTTTGCTCAGCGAATGGAGCGCGAGCCTTTGCCACGCCACTAAACCTCCGTGGGCGCTGACCGGCGCCTGGATCCTGACGAAATATTTTTATTTTACGATTCTTGCGCTTCCAGTTCGGTCCGCAGTACTGTTTTTCTCTGACGGGCGAAAGCGAAAGTCGTTGGTCAGCGAGCCGTCCGTCTGTTTCGCGTGCACTGCCTTTGCGGCTCGTTCCGACCAACGATTCTCGTTATCTATTCGGAAACGACCGCGCGAATCACCGTAGAGCGCTTCTGCAGCAAGGAAGAAAGGCGCATGCGCTTGCTCTGTGGACCTGGCCCTGAGTAATTTCACATCTGTTCGTGTTTGGGTTGTGACGCGAACGTCAAACGTTGCTCGAATCATTTGTCGCTTCGGCAACGTGTGCAGCGTGTAGAAGAAAATTCGCTGTATGTGCTGTCTTTATTTGTTAATTTGTCTTTTCCACTTAAAAGTGCTGGCGCATTTTTAACCAATTTGTCCCCAAAATTTTTCAGATTTTTCGCCTAAATGTTTTATTTTTATTGGAGTGAATTTGCTGGAAACTACAGTGTTGTACAAACGGACGCGGTCAAGTAATATCCAGAACCGTCGCCAGAAAGTCTTCAGTAGGGGGCTTTACGTTTGTGCAGGGGGGCTTGACCTTCTAAAAATTGACGAACTCCACTGATTTATAGCGTTTTATATTTCAATTTGAGGGGTTTGGAGCTTTGTTTGGGGGATGCTAAGCCCACCAAAGCCGCCCCCCACCTCCTTGGCGACGAAACAGGTAATATCTCAAGAGCCAAAAGAAATGGGAGTAACTGATTCACTTGAAAAGAGCATGGCGCTAGTTTTTCCCATTCTTCCATTGTTTCAACTCACAACGTTTGCAGCTTCTGAATACATCAAAGTAAGCGCGCGGTCGTGCTTTCGAGCATGATTCGCGGAAGTGTTTTTGACGAATATTCCGATTGCGCACCAAAAGCGCCGCCTTCCTTGGCCAATGCAGTGTCAAGTATCGCGTGTGCTTTTCAACGAGTTTCACAATCTGTACCTCTGTCAAGCTTTTCTAGCGGAACTTTATCGCGGGATGTAGGCATTGCTGCTTTACTGTGCTGTGCACGCTGTTCATTTAATGATTTAACGCGCAAGTCATGCTCTGCTCCCGTGCATGGCTCTTCCATTCATGCAATCTCAAATTTCTGTTCTTAGTGAAAATACAGAACTTTTGAACGTTGGTGACTTCTATATCTATCAATAAAATTCATGTCATAGCAATGGTCCAGTCATTTGTGTTGTGACGCGAATATTAACCTGCTTTCTCTGCGGGTAACACCCACCCACTCACTTGCTTTTTGTGAATTAGCTCTTCTTCACTCGTTATCGTCGCAACGCGTTTGTGGATGAGTAGCAGTTTTAATTTCTCCGAATATCATAGCGTTTTCCGGCGCTATTCAGGCTCGACGTCAATGTTTTTTATATCGATTGCGGCGCAGTGTTTTGGTGGTGGCACAATAGTGGATGTAAACCGTTCGCATTGCGAGTTGACATTTCGGTGGATGTGCGTGCCGGCTCGCTTTTGTGCTTGTCAACTCGTCATTGCGCCAAGGGAGTTTCGCTTCAGTTGTCAAAAAGAGAAGGACAAGGCCTCAGCTCGTTAACGTTACCGCTTATGTAGAACCATCATGGACACGTGTATTATCACCGCTGGTGTTTCAAAACCCAAATATTTTTTGTGGTTTTCGCTTGCCGATAGTGATATAGCAAATGACATTGTTTGAAGCAGTTGCATGTTACTTGTTTGTTGCTCAGCTGTCGGTTCGGAACTGTGTTGAAAAACCCACGAATTCCAGGGAAGAGCAACAGCTTGCCCCATCAACATTTTTTGCCACTGGTTGTTTACCTTAGATGTCTGATATGTTGCAATACGTTCTGGTATATTTTGCCGACATATCTCGCAAATCTACTCCAGCGCAGGTTGCTTTATTGCGATTATTTTTTCAGGTCACGTTCACCAAGCGCAAATTCGGCTTAATGAAGAAAGCCTACGAACTTTCCGTGCTCTGCGACTGCGAAATAGCGCTGATCATTTTCAACGGCTCGAACAAGTTATTTCAATACGCCAGCACCGACATGGACAAGGTTTTGCTGAAATACACGGAGTATAACGAGCCGCACGAAAGTCGCACCAACCAGGACATTATCGAGGTAAACATGCGCTCGGGTGACTCGACCGTGTATTGTGTGTCGCCTGGTACTTGAACAGGCACCGCGGGGTGTCTTGTTCCAGTTGGCAGGCCCGCCTTGGCGAAGTTCCCGCGTCGTCACGCTGCGCCTTGACGGTGCAACTGCGTCTGCTGCTCGGTGGCAACGCGCACGCTCGGAGTGACACGTCACGTCGTGTACCATCCGCAGTTGCTGCTGACCGTTGGCTGGCTAAGGACTGACCTCGTCTCGGTCCGGGGCATAAGCAAGCCAGCGAACTCACACTGCGCGAACTGATAGTCGAGACAAGCATTTGGGCAATGTGTCGTATCAGGTTTCTGTCTGGCTGACTAAAGTTTGCTCGGTGGGGGTGGTAGTTGTTGTTGTTGCTTGGCGCCTCTGCTAAATTTCACGTGGTTCCCAAACTGGCACTTCCAGCAAAATGCGTTCAGGCCAGGGCAAGATTGTATCGTTTTGGTCAGATAAANCATTGGTAACTTGGCGCTTACGCTCGTGAGGTGGGCTTTTTGTAAAATTGGATAGTGCTTCCCCCAGTTTACGGAAAGTCTGGCAAAAAGTGATAATTAACAATTTACCGCTCGACATCTGGAAACCAGCTGAGTTGACGACACGACGAAGCATGGAAGTGCACTGTATAGTGCTGTGTAGTACTGCATACTGTCCAATAAAATCGTTACGCTTGTAAATTGCCTAATTTATCAAGGAGAAGTTATCGTTCAGGCATTAAAAAAGAATTAACGTTGTTTTATGAAATTAGTAATTCAATCACATGGACTGGCAAAAGGGTCTGTTCTCACCATCCCACCCCAAGGTTTTTTCCGTTTGGAGTCCCTGCTTGTCTTCGCGATTTACTTACTATGTGGTGTGACGCGTAATGTTGAGTCTGCGGTATCCTTGGGTCTTTCTGAATTTCGTTTTAGTTCTACGTGAAGTTCTTTCCCGGATCATCTTGGTTTGAACCTGCTGCAAAGCGGCACTGTTTCATATCCACTGTGACGCAGTTCGTTGTTACAATGCCAAGCAACTGCACGTCAAAACCCAATGACGCTTGTTGAGAGAAAAACGCTCCATGCGTACTAACGGTATTTTTGGCTAACGCCCGGTTTCTAAACCGGGCAACTGAAGCTATTTCTCTTTCGTGATTTGCTATATATAGCCATTAACTTCGCGTCGACGTAAAGCGCGCCCAAGCTCGTAGTACGGTTTTTCCCGGATATATGGTGTCGATTTCGTCGTCGATCCTCCACAGCGGTTGGTCTTGCGCCGGGAGCTCGTCAACGCCAGACAATCATCTTGAGTAAATTTCAGGAAAAAATCCCACGTGACACGCTGCAGTTGTATGGTTTTCGTACTGCTTTTCACGATGTTGTGTATCTCTATGAGAACGTCAATTTTTTAAAACCATAGATAGGATGTGTTGTTCAAAACAGATAATAATTTTTTGCTGAGGTATACTTAAATTACAATGCTTCTTTTACCACTGGGTAAATTTCCCCTGGAATGACCAGGCACTTTGCCGCTTCCCACGCTGGTATGAACTGGAGTAATATCATAACCTGTCAAAACTCACTGTCAACTGTCCGAATTGAACTTTGTGTCTGATCGCACTGTGCGCGCGCTGAAAAATCAGTGAGCGAAATGTTTAATTGCTACTAATTTGCATTGCATGTGAACAGTTAATTAGGAACGCGCATTTTATTGCGGACGTTGGAAATCGGTGTTGCTTTCCGGTCCATCCAATGAAAGGTGCGCTCTCATTCACTGCTGGGCGTAAGCTGTTTTTTTTTCGGAAATTTTGAAATTACCGAAAAAATTTTAAGCCATTTCGGGCGGAATGTCTGAAAATGTAGGCTATTGAACACCGTCACGGCGAGTTGTAATACAACTGAGACAAATGACCAAAATGGCTCAGTAACCAAAATGTCTCAGCGAAAAAACAGGGCTAAGCACTGGGAACTAGTTCTGTCCTTGGGTCAACGGTCGGTTGCTTTTTGTCGCGTCCATTACTGTGCGAAATTGCGTTCAACTCACAGTTATCCACCTGTTTTCTTACAAGATATTCGCCGGGACTGACTGTTTTTCATGAAAAATTTTGATCAAATCGCCACAAAGAGGATAGCCGCAGCGTTCAATGTCTTTCCAAGCATACAATATTTTTTGCTGAAAAACTGCAACTATGTAACCGCGTGTCTCCTGCGAATGTTTATTACGTTGCGAAGATCAGTAATTTGTCTTTCGCCCCTACAAACAACGAAAATGCCAGCTCACTGCTCAGTCCGTAGAAATTAAGCGTGCCAGAGCGGTTGGTACCCGTGCAAAAACTTAGCTTTCTGCAACGATGCAGAATGTTGCGAAACCGGGGATTGGTTTAAATTTAGAGAACCCGTGAAGACATTGATGGGTACGGGCACGTTGCTTTGAAAACTAACAAAGCTTTGGTAAAGCCAGGCGTCACGGTCGAACTCAAAAAATTCAAAGACGTAATTTTTGCTTTATTCGAAAAAGCGCTAATCTTGATTTGATAGTGTAAAGGCAGCAGATGAAGTCCAATGTCGATCTTACCGTTGTCTGAATTGATTGTTGTGAATGTGATATGTTGCATTGCCGATCCGAAACAATCGGATGCTTCTGCATGGGTTTTGCTTTTTGCATCAATAGCATGCAGGCATTCAGGTGTAATTTCGGTGTGAAGGTTTTCTTTTACGTCGCGGCTACGACCACCGCCTAACAATGTGCTTTTTCCACAGTCGTTTTTTTCGGTTCGTATGTTGGGGACCGGACCGCAATAAATTGCCCTTCTTCCTGTCCGGAACGGGTGTGATTTGCATGTAGACATTGTAAAGGCTGCTGACAATGGCGTCGCCTTCCTGTAGTCTCCTGTTCAGTGTGGAACTTGTCCCTCAGCCCTCATGCTCGTAATATGTTATCGTTGATCTCGGCCTCTCACGAGCGCGCTCCACACGGACATTTCTCCTGACTTGGGCGCCCGGAGCTTGAACGTTGTGGTAGCAGTCGTTTTTCGCACCAGTTCAATTATACTTGCACGTGATGCTTTGATTTTTATATCGAAGAGGTTTTATCATTTAAGCAGTTCTTGCTCCTTTTTCTAACCTCTGGCTTGGAGGAACGCCATCACGAGCTTGCCGATGCCGTTCTTGATACTGACTAGCGATGAGTGCGAGGCTATTTTTGATACGAGCAGTTTAGCGTTTCCGGCTAGATCGTCTTGCAGAATTTCGCTGTTTCTTTTTTTTTAATATTAATGCAACGCAAACACTGCCGCGTGCTTCAGACCAGGGTGCGTGTCGCTTAGGAGGTTATTGTAGCGGAACCCACCGCATTGCGCTGCCGCAGCACTGCCTTCAAGCTTTTTTGGGTGCGGTTTTGTGGGAGGTGCAAGTAGTTGTTTTAATATCTGTGGTAGTCAATTCCCCGCAGCGCAAAAGTTGCGTGCGTTGATTACTTGTGCATTCCGTGGTTTGCGTCCTTTACTTTCGTGTTCGGTACTGTCGTTTTGACTTCACTATGGTGGCTTCTGTTCACTGCTGCTGTTCTTTTTGCTGAATAAAGCCTTGTTGAGTTCTTGTAGTACAGATTAAACAACAGCATCGAACATCATTTTGTCTGTGGTCTGTCAACTGGTCCGCCGCAATTCAGGGCGTGTGCGCTATTTCAGAAACCCAAGCATGTTTACCGCTGCGAACGTTTGTTTAAGCGTTTGGAAAACCGGCAAGGTGGTTGGTTGTATTCTTTGCACCGCCCCTTTTATTTTGTCGTTCGATCTAAGCCTTCCATTCCAGGAATTGTTTTCTTGCAGTTAACCTGACGCAATTAACGCTGACGTGGCAGGCACTTGCATTTGACGTCGGTAGACGAGGATTAGACTACGTGGTAATGTTCCGTTAGCTTTAATTGCAACTTCAAAAAGCAAGAAGCGGGGAATTTTTCGTCCATAGCAACACGAGCTTAACTGCTAGCGCAGTCTGATGTTTTCGCTGAAAACTAAAGGCGCTAATTAGTAGATAGATTTTTTTTTGCTTTGTCGTGTGTCAGCATGCAGCTTAGCTCTCGTTTATCTCGCCGCATCGACGTTTGGTGATACGAGACGGGTGTTGGCGTGAAAGCGCCGCAAATCCAATTCGATATATACCGTTATAACGAAAACTTGCTATTCCTGGCGCGACGCACGGTGGCGAAGTGTATTATTAGGAAGCGCTGTCATTATCGCTCATCTGCGCTCTTCGCTCTCGCGTGCTCGAACGGCCGCAAAATGCGTCACTTTGACGTCAGCGAAACACCAATGGCTTATTCGCGTCGTTGCACTCTCTGTCGCTGATGCTTGAGCGCGATGTTTGCGCTCAGCCAAGCGGTAAAACCGCACGCTTTTAAGAGGCATTTTGGCGTTCCTTTGCGTTGTTTGCTACTGTTAGGAGTCCTTTGACGACCATTTCAAGCTCACGGTTGGGCGAAGCAACGCGATAGTTAGAACTTGTGACGCCGATCTACTTGTGTAGAACTTGTGACGTCTTACTGCAGCAACAACAGTTCGTGGCGTCTATCTGTCACCAAATGGACCCTCGTTTCATGTCGCCCATGCAATAGCCGAGAGAGTGCATGAGATTTCACGCCGCCAATTCCGCCTGTTTGCGCGTTGTGGTATTTCTGAAAGTTCGAATGACATAAAACAGCACCCTTTCATGGCTAACAAGGCTAGAAGCTGATCTTGCCTCGGCTTCACCTGACTAGGAAGAAGACAAGCACAAGCGCATCAATCGAGTGGTGGTATTCATGACAGGTCACGTCCCTTGACTTCCATGACCGAGCAACTGGGCAAATGACTTGCGTTGTGTAGTTTCAAAGAAATGTACACAAGCTTCGTTTCAGGCAGTGCGCTCGTGGCCACGTCTAGTGAGACCGCGCTTCGCTTGGTTGCGTTCGTCTTTCCACTGCAGTGCTGTCTTCATCACAGATGTTAAACAAGAAGGACAACAAGAACTGCGACAGTCCAGAAGTCGAACATCCTCAGCTTCCTACTCCGGGAACGATCGCGCGATACGAGCACATCAACAGGGAGTTCGACGCCATGATGAATCAAGTCGGAGGAGTCCGACCTCAGGTAAGATCTTTTTCTGCGGTTTTGACGTTTGGTCAGGGCTCAGTCGAATGGTTAATTCCTTGACGCACCGTTTCCACCCCTAATTCGTCAACATCAGTGCCATGACTGAGAGATGATGGAATGTGCTGTACCAGCGTGTACTTCTACTGTATTGCATAGGCGCGTTGTTGAAGATGAGCGGTGTAGGTTGAAACTCTTAAGGCTGGACAGCACTAGGCGGCAAGAACTGATCACGTTTCGGTGTTGTTTGCTATTGGTTGTTTGTTTTGTACATCTGCACAGATCTTGTGCTGGTTCTGTTGACGCTGTTAAACGCTTGGGCGATTCTTCATTCTGGTACCCCTGCGTTTCCAATAAACACCATCGTGATTGGTTAGATTTTTATACTTTCGGCTCAGACAAAGCAAGTCACTCAAGCAGTGGACACTAACACCAAAGTTTGTGAAAAAGCTGAAGTGTGTGCACGACACCGTTGCATTGCCGTGCAAAGCAAATCGACTCTTGCTGTTGGTTGAACAACGATTTTGACTTGGCGCTCCATAATTTTTTTGTTCAGCTGTCTGCAGTCGCCGAAATGCCGGTCACAGTACCTGTCACAAATTTCACTGGACTGCATGGCTATCCACCACAACCAAATGATCCGAATCGACTCTACCCCCCCAACCGACGTAGCCCCTTACCTACAAGCCCTCTAGCAAGACGCGGAACCAGCCCTTGTCGTTCGCCTTCCGGTCAGTATGGCTTTCTGTTTTGGTTATTAACGAAAATAGAAAGTCTTTTTTTATCGAAGGCGGGGTTTCGTTGATCACACGAGTGTATTTTTCCATCAATTTAAAATCATCTTGAATCTAATGACAGATGCAGTAATTGCTGTTGCTCCTGTTGTTGCTTTTGCTATCATGCACATCCTTGCAAGTGGACCTGTTTTATTGGCACTTCGAACAATCTTTAGACCAGCTATGTCCAATCCGCGGCCCTCAGGCCGCATGCGGCTCCGAGTGTTTAGTGCGGCCCAGTTGAGGTTTTCGCTGTGGCAGAAGTATCCTACATACTGACAACCTGTCCCTTAGTTTGATAATCTTTGAATTTGACATTTTTGATGCAAGTGGTGCTCAGTGCCACTTTATCACGTCTGTTACCAACGCAGTTAGGATTCGAACAATTTCAGTATATTAGCTTAAGCTAAATTTAGTTTGCTAAGATCAAAGTAAGTCATTCAATGTGCGGCCCTCATTAATATGTCATTCAATCTGCGGCCCTGGTTAAGATAGTGACGTAATTTTTGGCTCAGTAAGCTATTTGGGTTGGACATAGAATTTTTATCGATCTTTGCTTGGCGAAGTATAGCTGACAAACGTGGATTTGGTACTGCACGGTTCGCATTGGTGTAAAGAAGGTCTTGAATTTTGCTGTACTGCCTTTAAATCGCGTTTTCGTTAGTACCATGGTGTGCCCTCCGAATTTCCGAGGTCAGGTCGTGCGACAGTGGATTGTTGAAATTGCAGAATTGTGTATTTTGATTTCCTAGTGCTTGCTTTGGATCCTTCGCCCGCATGCAACCTATTTGTTTTACGCCGACCGTAAGATATCATCGGAAATTTTCTGTTGCTGTGACATCCTAACGTGCACTGCTCAGTGGTTGTAATAATGCAATGCCTTTGTGCACACACAAAGCGCAAAAAAAACAAAACTGCCCACTGCTTAGAAATTCGTGTGTCGTGTTCCTGATTCATTCATACTAACACTGCTGATGCTGACTTTGATATGTGCACCTGGCGGTGGTATTGACTTTGCTTGCGCGCATTGCAACAGGTCTTTGTTTTTGTTCGCCCTGTCCCTGTATCGTTGATTTTTTTTTCGTGTGAATAAAAACAACTTGGGTGAAGCTGATCAAAGCACTCCCAGGGTCACTCTACGAAATGCTTAGACCAGAGGTTCTCAACCGCGTTCCCGAGAACCGCATGCGACCCCCAAGCACCTTTTGTGCGGCTCTCGGCAGTCTTTCATCAAAACCTCTAATATTTTGTGTAACGGGCCTCGTTCTGCAATAAAACAATGCGTCAATTTGTGTGTTAAAATTTCTTAGTGCGACTCCCTTAGCAAACTCGTAGGCTGGATTTGCCCCCCTTCAACGAAAAGGTTGAGAACCACTGGCTTAGACTGTCCGGGATGAGAATCTATTTCGTAAACCTTAAATCTGCAAAGTTTTTCATGTCATGTGTAAGCTTTACAGCTGGTGGCAAATTAAGCGACTTAATGCGTGCAAGTTGCGTAACTTACTTCGCCGTGATGATAAAGCAACAAAGATACGGAGCCGTACACGTAAATTTACTTCGGCCTTCACTCTCGCTTACAAACAAGCATCGAAAAGCGAGGCAAGTGATGACAATTCTTACTCGACGGCCCGTCGGATTGCGACGATTGCCGGAAAGTGACGCGTTTGATTTTTGATGACGTTTCTCCGTTCATGGTTGCGTTTCGCGTCACCTAGTGGCAGGTTCGGCGAGAAAAAAACTTGAAATGTAAGCGCTTGGAGGTTCTCTCGACTGAAAACTAACAGCAAAAGGGTTCGTGCGTCCAAAATTGCGGGTAGTAGTTTCTGTCGGGTGTCAAGGGAGGCACTGTTGTGCTTTCAGTTAAGATTGTGGTGTCAAGCGTTAAGATCGGTCTGGTTGAAAGATACTTACTTAATTAGAGGTTTGTCTATGTAATCAGTTACATTTTGGGATTCACCTCAAAATACTACATGTGAGTTACGGACATAGATCGATTTGGAAACTAGTTTTCATTTTCATAAATGCTGCAGAAACGGCCAAAATGTGTTATACCGCTTATTTGAAAAGTAAAAGATGCGATCTAAGATTCGGTGCGTTTGGCATACGTTACATTGACGAATTAAATACGCACCAAGTATCCTTAATGATTCCTGTTATTTTCTTGCGGATTGTGGTCGTATATTTTATTTTATTGTGTGCGGCTTTCCTGTCTGCGCGGGTTGACACTGCTTGCCACGGTTGGTGAGAACAGTCGTGATGATTTTTCTAACGAAGAGCTTCTGAGCCTCGTAATTGCTATTGTGACGTAACTGCAGCGAACCCGTCCAAACCAGAGTTGCTGACGAAATGAGCCTTAGTGGCGTGAAGTCACGTTAGGGAAGTTTTGGGCGATCTCGCAAAAACACCTACAGCAAGCTGTTATACTTTTCTGTTGTGACTGGGCATCGTGTTGCGCGCGCGGTTGCAGACTTTGATCAGATCCAAGAGATTGCCTCTAATAAAACATGTCCGCACTTCTGATCCAAGTTATTCGTTGTTTTTCAAACATTTTTTTTTCGATCAAGAAAAAAGCACCGCCAGACCAAATTAATTTCTGAAGCGATGAGTAAATAAACTGCTGAACAGCAAACACACAGATGTCTTGTTGTCGTTCAGCGTGTCGCTGTGCAAACTTGCTCTGACCTTACTCAACCGCTTACACTCTTCACATAAGGCCCGACTTCGCATCAATTCTTGTCGTTGCGCCACGTCTTCCTCAGGGGTCAGACTGCTAGCGTAGGCAATAAGGCTTAATCGTTTAGAGGTCAGATGCTAAATTTGGACACAAGTTACCGCCGGAACACACGCGATTGACCGAAGCGTCTCGCGCTTGTGTGACTGCCAATGTTGTGCACCCCTATCGTTGATGTTCCCATCGACCACTAACAACTTACACTACTCACGCAGGCTCGATGTACAGCCCTGAAGTGAGTATGATGTCCGACGCCTCTTCTCCAGGCGGTGAGGATTAATTATTTATGTTGTTAATCGCCCCCACCGGATTCAGTGCCGCCTTGCTTGTACACAAGCAAACTGTATTTGCGAACAAATGGGGGGAACAATTTGTTCAGATGTGGAATTGCAATCGTGTTTTCTGCTTACCCTTGGGTGTTTTTGAAAAATTGGCGCAAAGATGCTACTCCTGTGATCGCCTGATTGATCAGGATCCAGGAGCTTCATCTGATTGGTCCGAATTCAGTGGGAGCTTAAATTTGATTGGACCGGATCCGGTGGGAGGTTGCTGTTAAAGTTTGTGCCTGTTTTCTTTTTTCAATCGCTTGCTGTGGCTTTGGTTTATTAAAAAATTTTGACTTTAGCTCATGTTGATGTATGTTTTTGCCTGAACTTACGGTGATTTGCATGTCGCCTGGCGCAGATCGTTGTGATGCGCTTAGTTAAAGTGTGGTTTTTATAGCGAGTAGTCTCTAGCGTCTTAACTTAAAGGATGAATCGAGCTAAACGTCTACATTTTTGACGCATTGTGTGAGTTTCCCACCTTTGCAATTTTCTTGCAAAGGTGTAGGAGCTGATTAATTTTGTATTCCCATACTCAGAAAATATGTTAAAAGGCATACGGTCCTTGGGAAAGCGATTTTTGCGGAAAATCTCGTGTCTATTCCATGGTGCGCCTGTTCGTATAATTTGAACGAGGGACGTGTAATTGCTTAGACGCGCCTGTTCGCTTTTCTGTTCCCTGGGAATATTCAGAATGTTTGCATTGCTGCATAGGCGTAGCCAGGGGGGCTAGGGGACCATGGCCCCCTCCAAATTTTTAGAACTTAACAGTCGTTTTGTGTCTTAAGAGGCGGTATACCAAACAAAATGGTGTTATTCGCCCAAAATCAAACATTTTGGCCCCCCAAATTTTTGGGATGGCTACGCTAGTGCATCGCTAGCCAGCCATTTTCAACAACCTGAAATATATTCCTAATCATACGCTAAGCTTGGAAGTGTGGAAAAGTACGTGAAATAAAATATTATTGGCCTGACTTCGTTGCAAGAACGCGCTGCTTGCGATGTGACCGTAAAAGCCGCGAAGTGCCGTGTCTTCCAACGATGCAGATCCAATTAGCCTCCTGCTAACGCATTATCGTGTAAAAACCGGCTCAAACGGACTAAACAGTCAGTCTTCACTCGGCCCCATGCACGTTAATATTAATATTGTTTGTTGTGACAAAGAAATGCAATGTGTGTAAAAGTAATTACAGTACCGGTACATTATATATTCTTAGATACACTACTAAAATGTCGCCAAACAATAAGAAACCTCCGTGCCTTGCCCAATATTCCAAGTTTTCGTGAACAGTATAGGCCCCAAGTGATTTCTATGCATGCTTGCTACGTTCGGCTGCGTACTCGGTAAAATACGCGACTTTTCTCTGTCACCCCCAAAGCAGTTACTGCTCGTCTCTGTGTATGACGCGAATGCTTTCTGCATCTCGGAAATGCGTTTTGTCGTGTTGACGTGCCTTACTGGCGCTAACTGGCATTGCTCCTGTTAATCATTGATGCTCCTGGTGTGGCATCTGCCGTTTAATGAATGGGGCTGCTGAGCTGGAGGCACGAAGCGATTGTAGTCGTGGTATGGTCGATCGGTTGCATTGTTGTGTCATACACATTTTGTGATGTACTAAGTGAAACCACCGTGAGTACAAAGCCACCTTACGCAGCCTCGTCAATCCGATAGTGTCTGTGATTCCACTGTCTGGATCAGTGGTTCTCAACGTTTTCTTCATATTCCTTTCTTACAAGCCCCAGACACGTTCTGGTTCCTCCACACCATCAATCGCAAAAAAATAAAATGCCTAAATGAAAAAAGGCAAGATTTATCTCAAAATGACAAGTTCATCAAACAAATCAACCACGCAAGACTTTCTCTTAAACTGTATGTTTTGACATTTTAGAGCATTGTCAATCTATTCCGTATGTTTTAGGTAGTGTTTTCAACCCACTGTTGAGTTTATGAGTGCAGATCAAAAACACTCTTTGACTAAACAGCGGAGTCTACAAAGTAAACCTTTAACACAGCAACAAGTTTGTGTTTTTCCTCATCTCTGCAATCTCAGTGCTGTTACATCACAATAGTTAATTGTCCTTCTTTACAACTCGAACCTTTAAGAAAATTGTAGAAACGCAGCCTGGCGCAGAATCTTTAACCAATGCAGTAATCTATCTGTTGACAACTATTTTAACAACCAGCACGCTATAAGCTAGAAACAGCAAAAACATTGGGATTGCAAAAAATGTCATACTTTGCGGAAGCACAAGAGTAAAAAATATAGAAAATAGAGCCTTTAATTTTTGCTCTCCAATTCCTCCCTTGGGCAAATGTACCCCAAGGCATTAACTTTTCCTCCCTTAGTGAGCCAAGTAGCTCCTGAATGAGAGAACCGCTGGTTCGGATGCTCATACATGGCTTGAATGCTGTGCTGCAGGGAACGGTTACAACATCGCCCCACAGCAGCGCGTCACGTCCCCGTCGATGCACATCGAGCGGACGTCGCCGATGCCCCCCAAGCAAATGCAAAATCCGCCGTCGCCTGGTCGCGGACGACCGGATCTGCACGTCGTCATTCCTCAGTCGCGGACGACGTTAACTACGATGGTGAGTAGCAGTTAAACTGTAGTCTCGACTCATGATATTTCGTGATCGTTTCATTCGTTCTGTGGGTGATTCGATTTCTTTATTGCGCTATGCATTTTTTCTTGCATTCAAAAACTCAACAACTGTGAACGACCCTATACGCACTGGTGAGGCCAGCGAAGCCAGCCAAACAAACCAGCCCTAGGAACTTTCTTGAAAATGACCCGTGAGACTAAAGCAATGATCCTTCTACGTCAACAAGAACTCGTACTGGAAAAACAGAAGGCTGGCCCGCGCTCGCCAGCTAGGCCCTGCTGTCGGAAAACATCGGTCGAACGTTGTTAATAATCGGGATAAATTTGCTGAATGAGCAGATGGACAGTTGGTTTCTAAACACAAGTAAAGGTGAAAGTGGGAGTAGAAACACGTCAGCACTGCGTAGTGTGCACTGAGAGCGAGAAATAACTCACGAAACTGCGAAAGCACCGGTGGACCGTTAAAAAGGGCCCGCGTATACAGCAGCCTTGCCCACCGCTGCGGTACGCGAACCTTTGGTCGCGATCTAGTTTCCAAATTGTTTCCTTGCGTTCGAGAAGTATAAATATGTGTTATTATTGCGAAAGGAAAGTGGCTGTTGTTACAAAATATAAAGACAATTGCTATTACGCCCTCGTGTATGACAGGACGCTGGAGGTGGCGGCGAAGCGCAGTTGTCGACGCCAATAGTAAGCCTTGCAACGCCCGGAATAATGTCCTACCACCACCCGCAACAGACACCGTACAGCACTGGTAAGTCGTGGTAAATAATTTGCACCGAATGACGTCGTCGACGGAGAGCGACGTCGTTTCCAACATCCGGGATCCTGCTGCTGCGGTCGATATCACAATTCGCTGCGTTGTCGTCGGTGTGGTTGGGGGTGTTGGTTGTCTGGTTTTGTCGGCTCGTCACGCAAAAAAATCAGGCCGCACAACGAGCTCCTCCGCCGTTTTCAACCCGTTTTTCCCTTTTTTTGATCTACTTGCAGGGAAGGTCGAAAATATGTAGCTACGTCGCCCCCTGCGAGGTTCACTTGATTTAATTGCACGCGCCGTCAACAACCGGTTGAAACCGGTTTGAAGAAACGGCCTCTCCGCAAGATATTAATACGTTGGTGCGGATGCAGAACTGTTCGAATGCAGGATTGTAGACTTGGAAATAACGCCATGAGATGTTTAAACTGTTGTTTGTTCGAATCTCGTTTCTTCACGGGCAGCACTGAGGGTCGGACAGCGCAAGAAAGCGCAGGCGAAGTTCAGCGGTGTAAGGCAGTGGTTCTTAACCTTTTTTCTACCGTGCCTCCCAGTAATCTTCCTTTGTTTCAAAACCCCCTGACTTTGAATAAGGGGTAAAAACAATTGCATTTATTGGTAAATTTATTGATCAAACTTACCATGTTAGGACGCGTAAGGGGTCATGCCCCCGTGGAAATCTATTGACACCCCCCAAGGGGGCGCTTCCCCCGGTTAAGAACCACTGGTCTAAGATTTCGCCTCCGTCGCATGCCGCTTCGCGCACGATGCTTGCTAAGCGTTTAAATAAACTGGATTTGCAAGTGATGACCAGTCGGTGGACGTTCTGTTCCAGGAGACTACCAGCTCCTGCAGGCCGGTGACGCCGCCGGCTTCGGCTCCCCGGGCGCCTTGCTCCAGCAGTGGGCTACTCCGATGCCCCTTACGCAGAGTATCGGCACGTCCCCGCACATCATGTCTCACCCCAGGTGAGTATCAGCTCTCGTCGTCTCTCTCGATAACCCCCGCGAGCAGTGTGTTAAGATTCGAACCAGTGACGCTTTTGCCGTGCTCTTATTGGAGGCGGGATAGTGGCCGGGTCAGAATCGACCAGAAAGTTTCAAGGCTTTACGTTTGTTCAAGGGGGGCTTGACATCCTGAAAGTCGGTAAAAACGCTCCCGATTTATAGTGCTTCATAATTCAATTTGGGAGGCTAAGGCCTCAAAAGCCTCCCCCCCCCGTGGGACGGGACTGGGCTGGGTGACACAAATCGCGGAGCTGCAACTTCTCGCTAGTTGCAGGAGGCGTTGCACATGCAGCCACGCGTCATTTTTCTCTCTGGATTTGCCACGCGACCTCGAAACTGGACGCTCAACCACCACAAGCTTGTCGCAAAATCTCACTCCCAAGCTTTTTGTCCCTGACCCTCCCCCCGCATAATATCCAAAAAAATGTACCTGCGCATGCGGTGAAACTGCGACTGGGAATCGCACTCGCGCTTGAACCCAATGCCTCACTTCGTCCCGTCGTTCGCTACGCTCACGTGACAGCGGGTCGTTACGCGTTGCGGAACGCATCGCCGCATGTTGATGGCGGGGAGTAAAACCGCGAGTGATTCGAATAGTGGCCCTCCTGCATGTATCAAGACCAGATGATTGCCGTTTGATTGCGTAGTGCTGGATCAGCGTCAGCCGACCCGCTGCGATATTGCCGCGAATATCGTGATTCAGCAAGGGTACCGCGACAGCAGTGGTTTCTTAACCTTTTTTCTACTACGCCTCCTTAAGTATTTGTCTTTGTCCTTCGTTTCAAGCTCCCCCTGACTTACAACAAGCTGTAAAAAACGAATGTGTTTATGGATAAATTCATTGATCAAACTATTCATGTTGTTGGGCGCGTAAGTGCTCGCCCCCTCCCCCCCCCTGGAAATTTATTGACGCCCACTGGGGGAGCGCCTCCCGATTAAGAACCACTGCGCTAAACGGTGTCGCTGAAGAAAACTTCGTCAAACTGGTTAAAGCTTGCTGGCACTGGGCAGGGTCCTGTTCCAACCCGATCCGAAAATCAATCAACGTAGCTGACTCCACCCGCCAAGCGACCTTAGCCGTGCGAGCTTGTGGTTTGCCAGCAATATGCTGCGAAAAGAACAAAACCGAGCCACCACCCCCAGTTTCCTCCCCCGCGACCCGTCGTCACCCCGCACGCGATTGAGCGCCGATGAGAACTCGATTTTGCGAGTAACACGATTTTGCTGAAAAAAATTTTTTTCAGTTAAACCCGGACCGTTTCCAGCGGTCGCCCCACTCAACTGCTGCGCGTTTTTTAACCAATCGATGCCAAAGTCGCTTTGTGACGTGTCGAACGTTTCGCCTTGGAAGAGTTGAAGCGAAAAAAATCTTCTGTACCCGAGAGCTGTTTCGACTGCACTCGCGTCAGGCGTCTGAACAACACTGAAGGCTGTTCTCAGGAACTGAATGACCAGGAGACCGTGGTGGTGGCGCAAAACCTTTTTTGCATTTTGGTGAACTTAACTTTTCTGAAAGAAACGCGTCCTGTAGGTCGAGCAAATATGACGTTCGGTGCGTTCTTGTCTGTGGGTTTCAGTGGCCTCTGATTCCCGCTTGCGAAACAACCAACTCGCAGGGTACTCTTACTATTTGGGTGTTGATCGGGTTGACCTTAAATTCCTCGAATTTTCGACGACTGTAGAAACATGACTTTAAAACTCGCACACGTTTGTGTAGTGCGCTCGCGCTGTTGCTGCTGTGGTCTGACTTCGATCTTGTGTTTATCACAATCGCGATAATACCGCGCAGCTAAGCGGCTTTGGCGTGCTTCAGTGCAAGCAATGGCTGTCTTAATTACCCCATTAGCGCGCAGCTGTTGCAGACCGCGCGCGCAACACTGCAATCCGTGTTGCGTGGCAGCGTTCCTGGCCATGGGCGACAGGCATGGAAGAAGAGACTGGCGCCTACAACCGAACCTGTAATATACGCTTCCTGTTGGCTCCAGCCTCATAACGTACGTAGTTTCGTGCGAAGAGTCGGCATAAACACCATGCGTTCCCCCCCCTGTCCCGAAACGCGGTATCAACCGAAACGCATGTAGTGCGCATGGGCGAAACAACTGTTCCGCGGCCGTCCGGACACGCCTACATCAAAACTAAAGACTAAAAGCAAAGACTAAAACCCTTGAACTCTGTGTTGCGGTCAGCCGGCCAGCCTGTTATTTTCGCGCGACATTTGACTGACTTAACTTTTTTCTCGACTGAAGCGATGTTTTTCGCTGTCGCACCGTTCTGTTCAGTCATGCGTGAAAAGTAGCTTGAGGCCTGTTGTTGTGTTTTCCTAAAAAGTTGCCGATAAACCTGTTCAGTCACCGCCTCGCGGACGACCGTCATCATCTCTGAGTAACATCCAGTCTTCTGTTCTGGCACGGGATTTGTGCTCGTTATTTCCTCTGCTTCGCCCGGCTCGAAAAAGAAAGTTACGATGCCGAAAGTTTCAGGAAGTTGTTTACAACACAATCGCGTTTATTACGCCGCACGCTTTGTGACGCAACAGCAACAATCCACTCGCATTTGTTACGACGTCCGCGTCCACTCTGTTCCAGACGTTGGCTGAGTGATTTATCGTATGACGAAAACCAGCATGTTTGCATTATCTAAACTTTGACATATTAGCTCCAAACCTACCGCTACTTAACATCGCGTAGTTTCCCGTTTAAAAGCCACAGACCGCCAGACGAACTTTTCCCGGGTCACAGACTCTTCTGTGTGATCTTTTGCCGGAAAACTAATGCGGTCAGGTTAAAGTTTAATTTGACTGTGGGTATGCCTCTGACAAGCAACCCTGCTTCGCTGGTTGATGGGAAGTATTGTGTGTGACGCAGTGATAGACTGACGGAACGTAAGAAACCGCCTTATACCAACAGTCAATAACTGCTTGCAGCAAGACGAAGTGAGACAGTTCGTGCCTGCAAGCTGTTTCAGGGGCACGTTGCGCTGTCCAGCATTCATTCGAGTTTTTGTGTGCGCGTGCGTGGAGAAGGGGAATGTCGCAAGCAGCAAGCACACTTCAGTAGTGCGCTAGATGCTGTGTTCAGGTCAAGACATGACATGGAACCGGAGTGAGGTTATTGCAACAGGCAGCGCCGCCGTGCAGCTTGTCAACACCGCCGCGTCTGCTTGTAAAGCGTTCGAGAGCATCGTGGTGACACTTTCGCCCTGAACAAATAAGCAAAAGAAGCTTGGTGGGCTTTTGCTGCTTGCAAGTCTGTCGCTGACAATAATTAAGCTGAGACCGANCACTTGCAAAAAAAAGCGANAGCTACGACCAGTGGTACGGGCGCGAATTCAGCCGAAACGACGCGGCGCGAGATTGCGTACAGTAGTTTCGAGTGCAACGTTGCAAGGCCAGTCTAGCGGATCGTTAGCAAGCACGACGATCCAGTGGTTAGATAAGGTAGGATTACTCGCGCCAGTCGGCAAAGAAATTGCTGCTGAAACGCGTTCGCGTCGCGCGGCGACGGCTGAAGTTCAAGCGGCAGCAGAGGTCGGTTTTGCGCGAAGAAGAAGAAAAAATGGGGGCAGGCAGAAGCATATCTCTTGTTGCGTTCGCATGTTCCCGCGACGGTGCCTTGAGTCATCGCCATTCATTTCACGTAGCGATGACCGTGCGTTCCACGATGCGAAACACATCAACACGAGAGCAGCCACTCGCGTGAGGCAGCCAGCCTGCTGCTGCTGCTGGTTTGCCGCGTATCCATCGAAGCGGCCGAGCAGCCGCCTCGCGCGCTTGTGTGTTCGATCGCGCGCGCTCCGTAGCGCGCTTTTCGAGCGGCCGTGTTATCCGGCGAGCTGTGACGTCTGCCGCTCGCTTCGCGCGCGGTGATAAGTTCGCGTGCGCGGCGGTAATTGATGTGGCGGTTCGCCTGCATTGACGGTCTTGAACCACGCGTTGTTCTCATCGCTGGAACGATCGTGTCGATTTCCGACTGTTCGTCAGTTGTTTTGTTGTTGTTGCGCATAATTCTGCCAGTGACGGTGAGGGCTTGATTTATTTTCGGACGCAGGAGCCGAGCTATTAGAACTCATAACTGTCGGTTGAGTTTCCTGTCCTATTCTCTGTGACGCAACAATTGCGATAGATTTCCTCGCGAGTTTTGTTAATAAGCGCCGGTTCGGAGAATCGCGAAGAGAAGGTGTTGTTCGGGGCCGATACTCGGAATGGTGTGCGCTGGCATCAAAACATACAATCCGTACGAACTTGCCCCGGACCAGATTTGACTTGATTTATCGTGATAAGTGGGAACACCCCCCACCCCGTTTCGCGAAAGTTATAGTGCGTAATTATGGTCATCCTGGTCATCGATCTAGTTGCAGCACGCACCGGAGATTGCCTTGGTTTTGCTAGGGCAGTGAGCATTCTCTGCACTGTAGACAGTCTCTGCAGTTCCCTCTTTTCCTGAGTAAAAGAAACACCGATACCTCTCTGTCGCGAGACAACATAGCACCTCAAAGCCTTGGTTTCGGGTTAGTGTGAGTCGCGGGGCAAAAGGAAGTACAAAATTGCTTGTTTCGTCGCGTTTGAAGCTCAACCGCACCAGATCTTCTGGGTGGAGCGACCGGGATTTGGTTTGTTTGTTTGTGTTTGAATTTAGTTCATTCAACGCTTCAGTGCACAAACACGCTGAAGTGCGTGACGCGTATCCGTTTGCGACCGCGTTAAATTTTCATGTTTGTGACTGAAGCGCTTGATTTGTCTGTTTATTTTTAAATGCGATGCAGCTCAAAATGCTGACCATAAATGCGACCTGGTCTTGCTAAAAATATTTAAAACAGTTCGGTTTGCCACAAAGCTTTTGTGCGCGTAGCAGGGCTAACCAGAGTTGCAAGTCGGGTAGGGTTCGGGCTTTAGCTTGTCAAAACGTTTCGGGCCTGCATACAAAATTTTTTCACAGCGACGGACAGGTTTGTCGTCGGTTCTGTTGAAGGAATCGAGCTGATTAAATCTTCAGTAAAAAATGATTTTTTGTGCATATTTAGTCATGTTCACTTCGCGACGCCACCATTACCCCGCAGTTGCGCATATCTTGAATCACTCGGTAAATTTCACTTTGGGCCTAAATCGGGCTTCAAAAAGAAATGTCAGGTTTGGGCCGGTTCAGGCTCCAAAATGAGACCCGTTTGCTGCTCCCTGGGGCTAATTGTGTTTTTGTCCATTGTGATTGCTTGTTGCAAACCGGAACCCATTGGCTTCTTGGCTTTAGTTTGTCCCCTTTTCAATGCTTCTTGGGTTCAAGCTGGTTGATTTCAAGCACTTCGTATTGTAGAAACTTTCTGTCTCACCAGCGATATTACTATCTGTGCGGAACACTTTCGTTATACCCCCTATTAAAGCAGTGGCTATTAACCTTTCCAATCCCGGGAACCCCTATTCCTAAAGATACTGGCTTGTCAAAGTGGTGGTCGTTGTTTGTGCACATGAGGGTTAAAAGAAAACACTTTGGCATTCCTTCTGAGGACTCCCATATTTTTCACTGGGGGTTCCTGGGTACTGTATTAGAGTCAAGAACCACTGTATTGGAGCTATGCGAAGGCCGGTTAGTTCTTCAATGTTTGTTATTGGTAGGGGGGGTTGGGCGTAACGTGTTGAAATGGACAAAACGCGTGACCCGAAGCGCTTGTTGCTTCCACCTCCAACTCCCCCGTTCATGGTTGCCGTAAGAACAAAGACTTGGGGAGCGTTCGTTAAAAGTTAGAACCAGTAAATTTTGTTTTCCTGGTTAATCTCGCCCCAGCGCTTCACAATCAACAATGACCGCCGATGTTTGTTGCGTAAAGGAAATACGCGCCCGCCTCCAGTGCAACGTATTCGTAATTTTAAATAAAACTTATAAGAAACATCTGAACGAGATTGATTGGGAGTCGTACGCTGGGTTCATTTTAAAGGTGCAAGGTTCATTTTAAAGGCTTCTTCAAAGAAGCACCACGTTGCATTGCCGCACGCTTGTCCTTGGTATAGAGTTTTCTTGCAGTCGATGTGCCAGTTACATTCACATCGCAGTAAGCGTAATCTTTTCTCGTGGATGTTTCTCAGTGAGATTGCACGTTAGACAAAAATCATCAAGCAGGTAAAATTGATTGAGAGTCACACCGCGTTTCGGATCCCTGCCAATGTCCTTCGCACAATCCGCACACTTACTACTGCTCCGTCCGCTGGTATCATGACCTGCTATTGTGATGGATATGCCGGTGTAAAACTGGTCATTGTGATACCGCGTTAGCGCTGATTTTGTGGACTGCGTGCTGCTCACTGGGTCGTGTAGGAACAGGCGCTAGTCTGAGCCTTGCTTCTTTAAACGGTGGCAGCCAGCGAACTTTCGTATCGCTCGTCGGCTGCATCGAAAACCGCACAATGCATGCATCAACTGATTGGACGTTACCTTACCTGTCTCTCTGTCTGGTGTCTCGAGCCAGCCTCCTCCTAACAAGCGAGGAATTGCTGCGTCTCTGTTGGAAATGCCAGGCAGGCATCCGTCGTCGTGCTGCGCGTCTGCGCACGATTGATGCTGATTGCAGACTGACATGTGGCGCTGCCGCCGCACTGATTAGTTTAGCGAAGGCTGAAAAGCACTGCGCGCCGTGCATTTGTCCGCGACGACAATACCAGCAGTTGCAGTCGGTACGCTCGATCGGTTCTGGTCCTCAGAAACGCATTTGTCGTTCCTCTATGTTAGTAGTGATTCTCAATGTAGTCCATGTGGATCACTGCTGGTCCAGCTGGAATTTCTCCTCTATAAAACGTTCCTGAAATTGTAATCTTTACTGTACAGTGAACTGATGTAGGACTAGCTATATGCAATACAGTTTTGACTCGTTTATGAAGTGTCACCAAAGCAAAGCGGTGCATCGGATATTTTTTTTGAAAAAGATGGTCTATGTGCAGGGTTATTTTTAAGAACAATGTTAGGATCCCCATTTGCACCTGTAGGGACCCGATTTTCTCTGATTCTAGGGATCCGAGGATAATTTTCTTTGATTCCAGGGACCCGATTTTCAATTCTAGGGACCCGAATCGAGTCCCTAAAACACCTTAAAAACCTGCTATGTGCCAAAAACGGTTAAACCACTGCTCTATTTATATCAGGTGCAGGATTTTAAGGTTTGCGTCATTTGTGAGTCAAAAGATCCGTGCGTATGAAACTCGCATTAAAAACACGGGTGTCGCGGGTAGTACCAGCGTGGAATGTGCCTGGATACGCTGCCGTGTGACTTTATCATATCCCGATCCAGCAAGGTTTCAATCACGCTCTTGTTGGTTTTTCTCGTTAACTTCCTTTTTTCTCCGCCGCCGCAACAGGGCGCTGTTTCTGTGTTTCAGCGTCATGACTCCACACGGTGCTGGCGTCTCCATGGTAGCGATCAAGCGCGAACCTGCGTCACCGCCGAATAAGCTGGGCGAAGCTGGGTCCATCCAAAGACCGGCACCGCAAAGGTAACGCCGTTCTCCTTTGTTGTTGACCGTTCCGTGCACTTTGTCGCGTTGTTGTTCATTAGCTGAGCGTGGTGGAAAATTTCGGCTTTTAACGGAAGTTTCCAGGGAGAGCGTTTGGTAGAAAAACGCCTATAAACGAAGCCGATTAGAACCAGAGAGGTGCGTTGCTGCTGGACGGAGGACGCAGCTTTGCACAGCACCCTCCTCGACCATCTGTTGGTTCGCAGTAAGATGGTCGGTTACATGCAGGGGCGGGTCCAGCTAATAAGTTTGGGGGGGAGGCGATTTCAGTAATATTTGGTAGTCAAGTCTCAATGACGGCTTGGCTACTGTAAGAGAGATGAAGTATACTTCATAACATTGTTGTGACAAAACAATGGACAACAAAAGGGCCTTTTGAGACGAATGTTGTTTTCCGAATTGTACAAAATCATGGTGAATAAGGTTACTTTCGTAGGTTTTGAGGGGGGCGATAGCCCCCTATGGATCCGCCCTGGTTACATGTCAGTCTGAACTTGACAAAGAGAATGATTGATTCGCTGTCCGATGACAGCTGCGGCTTTTAGAGTGTCGGCTTCGTGTTGCAATCCTGAGTGCGAAAATGTTTGTACGTACGCTTCAATCGTTGCCGAAACTGTCATGCTGGAACCCGATGCGTGCCCCTTTCAGGTCGCCGATGGACGGCCTTGGCGGATACGAGACAATGGACGACAGAGGCATGCTGGTCGAGAACGGCGACCCGCAGGCGAGCAAACGCCAAAGGATTGACCCCGGGCCCAGCACGTCCGCCGGCTGGCCCACCTGAGACCCTCGAGCGGCCGCGCCGTTCGCGGCCAGCGCGGTCGCGCGTAACCTGCCTGACGACGCAAGGCACAGGATCTGAACGGTAACAGTCCGAAGGTCGCTCGTTCGGGGCCTGATCGGGACGGTCGGAACTGCACCTCGAGCGCCGACGACTTGACAGTCCGAAGGTCGCGCGTTCGGGACCCGATCGCGCCTGTCGTCCGGCGAGCGGGCCTGGCCGGGACTTACCTCCTCCTCTCTGCGAAATGTGAGAAAGGCCCCCGCGCTCGTGCGTCGTTGTAATGAATGTTTTGAATCGGGCGCCAGCCGGGCCGCTCACACTGCCTACATCGTGACAGTCTTCGCTTGTGTTCTTCCGTCGCAGCGACGAAATGCCGGGTGTGATTTTGTACATAAGAATCGTTATTGTGCCGCGGGCCGTCTGTTCCGTAACCAGGGTAAGCAGCGACGCTGTCCGCTCCCTTGCCGCTTAACGTGTCGTGAATGCTTCGTAGGTCAAATCGTGTTTATCATTTTTTTGTGCGCAATCGTTGATGAAAACGAGTGGGAGTGAAACCCCCCCGTGTCCTGACCACAGACGCAGTTACGCCGCTTTAGGCCTTTTTATTTTCATTGACAACTCCACGTCTTTGTTTATGGTTGCCGCGCAAAGTAATACGTCGGAACACTGAGTCTACTTAAAAAGGACTAGCTTCAAACTGAACCGACTTAATAAAAAGGTGAAGCTTTTAAGGCAAAAATTACCACCAACGTACTTATTCACACAAGAGGTGCGACCAGGGCCGCAACCAGTTGATAAATTCGGGGTGGGGGGGGCAAGGGAGCAAAATGGCAAGATTTGTTGTGCCTAACAACGAAACATGTTTTTTGAAAATTTCGGGGGGCAATTGCCCGGTTACCCCCTGGTTGCTGGCCTTAGTACGAACCCGTTTCGTGTTGGAAGTCTGACCTGTAAAAAAAAAGTCCAACGCCTGTTGCGCGAGAAGTTCTTTGTGACTCGACAACGGCATCATCTCATCATCGGCTGTTGCGTCGAAACTCGCCTTCGGTCATATCCTCCCCATCGCGCGCCAGGAAGCGCGGAGCGATCCAGTCGCCTCCTCGTCGTCCTCCACGGAGTATTCCTCGTGCGCCCTCAAGTGTCGCTCACCCGCATCTGCGGCGCGCGATGAAGCGGAACTCGTCGCGTGACCTCTGCCTGTGGTCACACAGTGACAGGCCGCTTTCGTCGTATTGCGTCGTTATCGCAGCAAACCGCCCCCCGTACCCCCCCCCTTAACTTAAAGAAGAAGTTCGAAGGCATTTGTCGGCGCGGCGATAATGGGCGATCAGCAACTGCGCCATTTTGTCCGTTGCCGGATCCGTTTATTGAGATTTATCGGCGACCGATCTGTCAGCGTCCGAGCAAAGATCTCAATAGTGCGGCCTTCTCACTGCGTTCTCAAATCTTACTCTTTTGTTTTTTTACTTTTAATGATTTTTACTTTTTGCGCGGACTGGCGGCTCGATTGCGTGTACATAATATAGAGTCGTCGACGCCGCACGAATTTTTGCCGGTTTAAGAAGAAAAAAAAACGCAAGCTATTTTTTACAAACGACAATCCTTTTCCTTTCTCTGGATAGCGTCACAACCCTTGTACCGAGCCTACTTGCGTTAGAAAAATTCGTCGCCTTTTACCGACTCGTGTGTGTTTCGGCGAAAACTGGCCGTCACGCGGGGACGCCGCTGACTGGGTCGTGCACTAAACTCTTCCAGAAACGAGGCTTCGCTCATTTGGTGTTCTGTTAACGAAGCGCGTGTGGTCAGACTTTATGCAAATGGCTGCGTCAACAGGTGATTTGGAGAGTGATCCGTTTTCAGGTGCAGCGAAGTTGTAAGTTTTTTTCGGTGTTGGGGATCTTTCGTTCAGCATAATGCCTGGGGCGTGCTTTCCAAACGCTTTCAGCCGTTTTGGGGGTTTTCGGGGGAAGGCCTTGATATTTTGGGGTCCGCGTCGCCGGCCGTTGCGGCCCAGCGCTCTTTTTGACATGGCATCATTCACTCAACACTCCTGAACTGCGTTTTTAGTCAGCAACGGTTGAGAATTTTTAAAAGTCGCCAAAACGTTTCAAACGATGCTGATTTCAGGCCACCCGTGGTACCCAAGGCCTCCAAAGAAAAGCATGCGAACCGCCGTACGGCAAGAGTTTCGAACTCGCATCCTTTGTGTCGCAGATCTGTCGCCTCAACTTGTTTTTCCAGCAAGCCCACAACTCAGTTTTGGCACCGTTCGCTATATGATAATATATTTCTTTGTAATACCCGCCTCAACTTGCCTTAAAAAAGTTCTAGCGCTTAACCCGAGCGTGACAGTTAATGAAGCACGAAAGCCTGATTTGTTTTACCGAGTTGGCGTTTTGGTCGGACGCTTGTTAGTTCCATGCTACGGCGCCCTCATGGCCGTTGCCTGAATCGTTCGCGCGAGGGCGTGGGCCACTATACACAAAGAAGTCGAAAGCGCGATCCGTTTTAACAGACATTTTGATCGTCAAATTTCCGTTCAACACGAGTGGTTTTGTTGTCGTCATTCAATTTGTGAGGACTTCGTCGAA